>Ga0326727_10026364_pt1 | contig 10782 bp, 9 predicted proteins | sample MB2enrmetagenome_FD_207643 | JGI IMG/M metagenome (GOLD analysis project Ga0326727, IMG submission 207643) | Lab enriched peat soil microbial communities from McLean, Ithaca, NY, United States - MB29MY | ecosystem: Environmental > Terrestrial > Soil > Wetlands > Peat | place: USA: New York... | reverse complement strand
GCATGTCAGCCGCGCCGTAGCCGAGCTGGAAGCCGGTGTTGCGGCCGAGGTGCTGGTCAGGGAAGAAGAGCACCTTGTCAGCGTGGCCGAGCGCCCAGCTCAACACCGAGCGGGCGTTGGCCGAGGTACAAACAGCTCCGGAGTGCCGACCCACGAACGCCTTCAGCGTGGCTGCCGAGTTCATGTAGGTGATGGGCACAATCGCGTCGATGTCCGTCACCTCGGAGAGCTCGTCCCAGATCTGCTCGACACCTTCGAGGTCGGCCATGTCGGCCATCGAGCAACCGGCGTTGAGGTCGGGGAGGATCACCTGTTGGTGAGCTCCGGTGAGGATGTCCGCCGACTCGGCCATGAAGTGGACGCCGCAGAAGACCACGAACTCGGCCTCGCGCTGGTTCGCAGCAAAACGGGACAGGCCGAACGAGTCCCCCCGCATGTCAGCGAACTGGATGACCTCCTCACGCTGGTAGTGGTGGCCAAGGATGACGAGGCGCCGGCCGAGGCGCGCGCGGGCCGTGGTGACGCGTCGGACGAGCTCGTCGGCGGTTGCCGTCGAATAGTCGTCAGGTAACGGCGGCTGTAGGCGGAACATCAGATGACCCCCTATAGGACGCTTCGCTGATCGGCCGGCGGGGACAGCCTGGTCGCCCAACCGCGGGTATGTCGGCCACGAAGCGAATATGTCAGCCGGGGTACCAGGCCGGCCGTAACCTGCACTCTAGTGCTCGAACGACCGCAATCGGTTCCCGACGCCCCCGGCTCGTACCAGTTCAAGGACGCCGCGGGCCGGATCATCTACGTAGGCAAGGCGCGGTCCTTGCGCAGCCGGCTCTCGAACTATTTCCAGGACCCGGCGCACCTGAACCCGCGCACCGCCCAGATGATGGAACGGGCCACCTCGCTCGAGTGGATCGTCGTCGGGAGCGACGTCGAGGCCATCATGCTCGAGTACAACCTCATCAAGGCGCACCGTCCCCGTTTCAACATCCGCCTCGTAGACGACAAGAGCTATCCCTACCTAGCGGTCACCATCGGCGACGAGTGGTCCAGGGCGACGGTCATGCGAGGCGCGAGGCGCAAGGACACGCGTTACTTCGGCCCTTACGCGCACGCCTACGCCATCCGGGAGACGCTCGACCTGCTCCTGCGGTCGTTCCCGGTCCGGACCTGTTCGGACGCCAAGCTGCGGCGCCACCAGCTCCTCGGACGGCCCTGCTTGCTCTACCACATAGAGCGGTGCGCGGGCCCCTGCGTCGGCGCCGTCGAGCCTGAGGAGTACGGGAGGCTCGTGTCCGAGCTGATGGCGTTTCTCGACGGCGACACCAAACCGGTCGTCGACCGCCTCGAGGCCGAGATGCGCGAGGCGGCCGGCGAGCTCGAGTTCGAGCGGGCGGCACGCCTGCGTGACCGGTTGGCGACGGTCCGGCTCGCCGTCGAGCGCCAGCAGATGGTCACCGACACCCCTGAGAACCTCGACGCCATCGCCATCGCAGAGGACGAGCTGGCGGCGGCGGTGCAGGTCCTCCATGTCCGTCGCGGCCGGGTGGTCGGCCGGCACGGCTTCGTCGTCGAGAAGGTGGAGCCGCTGACGTCCTCCCAGCTCGTTGGCAGGGTGCTCGAGCAGCACTACGCCGAGACTCCGATCGGGATCCCCCGGGAGCTGCTCGTCCCCGAGCTGCCGGAGGACGTGGCCACCTACGAGGCGTGGCTCTCCGGGCTGCGCGGCGGCAAAGTCACGGTGCGCGTTCCCCGGCGAGGCCGCAAACGCGAGCTTCTCGCCACGGCTCGCCAGAACGCGGAGGACCAGCTGAAACGTAACCGGCTGCGGCGGGCGACCGATCTCACGAGCCGTGCTGCCGCCCTCGAGGAGCTCCAGCAGGCGCTCGGCCTGAAGGAGGCGCCGCTGCGCATCGAGTGCTACGACATGAGCCACATCCAGGGCACCGACTACGTGGGCTCGATGGTCGTGTTCGAGGACGGCTTGTCAAAGCGAAGCGACTACCGGCGCTTCAAGGTGTCAGCCGTCCAGGGAAACGACGACTACGGAGCCATGCACGAGGTGCTCACCCGGCGTCTTCGGCGGCTCTCGGAGGCCCCTTCGGGCGGCGAGGCCGGTACGGACAGGCCCGAGGTCGTGGCAGGCAGCAACGGGCTCGCGGGGACCGAGGTCGACGCCGAGCCGAGCCCGGACGGGCGCCGCCAGCGCAAGGCGCGCTTTGCCTACCCGCCCCAGCTGCTGCTCCTCGACGGAGGAAAAGGGCAGCTCGGAGTCGGTGTGCGCGTCCTCGAGGAGCTGGGCCTGTCGGACAAGATAGCGGTGGCCTCGCTTGCCAAGCAGTTGGAGGAGGTTTTCGTGCCTGGCCGGCCGGACCCGGTTCTAATACCGCGTGATAGCGAGGCGATCTACCTGTTGCAGCAGGCTCGGGACGAGGCGCACCGATTCGCCATCGGCTTCCACCGCGAGTTGCGGGGCCGGCGCATGACCCGGGGCGCGCTGGACGACATCGCCGGCCTCGGGCCGGCCCGGCGGCGACGGCTCATCTCAGAGATGGGGGGAGTGCGAGCCGTGCAGGCGGCCTCTCTGGAGAACCTCCTCGGGCTCGGCTGGTTGCCGGAGGCCGTTGCCCGGGCCGTTTACGAGCATCTGCACGCCCGACGGACCCCGAAGGCCGGATGAGCGAGAGCGAGGATCCCTGGGAGCGCCACGCCACCTGGTGGCGCGAGACGTTCACGAACGGAGCGGACCTCGAGTACGAGCTCCAGATCCTTCCCCTTGCCGAGTCGCACCTCGAGGGCGCCAGTCGAGTGCTCGACCTGGGCAGCGGTGAGGGCCATCTCGCCCGTCGCCTTGCTCGAGGGACCGAGGCAAGGTCGATCGTCGTCGGACTCGAGCCATCCGCCGCGCAGCTCGCCGGCGCCGTCGCCCAAGAAGCCGGCGCCGTCGCCCAAGAAACCGGCGCCGTCGCCCAAGAAGCCGGCGCCGTCGCCCAAGAAACCGGCGCCGTCGCCCAAGAAGCCGGCACCGGCCCTAGGTACGTGCGCGGGGTGGGGGAGCACCTGCCGTTCCGGGACGGTGCGTTCGACGGCGTCGTCTGCTGCTTGGTGATCGAGCACGCGTCCGACCCGGACGCCTTGCTCGCCGAGGCGGTACGCGTGCTCGCCATGGGTGGCCGGTTCGTCCTCCTCGTCAACCACCCCGTGTTCCAGGGAACCGGGAGTGGCCTCGTGGACGACCGGATCCTGGGCGAGCACTACTGGCGGATCGGCCCGTACCTGCGCGAGGACTACGTCTTCGAGGAGGTCGACCCAGGTGTGCGGCTGCGTTTCGCCCACCGCCCCCTTTCGCGCTATGTGAACCCCGTCACCGCCCTCGGGTGCGCGCTCACGCGCCTGGAGGAGCCCGAGCCACCGCTGGCGTTCTTGGAGGGCTCGGTCGATCTCGAGCTCGAGTCCGCCATCCCGCGCTTGCTGCTGCTTCGATTTGAGCGGTTGGGGGCGGGCCACATGGGAAGATAGGGGCCGATGGCCGAGTACCTGATCCTCGTCGGCATGTCCGGAGCCGGACGCTCCACCGCAGCCGCCACCTTTGAGGACCGTGGCTGGTTCGTCATCGACAATTTGCCTCCAGCTCTCATCGGCAAGATCGCTGAGCTCACCAGCCAAGCCGGCGCCGAGTACGAACGGGTGTGCCTCGTTTCGGGCCGCGGCGGCTACGAGGGCATCGCAGAGCTCACGCCGGAGATCAGGGAGCTGCGCTCGACCGGCGCCCGCGTGCGAGTGGTGTTCCTGGACGCTGCCGACGAAGTCCTTGTCCGTCGCTACGAGGGCACCCGCCGACGGCACCCGGTGGAGGCCACCAGCGTGCTCGCGGCCATCCAGCAAGAGCGTGCGATGCTCGCCGCGCTGCACGACGAAGCCGACGTTGTGGTCGACACCGCAACCTTGAACGTGCATCAACTGCGTGACCGCCTTATCGAGCTCGTCGACGGCGTCAACACCTCGACGGGCATGCAGACTGCGGTCGTGTCGTTCGGTTTCAAGCACGGGATCCCGCTGGACGTCGACCTCGTTTTTGACTGCCGCTTCCTGCCCAACCCTCACTGGGTGCCTGCGCTGCGCAGTCTGAGCGGGCTCGACGCGCCGGTACGCGACTACGTGCTCGGCAACGAAGAGGCCACGGAGCTCCTCGAACGCCTCGACGATCTCTTCGCCCTCTTGCTCCCCGCCTATGTCCGTGAGGGGAAGTCCTACCTGTCGATCGCCATCGGCTGCACCGGAGGCCGGCATCGCTCCGTCGTGCTGGCAGACGAGATAGCCGAGCGGATCCGCCGGCGCGGCTACACACCGGTCGTCCACCATCGGGACATCGACCGTTGAACGAACAGGGGACTGTCACCGCCCCGAAAGTGGTCGCGATCGGGGGCGGTCATGGGCTCGCCCAGACACTCAAGGCAGCTCGGCAGTATGCGTCCCAGCTCACGGCGGTGGTCTCGGTCGCCGACGACGGCGGCTCGAGCGGCCGGCTGCGAGATCTTCTCGGCATTCCCGCCCCTGGTGATCTCCGGCGTTGCATCGGAGCGTTGTTGCCCGAGCCTTCCCCGCTCGCCGAGGCTCTCGAGTATCGCTTCTCGCGCGGTGAGCTCGCGGGCCACGCCTTCGGCAACCTGTTGATCGCCGCCATGGCGTGCGCAACCGGCGACTTCGTGTCCGGGGTCGAGGAGGCCTGTCGCGTTCTGGGAGCAGTCGGCCAGGTGCTGCCGGCAACCGAGCACCCGGTCGTGCTGAAGGCTCAGGCTTCTTGCGGCGAGCTCGTCGGACAGGTCAGGGTCAGCAAAGGCGAGGAGATCGCGACGGTCTCGCTCGTTCCTCCGGAGGCAGTCCCACCGCGAAGCGTTCTCGAGGCGATCGGCGAGGCCGATCAGATCGTGCTCGGTCCCGGGTCGCTGTTCACAAGTGTGCTCGCCGCCTGTGTCGTGCCAGGCATACGTGAAAGCCTCCTGTCGACCCGCGCGCAGCGTGTCTATGTGGCGAATCTGCGCGAGCAGCAACCCGAGACTGCCGGGTTCGACGTCGCGAGGCTCCTTCGGTCCCTTCGGGACCATGGGGTCCCGGTCGACGTCGTCGTGGCGGACGGGGCCGGGCTGCCGATCGGCGAGTTGCCTGACGGCGTCGCGCTGGTTGTTGCAGATGTGGCCGCGGGGGGACTTCGCGAGCACGACCCTGAGCTGCTCGCGACGGAGCTTTCGCAACTCGTTGCGCACCGGTGATGACGTTTTGCAGAGCCGTCGTCAGGTGAGCGATAGTGGGTGCGGCGGCCGTGAAATTGCTCGAAAGAGCGCCTGCTAGAGAGGTGATCGACTTGACCATTCGTATCGGCATCAACGGTTTTGGGCGAATCGGGAGGAACTTCCTGCGATCACTTCTCCAGCTCGAGAAGGGTCCAGGTGCTGGCCCGGGCATCGACATAGTCGCCATCAACGACCTTGTCTCGCTCGAGGCGAACATGCACCTTCTCCGTTACGACTCCACCTTCGGCCGCCTCGGTGCCGAGGTGACCAAGACCGACAAGGGCTTTCGCGTGGGCGATCGTGAGATAACGGTCTTCGAGGAGAGGGACCCGAAGGCTATCGGGTGGGGCGGGTTGAACGTCGACGTGGTGATCGAGTCCACAGGGCGGTTCACGAGCCGGGAGGCCGCGAGCGGCCACATCGAGGCGGGCGCCAAGCGCGTCATCATCTCGGCGCCAGGCAAAGAGGTCGACGCCACTTTCGTCGTCGGGGTGAACGACGACACTTACGACCCCGCGCATCACTTCGTCGTCTCCGCCGCCTCGTGCACGACCAACTGCCTCGTGCCGATGGTCAAGGTGCTCGACGACGCCTTCGGTGTTCGCCAGGGGCTCATGACGACAGTCCATGCGTACACCAATGACCAGTCGCTGCTCGACCTCGGCCGCGACAACCTTCGCAGGGCACGGGCGGCAGCCGTCAACATCATCCCGTCGACCACAGGGGCCGCCCGATCGACGAGCCTTGTCCTCGAGGCGATGAAGGGGCGCCTCGACGGCCAAGCCCTGCGGGTGCCGGTGCCGGATGGCTCGATCACGGACCTGACGGCCGTTCTTGGTGCCAAGGTGAGTCCCGACCAGATCAACGAAGCCTTCCGGGTGGCTTCGGAGACCGAGCGTCTCCGCGGGATCCTCGTTTACAACAAGGACCAGATCGTCTCGAGCGACATTGTCGGCAGCTCTGCGTCTTGCACGTTCGACTCGACGCTCACAATGGCCATAGCCATCGACGAATCGACCACGCTGGTGAAGGTCATGGGCTGGTACGACAACGAGTGGGGTTACTCTCACCGCCTCGTCGACCTCACACGGATCATGGGCGCAGCATGATCGGACCGTCATGATCCGGGGTGTCCCTCTTCTAGAGGATCTCGGCGACATAGAAGGCAAGCACGTCCTCGTCCGGGTCGACTTCAACGTGCCGATCACCAAGACACCGGCGGGCGAGCGGGTCGTCGCCGACGACTTCAGGATCCGCGCCGCCCTGCCCACCCTCACATGGCTGCGCGAGCACGGAGCCGAGATCACCGCTTGCACCCATCTCGGCCGCCCCGGCGGCAAGCCCGACCCCGCTTTCGATGTGAGTCCGGTGAGGGCACGCCTCGACGACCTGATGCCTGGCATCAAGCTCCTCGAGAACCTCCGCTTCTCGCCAGGCGAGGAGGGCAACGACCCCGAGTTCGTCCTCGAGCTCATAAAGGGCCAGGACGCCTATGTGAACGATGCCTTCGGATCCTCGCACCGGGCACACGCCTCTGTGGTGGGCCCTCCCAAGTACCTGCCCTCAGCGGCCGGACGGCTCATGGCACGCGAAGTCGAGGTCCTCACGGGCTTGCTCGACGCCCCGGCAAAGCCATTTGTCGTCGTCATCGGAGGGGCCAAGGTCAAGGACAAGCTCGGTGTGGTGCGCTCGCTCGCCGCCCGTGCCGACACCGTGCTCGTCGGAGGAGGGATGGCTTACACCTTCCTCCGGGCGCTCGGCCACTCGATCGGAGCGTCCATCGTCGACCCGACCCGCTTCGAGGACTGCGCTGAGCTCATGCGTTCTCCCGGGAACCTGCTGCTGCCTGTCGATTCGAAGGCACTTGCCCCGGATCGAAAGCTCAGCACCGAGAGCCAGGGTGATAGCTCAGGGACCGGGGATGGCAGCGACACCGACGGGACCGACGTCAAGCTGTGCGGCCTGGACATACCCGACGGTTGGCGCGGAGTCGACATCGGCCCCGCCACCATAGTGCTGTTCTCGGATGTCGTCGCCTCAGCCGGCACGGTCCTGTGGAACGGCCCGATGGGCGTGTTCGAGGACGAGCGCTTCGCCGCGGGAACCAAGGCGATCGCGGAGGCCGTGGCCGGCTGTCCCGGTCGTACCGTCGTAGGTGGGGGTGACAGCGTCGCCGCAGTGTCCCAGCTCGGGCTCGAGGACAAGATCGGCTTCGTGTCCACGGGCGGCGGCGCCTCGCTGGAACTGCTCGAGTTCGGTGACCTCCCAGGCCTCGCCGCGCTGCGCGCTGCGCCTAATGCGAGACCTGACTCCCACAACGAGCCTGAAGCGGCGCGGTGAGACTCCCGCGGGAGCCATAGAGCCCATGACCCCAAGTGGTGTCTCATGAGCACTGATCGCGGTGGTCGCAGGGTGCTGGTCAGCGGCAACTGGAAGATGCACCACACCCATTACGAGGCGATCCAGGTGGTGCAGAAGCTTGCCGCACTCTTGCGAGCCGCGCCGCTCCCTGAGGGCACAGACGTCTCCTTGCACCCGTCTTTCACCTCCTTGCGCTCGGTGCAGACCGCGCTCGAGTCCGACGACGTTCCCATCGCTCTTGGCGCTCAGAGCTGTCACTTCGAAGACAGCGGTGCTTACACCGGCGAGGTGAGCGCGGAAATGCTGGCGAAACTGAACGTTCGCTACGTGATCGTCGGGCACTCGGAACGTCGTGCGTATTTCGGTGAGACCGACGAGGTCGTGAGACTCAAGTTGGACGCGGTCTTGCGCCACGCGATGACTCCGATCCTGTGCGTGGGCGAGACGCTCGAGCAACGAGAAGCCGGAGTGGCCGAGACGACCGTGTCCGCCCAGCTCACCGCAGCCCTTGCGGAGCGCGGCCATGAAGCCCTCCGGTCGATCGTCATCGCCTACGAGCCGATCTGGGCAATCGGGACGGGCCGGACGGCGAGCGCGGACGACGCCCAGGCGATGTCGGCGGTGATCCGGGGCGGACTCGAGTTGCTCGGGGGGGAAGTAGCGCGCGCGATGCTCGTCCAGTACGGAGGATCTGTCACCCCGAACAATGCCAGCGAGCTTCTCGCCTGCCCGGACGTCGACGGCTTGCTTGTCGGAGGGGCGAGCCTCGACGCGGACAAGTTTGTTTCGATCGCGAGGTCGGGCAGCTAGGGCGGCCATAGGCCCTTCCACCAGGACAAGCGATCGACGGGCAGGCCAGGCGAGACGGGAGAGGGGTCTCGGCGGTGGTAACCTGCTGCCCGGCAGTGGGGCCATAGGAGGTTGTCCGAAGTGCTGACCGATGCTCTCGTCGTGATTGACATGCTGGTCGCGTTCGGGCTGATAGTTCTCGTCCTTCTCCACAGCGGGCGAGGTGGGGGGCTCTCCGACATGTTCGGTGCCTCGACGGGTTCGGCTGCCGCCGGCTCGACCGTCGCCGAACGCAATCTCGATCGGATAACCGTGGTGTTCGTGCTGATCTTCGCGTTCGTCACGGTCGCCCTATCACTTCGGTGGAGCTGAGGCGGGCCGCACTCGCCCTCCTCGGCGTCGCCGTCGCGGCGTCAGCCTGCAGCGCGTCAGCCTCAGGCTCTAATTCGACGAACCAGGCGCCGCCGACGAGCTCCGTGTTCGCAACCGGCGGGACGGTCACGGTGGCGGTGCCCTATCTGCCGACCAACTTCAACCCGTCGACGCCTGAAGGCGCGAACAGGGTGACTCAGATGGTGATGGAGCAGGTCTGGCCGCAGGCCTTCGTGATCGACCCCGAGTTCGAAGCGGAGACGACGGGATTCGTCGATAGCGCGGAGGTCGTCAGCCTGACCCCCATGACGGTCAGTTACCTGATCGACCCGAAAGCGACGTGGTCGGACGGCTATCCGATCACGGCGACCGACTTCGAGTACAACTGGCAGCAGCAACTGCGCAACGGACCGCGGTTGGCGCCGGTCGGTGTCCTCGCCGGTTACCGCGATATCGAGTCGGTCTCGGGCAGCAACGGCGGAAAGACTGTGACCGTGGTCTTCAAGAGCCCGTACTCGGACTGGGAGGGGCTCTTCGCCAATCTCGTCCCCGCCCATATAGCCGAACGGGCAGGATGGGTCTCCGCCTTCGCAGGCTTCCACCCCTCCGAGGTCATATCCGGCGGCCCGTTCATCGTCAGCTCGATGGAGCCTGGAAAGCGGCTCGTTCTCACGCGCAACACCAAGTACTGGGCCACGCCGGCTCACTTGCAAAGCATCGTGTTTCTCGTCGAGAAGTCGGAGCGGGCCTCCCTGGTCGGATTGCAGCACCGGAGCATCTCCATCGCTGAGCTCCAACCCAGTCCCGCCCTCAGCGGCACGATCGCCCGCGACAACGCTCTCGGGGCCGATCTCTCCTTCACCACCTCACCTTCGCCTGTGCTCTGGCAGCTCGTGTTCAATCTGAACAACTTCACTCTCGCCAACCCGCTGATGCGCACAGCCCTCGTGCTCATCACCGACCGGGACCAGCTGGTGGCGGATTCGGCCGGGTTCGACGACCCAGGCACCTCGGGCACGAACAGTCGGCTGTTCGCGCAGAACCAGCCCGGATCGGGGTCCGAGACCGGATCTCTCGGATACAACCCGGTCGAGGCCGCGACGCTTTTCAGGTTGCTCGGTTATGTCCCCGATCAGAACGGAATCCTCCGTGACAACGGGATCGGCGGTCCGCTGAGGCTGACCCTCACCGGCCTGAAGGGCAACAGCATCATCGAGGCGCTCGAGCAGCAGCTCCAGGCCGAGTGGTCTGCCAGTGGCGTTTCTTTGATCGTCCACAACGTGTCGATGAAATACCTCCTCAACGGCGTGCTGCCTGAAGGGGACTACCAGCTCGCGCTCGCTCCGTACCAGATGCCGGTGTTCCCGAGCTGGAATGCCATCATCTACACCGATCCGGACATGACCTCGCCTTTGTCGCCTCCGAGCCTCAGCCTCCACGGTGGGTCGAATGTCGCTCTCGCGCCGGCTGCCGGTCCAGCGACGAGCACTGCTTGGTTGTGGAACGCGTCTACGCCGGTCGGCACCGAGCCCGGGGCGGCCGCAATAAGGTCGGTGACTCGGGATGTCACAGGTCTCGACGACCCGGCTGTCACGACTCGGTTCGAGCAGGTCCTCGCTGAGCTCAACACCAACTCGCAAATCTTGCTCTTGTCGAAGCTGGACAGCTTGCTGACGCGACGGCTCCCGACCTTTCCCCTGTTCCAGGTGCCTGTCAGTCTCGTCCAGCAGGCCGACATCGTGAACGTGAGCGAAAGCCCGACTTCGGCGGGCCCCTTCTGGGACGCGGAAGACTGGGTGATCCAGCTCACCTACCCGACCGGTTAGCTTTCCCAGGTCCTACCAAGCGGGTTCCTCGCAGGCAGGACGCCACGATGGCGCGCAGGGTGTTTGCGGTACAGTACGAGACGCCTTCAGGGGTCGTTGAGGTCCGGGTGGTGGCCACGTCGGAGTGGCGGAATAGGCAGACGCGC
>Ga0326727_10026363_pt1 | contig 10782 bp, 6 predicted proteins | sample MB2enrmetagenome_FD_207643 | JGI IMG/M metagenome (GOLD analysis project Ga0326727, IMG submission 207643) | Lab enriched peat soil microbial communities from McLean, Ithaca, NY, United States - MB29MY | ecosystem: Environmental > Terrestrial > Soil > Wetlands > Peat | place: USA: New York... | reverse complement strand
TTCGCGCGAAATCGAGCCGAACGACATCGCGCCGGTCGCGAAGCGCCTGACGATCGCGACGGCGGGCTCGACCTCGTCGAGCGGGACCGGCTTGCGGCCGTCCTCTTCGGCCGCGCGCAGGCGGAACAGGCCGCGGATCGTCAGCAGGTGCTCGTTCTGCTCGTTGAGCAGCGCCGCGTAGGCCTCGTACTTGTCGCGCGCATTGCCGCGCACCGCGTGCTGCAAGAGCGACACGGTCTGCGGCGTCCAGCAATGCGCTTCGCCGCGCAGGCGATAGGCGTATTCGCCGCCGACCTCGAGCGCGCTGCGCAACACCGGCGATTGGCCGAACGCCTCGGCGTGTCGGCGCGCCGTCTCCTCGGCGATCTCGGGAAGGCCGGCGCCCTCGATGCGGGTGGCGGTGCCGAAGAAGAATTCGTCGACGAGGGCGCGCGACAGACCGATCGCGTCGAAGATCTGCGCGCCGCAGTACGACTGATAGGTCGAGATGCCCATCTTCGACATGACCTTGAGCAGGCCCTTGTCGACCGCCTTGATGTAGCGCTTGATCAGCTCGTGGGCGCTGATCGCCTCGGGCAGATCCTTGGCCATCGCCGCCAGGGTCTCGAAGGCGAGATAGGGGTTGATCGCCTCCGCGCCGTAGCCGGCCAGGCAGGCGAAGTGATGGACCTCGCGCGCTTCGCCGGTCTCGACGACGAGCCCGACCGAGGTGCGCAGGCCCCTGCGGATCAGGTGATGATGCACGGCCGCGGTGGCGAGCAGGGCAGGGATCGGGATGCGATCCGGCCCGACCATGCGGTCGGAAAGGATGATGATGTTGTAGCGGCCGAGCACCGCCGCTTCGGCGCGCTCGCACAGCCGCTGCAACGCTTCCGCCATTCCGCAGGCGCCGCGGCCGACGTCGTAGGTGATGTCGAGCGTCTTGGTGTCGAACGAATCCTCGAAATGCCCGATGCAGCGGATCTTCTCCAGATCCTCGTTGGTGAGGATCGGCTGACGCACTTCGAGCCGCTTGCGGCGCGCTTGGCCGGCGAGGTCGAACAGGTTGGGCCGCGGGCCGATGAACGACACCAGGCTCATCACCAGCTCTTCGCGGATCGGGTCGATCGGCGGGTTGGTGACCTGGGCGAAGTTCTGCTTGAAATAGGTGTAGAGCAGCTTCGACTTGTCGCTGAGCGCCGAGATCGGCGTGTCGGCGCCCATCGAGCCGACCGCTTCCTGCCCGGTCACCGCCATCGGCGACATCAGGAAGGCGAGGTCCTCCTGCGAATAGCCGAAGGCCTGCTGCCGATCGAGCAGCGAGACGTCGGTGCGCGATGCGCGCGGCTCGACCGGATTGAGTTCCTCGAGCACGATCTGCGTCGTCTCGAGCCATTGCCGGTAGGGGTTGGCGCGCGACAGGCGGCTCTTGATCTCGTCGTCGGAGACGATGCGGCCCTCGACGAGATCGACCAGCAGCATCTTGCCCGGCTGCAGGCGCCATTTGGCGACGATCTTCTCCTCCGGCGTCGGCAGCACGCCCATTTCGGAGGCGAGCACGAACAGCCCGTCGTCGGTGACGAAGTAGCGCGCCGGCCTCAGGCCATTGCGGTCGAGCGTGGCGCCGATCTGGCGGCCATCGGTGAAGGCCATCGCCGCCGGGCCGTCCCACGGCTCCATCACCGCGGCGTGGTACTCGTAGAAGTCGCGCCGCGCCTCGTCCATCAGCGGGTTGCCGGCCCAGGCCTCGGGGATCAGCGTCATCATCGCATGGGCGAGCGAGTAGCCGCCGCGCACCAGGAACTCGAGCGCGTTGTCGAAACAGGCGGTGTCGGACTGGCCCTCGTAGGAGATCGGCCACAGCTTGGAGATGTCGGCGCCGAACAACTCGGAGTCGACGCTCGCCTGCCGCGCCGCCATCCAGTTGACGTTGCCGCGCAGCGTGTTGATCTCGCCGTTGTGGGCGACCATCCGGTAGGGGTGGGCGAGCCGCCAGGACGGGAAGGTGTTGGTGGCGAAACGCTGGTGGACGAGCGCCAGCGCCGTCTCGAAGCGCGGGTCGAGCAGGTCCTTGTAGTAGCGCGGCAGCTGATGGACCAGCACCATGCCCTTGTAGACGATGGTGCGGCACGACATCGACACCGGATAATATTCGGCGATCCCGTCGCCGCCGAGGGCGTAGATGCGGTTCGAGATCACCTTGCGCAGGATGAACAGCCGGCGTTCGAACGTCTCGTCGTCGGCTATGGCCGCGCGCCGGCCGATGAAGACCTGGCGCTGCGCCGGCTCCACCGCCTTGACCCGCTCGCCGAGGTCGGCATTGTCGACGGGAATGTCGCGCCAGCCGATCAGGTCGCAGCCTTCGTCGGCGATCGCCTCGGCGACGATCGCCTCGGCGCGGGCGCGCGACTCGGCGTCGCGCGGCATGAAGAACTGGCCGATGGCGTAATGCCCAGGCTCGGGCAGGGCGAAGCCGAGTTTGGCGCATTCCTCCGCGAAGAACCGGTGCGGGATCTGCGTCAGCACGCCGCAGCCGTCGCCGAGCGTCGCGTCGGCGCCGGTCGCGCCGCGATGGTCGAGGTTGACCAGGACCTGCAGGCCCTTTTCGAGAATGGCGTGCGAAGCGCGGCCCTTCATGTCGGCGACGACGCCGACGCCGCAGGAATCGCGCTCGATCGCGGGGTCGTAGAGACCCTGCGCGCGCGGCAGCGACGGGTCGGCGCCCGGCGTCGGGGACGAAGGCGACGGGCGGCCGGATTGCGTCTGATGGGCCTTGGCGTTCATCTCTCCACTCCCCCGCACGGTCGCGCTGCGTTCCGAGCGTCGTTCATCTGGTCGATTTTGGCTGTGTAGTTGGACAGTTTCGGCGGCGCCCGTCGGCGGCCGCCCGGATTTCAGGTGGCGCGTTTTTTTCGGTCTGTCGCGAACCGATCCGTCGCGATTGTAGCGTCCGACATCACTCACGCGCCCCGCTCGGGCCGACCCGGTAAATGGTCAGCACGGCTGTCCTATCTCGCCAAACAATGACAGAAACCCGGTCACGATACAAGACAGACGTGGGCGCCGGAACTCATTTTTTCGCGCCGCGCGGCGACGGCGCAGATTGCCAACCCACCCTCCCGCGAGGCAAGAGACTTGCGGCGCGGCGGCGCCTCAGGGATCGGCAGGGATGAACTTTGCAAGCGACAACGGCGCGGGTGTGGCGACGCCGATCCTCGACGCCATCGCGGCCTCGAGCCGCGTCAACGCGCCGGCCTACGGCGCTGACGATTTCACCGCGCGCGCGGAGGCGCGGCTCGCCGAAATCTTCGAGCGGCAGGCGTCGGTCTTTCTCGTCGCCACCGGCACCGCCGCCAATGCGTTGTCGCTCGCCGCGCTGGCGGCGCCGTGGCAGGCGGTGTTCTGCCACGAGGAAGCGCATGTGATCGACGACGAGTGCGGCGCGCCGGAGTTCTTCACCGCCGGGGCCAAGGTCGTCGGCGTCCCCGGCCGCGACGGCAAAATTCAGCCGGCGGCGCTCGCCGAGACGCTGGCGCGCTTTCCGCGCGGCCAGGCCAAGGCCTGCCAGCCCGGCGCGCTGTCGCTCAGCCAGGCGACGGAAGCGGGGACGGCTTATCGGCCCGACGAGATCGCCGCCTTGGCGGCGCTCGCCCGCGAGGCGGGGATGGGCGTGCACATGGATGGCGCGCGCTTCGCCAACGTCGTGGCCGCGACCGGCGCGACTCCGGCCGAGCTCACTTGGAAGGCCGGAGTCGACGCGCTGTCGCTCGGGGCGACCAAGGACGGCGCGCTCGCCTGCGAGGCGGTGATCGTCTTCGATCCCGACAGGGCCGCCGCCTTGCCGTATCAGCGCAAGCGGGCAGGGCAGACGTTGTCGAAAGGGCGCTTCTTCGGCGCCCAGATGGAGGCCTGGCTCGCCGGCGATCTGTGGCTCGAGCTGGCGCGCCGCGCCAACCGCGCCGCGCGCCGCCTCGCCGACGGGCTCGCGGCGGCGCCCGGCCTACGACTCGCCTTTTCCGTCGAGGTCAACGAGGTTTTCGTCGTCGCGCCCGACGCGACCCTCGCGCGTTGGCGCGCGGCGGGGGCGAAGTTCCACGACTGGTCGACGCGCTCGGCGCGGCCCGATCTCGCGCCCAAGGCGGGCGAGACGATGGCGCGCCTGGTGACGTCGTTCGAGACCAGCGAGGCCGAAATCGACGCGCTGCTGGCGCTCGCCGGGGCGCCGTAACGAAGCCGCAATTCTTGGAAAGATTGAGGGTGTCGATCGCCCGCATGGGGAGTCCGAAACGATGAGCCGGGTTCAGCACAACAAACCGTCGCGCCGATGGGGATGGGCCGCCGCTGCGGTCGTTCTGCTCGCGCTGCCGACGGCGGCGCAGGCGCAGGGTTTCTTCTCCCTGTTCGGCAGTCCGTCGCCAGAGGAGATCGAACGGCGGCTGGCGGAAGCCGGCTATGTCGTCACCGCGCCGCTGACCCAGCGCGGCGACATCTATCTCGCCGACGTCATCGTTCGCGGCGAGGGTCCGGAACGGCTGGTCATCGACGCCCAGAGCGGGCGGATCCTCGAGCGCTTTCGCGGCCGCGCCGATCGTTGGCGGCAGGCGGCGGCGCCGCCGCCGTCGGCATCGGGCGACGACCCGACGCTGTGGAACGGGCCGCGTCCGCCCGCGGCGATCAGCCCCGACGCTCCGCCCGACGCCTTCGCGCCGCCGAAGCAGCCCAACGTGCTCGAGACGCCCAAGGCCAAGTCGAAGAGCGCCGAGACCAAGCCCAAGTCGACGCCGAAGCCCGCGCCGGTCGCCGATGTGAACAATCCGCCGCCCGCCGCCGTCGTTCCGACGCCAGCCGCGCCGAGCCCGGCGCCCACCGCCGCCGCCGTTCCGACGCCGGCCGCGCCCGCGCCGAGCCCGGCGCCCACCGCCGCCGTCGTTCCGACGCCGGCCGCGCCGACCCCGGCGCCAACCGCCGCCGCGGCGCCGGCGAATTCGACGCCGGCCGCGCCGCCGTCGCCGGCCCCGTCGATCGAGGCGGCCAAAGCGGACGCTGCGAGCGCCGTCAGGCCGCCGCTCGCGCCGCCCACCGCGCCCGCCAAGTCGAAGGCGGTCAACGACATCCCGGTCACGCCGCTAGACTGACGCGACGAAGAGAGGGGCGCGGCGAGGGCGCCCTCGGGCAAAGAAAAAGGGCGCCCCCCGGAGGGCGCCCTCTGCCGGCCGGCGTTTTACGCCGCCTGCTTGCTTTCCGGCACGGCGACCGTCGCCTCGATCGTCTTGGCCGAAGCGTGGATCGGGATCGCGCGCGGCTTCTGCGCCTCGGGCACTTCGCGCACCAGATCGATGTGCAGCAGCCCGTTCTCGCAAGCAGCCTGCGTGGCGGTCACGTGGTCGGCGAGGTGGAAGCGTCGCTCGAAGGCGCGCGCGGCGATGCCCTGATAGAGCGTCTCGCGCTTCTCGTCCTTCTGTTGCGCGCTCTTGGCGCCGCGGACCGTCAGGACGCCCTCGCGCGTCTCGACCGACAGTTCGGAGTCGGCGAAGCCGGCGACCGCCAGCGTGATGCGGTAGGCGTTCTCGCCCGTGCGCTCGATGTTATAGGGGGGATAGCTCGGCGCGCCGGCATCGAGCCCAGCGGTCTTGTCGAGCAGCGAGAGCAACCGGTCGAAACCGATGGTCGAACGGTAGAACGGCGAAAAGTCGTAGTTCAACATGGTCATATCCTCCGAATGAAGCGACATGCGCCTTGCGCGCCCCGTAGCGGCGCGGTCGGCGACGCGTCCCGGATTGGGCCCGCGTCACCAATGAATCTGGTGCGCGCGGCCCCTCATGCAAGGGGGGCTGGGGCGCGCTCGGCCGCAAATTTGGCCGCTTTGCCGGCTAGGCGAACCGTTGCGCGGTTGGGGGCCGCTGGCTATACCCGGCCGGCAAACTCCCATGCCCGCTATGGCGAATCGAGGTCGGACTCCATGAAAGCCACCATGTTTCGCGCCGCAGTCGCGCTCTCCGCTATCTGTTTCGCCTTCGTCGCTGAGGCCGTCGCAGACGACAACGGGCCGCCGAAGCCGCTGCCGCCGCAGCAGAAGAATTTTCCGCTCGACGAGACCTGGGAGTTGAAGGAGCTGAACGGCAAGCCGGTGCCCGCCGATGTCGACGTCAGCCTGAAGATCGACGGCGCCTTCCGCGGCTCGGGCTTCACCGGCTGCAATTCGTGGTCGGCGACGATCTACCCGATCAAGGACCAGCACCTCGCCGTCGGCCCCTACGCGCTGACCAAGAAGCAGTGCGACAAGGACATCATGGCGATCGAATTCGGCTTCCTCTCCGCGCTGCTCGCCCAGCCGACCTATGACCTGGTCAACGGCGAGCTGGTCATCAAGGGCCCGCGCGGCGAGCTGCGGCTGGCGCGCTCGCTGTAGCGCCGGCCCTCATTCGGCCGCCGCCGCCTCGAGCATCGCCGCCGGCGCGCCGGGACGAGGCGCGAGCGTCACGCGCCGCTTGTGGAAGGCGGCGAGGGTCGAGCGGTGGCCGATCGAGACGATCGTCGTCTTCGGCAGCTTGGCGGCGATCGTGCGATAGAGGGCGCCCTCGCTCGCCTCGTCGAGCGCCGAGGTCGCTTCGTCGAGGAACAGCCAGTCGGGCGCGGCGATCAGCGCGCGCGCCACGGCGAGCCGCTGCTGCTCGCCACCCGATAGGCGCATCTGCCAGTTGTCGCTTTCGTCGAGCCGGTCGGCGAGACTGGCGAGGCCGACCTCGTTCAGAATCGCGCGGATCGCCGCGTCGTCGAGTTCGTCGGCCGGCGCCGGATAGGCGATGGCGTCTCGCAGCGGCCCGATCGGAAGGTAGGGGCGCTGCGGCAGCAGCATGATCTTCGCTTTCGGTTCGGCGATCTCGCCGGCGCCGTAGGGCCATACGCCGGCGATGGCGCGCAGCAGCGTCGATTTGCCGACGCCCGAGGGGCCGACGATCAGGGTCGGTTGGTGGGGGGCGAAGGCGAAGGATTCGATGCGCGCCAGGGCGCGGCCGTCGGGCAGGTTCAGGGCGACGTTGTTGAGCGCCAGTTCGCCGTTGGTCGAGTGGGCGAGCGTGACGCCCTTGGCGCGGTCGAGCGCCGCGTGGGCGCGGGCGATCGCGTCGTCGAACGAGGTCAAGCGGTCGAGCACCGCCTTGAAGTCGGCGAGGCCGACGTAGGAGCTGACGAAGAAGCTCAGCGAGGAGTTGACCTGGCCGAAGGCGCGCGCGACCTGCACCAGGGTGCCGAGCAGGATCTTGCCGAGGAAATAGAGCGGTGCGCCGACGATGAAGGGGAAGTACTGGCTCATCTGGTCGTAGGCGGAGGTGAAGGCGGTGAGCCGCTTACGCACTTGAACGATGCGCATGTAGTTGTCGAAGACGTCGCCGAAACGGCGCATTGCGGCGGTGGTTTCGACCGGCTCGCCGCGCAAGAGCGCGATCTGCTCGCTGTATTCGCGCAGGCGCGCGAGGCCGAAGCGGAAGTTCGCTTCGTATTGCTGCTGGCGGAAATAGAGGCGGATCAGCGAACTGCCGATCCAATGGGTCAGGCCGGTGCCGATCGCCGCGTAGACGAGCGCGATCCAGAACAGCAGGCCCGGCACGATGAGGTTGAAGCCGGGGAGGGGGAAGTCGACCGACAGCGTCCACAGCACGATGGCGAAGGAGACGAGCGTCGTCAGCGTCGACAAGAGCGTGATCGAATAGCCGAAGATGCCGGCCCCCGAGCCGCCGCCGTAGATGAAGCCGTAGACGTCCTCGCTGATGCGCTGGTCGGGGTTGTCGGCGGGCGTGCCGGCGAGCGCCATCGGATAATGCGCGCCGCCGCCGAGCCAGCGGCCGATGTAATAGGCGGACAGCCAGCGCCGCCAGCGGATGACGAAGGTCGAAGTGACGACGTATTCGATGACCAGCGCAGCGATGTAGATCGAGGCGAAGGGCAGGAAGATCAGCAGGAGCTGGGTCCAGAAGGCCCCCTCGTTCTTGTCCTGCAACGCGTTGTAGAAATCGCGGCTGAAGTAGTTGAGCCGCACCAGCAGCGCCACCTCGAACTGGTTGATGAGGATGAGGAAGACGAGCGCGGCGATCGCCAGCTTGTTCTGCGCGACGGTGAACGGACGCGGTGCCAGCCAAAATCGCGCCGTCGTCGGCGCCCGCTCGGAGAAGAAGGGGTCGGCGATGTCGGTCATCTTGCGCACGACCGGGATGTGCGAGACGGCGTAGACCAGCGAACCGAACAGCGCGACGGTCAGCGGCAGCGAGCTCGGCAGCGCGTAGTCGGCGTAGGCGCTCGGCCACAGCCCGAGTTCGTCGACGAGGTAGGCGGCGCCGAAGACGATGGTCTCGATCGCGAAGACGACCTCGAACACGCGCAGGAAGGTCGAGATGTGGGCCGAGCGATAAGTCGCGCCGGCGCACAGCAAGGCCGCCGCGGCGTAGAGGAAGAGGCCGACGTCGGACGCGCGCAGGCCGACCAGGATTGCGGCGAGCGCAAACAGCGCGACGGCGAGGCTCAGAGTTCGCATGGGGGCATGGACCGTGAGGGTTGGAGGCGAACGGGCAGGAAAAGCCGCACTAGCAGAACGCCCGGCGCAAATGAAGGCAGGCGCCGGCGCCCGGGAATGAATTCGCGGCAAGGTTCCACAGCGCCGCCGGGCGGCGCCGGCGGGCCCCCGCCTGAGAGGTCTCCGGGGCCGACAAAAAAGGGGAGGCCCGCAGGCCTCCCCCAACGTCTTGCAAGCCGGACGGCTGGATCAGAAGTCCATGCCGCCCATGCCGCCGCCGCCGCCGCCCATCGGCATCGCCGGCTTTTCCTTCGGCAATTCGGCGACCATCGCCTCGGTGGTGATCAAGAGGCCGGCGACCGAAGCCGCGTCCTGCAGCGCGGTGCGCACGACCTTGGCCGGGTCGACGATGCCCGCTTCGAGCATATCGACGAACTCGTCGGTCTGGGCGTTGAAGCCGTAGGTCTGCGACTTGTTCTCGAGGATCTTGCCGACCACGATCGAGCCTTCGCCGCCCGAGTTCTCGACGATCTGGCGGATCGGCGACTCGAGCGCCTTCAGCACGATGTTGATGCCGGCCTGCTCGTCGGCGTTGTCGCTCTTGAGCTTGGCGACCGCCGCCTTGGCGCGCAAGAGCGCGACGCCGCCGCCCGCCACGACGCCTTCCTCCACCGCCGCGCGGGTGGCGTTGAGGGCGTCGTCGACGCGGTCCTTCTTCTCCTTGACCTCGATCTCGGTCGCGCCGCCGACCCGGATCACCGCAACGCCGCCGGCGAGCTTCGCCAACCGCTCCTGCAGCTTCTCCTTGTCGTAGTCGGAGGTCGTCTCCTCGATCTGCGCCTTGATCTGGGCGACGCGCCCCTCGATGTCGGCCTTCTTGCCGCCGCCGTTGATGATCGTGGTGTTTTCCTTCTCGATCCGCACCCGCTTGGCCTTGCCGAGCATCTGCAGGGTGACGTTCTCGAGCTTGATGCCGAGGTCCTCGGCGATCATCTGGCCGCCGGTCAGGATCGCGATGTCCTCGAGCATCGCCTTGCGGCGATCGCCGAAGCCCGGCGCCTTGACCGCCGCGACCTTGAGGCCGCCGCGCAGCTTGTTGACGACCAGGGTCGCCAGCGCCTCGCCCTCGATGTCCTCGGCGACGATCAGCAGCGGCTTGCCGGTCTGCACCACCGCCTCGAGCACGGGCAGCATCGGCTGCAGCGAGGAGAGCTTCTTCTCATGGATGAGGAGGTAGGCGTCCTCGAGCTCGGCGATCATCTTCTCGGCGTTGGTGATGAAGTAGGGCGAGAGATAGCCGCGGTCGAACTGCATGCCCTCGACGACGTCGAGCTCGGTCTCGAGGCTCTTGGCCTCCTCGACCGTGATGACGCCTTCGTTGCCGACCTTCTGCATCGCGTCGGCGATCATCTTGCCGATCGACTTGTCGCCGTTCGACGAGATGGTGCCGACCTGCGCCACTTCCTCGGAGTCCTTGATCTTCTTCGAGCGCTTGGCGATGTCCTTGACCGCCTCGGCGACGGCGAGGTCGACGCCGCGCTTGAGGTCCATCGGGTTCATGCCGGCGGCCACCGCCTTGGCGCCTTCCTTGACGATCGCCTGGGCGAGCACGGTCGCCGTCGTGGTGCCGTCGCCGGCGGTGTCGTTGGTCTTGGAGGCCACTTCGCGCACCATCTGCGCGCCCATGTTCTCGAACTTGTCCTCGAGCTCGATCTCCTTGGCGACGGTGACGCCGTCCTTGGTGATGCGCGGGGCGCCGAACGACTTGTCGAGGATGACGTTACGGCCCTTCGGGCCCAGCGTGACCTTCACCGCGTTGGCGAGGATGTCGACGCCGCGCAGCATTTTGTCGCGCGCGTCAGTGGAAAAACGTACGTCTTTGGCAGCCATGTTCGGAATCCTGTGATGAGTAGACTTAAAGGCAGTAGACAATCGGCAGTAGGGGCGGGGCGGCGGCTTCGGCGTTTCGCCTACTGCCTACAGCCCATTGCCTACTGCCTTCTTCAATCAGGCGATCACGCCCATGATGTCGGACTCCTTCATGATCAGGAGCTCCTGGCCGTCGATCTTGACTTCGGTGCCGCTCCACTTGCCGAACAGCACCTTGTCGCCCTTCTTGACGTCGATCGGGATCAGCTTGCCGGTCTCGTCGCGGCCGCCGGGGCCGACGGCGACGATCTCGCCTTCCTGCGGCTTCTCCTTGGCGGTGTCGGGGATGATGATGCCGCCCTTCGTCTTCTCCTCGCCTTCCAGGCGGCGGACGACGACGCGGTCATGCAGGGGACGGAATTTCATGA
>Ga0326727_10026361_pt1 | contig 10783 bp, 7 predicted proteins | sample MB2enrmetagenome_FD_207643 | JGI IMG/M metagenome (GOLD analysis project Ga0326727, IMG submission 207643) | Lab enriched peat soil microbial communities from McLean, Ithaca, NY, United States - MB29MY | ecosystem: Environmental > Terrestrial > Soil > Wetlands > Peat | place: USA: New York... | reverse complement strand
GATTTCATCAACCGTGGCATCGACGGCCAGACCACTATCCAGTTGCTGGGGCGCTTTATCCAGGACGTGGTGGCGCTGCACCCGAAGGCGGTGCTGATTTTCGGCGGCATCGACGATATTGGGCATGGCATCGCGCCCGGCGGAATTGAGGACAACCTCACCATGATGGGTGAGCTGGCGAAGGCTTACGGGATCAAGCCGCTGTTCGCCTCCATCCTTCCCGTGAGCGATTACCACAAAGATGTCGATCCGAAAAACGAGCGGACGCCGGCGCATCCGTCCAACACCATTCAACAGGTGAATCGCTGGCTGCAGGACTATTGCAGGAAAGAAAACTTCACGTATGTCGATTACTATGCGGCCATGGTTGACAAGGCTGGGCAGTTGCCGGTGGACTTGTCGGACGATGGATTGCATCCGAATGCGAAAGGGTATCGCGTAATGTCCCCGCTTACACAGCAGGCGATCAACCGCATGTTGACCAGTTCGCAGCCGCCGGTTGAAACGCCCGCCAAACGCCGCTTGCGTCTGTTTGGAAATTAAATGGCGCGTCGGCCGGAGATGATCTGAACCAGCGCCACGGCAATCGCCAGCACCAGCAGAATGTGGATGAATCCTCCCAGAGTGTACGAAGTGACCAGTCCCACCAGCCACAAGACCAGCAGGATTACAAAGAGAGTCCAAAGCATCGCGGTTACAGATTAGCAATTTCGGGTCCGTTCCTGACGGGGACATCGGGTACCATAGAAAACGGAGGAATGGCCGAGCGGTTGAAGGCGGCGGTCTTGAAAACCGTTAGAGTCGAAAGGCTCTCGGGGGTTCGAATCCCTCTTCCTCCGCCAGATATCCTTATTATTTTCAATGATTTAGACGGAAGAACGTTGTCTGTGCCCAGTTTGTGCCCGATTTCCGTAGGCGCCTCGACGAAAGCAATCGAATCGCGGTAACCGAGCCCAGCGTAGTACGGCTTTAGTGGTCCGCGGTCGCGTTGGCGTATCGGCACGCTTTCCACACGTAAGACTTCTGGCTCGTGACGAACTATAGATGGACACCGTTGACCTCGGGAGGTTGCCCAACGCAACGAGCTTCGGCCACGCCCTCCGGTGTTCGATAGGCAGACTCCCCCTTTGGCCAAGGGGTGCCGAGCGCTGGTCACCACGCGCACCCGGCTATTGAACGCCTATGCATCGCCCGCCAGAGCCTCAGTGGTTCCCATCCCAGGGGAAGCAGCCGCCTCGGTGCGCAGGGCACGCGATATTCCTGAGCCATCGTCCCGCAACGTGAACAGAACATCTAATTCCGCTCAAGCAATGGTTCGTTATCAGCGGATGGTGGGGTTCGATGGTGGGGTTCAAGGCTCCGCCTTCTTCGGGTTAGCTGTGCGCGGCACAGGTCGCTGTAACTCGCCAGGGAACGCTCACAGCGCCGCAGCGGCGATTCGGATATAGTGATGTTGCACGGCATCTGTCGCCGGGAGCAAGGGGAAGGCAAGCGAACCGTGGCCCAACACAATCTCTTCTACTATCCGTACGCGTCCTTCACCGTAGTCAATCCCTGTTGCTCAAGGCAGCCGCGCTCTACTTCGACAAGCTCTACGTCCTTGATCCCCTGAAGGCCAGCTTCGGGCAGATCGGCATCGGTGCCGCGGAACGGGATGTGCAGTTGCTCGAACAGGAACAGATCCTCGATCGAGTGGCGCCAGAAGAAGTGCTGAACAAGTACGAGGCGACCATTACCGCCGCCATTAAGCGTGATCTAAATGACGCGGGGTTCAAAAAGCTTTGTTCGGAGAAAATCGGGAGCCTGTGGACGTTGGCGCTGGCGAAGGTACCCGAGGGCCTTCGCCACGATCCTGCCTTCAGTCCGCTCGAGGATTCGATGAAGCGGGTGCTCACCGGCGAAGGAGGATACTCCGAAAAAGCGGGATACTCCGAATACGCCGAGTATCGCGAGTCGGCAACCGGAGTCATCGAATACCGTTACGCCGACTACCCGTTCGACGTCGGCGAAGCGATCATGTTGAACCACGCCTTGGTTGGCGGCATCTTGCATGCCGGAGCCATACCGATCACCGATGATGAGATCCACAGCCGGATTCTCAATTACAAACTCCAGCAGGCGCAGCAGGAACTGCCAGAAATCAGAGCGGCGCTAGCGGCGACACGGCTCGAGTTCGCTGGCGCCAAGCTGGCGGCCCAGTCCCTTACAGACCTCGACCTCGGCGTCATACCGGAGGCCATGCCGCTGGAGAAGATTCTTGAGTACCGCCTCCGCTATTCCGGAGAACTGCAGGCAGCCAGGGATAAGCTGCAGTGGATGGCGCGGGAAATCACGGACGAGCCTTGGACCAAGGCATTTGAAGACGCAGTCTTCCACTAGAAGATTCCAGAGCTGCATAAGGCGCTTCAACCTGCCCAGAACTCATGGTCGGCCTGGCTGAAGCTGGCGGGGCTAGCAATGGGTGGGGCGGCGGCAGTGCTGGCACTTTTCACCAGTCCGGGGGCCCCAGCGGCTACCGCCGTCGTTGTCGCGGCGCTGACTATCGGGAAGGACGCTGGTATCGGCGGCTTGGAGTGTGTCCAAGATTGGAAGGCCGGAAAAGCGCGAAATGGGCTTCACTACCTATTGCGGCTCAAGTCTTGATAGAGGACTTCAGGGCGTCAAGCTCCTCGGAAACGGCGTCATAGGAGATCAATCCCGCAAAGTCCGTTACCGGAGTGTGAGAGACGATTCCGCGCGCATCGCCGCAACGCCAGCCATCCGGACACTATGATGCGGCTCACCAGGCTATGGTCGTGGGTCGGACGCGCTGGTTCCTCTCTTGGCGGAGGTTTCATCGAATCCCTCTTCCTCCGCCAATCCCGACTTACACGCCAGACCGCAGACCCTGAAGGGCTAGTGGCTGTTTTCTTTGGACCTTATTTCGACTGGATTTTGATTTCCGTCGACGCTGGTCACTTTCAGCCCTGCAGGAAACAAACGAGTTTCCTCGACTGGCAGCATCCCTGCTGCCACTGGAACAACGGACCAGCCATAAGGCTGGCGTGGGACCTGATGTCCTCTTGGTGCGAGCAATGGTGTCAGAATAGTTCCGTTTTGGAAGGATATTGACAGGACACGTCGCAGCACGGAGAGTGGCGGTGGTTTATCACTACACCACCTTCTCGACGCTTCGTGGCGGCTAATAAAGCTAAGACCGCTATTCTTTAATAGGCGGGCATGCAATTAAGGCTTCGCTCATGTGTCATGCATGACCCGGACAATCAGAGGATCGGACGCTTTATCGTCTCCACGGTTGACGGGGAAACGGTTCGGGCCTATATCCCGCCGCCGGTTCCTCCGGCGCCGCCAGTGCGCCTCGATTTGTTTCAGGTTCTCCTGGAACAGGCAAATCAGGCATTGGGAAGACTTGACGGATTGGCATCATTTCTCCCGGACCTCAGCCTCTTCATCTATGCCTACATCAGAAAAGAGGCCCTGCTCTCATCTCAGATTGAGGGCACGCAGTCTTCGCTTTCCGATCTCCTGCTTTTCGAAAACGAAAGTTCCCGGCGTTCCCATCGAAGACGTGCAGGACGTTTCCAATTACGTTGCCGCGCTCTCTCACGGCCTGAGACGCATACGAGAGGGCTTTCCGCTACCGTTACGCCTCATTCGCGAGATCCACGAAATCCTGCTTTCGCGCGGACGGGGAAGCAACAAGGAACCCGGCGAGTTTCGCCGGATCCAGAACTGGATCGGAGGAACACGACCCGGCAACGCAGCGTTCGTTCCACCACCGCCCGAACTCGTCACGGAGTGCATGGGCCAACTCGAGATGTTTCTCCATACGGAGGCTCAGGATCTGCCGCTTCTTGTTCGGGCCGCTCTGGCCCATGTGCAATTCGAGACTATCCACCCATTTCTCGACGGCAACGGACGGCTCGGACGTCTTCTCATCACTTTCCTGCTCTGTGCCGGCGGCGCGCTGCCTGAGCCGATCCTCTACCTGAGTCTGTATTTCAAATCCAATCGCCAGATCTATTACGATCTCCTCACGAGCGTTCACTCCTCCGGAAACTGGGAAGTATAGATCGAGTTCTTTCTGACGGGCGTGAAGGAGACTTCCGAACGGGCGATCCTCAGCGCGCGCCGCCTGATCTCCTTGCTGGATGCCGACCGTAAAAAAATAAAAGCCCTTGGTCGGCCCGCAGCCTCCATCCTGAAGGTATTTCACTACGCCCAGACGCATCCGATCCTCTCTATTGCTCCCACAGCGGAGAAGACCGGATCGACCTTTCCCACTGTCGCCACCGCTATAGATCATATGCAGCGAATCGGCATTCTCTACGAAATCACCGGCAGGCAACGCCATCGACTTTTCGCGTATCGCGCCTACATGGACATTCTCAATGAGGGAGCCGAACCCCTTTGACAGAGGTATCTCTTTCCCAGTTTGGCCACGTCGAGATTCCTCTGAGCCGGGCCGCGATGGAAGATGCTTGTCCGAAAGAACGGCGAGTCTTGAAGCAGTTTCCCGGTCCTCTATATATGGGACCTTATATGGATCTTAGGCCCCCTACCGGACGCGACCACCATGTACCGGTCCACAACGGAGAATCAATGGATCAGGACTCCCCGGACCGCGTGGGACCCGGTTTCAGCCTGAGGTGGTGGCGGGAGCAATCTCGTGGGGGTTCAAGCCCCCCCTTCCTTTGTATCTATATCGGCCTGAACGCCGGCTCGGGCATCGGCCGGCGGCTCAACCCGCCAGCGCCATCGAGAGCCGGGTCGCCACTGAATCGATTTCGTCGCCGGTCAGCCCCGGGTCGATGGGAAGCGCCAGGGTTTGGCGCGCGGCCAGTTCGCTGTGCGGCAGATCGCCTTCGCGATAGCCCAGGGACGCGAAGCACTCCTGCAAGTGAAGCGGCACGGGGTAGTAGATTTCGGTGGCTACGCCAAGCTCGGCCAGACGGCGGCGAACGGCATCGCGATCGGCACTTCGATCAGCGAGGCGAATGGTGAATTGATTGTAGATGTGCCTCGAACCGGGACGCTCGGCAGGCAGTCCGATTTTCCCGGCGCACCTCGATCCCAGCAACGCCCTGTATCTCGCCGCGTTCGATTGCCGGTGCGCCGTCCAATCGTCGAGATACCCCAGCTTCACCAGAAGAATTGCCGCCTGCAGGGTGTCGAGCCGCGAATTGATGCCCACCACGTGGTGATAATACTTCGGTTCGCTGCCGTGGCACCGCAGGATGCGAAGCTTCTCCGCCAGCACTGCATCGTTAGTTGTGACCATTCCGCCGTCGCCGAATGCGCCCAGATTCTTCGATGGGAAGAAGCTGAAAGTCCCGCACCATCCCATGGATCCCGCGCGGCGGCCCTCAAATTCAGCGCCGATTGCCTGGGCCGCATCCTCAATCACCGGGATGCCGAAGCGCCCGGCGATTTCGTTAATGCTCTTCATATCGGCGCACTGCCCGTATAGATGCACGGGCAGGATTGCCTTGATCGACTTGACCTCGGCGGCCGACCGCGAATCGAGGTAGCGAGAAAGGCAGGCGGGGTCGAGATTATATGTTTCGGGATCAATGTCGAGAAACACGGGAGTAGCGCCGAGGTGAGCCACGCTTCCGGCAGTGGCGAAAAAAGTGTAAGAAGTGGTGATCACCCGATGGCCCGGGCCGGTGCCGAGGGCCATCAGAGGCAGCAGAATGGCGTCACTGCCGGAAGCGCAGGAAACGGCGAAACGCGTGCCGCAATATTCGGCAATGCGTTCCTCGAGAGCGCGCACCTCAGGGCCGAGGATAAACTGGCCGTGATCCAGCACCGTGGCAATGGCGGCATCGATTTCTTCCCGGATGGTTGCCGTCTGCCTGCGAAGATTCAGTAAAGGCACGGCGGGGAATATTTCAGTGTGAATATTAACCACCTGAATCTATCCTTTGCTGCAGAGTGTAATAGATGACGAACAGTAGCAAGGCCGTGGCGATTGCGTAGGCCGTCAGTTCGCGCTTGGACCGTTTCCAGCGCAGGCGTCTTCGCAGTTGCATGATCTTCATCTCTTCCCGCGTGCGCAGCCTCTCGGACTTTTCTCCGGCACGGTACGCGTAGAAGCGGTGGTTGCAGGCATGACAGCGATAGGGGATCTGGCTGAAAAAATGAAGAATGCGGTCCCTGATTCCGGCGCGATGGGAGCGATGAGCGCGATCCTCCTTGCATTTGGGGCAGATCATAAGGAGCGGATTAACGCTTCGCCTCCCAAAATTGCCACCACTTACGCCGCTCGGGTGGGGGAATTCGGTCGCTGGGAACGAACTGGCCGCGAATAATGGCGCCTGGATTCTCCCTAAAGAGAAGCTCGGCGATGTCACTACCGTATTGCGCCGCGACCGCCGCGTAGGCTTCGTCGAGGCGCGGATGCCTGTGCACGGGATCGTGGGCGTCGCTGGCGATCACATGGACCATGCCTTTCGACAGCAACTGATGGGCAGTGGCAGCGGCACTCTTGCCGAATCCGCCGAGCACCGACAAGGCCGTGACCTGGACCAGACAACCGAGATTCACCCATTCATCCAGCCGGGAGGTTTCCTTTCGGAGAATGGGATTGCGCTCGGGGTGCGTCACGATGGGCACCAGATCGGCCCCAAGCAATCTATCGAGCACCTTCGTCATGGAACCGGCAATGTGCAGATCGGAACACTCGACGAGTATATAACGGCGGCCGTTGATGGAATATTTCGCGGGATTTTCGAGGGCTTCCGAGACGTTATCGAAGCTCAGGTGCAGATCGCAGCCCCGATGGATGATGGGTTTTCCCTGCGTCTTTTCAGTAAGGGCGGAAATCCGTTCGGCAATCAGCGCCGGTTGGTATTCGAACTCGCCATTGGAGTGGGGCGTGGCGACAATGTCGGTGGTGCCTGCCTCGGCGGCGATGCGCAACATTTCGAGGCTGACATCTTCGGTTGGCGCGCCGTCGTCCATTCCCCATAGGACATGACTGTGAATATCGACCACTGCTACCAGAGTACGAAATCGCTCCTTTCGACGGAATGGGCACGGGCGCGGAGTGTTTCGCCTTTCATCAGGAGCGAAAGCGGTCCCAGGCGGGCGCCGTCTTTCATCTCGGTGTCGTAGAGAAGGATTGAGCTCTGCCCGATTTCGCAGTCCGCTCCAACGCGCAGCCGGGAGCCTTTCAGCACGCGATCTTCGAAGAGGTGAGTCTGCAGAACGCAGTCCCGGTTGAGGATCGCACGGTCGCCGACCTCCACGAGATCGAATTCAATGAAGCCGGTCGAATCGATATAGACTTCGCGTCCCATGCGGCAGCCGAGCAGGCGAAGATACCAGGGCAGAAACGGCGTACCCCGCAGCGCGTCCAGTCCGATCGGGGAGGCCATGAATTCGAAAAGCGCGTTGACGAATTCCCAGCGCCAGACGAACGCGCTCCAGAATGGCCGCTCGAAAGGCCGGTAGCGCCCTACCACGATCCATTTGATTGGCACCACCGCCAGCATCACGGCGAGCGAGCAGATCGCAAATATCGCCGGGAACAATAACAACGTGGATGCCGGCCCGATTCGGTCCCACAACTTCAGCGCCGCTTCGAGGACGCCCACGGTAGTGACAATGAATCCCGCCCCAGGCAATGCAATGCGCAGGAGTTCCCAACATGCGCGCGCCCATTCGAGCTTTCGCGGGGGCCGATAAGTCGCTTGTTCCGGAAAATCAGCGCTGGGCTCGCGGTGCGGCAGGAAGATGGGAGGAGAGCCCAGCCAACAGGCGCCCGGGCGCGCCGACTCTTTCGGATCGGAAGGGGCAACGGTGAGGACGCCCACCAGCGACCCCGCGCCGAGCGTGGTTCCCGCGGGGATCACAGCGCCATTACCTACAAATGCACGTCGGCCGAGCCGTGTAGGCGCGAGCGTCAACCAGCCACCCTCGACGCGCGCCGCCCCCAGCGACACTTCGTCGGCGACGAAACAGTCGTCCTCTATATCGAGCAGGTCCGGAGTGGTGGCGTTGGCGGTGGAGAGTTCGACGTAGCGGCCCAACCTGGCGCCGAGCGCCCGGTACCAGGACTTCAGGAAAAGCGTCGCGTGAAGCGGGCCCGCAACATCGACGCCGAGAGCAAGCAGTTGTTCCACGACCCAGTTCCTGATGTAAAACCATCCATGCACCGGGTACCTGCCGGCGCGGGCACGGCCCAGCAGTAGCCATTTGATCAGCGCCACTTCAGCCGTGACACAGACGATGAAGAATAATCCGACCAGCGGTGTTGAGAGATAGAAGAGTGCCTGGGCCGGATTCAGGAGCGTCAAGATCGCCACTCCCGGCAGAAAGGCGGAAAGCTCGACGAGTGGAAAGGCGATGACCAGCGCAACGTAAAAGGCTGTGACGGCGGTGCGATAAAAGCGGCCGCGAACGGGCGGGCTTTCGAGGGGCGGCGCGTTCTTCGAAAGGAATCCCGCCGGAGAGCCCGACCAGGTTTCTCCGGCCGGAATCCTTGCGCCAGCGGGAAGCAACGATAAATCCTCCAGCCGCGCGCCGTCTTCGATTACGGCTCCGGGACACAAAACCGAACGCGTCCCCACCAGGCAATTACGACCTACCAACACCGGCCCGACGACAAGCTCGCCATTCTCTACGGTGTAGCCGAGCAGCGATGCGCCTTCATCAACGCTCGTGCCATCGCCGATGGAAATCAGGTCGAAGGCGGCGAGAAGATTCGTCGCAATATGGACATGCTTGCCGATCCGCGCACCGAGCAAACGGTATACGAACGGCAGCAGCGGAGTGCCTCCGAGGATGTTGAGAGGCAAGCTTCGCAGCAGCGTCTGCGCCAGCCACCAGCGCAGATAATAAATGCCCCAGAGGGGATGGCGGCCTTCCCGCACACGGCCGAGCACGGCCCACTTGGCGAGGATGGCAATGAGGATCAGCACAGGCAGAACGGCGACCGCCCCCGCCAGTGCCCACAGAGCCGACTCCAGAGGCGGGCGGTGCCGGACCAGGAGCGAGTAAAGGAGAAACGGCGTGATCCATTGCACACCCCGAAAGGCGAAGACGAAATACAGACTGGCCGATTGGACGATCCCAGCGACAAAGTGGCGCCCTCGGCGGCGGGGATTTCTCGACGTAGCGGCGCACTCATCTACCAGTTGCCCGGCACGCGAATCGATGACGGCGCTGAGCCGGGATATAGTCGGATGTTCGTAGACGTCGCGCACCGTGAGAGACGCGCAGTTCGCATCGGTGCGCAACTCCGAAACCATCAGCGCGGCGAGGAGCGAGTGGCCGCCCAGATCGAGGAAGAAATCGTCGTCGAGGGAGACCTGCAGAGGCCGAAACAGTGCGCTCCAGACCTCCATCAATCGGGCGGCGGTCCCGCCTGAGGGAATCGGTGGCGGCGAATTTCCATGCGGTTTCGGCCGTTCGCGAGGTTCCGGCAGCGCGGCCCGATCCAGTTTCCCGTTGGGCAGCCGCGGCAAATCCGCAATGCTCTCGATCAGCGACGGCACCATCCAGGCGGGCAGCCAGGTGCGCAAATCGGAGCGCAGCCGCTCGCCATCCGGAAGGTCGCCGTTGCGCGGCACCACGTAGCCGACGATCTGCGATTCTCCACGCGCGTTCTTACGCAGCGCGCAGGCAGACGCCCGCACCCTTTTGTCCCGCAGCATGGCGGACTCGATTTCACCCAATTCCACGCGAAAGCCGCGCAACTTCACCTGGCCGTCGGCACGGCCCACGAACTCGATGTTGCCCGTCAAGTCGAGACGGCCCATGTCACCGCTGCGATACATGCGGGCGTCTTGTTTGAAAGGATCGGGCACGAACCTGGCATGGGTCTGATCCGGCAGCCCCCGGTAGCCGCGCGCGACGCCGGCGCCGCCAATGCAGATTTCACCGGTCTCACCACGCGGGACGGGGCGAAGTTGGTCGTCGAGAAGATAGATCTGGTAACCGGGAACGGGCCGCCCGATGGTGACAGGCTGGCCAGGATACACATCCGCATACGTGGCAATGACTGTGGCTTCGGTGGGTCCGTAAGTGTTGACGATGCGGCGCCCCGGACGTGCCCAAAGGCCAATCAATTGGCTCGAACACGTTTCTCCGCCCAGAATCAGAAGACGCAGCGCGGGCAACTCTACCGCGTCCGGATCGAGCATCCCGAGGAGAGTGGGGACGCAGGAAAGCACGGTGACGCCGTGGCGCGCGAGGTATGAGGAAAGGTCGGGGCCGGCCCGGGCCATTTCGGGAGTCGCGGCAATGAGAGTCGCGCCCGCCGCCAACGCCAGCCAGATTTCCTCGACTGACAGATCGAAAGAGAGCGATGCGCCCTGGTAAACGCGGTCGCCGGGCCGCACGCCGAAGATCTCTGCCTCGGCCCTGACGAGGTGGCAAGCGTTGCGGTGTTCCACCATCACGCCTCGGGGCCGGCCGGTCGAGCCCGAAGTATAGATCACGTAGCAGAGGTCTTGGGGACCCGCGCAATCTTCGTCTTGAGGCAAGGGCCGGTCAGGCTCGGCGTCGACCTCGATGTTGCCCATATCAGCCGTGGTTACGGTTACCGTGGCTGCGGAATCTTCGATGGTCCACGCAATGCGATCCGCCGGGTACTCGGGGTCGATGGGCACGTAAGCCGCGCCCGCCTTGAGGATTGCCAGAATCGCGATATAGGCGTCGATGGATCGGGGCACGAGCAGCGCCACGGTAGTGCCGCGCCTTACGCCCTTCCCGCGCAGATGCCGGGCCAGCTGGTTGGCGCGCCTGTCGATCTCACCATAGGACGCCGAGCTGC
>Ga0326727_10026360_pt1 | contig 10783 bp, 3 predicted proteins | sample MB2enrmetagenome_FD_207643 | JGI IMG/M metagenome (GOLD analysis project Ga0326727, IMG submission 207643) | Lab enriched peat soil microbial communities from McLean, Ithaca, NY, United States - MB29MY | ecosystem: Environmental > Terrestrial > Soil > Wetlands > Peat | place: USA: New York... | reverse complement strand
CGGGCTTCACCTCTTGACCCCCTCCTTCAGGACCGGGGTCAAGGGGTCCACTGACCCCTTGCGGGTCCAGGGCAGCGCCCTGGCCTTGCTTATCTTGCTCAACGGGACAGCATTCGGTTGCAGACACGGCGTTAATCTGCGCCCGGACATCGTCGAAGAAAGCCGCCAGCGGCGACTCCAGGCATTCGGCATAGCTCACCGCACCGAGTTGCGACGTCTCGGCCTCGCCCAGGCGGCGGTAGCTTTCGAACTGGCTTTCCGAGAACCACTGGTCGAGCGTGGATTCGTGCGGGAAGTCGGCATGCGCGGCGGCGTAGGCGCGCACATCGATCGGCGGATCGGGCAGGGTGCAGGGCTTCAGATAGATCAGCTGCCCGGTCCAGCCTTCGGGATACTCGATATCCGCCCAGGCGAACCATCGCACCGGCAGGATCGGATGCGTGCGCGAGCCGATCGCCATCGGCGGCCTGAACCGGATGCGGACGTTGAAATCGATGGCGATCTTGCGCACGGTATTGCCGAGGTCGCCGAACTCGGCGCGCGGATCCTCGCCGGCATCGATCACCAGGATATGGCGGCATCGCCGCCGCACCATTTCGTACAGGCCGATAACCTCGAAATGGCCGCCATCGGACAGGTACACCGCCTCGCCGCGATCGTCACTCAGGCCGAGCAGTTCAAGGCCGATCGTTTTCAGCGCATTGGGCGGGCGCGCCTGAAGCAGTTCGCCGGCCTCGGCGATCGCCGGGTTGGGCAGCCAGGCGCCCAGCCGGAAATTGAACAGGGTCATCAGGAAGGCCACCGGCGCGGAACTGTTATAGCCCATGCTCGGGCTCACCGCCGCGCCGGACAGCGTCAGCGCGGTGCCGAGCGTCAGCCCGCTGCCGGAGTCATGCTTGCCGGTCTCCCGCCCGGCGCCGGCATAGCGCGCCGTATCGACATAGGCGCCGCGGACCGGCTTGCACGCCTGCACATCCTCGCGGCGGTGCAGGAACGCCGCGCCGCAGCCGAGCGGCGTGATGGTGAAGCTCTCGGCTTTGCGCTCCGCCCAGGCCGGGTTGTGGACGGCGGTGAGGTTGAGCGCCACGTTGACCACCGGGAACAGGGACCGTCTGCCGCTGCGCAGGAACGCCTGGCTCATGCGCAGATTGTCTTCCGGATCGAGGCCGGTGAACCCGTCCGGCGCGCGGCTGCTGCGTGCGCTGCCGAGGAAGGCGCGGACCAGGCGGTTGCGATACACCGCGTGCAGCGAGAAGCGGTTGATGTTGATCCGCCCGCCCAGCCACCAGGAAAGCCCCCCGGCGATCACGATCAGCCCGGCATCGACCGGCAGACGCCAGGCCGGCAGGCCCGCCGCGCCGGGCTCGGCGAAGGCATCGGCCAGGAAGCGGCCGGCGGCGGCCAGCAGCAGAAAAATCACGGTGCCGAACAGAACCGCCGCGCACGCCACGATCAGGTCGGTCCGGCCCGATCCCCCGGCGGCTTCCCCCTCGCCGGTCGGCGAGGATCTGGAAAACCGGCCGAGCAAGGCCGCACCCGGTCCGGTCAGCAGCCCGGCCACGCCGGTCGCCCACTGCACCGCCGCTCCGGACAGCAACCAGGCCGGCAGCAGCAGGCAGGTCGCCGCGAAAACCCCCCAGAGCAATGCCGGGACGACTTTCAGCGCATTCAGCCGGGCCAGCCACTCGCGGTCCAGCTCGCCACGGAACGCCTCCCGGCGGAGCGCCACGAACACCAGCGACTGCAGCAGATGCGCGGCCGTCACCCAGACCGGCCCCAGCACGGCGAGCCACAGCGGACTCAGGCCGGGGGCGAACCCGGTCCCCGCCGCCAGCACCGCGGAGGCCACGAGGCAGCTGAGAATCCACCAGCCCAGGTTGCGGTTGAACAGCCAGCCATCCTCGCCGCCCATCTGCCAGCCGGCCAGCAAATAGCCCAGCAGCATGGCGGCGAAGCTGCCGAGCGGGATCAGCGCGACCGGCAGCGTGCCCGGTTCCAGCACCTGGCGAAGCGACGGCGCGGCGACCAGGGGGGCCAGCCCGGCCCAGATCAGAATGGGCAGAACCACGCCCCACCGGACGAAACGGGCCGTCCGCCCGGGCGGGCAGCGCACCGGGTCGCTCGGCGGGGCATGGCTCGGCAGATGTGTCGCACCATTATACACGCCGAAACCCAGACAGGCGAGACCGGCCAGCAGCAACGGCCAGCCGGTCCGCACGCCCACGCTCTGCACCACATCCGCATACAGCATCGGCAGCTGCGCGGCCGCGAACATCGCCGGCAGGAACAGCAGCCAGTTCACCAGCGTGTTGCGCACCCACAACAGCACGCCCGCCCAGGTATCGGCCGAGGCAAGCCCCGGCTCGGGCGTCAGGAAATTGGTGTAGCGGCGCAACGCGCCAAGCGCGGCGGGGGCGACCGGTTGCCCCAGCAATTCCTGCACGCGGCCGACATCGCCCTCATGGTCATGGATCAGCTCGGTCAGCCAGCCGGCGATATAGCCGCCGCCCGACACCGAGGAGAGATAATGGAACTGCGTCAGCAGGCCCTTCGATGCCAGCGCCTGAAGCACCCCGAGAGAGAACGAGGCGCTGCGGATGCCGCCGCCGGACAGGCACAACGCCGACTGGTTCTGCGCCCGCGCCGCTGCATAATACGCCGCCAGTTCCGCTTCCGGCCCGCCGGAGGCAGGGTGTCCGGCGGGCTTGCCGTGGATGGCGGTGAATTCCTCCCACAGCGCCGCCGCGAGCGGACGGACGGGCCGTGGGGTGGGAATGTTCTGAACCGTTTCCTGGACGCTCATGCATACAATCATGCACAGGACGAACGGGTTGCACAACGGAATTTGCGGCCTCACGGTTTTATGCTTTGATACAACTGAAACATTTTGACTCGCGTGCGGTCTCGCCCCTATCGTGACCTACGCTTGTGCGCAGGGGGAAGACGACATGGTACCGGCCGACATGGCACCGGCAAAAACCTCACCGGCGAGTACAAGACGCCCCCCGACTCGCCTGATCCGCTTGTTGCTGCTGGCCACCATTGCCGGGCTGGTTGCCTGCGACAGCGGGCCGCGTGCCGGCACCGTGCAGGACGAGGCGCAACTTGCGGGCCGCACGGTGGACTCCTTCCCGCCGGCGCCGGCCGGCGAGCCGGCGCCCGCCGCCGACTATTTCGCCGCCATGGATAACGGCATGGCGCTGACGCCCGACGAGGTGCGCGGCCGCACCATGTGGCTGCTCTGGAGCGGCGGCAACGACCGGCTCTGGGATGCACTGACCAACGAGTCCTTCGGCACGTTCGACCTGCTCAAGACCATTTCCTCGCATCCCGGCCTGAAGACCGGCCGCGACAACCGCTGGAGCTATCTGGGCCTGGTCAACGAGCCCTGCTTCGAGCCGGCCACCGGCCCCGATCCGGAACGGTTCGGCCTGTGGCTCGACCGCCGGCAGGCGGACTGCCCGGCCGATCCGTTCGCCGACGCGACAAAATACCCGGGGGTTCAGATCGGCGCACGCGGCAAAACGGTGCCGGTCGGTTCCTATTACGGTGACCCCACCGGCATCGTCGGGCTGCGCCTGTTCCCCAACCCCGCCTTCGACGAGACGGCCCGCCGCAACTGGGACGCCAGGCGCTACTATGAGGATCCAAGCTACTACCTGCGCAAGGATCTGGTCCGGCCGTACCGCGTCGGCATGGCCTGCGCGTTCTGCCATGTCGGGCCGAGCCCGGTCCATCCTCCGGCCGACCCGGAACATCCGGCCTGGGCCGACCTGAACAACACGGTCGGCGCGCAGTATTTCTGGTTCGACCGCGTGTTCGTATGGGGCGCCGACGAGAGCAACTTCATCTTCCAGCTGCTGCATGCCGACCGGCCGGGCGCGCTCGACACGTCCCTGGTGTCCACCGACAGCATCATCAACCCGCGCACGATGAATGCGTTCTATTCGCTCGGGCCGCGGCTGGAACTGGCGCGCCGTTTCGGCCGTGAGACGCTGAGCGGAGGCGAGCTCGACAACAAGCAGTTCAACGATTTCGTTGCCTCCGGCCCGCTGACGGAATTCTACCACAAGCCGTATTCCTGGACGCCGCGGGTGCTGAAGGACGGCTCGGACTCGGTCGGCACGCTGGGCGCGCTGAACCGGGTGTTCATCAATATCGGCCTGTTCAGCGAGGAATGGCTGCTGCATTTCAACGCCTTCGCCGGCGGCCAGCGCATCACGCCGATCGAAATCGCCACCGCCGAGCGCAACTCGGTGTATTGGCGGGCGACCGAACAGCAGAGTTTTCTGCTCGCGCAGTTCCTGCTGAAGGCCGGCCGGCCCGACCGGCTGGCCGATGCGCCCGGCGGGGCCGATTACCTCAAAGCCGCCCCGGACGTGCTGGCGCGCGGGCGGGACGTGTTCGGCGAGCGCTGCGCCCGCTGCCATTCCAGCAAGCTGCCGGCGCCGCTGGCGGGCATGGAGGAGCCGGACGCGGCTTCCTGCGCCGGCGCGGGCTATCTGGCCTGCTGGAACCGCTACTGGGCCTGGACCAAAACCGACGACTTCAAGGCGAAGATGCGCGCCCTCGTCCAGGCACCCGATTTCCTCACCGACAACTACCTGTCCACCGAGTTCCGCGTGCCGGTAACCCTGTTGCAGACCAACGCCTGCAGCCCGCTGGCGCGCAATGCGCTGGCCGGCAACATCTGGGATAATTTCTCCTCGCAATCCTATAAGGATCTGCCCTCGGTCGGCAGCATCACGGTACAGGATCCGTTCACCGGCGAGGACCGGACCTTCGACATGCCGGCAGGCGGGCGCGGCTACACCAGGCCGCCCTCGCTGATCAGCCTGTGGTCCACCGCGCCGTATCTGCTGAACAATTCGGTCGGGCCGTTCAACCCCAGCCCGTCGGTGGCCGCCCGGATGCAGACGTTCCGGGCCGGGGTGGAACAAATGCTCTGGCCGGAGAAGCGCGAGCGCGACAGCGTGCTGGGCGACAAGGGGGTCGGCCTGATCGACCGCACCTCGCAGCGAAGCTGGCTGATGGTGCCGGCCGGCTACCTGCCGAAACCTGTGGTGGCGCTGCGCCGGCCGCTGGGCTGGCTGCTGCCCGGCGCGTTCACCGATCAGGGCGACATCCGGATCGGTCCGATCCCGGCCGGCACGCCGGTGGGGCTGATCGGCAATTTCGATCCGTTGCCGGAGGATCCGGGGGTCTGGGCCGGGCTGAAGCGTGCCTGGGCGCTGCTGGGCATGGTGGGGCAGTTGCGCCATGACCTGTCGGCGATGCCGGCCGATGCCGACGACGCCACCGCCGGCCGCATCTTCGCCCCGCTGGCGCGCCAGCTCGATACGCTCAGCACCTGCCCCGATTACGTCATCAATCGCGGCCATTATTTCGGTACCGACCGCTTCACCGAGGAGCCCGGCCTGAGCGATGCCGACAAGCGCGCGCTGATCGAGTTCCTCAAGACGCTCTGAGCATCATTGCATGGACGCCGCCGGGGCGGATGAGTGCGACTATGTCGTGGTCGGGTCAGGCGCCGGCGGCGGGCCGCTGGCCGCTCGGCTGGCCGAGGCCGGCTACCGGGTGGTGCTGCTGGAAGCCGGCGGCGACCCGCGGACGATGCATGGCGGGGATCGGCTGGAACCCGACGCGACCCGTCTGCCCGACGACTACGACGTGCCGGCCTTCCATCCCTTCGCCTCGGAAAACCGGGCCCTGTCCTGGGATTTCTTCGTGCGCCACTACGCCGATGCCGCGCAGCAGCGCCGCGATCCGGCCTACCGGGCCGACTGGGCGGGCGAGCAGGTCGATGGCGTGCTCTATCCGCGCGCCTCGGGCCTGGGCGGCTGCACCGCCCATAACGCGCTCATTCTCGTCGCCCCGCCGGATGCCGACTGGGATGCGATGGCCGCCGAAACCGGCGACCCTTCCTGGGGCGCGGCCAACATGGCCCGGCTGTTCCGGCGGCTGGAGAACTGCCGGCACCGCTGGCTGTGGCGTGTGCTGCGGCATGTCGGCATCGATACCACCGGCCATGGCTGGAACGGCTGGCTCGCGGTGGAAAAGGCGCTGCCGAAGGAAGCGCTGGAGGATGGCGACCTGCTGCGCGTGCTGGCCCGCTCCGCCGGGGTGGCGCTGGAAATGCCGGCCAATTTCGCCGCCTGGCTGCGCATCCTGCTGCGCACCTTCGGCGATCCGAACGACCGCGACGCGCTGGCCGAAGCCGCGGAGGGTCTGTTCTACACCCCGCTCACCACCCGCTGGCACGCCCGCAAGGGGGCGCGCGAGCGCCTGCTCGCCGTCGCCGCGCGCTGGCCGATGCTGCTGGATCTGCGGCTGCACGCGCTGGCGACGCGGGTGCTGTTCGACGCCACCGGGCGGGCCACCGGGGTGGAATATCTCCAGGGCGAGCGGCTGTATCGCGCCCACCGCCCCGCCGGCCATCTCGGGGAGATCTGCCAGGTGCGGGCGCGGCGGGAAGTGATCCTGGCCGGCGGCGCGTTCAATTCGCCGCAACTGCTCATGCTGTCCGGCATCGGTCCGGCGGCGGCGCTGCACGCCCACGGCATCGCGCCGCGCGTCGATCTGCCCGGGGTGGGTGCCAACCTGCAGGACCGCTACGAGGTCGGGGTGGTGAACCGGATGGCGTTCGAGTCCTGGCCGTCCCTGCGCGACGCCCGCTTCCGCCACGGCGATCCGCCCCATCGAAGCTGGGCGCGCTGGCGGCGCGGCATGTACATCTCCAATGGCGCGGCCTTGTCCGTGGTGACGCGCTCGGACGCAGGCAAGCCGATACCGGACCTGTTCTGCATGGCGTTGCTCGGGCCGTTCAAGGGCTATTACCCGGGCTATTCCCGCGCCGTCGCCGAACGCCGCAACATCCTGACCTGGACCGTGCTGAAAGCGCATACAAGCAACCGCGCCGGCGCCGTCAGCCTGCGCTCGGCCGATCCGCGCGATCCGCCGGCAGTCGATTTCCACTATTTCCAGGAAGGCAGCGACACCGAGGGCGACGATTTGCGCGCCGTCGTGGCCGGCATCCGCTTCGTGCGGCGGATGACCGAACCGCTGCGGCGCGACGGGCTGATCGCCGAGGAAGAAGTTCCCGGCCCGCTGGTGGAAACCGACGCCGAGCTGGCGCAGTTCGTGCGCGACCACGCCTGGGGCCACCACGCCTGCGGCACCTGCCGCATCGGCGCGCGGGCGGAGGGCGGGGTGCTGGACGCGGATTTCCGGGTGCATGGCACGGCCGGGCTGCGCGTCGTGGATGCGTCGGTGTTTCCGCGGATTCCCGGGTTTTTTCTGGCGAGTGCGGTTTACATGGCGGCGGAGAAGGCGGCCGATGTCATCATGGCCGGATGAGCGCGCAGGGGGGCGTTGCCCCAGCCCCCCATTCGTCAGGAAAAGGTTCTGAGAGCCCGGCCTTTCGCGGACTCCGGGGGCAGTGTTCCCGGGCGTCCTTCCCCGGTGCGTGCCGCCTGCCACAAGGTGCGCCGGATCGCCGCCGCCGGCTCCGGCCGGCCGATCAGATAGCCCTGCGCATGCGTGCAGCCCAGGCTGCGCACCAGCGCCAGCTGCTCCGCCGTCTCCACCCCCTCGGCAACGCAGTCCAGCTCCAACACCCGGCAGACCTGCAAAATCGCCTCCAGCACGCCGCGCGAGCGCGCATCCTGCACGATGTCCTGGGTGAAGCAGCGGTCGATCTTGAGATCGGAGAACGGAAAGGCGCGCAGCGTGCTGAGGCTCGAATGGCCGGTGCCGAAATCATCCAGCGCCAGGCGCACGCCCAGATCGCGCAGCCCGCCCAGCACGCCGAGCACCTCGTCGGTTTCGTCCAGCAATTCGCTTTCGGTGATCTCCAGCTTCAGGCGCGCGGGCGGCAAGCCGGTGGAGGCCAGCACGTCGCGCACCTCGTCCACCATCTCGCGCCGCCGCAACTGCGACGGCGCCACGTTGACCGAAACACAGACCGGGCTTGCCCAGGTCAGTGCTTCCTCGCAGGCGGCCTGCAGCGCCCAGCGGCCGAGCGGCACGATCAGCCCTGAACGTTCGGCAAGCGGGATGAAATGCGACGGCGGAATGGTGCCCTGGGTGGGATGCTGCCAGCGCAGCAGCGCCTCGGCACCGACCACGCAATCCGCGCGGATATCCCAAATCGGCTGGTAGGCCATGGTGAACTGGCCTTCCTGCAGCGCGTAATGCAGCGCGGCCGCCAGCACCATCTCGCCGAGGGTACGGGCGTCCAGCTGCGGGTCGAACACGCAGGCGGTGTCGCGCCCGGTGGCCTTGGCCCGGTACAGCGCCAGGTCGGCATGGCGCAACAATTCGTCGGCGCTGCCGCCGTGGTCGCCAAACCGGGCAATGCCGATGGAAACGCCGATGCGCGCCGGGCCTTCGGTCAGCGAGTACGGCTCGCGCACGGCCTGCAGCAGGCGCTGCGCCGTTCCCAGCGCGGGCTCGATGCCGGTCGTGGCCGGCATCACCACGGCAAACTCGTCGCCGCCCATGCGCGCCAGCGTGTCGGTTTCGCGCACCGCCGCGCGCATGCGGGCCGCGACCAGTTGCAGCAGTTCGTCGCCGGCGCGGTGACCATGCGTGTCGTTGACCAGCTTGAATCGGTCGAGATCCAGGTACAGTACCGCCGGTCCCCCCTTTGGGTCGGTGCCAGGCGCGATGGCGGTCTGCACCGCATCTTCCAGCTCGCGGGCGAACACCGCCCGGTTGCTCAGTCCGGTCAAGGCGTCGTGATGCGCGGCATAGCTCAGCTGTTCATCGGCCAGATAGCGCTGGGTGACATCGGTGAAGCTGCGCACCAGCCCGCCATCAGCCAGCGGCACGCTGCGAACCTCCAGGCGGGTGCCGTCGGGCCGCCGCCGCTCATAGGTATGCGGCCGGTCGAGGAAGCCGCCATTGGCCCGCAGCCTCTGCATCGTCTTCAACGCCGCCTCGTCATGGCTGAACTCGCCGTGCCGCCATTGCCAGTCCAGCACCGCCGCGAAATCGGGCCGGCTGCGCATCAGCTCGGCCGGCAGGCCGAGCAGCGCGATCGCCCGGTCGTTGCATACCGCCACCTTGTTGTCGGCGGTGACCATCATCAGGCCCTGATCCATGTTGGCGAGCATGGTCTGGAACAGCAGCGATTTCTCGTGCATGGCGGACTGCGCCGCCTCCAGCCGGCCGACATGCCACAGCAAGGCGCGCAGCAGGATCAGGATGCACAGCAATGCGCAGGCGCCGCCGGCGGCGAGCCCTGCCACCTGCCGGCGCCAGTCGGCGTAGATCGCGGCGTTGCCGATGCTGACGTCGATGGCGGCAGGAAAATTGGCCAGGTGCTGGGCATAGACCAGGCCCGCCGTGCCGGCATGCAGGCCATCGCCGAGGCCGGCGTGCGGGCCGTCACCGAGGCCGGCGGGATCGCGCAGCATGCCGGCCGGGAAGCAGGTCAGCACCACCCCGTCCTGGCGCACCAGGGCCACGCCCATGCCGGCCGGCAGCCCGGTCGCCGCATGAAACCCCGAGAGGGAATCGAGCGTGACCGATCCCAGCAACAGACCCAGAAACCTCCCCGAGCGGGAGATGACGGGATGCACGACATTGAACAGCCGCTCGCCGGTTGCGCGGTCGTTGACCGGCTCGCCGAGGAAGGGCGTGCGCCATGTTCCGTCCTGCGCCGCCCGGAAATAAGCGCGATCGGCCAGGCTGGCTGCCGGCGCCGGCCAGACGCGCGACGACAGCAGCATGTTTCCGTCGGCGGCGACCGCCAGGATCGCATCCGCCTGCGGCAGGCCGCCGATGCGGGCATGCAGCGCGCGCTGCATGTCCTGCGTGGCCATGACCGTGCGGAACTGCCCGGCATTCTCCAGGCTCGCCAGGCCGGCATCAACGGCGATGTCGGCCAGCACCAGATCGATGCTCTGCAGGGCGCGGGAGGTCTGCTCGGCCAGCACGATCGCCAGGCGTTTCGCTTCCCGTTCGGCGTTCTGGCGCGCCGCGATGTGCAGCCCGGCGGCGGCGGCAACGGCGGACAGCACGGCGCCGGCCGCCAGCGCGCCGGTCATTGCGGCGAGGATGCGGCTCGATCGGGAAAGGCCCGGAACGGCGGGGGGCATATTGGCTTCCTGCTCCGCGGCTGGCGGCGTCCGCCCGGCCACAGCAAAAGCCTTTACGGTGGTTTAGTTACCGCTCCCTTGCCGGCGGCCGCCCGGTTTCGCGGCGGCGTGCCCGGTTCCAGGCCGCGTTCATGTTGATTTACCCGAAGAAAGGAAGGCCAGGGCGCGGCCCGCTGTTTCAGCCCGGGCATCGCCACCAGGAAACGCCGCCGGCGACCAGGTGCAGTTGGCAGACGGGAGATCGCTCATTGCCAGCGGACAGGCCAATCGTTGCCAGAGCGGGCCAGTTCAACCGGGCGGTCCCGTCAATTGACCGGTCGGCACATGGCCGGTAATCACAGGCGCCGAAGTCTGCGACGCAAAAGGTTGGCGGCATGAATGCTGGCATGACGGCCGACCGTCTCGTCCGCCCCGACGGCCCGGATTTCGGCGGCGGTGCTGCCGTATTGGCTACGGAAGGTGCATCCGCATGAAACGCCGCGCCATGCTCGCGGCGCCGCTGGCCCTGGCCGGCTGCGGGCTCGCAACCCGTCCCTACGCCGAGCGCCGGCAATGGCCCCTGCTGGCGCGGCGCCCGCAGAGGCTGCCGCCTCGCAGCGACGGCCCGGTGCTGCTGGTGCGCAGCTTCGCCGCCGGGCCGGGGATGGAGGCACGCGGTCTGCAATCCGTGCAGCCCGACG
>Ga0326727_10026359_pt1 | contig 10783 bp, 7 predicted proteins | sample MB2enrmetagenome_FD_207643 | JGI IMG/M metagenome (GOLD analysis project Ga0326727, IMG submission 207643) | Lab enriched peat soil microbial communities from McLean, Ithaca, NY, United States - MB29MY | ecosystem: Environmental > Terrestrial > Soil > Wetlands > Peat | place: USA: New York... | reverse complement strand
TCAACCTTTTGAAACTGGTGCTGGCGGATAATTCCGCGCACGTCCTTGCCGTACGATCCGGCTTCGCTGCGAAAACAGGGAGTGTACGCGGTCAGGGAGATCGGCAACTTCGCCGCATCGAGAACTTCATCTCGATACAGATTTGTTACCGGAACTTCTGCGGTCGGAATCAGCCAGAGATCTTTTTCGCCGTGCGGCACGCGAAACAGGTCCGGCGCGAATTTCGGAAGTTGGCCAGTGCCGTACATCGATTCGGAGTTCACCAGGTACGGTGGAAGCACCTCGGTGTATCCATGCTCGCGAGTGTGCAGATCGAGCATGAAGTTGGCGAGAGCTCGCTCCAACCGTGCGCCCAGCGCCCAGTACACGGCGAAGCGAGCGCCGGACAACTTGGCGGCGCGCTCTAGGTCGAGCACTCCAAGCTCTTCGCCAAGCTCCCAGTGCGGCTTGGGCTTGAAATCGAACTGCGGCGGCGTACCCCAGCGGCGCGCCTCCACGTTATCTTCGGCGCTCGTCCCCACGGGCACGCTGGCGTGGGGAAGATTCGGAAGCGAGGTCAGAATTTCACGCAGACGCGCTTCTTGTCCGGCTGCCTTTTTCTCGGACTCCTGAATCTGCTCGCGCAATTCTTTCGTCTCGTTGATTTGCGCCGACGCATCCTGCCCGCTCTTCTTGAGCTTGGCGATTTCCTCGGAAGCGCGGTTGCGTTGCGCCTGCAGAGTTTCCGCCGCGGTGATCGCCTGCCGTCGCTCGCCATCGATGGCGGCAAAGTCCTTCAACACTTCCGCCGGATTCATTCCGCGCTGCCGCAGCTTTTCTTCCACCAGTGCGAGATTGTCGCGAACGAAATTCAGATCGAGCATTCTGCTCTAACTTTAGCTGAAAAACACGATTCCGTGCACCCCGACAACAAGGCCTTGAACCGCAGAGGACGCAGAGAGCGCAGAAAAGAAGGGCATAATACCTCTCCGATCTCCGCGTCCTTTGCGGTTGCCTTGCTGTAAACTAGCTCGCGATGAGACTTCCCCGTTCCCTGCACGTGGCGCTGGTAGCGCTGGCGTTGCTCTGCTCGGTCCCGGCCGCGTTCGCGTCCGCTTACAACGGCCGTCCCAAGCTTGTTGTCGTCATCGTGATCGATCAGTTTCGCGGCGATTACCTCGAACGCTATCGCGATCAGTTCGGCGAAGGAGGCTTTCGCCTGTTTCTCGATCACGGCGCTTATTTCACCGACTGCAATTACGACTACGCCAACACCCGCACCGCTCCCGGACACGCCACCCTTTTCACCGGCAGCTACACCAGCGGACACGGCATCATTGCCAACGAATGGTGGGACCCACAGAAGAAGAAGCGGGTCACGTCGGTGGAAGACGAGACCACAAGACTCGTGGGCGTGGACCGCGCTGGGCCGGGCGCATCGTCGCACAACCTTATGAGCGATACGCTCGGCGATGAGCTGAAGCTGGCAACTGGCGGCAAAGCCCGAGTGTTCGCCGTCTCGCTGAAAGATCGCGCCGCCGTTCTGCCCGCCGGTTTCTCTGGAGACGCCGCCTACTGGATCGATCCCCAGAACGGCGCTTGGATCACCTCCACTTACTACCGTCCCGATCTGCCCGAGTGGGTGCGCAATTTCAACGGCAGACGTCCTGGGGAAGGACGCGCGGAAAAATACTGGAATCGCGAGTGGAAAGACAGCGACGGAAACACGCTTGGCTCGACCGCGCCACGAAACGGTAAGAACAAAGACAGCGCGCCTGCTGGCTTCTACGAGGTCGTCGGCTCCACTCCCTTCGCCAACGATTACCAGTTCGAATTCGCCAAGGAGCTCGTTTTGTACGAGAAGCTGGGCGCAGGCTCGGCAACCGACCTGCTGGTAATCAGCCTTTCGGCCAACGATATTCTCGGCCACCAGGTTGGCCCCGACTCTCCGCAAATGCGCGGCATGGCGCTTGAGCTCGATCGAAGTTTAGCGGAGTTCTTCGGCTTCCTCGGTCATCAGATCGGGATGGCCAACGTCTGGATGGCCCTTTCCGCCGATCACGGCGTCGCGCCTTTGCCTGATTTCGCGAAAACACTTCGTTTGCCCGCGGCCAACCTCGACACGAAGTCTTTGCGCGAACAGATCAATTCCCTGCTCTCGAAGAAATACGCAAAAAAAGGCGACTACGTGCTTGATCTCGATTACCCGATGGCGTGGCTGAACGAGGAGGCCTTCGCAGGAACTCCCGCTGGAAGAAAGGAATCCGATGCTGAAGCGGACACGGGCGAGGCTATGAAGCAAGTGGGGTTGGCTGGTTACTTTACCAAGTCGCAGTTGGCGCGCGGAGAAACTCCGGCCACGGAAATCGGCCGTCGCTATGCCCACAGCTACTCGCTGGAAGGGGGATGGTATGTAATCGGAATTCCGGCTCCATTTCAAGTCGGAGTCAAGACGGGTACCGATCATGCTTCACCTTTCTCGTACGACACCCATGTGCCGCTCGCGTTCTATGGCCTCGCCTTTCAGCCCGGGATTTACCGGACACACGCCGAACCGGTCGATCTCGCAGTGACACTCGCTTCTCTGCTTGGCATCAACGCTCCGGCGCAAGCCACGGGAAGAGTGCTCACGGAGGCGCTGCAGCCGCCGCATCATTCCACTGCGCCACCCGCGACACTGCCCGCCACGCCGCCCCCGGGGGGAACCCAATGACACCGATCGGCAATCCGGACTTGAGCGTCAGCTTCGCCGGCATCGAGCTGAAGAATCCGATCATCGCCGCTTCTGGCACGTTTGGCTATGGCATCGAATTCGAAGACATCGTGCATCTCGACCGGCTCGGCGGATTAGTCGTCAAAGGTCTCTCCAAAGAACCGATGACCGGGAATCCGCCGCCGCGCCTCTATGAGACCGCTGCCGGAATGCTGAATGCCATCGGGTTGCAGAACATCGGCGCACCTGCGTTCCTCACGGAAAAACTTCCGGCGTTGCGCGCGAAGAAAAATGTGGTCGTCTTTGCCAACGTCTTCGGCTACACCCGCGCGGATTACGAGCAGACGATTCAGATCCTCAATCAGGGCGAGGGAATTGCGGCGTTCGAAATTAATGTGTCCTGCCCCAACACGACGCAGGGCGGCATTCAGTTCGGCAGCGATCCGCACTTGCTCGACGAAGTGGTGCGGACGGCGAAGCGCGTGGCGGCGAGGCCGATCATCGTCAAACTCTCGCCCAATGTCACCTCGATCGCGCAGATGGCGCGTGTTGCCGAAGAGGCGGGCGCCGACGCGATCTCTCTGGTAAACACATTTCTAGCCATGGCGATTGATCCGGAAACGCGCCGGCCGAGAATTGCCAACGTAACCGCCGGCCTCTCTGGTCCGGCCATCAAGCCCATCGCGCTGCGCATGGTTTACGACGCGGCTCACGCCGTAAAGATTCCGGTGATCGGCATGGGCGGAATCACCACCCCAACGGACGTTGTGGAGTTCATGCTGGCAGGAGCAAGCGCAGTGCAGGTGGGAACCGTGAGTTACTTCGATCCGGTGGCCACCGAAAAGCTGGTGGAGGAACTAACTGAATATTGCCGCGAACACCGCATCGAGCGGCTGAGCGAGTTGACAGGCGGGCTGATTACGGAGTGAGAGGCTAGGCTACGCCCAGTTCGTCCCTGACTAAGGCGACGATCTGGTCGCGATCTTCTCTCCAGGCATCCCACACCGATAAACACCATCCATGGATGAGCGCGTCTCTTTGCTTCCCCGGAGGAGCGCCAACAACGTCAGCGATGGAAACCGTTCCTCTTTCCTTCGGCAATGGCGGCCGAACCCAGTCCCTGCGGCGTTTCGCAAGCTGCATGTGGGCCTTCTGAACCTGCTTGCCCGAGTAACCTTTCTCCAGATAAAGGTAAAGGCCGACGAGTCCGAACACGATCGTCATTGCCTTTGTACTCTCATTGGCGTACTGACAAGCGTACGCGTCCACCGCGTTCTGATGAATGAAAGAGGGATCGGGATGCTCGAGAGTGTAACAGTACAGTTCGTTATAGAGTGCTTCCTCGGTCATGACGGCAGGCTATCGTCCGCTGGAGTGCCAGATCGATCCCGGACTCTCATAGTTCAGACCCTCGCCCCACACCACGTGCGTATCTCCGTGGTTGTCGATCGCGAGCCCAAAGTAATCGCCGAAAGGAAAACGGAAGCCTTCCTTAGCGATATAACGATAGCCCCGCACGTAGCTTGAGATCCTGACCTCGTCACCCCAGGTCGCGCCGCCGTTGCTCGAACTCCGATAGTAAGTGTTCCAATAGGGAGAATTGCGCTTATCCATCCAACCGATGCGGACGTCGCCGCTGGTCCCGGCCACGATTGCCGGGAAAGCATGCTCCACTCCCGGCTCAGCGTTGGAAACGCCGACGCGCGGCAGCCAGTTTTCGCCGCCGTTGGTGGACGATGAAAAATAAATGCGCTGCGGCCGCATAGGTGCACTGCCCGCGCTCCAGAGCGCGTAAAGAGTTCCGGCGGCGTCCGAGGTCAGCGCGACCTGCGCGCCCAGAAATGCCTCGCCACAATCTTCGTCCTTGCAGTCGGGCGCTGCCGCGGAAACATCGAGCAGAGTCGGAGTCCAAGACTTACCCGCGTCCGCCGACTTCGCAACATACAGATTCACTCCGCCCCGCGCTCCTCCCGCTTTTGAGTATGAAGCCCACGCCAGATAAGGGTTGCCCGCGGGATCGATCGTAGCCGCACCCAGCAGAGACCATCCCGGGCGGCTGTCAGCATTCACGCGCGTTGGCGTGAAGCTGCGTCCCCCATCCTGCGAGGCCTCCACCCACACCTCTTCTTCATGATTGAAAGCCACGTAGACGCTCTGGCCACGCACCGCCAGCGCCGGCTTATCGAGTTCCTCGCCGCCGCGAACCGCAATCGTAAAAACCCACGTGGCGCCGAAGTCCACCGACTTGGCGAGAATCACTACGCGTTTACTGTTCTGCAGCCACGCCGCATACACGGTGCGCCGGTCGGCCGGATCCACGGCAATCTGCGGATCAAACTGGCCCGAACCTGATTCCAGCATCACGATCGGAGTCTGCCAACTTTTGCCGTTGTCGTTGCTCGCCACCAGCAACATGGTAGGCACGCGGCAGCCTTGGCAATCGCCCACCCTCCCGTAGTGCGGATAAAGAACGTAGATCCGTCCCGAACCGTCGGCCGCCACGGACGGCTCCCACTGGTCGCCGGTTCTGAGACCGACCCGATTCTGCCAGGAAAATTGCGGCGACGACGCCCAAGCCACGCTGGCCAGCGCAAACAGCAGGACTGCGAGTTTCGGGACAACGAGTTTCAGGACAGCCGAGCGCATGGTAACCATCGCAAGCAAAACGGGACGGGGCAGAAACTGGACCTTGCTTTTGAACTTTATCCCGAAGCCGGCCGCCGGGTCAATATCGGATGCGCTGATGTGTCACACCACATTAGAGATGTCCGTGTCTTGTCCACAATAGAAATGTCCCCTGGTTGTGGTTTCACGCTGCCTCGGAAAAGCGGGCGTGTGCCTTTGTGGAAAAGCCTTTTCTCCAGGGATGATTCGGAGCTGGAGGAATGCTGCGACTCGTTCTTCCCGTCGGTGTACAAGGCCTGCGGCACTCCGTAGCACTCGATCCAGCGCCGCAACACTCCCGCCGCCGCCCAGATCCTTCACCGTGTACGCCCGCTTCGACACTCGGCCGCAGTTCCCATGCTGCAGTGCCTTCGCTCCTCCCGCCCGATACCGCGCCCAGATCCGTTTGGCTTGCCGTTATCTCAAGTCCAGCAACTCCGCCGCGTCGCGCAATCGCTAACTGTGCGCCTTGACCCGTCCCATCCCTTCCACTCGGCTCCGCTCTTTCCTGCTCAATCCCGTCCTCCCCAATCTGAGTGCCTCCTTCGCAGGAGTCACTCTAAAAGGGGACACTTCTATTGTGGTTTCACGGGGACATTCTTAACGTGGTTCAACAGGTTGGAGGGCAATTTTGCGGGGAAACTTCCCATATTGAGACAATTTTGGAGATCGGAAGATGATGCTTGACAATCGAGGCGGAGGGTCTACGATGTAGATATCACCTCCGATCCCAGTCCGGATCGAATGGGCCGATAGCCAAGGAAGAGTCACCGCTTCTTGGCTGGCGGCCCATTTTAAATTTCGGCTGAATCCTCTCGGACAAAAAGCAGGCGTCGAGGCGAGGGTGCGGCTCTCTGCTCCCCGGCCAGAACTTTCTTGTGTGGCGGACACTCGATTGGCAGTTAGCTGGCCGGCTCGGGCTGAAGCAGGGCGGCGATTTTTTCCAGGATCCGCTGCATGCTCAGGTTGGAATCCACTACGGCGTCGACTTCGTGGTGGTGCGTGCCGGCGTGCATGACCAGAACTTTCGTTCCTTCGTGGGCCTTCTTGACCATGTAGGGCAGGTGATGGCGATCGTCCTTAGACAAGGTGGCGCCGAGGATCACGAGGTCGAAGGCGTCGTAGCGCAGAGCGTCCTGAACCGCCTGGCGGTTGAGAACAGTGGTCACGCGATGGCCGGCCTTTTGCATTTCGGCGGCTTGGGCGGAGAGTGTCGTTTCGTCGCTCTCGGCATACAGAATCTTGATGATTGATGGACGAGCCGATGGGGACGCGGATTGGTGAGCGGATTTCTGCGCGGTCGCGGGCAAGGGGCCTCCTGTGGAACTCACTCGAAGCTTAGCAAGTGGCGAGCTCCCTTCCGAGATCACGGAAGATCAGGGACTACGGGGGCGGAATTCTCATCCCGAACGCCGGGGATTTTGTTTTACACAGGAGTTTTAACGACTTTTCACGCCAGCTTAACTTCCCATTCACATACCTCTGCTATTCGATGGGTCGCGAAGTATTCCCTTGCCGGATCGCCAGCCGCTCTGGCGGTGAGTGGGGTGACACCGGCGAAAACCGCACGAGCAAAGAGCTTTCGATCCTACAAATCAGAGAGGAACAAACTATGAATATCAAAGAACAGGTGAAGGCCAGTTGCACTTCCCTTATGATCGCTGCGCTGATGATGCAGCCGGTCTCCACGCTGGCTGAAAACCCCAAGAGTGACGGGGCCGCTGGCCAGAAAAAAGTCGTTGAAATCGCGCCGAGATCAAGCGCTGAAGTCGCCCGCTTCACACGGGACCTGGCAGGCGAGCCAGTTCTCAGCCATGCTCAGAAACTCGCTCTGCTCCAGCAGAACATCAAGTATGTGTTCATTCTCTTTCAAGAGAACCGGTCTTTCGACTTCCACTTCGGCACCTACCCGGGAGCTCGCGGCCTCTTCTCCCAGCCCGCCAGCCAGACGCCTGGCTTTGTCCAGCCGATCGTTCTGACGGACGGCTCGGTGGGCACCATCTCTCCATTCTTGATTCCTCAATCGATCACCAACGTCAATGGCCAGACCGTGAACCTCTATCCGGAAGACACGGATTCGGTGAATCACGGCCACACCGCGATCGACGCCAAGCTGGATCTGAACAGCAGCAACGTCGCCCAGAATGATCGCTACGCGTTTACGGAAGAAGGCCTGTCTGGAACACTGACCTGCAGCGGCGGGTCGTGCAGCTACACCGGACCGGCGCCGACCGAGGCGCAGGTGCAGAAGGGCGAACTGGTCGTCAGCCACATTGACTGCAATACCGTTCCATTTTTGTGGAACTACGCCGACCGCTTCACGCTTTTCGATAATTTCTTTGACACCGTGATCGGGCCTTCGACGCCAAACGCTCTCTCCATGTTTGCCGCCCAGTCGGGTGTAACGCAGTGGGTCAAGCATCCCCAGCTAGGCAGCAATATCAACACCACAGGCGCGCAACTGCCGGTTACCGCCGATCCACAACCCTTCTGGGGATCCGCTCTCGACCCCACCGTGATCAATCGGCAGCCCACCGAAAGCGGAGGCGCTCCCAGCACCAACCCGGCTTCCAACCAGACGTACGCCAGCCTGGGACTCTCTTTTATGGGAAACCAGATTCAGAGCATCACCGCCGCCGATCTGAATCCAGCCTTCGACCTTCTCGATGTGCAGAAGGACATCAAGAAGATCGCCGGCAGCGCGAACGGACCGGTGCCTTGGGCTTGGTACGAGGAAGGTTACGATCTCGAACCGACCGATACTGGCGGTACCGCCTCCCACGTCAACTACATCGCCCATCACGATGCCCCGCAATACTTCGGTTATGAGGCCAACAACCCGAACGAAACCGCAGCTCACCTGAAGGGCCTTGGCGACTTCTTCACCGCGCTGAACGCGACCGCCCTGCCCGGCACCGGAACCGGCGGAGTCTATTACGTCCGCGGCGGATACGGCAACCTCGATAGCCTCGTTCCTCGTTCGCCCAGCCCGGCGGTCGAGGCGGCTTTCGCCGGCAACGACGATCATCCAGGCTACTCCGACGCGCAGATCAGCGAAGCCCTTCTGGGCGACACGATCAACGCCATCGCCAACAGCCCGTATTGGCCGCAAAGCGCCATCATCATCACCTACGATGAAACCGACGGCCTCTACGACCACACCCAACCGAATATTCGTTCCTGGGATCCCCTCAATGCCGCTCTCAGTCAGGGGCCGCGCATTCCTACGCTCGTGATCTCGCCGTTCGGCGTGGTCCATGGGATCTCTCATGAAGCCACCGAGCACGGCTCGATCATCAAGTTTGTCGATGAGCTCTTCAAGCTGACTCCGCTTGCCGATCTTCCCGACGAAGCCCAGGCTCGCGCTCTCGGTTTGAAACTGTTCGGACAGAAGTATCTCGGGCCGTCCGACGCCGGCACTCCTGGAGTCGGCGATCTATTCTCCGCGTTTGACAATGGCCGCTTGACCGGTGTGACGCCGCCTCTGCCAGCTTCGTACGCGGTGATTCCGCAGTCGGAATTCAGCCTGCCGCATTTCGGTGGGCAAGGTTGCCGCGTCCTGCAAATCACTCCGACCGACGTCATCAAAGGCGGAGTGCTTGATCCGGCCCCACAGGACGTCAATCCCCGTCCCGGCACCAACCCTGGTGTTCCTTATCAGGGTGGCTGGCCGACCAACTAGCGGTTCTTCTAAACACTTGCTCCGGCGGCCGGATCTTTATCCGACCGCCGAATTTTTCGTATGCTTGGCAGTTGCTGATGTTGGAAAGGAACAAGACTCGAAGATGAGCAGAATCTCAGCACTCCTATTTTTAATGGCATGGCTGATCATTGGAATTGGAACCACCGCAACCGCCCACGCGGGGTCCACCCTCGATCGCATCAAAGCCGCCGCTTCGCTCCCCTGCGGAGTCAACACCGAAGAGCCTGAGTACTCCACTCAAGACGCACACGGGAATCACGTTGTTTTCGACATCGATATCTGTAAAGCAGTGGCCGTCGCAGTGCTTGGGCCCAATGCCAAGTTCACCGTCAAGCAGTTCCGCGACGAGCAGGACGCACTGAAAGCCCTCAAATCCGGCGAGATCGCGCTGCTCGCCACCGGATCCCCTAACTTTATTAATACCGCTAACAAGGGCTTCGGCTTTGCCCGGCCCATCTTCTACGACTACCAGGCCTTTTTCGTCAATAAGACCATGGGCATCACTTCTCCCAGGGATTTGGCGGGCAAGAAAGTCTGTTATCTCGGCGGCACCGAGATCGAGATGCAGCTGCAAAGTTACATGCAGCGCGAGAACATCAAGTGGCTCCCCTTTCCCTTTCAGGAAGAAGGCGAGATGGAAGCGGCCCTAGTCACCCGCAACTGCGCCGCCGTCACCGCCGATGTTACGCAGCTGGGCTACGAGCGGCTCGGCTTTAAGGGTGTAGCCAAGGATTTTGAAATCCTGCCCGACGTCATCGCCAAAGACCCGTTGGCGCCCACCTACCGTCTCGACGATCCGCAGTGGGCCGCCATTGTCAACTGGACGGTCGAAGCTCTGATCCAAGCCGAGGAGAGCGGAGTGACGCAGGCGAACATCGAGGAAATGAAGAAGAGCGACGACATGGTGATTCGGCGTCTGCTCGGCGTGCAGCGCGGCTACGGCCAATTGATCGGACTCGACGACGCCTGGGCCGCGCGAGTGATCGAAGCCGTGGGCAACTATGGCGAGATGTTCGAGCGCGACCTGGGCTCCGGATCTGTGATGAAGCTGGCCCGCGGCGCTAACAAACTCTGGACGCAAGGCGGGCTCATGTACGCGCTGCCCATGCGCTGAGTTTTTTCCTGCTGCTTCGCACGTGTTCCACGGTTCAATGTTTCTGTGAGACTCTCCGGCTGTGTGGCGAAGCCATAGCCGGGCGGTGTTCAGTCAACTTCGCTCACGATCCGCTCGAGGTTTTCTGCATCCAGGCCCACGCACTCGACACAATGTCGGCGAGATTGCGCTTGGCGGTCCATCCCAGCACGCTCTGAGCCTTCGCCGGATTGGCCACGAGAATCGGAGGATCGCCCGGCCGCCGCGGTCCGATGATTCGCCGAACCGGGCGTCCAGTGGCGCTTTCCGCTGCTTGGACGACTTCGAGAACGGAATGCCCCTGGCCGGTTCCCAGATTGACGGCCAGCGAGCCGCCGCTTTTTTCGCCGCCGCCCTTTTCAAGATATTGCAACGCACGCACGTGCGCATCGGCCAGATCGTTCACATGAATGTAGTCGCGAACGCAGGTGCCATCCGGCGTCGGGTAGTCGGAGCCGTAGATCTGCAACTCCGGTCCGTTCGCGGTAGAGGCGGCAAGCGCGAGCGGAATGAGATGAGTTTCCGGATGGTGGAGCTCGCCAATTTCGCCGCTTTCGTCGGCCCCGGCGGCGTTGAAGTAGCGGAGACTCAC
>Ga0326727_10026358_pt1 | contig 10785 bp, 9 predicted proteins | sample MB2enrmetagenome_FD_207643 | JGI IMG/M metagenome (GOLD analysis project Ga0326727, IMG submission 207643) | Lab enriched peat soil microbial communities from McLean, Ithaca, NY, United States - MB29MY | ecosystem: Environmental > Terrestrial > Soil > Wetlands > Peat | place: USA: New York... | reverse complement strand
CAAGGGCAGTCGATCGACCGCGACGTGTGCCGCCAAGCCGCTCGCCTGCGCCAGCTTAGGCAAATCCCCCACCAGTCCATCGGACAAATCGATGGCCGCCGTCGCGATGCCGCGAGCCGCCAAACCGAACTGCACCCTGGGCGTCGGATAGTCAAAGCGCCTAATGAGCTCGAGCGCTGCGCGGCGGTCGCCGGCCGCGGGCGGTGCCGTGACGAAGGCAAGTCCCGCGCCGGCATCGCCCAAGGTGCCGGTCACCGCCAGTAAATCCCCCGCACGGGCCCCGCTTCGGCGCAGTGCCGTGCCGCGCGGAACGTGTCCCAGGATTTGCAGGCTCACGGTCAAGGGACCGCGCGTCGTGTCGCCGCCGACCAGCGCCACTCCATGGGCATCCGCAAGATCCAGGAGCCCGCCGGAGAACCCCTCCAGCCAGGCGGGATCCGCGCTCGGCATGGTCAGCGACAGCGTCGCCCACGCGGGAGTCGCGCCCATGGCGGCCATGTCGCTCAAATTGACGGCGAGCACTCGATGGCCGATCGAGCGCGCGTCGGTGCCTTCCGGGAAATGACGCCCCGCGACGATGGTATCCACGGCCGCTATCAGCTCCGTTTCGGGCGGCAAGGCCAGTATCGCCGCGTCATCGCCGATCCCAAGAACGACGCCGGATTCTGCGCCGCGCGCCGCGCCGCCGCGCATAAAGTACCGGCGAATCAGCTCGAATTCGCCGAGATGGGAATTCTCCGCGCTCATGGCACCTTGGCTCACGCCGGGTCGAGGCCGTACTCCTGCGGCCTCGAGTCTCGAGCGGCCCGGTCCAATACGGCATTGACGAATTTATGCCCATCGGTGGCGCCGAATTGCTTGGCCAGCTGCACCGCCTCGGCAATCACGACCCGATATGGCATCTCGGGGCAGGATTGCAATTCGTGCAGTCCCAGCCACAACACCGCATGTTCTATGGGGTCGAGCTCGGACGGAGGAATCTCGCATAGGCCCGCCAGGCGCGAATCCAGCGCCTCGCAATTCGGCGCGATCGCCGCGACCAGCTCCCGGAAATAATCCAGATCCACGCGCTCGGCCTCCGGATCGGCGGCGAATTCCCGCTGCGTGTCGGCCCATGGACGCGGGTTGATCTGGTGCTGATAAAGCGCCTGCAACGCCAGCCGCCGTGCGAGACTGCGGGCCCTATGCCCCGGGGCACGCCGGGCCGCGTGAGGGCGCTTGCCGGTCACGCCTCAAGGTTCCAGGCGGCGCAGGAGATTGGCCATCTCTATCGCCGTCAGCGCGGCATCCGCGCCCTTGTTGCCGGCCTTGCCTCCGGCCCGATCCACGGCCTGCTCCACCGTGTCGGTCGTCAAGACACCGAAGGCGATCGGCACTCCGGTTTCGAGCGCGATGCGCGCAATGCCGCCGGCGCATTCGCCGGCGACGTATTCGAAATGCGGGGTCTGGCCGCGAATGACGGCGCCGAGCGCGATCAGCGCCTCATAGCGGCGCGACAGCGCCAGCTTGCGCGCCACGATGGGAATATCGAACGCGCCCGGCACGCGCACGATCTCGATCTGCTTCTCGCTCGCCCCGTGGCGCTTGAGGGCATCGAGAGCGCCGCGTATCAGAGGCTCCACCACGAAATCGTTGAACCGCGCGGCAATCACCGCGAAACGCAGCTCGCGCGCCAGCAATTCTCCCTCCACACTCTTCGGCTGATCGTTAGGCACAGGTCTTTCCTCTCAATGGGTAGCGCCCAGTATAGCCTTTGGCGGCGCTCATTCGCCGCCGTCCACGTAACTGGTCACCTCGAGATCGAAGGCGGCGAGCCCCTGCAGCTGCTTGGGCGCGCTCAGCACGCGCATGCGCTTCAGGCCGAGATCCTTGAGGATTTGCGCGCCGATTCCATAGGTTCGAAGCACGGTGGCGCCCGGGTGACGCGCAGCCGCGGACGTGGATTCCAGCTGCCGCACGCTCTCCATGAAGAGCCGCGGCGATTCCTCCGGCCGCAGAATGACGACCACGCCCGAGGATTCGCTGGCCACGCGGCGCATGGCCGCGTGCAGCGGCCAGCCCAGCCCCTCGTTGCTCACTCCCACCACGTCCCGCAGCATGTCGTAGATATGCACGCGCACCAGGGGCGGCTGATCCGAATTCAAGTCGCCTTTGACCAGTGCGATATGGACCGTCTTGTTGACGTGATCCTCGTAGCAGGACAGCTTGAAACTGCCGTACTCGGTGTCCACCGTGTCCTCGTAAATGCGCTCCACCGAGCGCTCGTTCTTCAAGCGATAGCGGATCAGATCCGCGATGGTGCCGATCTTCAGGCCGTGCGTTTTCGCAAATCGCTCGAGATCCGGCCGCCGCGCCATGGTGCCGTCGTCGTTCAGGATTTCCACGATCATGGAGGCGGCGGAAAATCCGGCGAGACGCGCCAGGTCGCAACCCGCCTCGGTATGGCCGGCGCGCGTCAACACGCCGCCGGGCTGCGCCATCAACGGGAATATATGCCCCGGCTGACGCAAATCCTCCGGACGCGCATTGGCCGCCACAGCGGTCTTGACCGTGTGCGCGCGGTCATGCGCGGATATCCCCGTGGTCACGCCCTCGGCGGCCTCGATGGACAGGGTGAAGTTGGTGCGATGCGCGCTGTCGGTGTCGCTCACCATGAGCGGCAGGCGCAGCTGCCGGCAGCGCTCGCGGGTCAGAGTCAGGCAAATGAGGCCGCGGCCGTAACGCGCCATGAAGTTCACGTCCTGCGGGCCGACGCATTCCGCGGCCATGATGAGGTCGCCCTCGTTTTCGCGGTCTTCATCGTCCATGATCACGGCCATTTTGCCGAGGCGCAGGTCCTCGAGAATCTCGTCGATGGTATTGAACGCGGACATAGGGCCTTACTCTCCGGTTTTCGTCATGAGCCGTTCCAGATACCGGGCGATCACGTCGATTTCGATATTGACTCCGTCGTCGATCTTCATCTCGCCCAGGGTGGTCACCTGGAAGGTATGGGGAATGATGTTGACCTCGAAGCGCCGGCCTTCGACCTCGTTGACGGTCAGGCTCACGCCGTTGACGCATATCGAACCCTTCGGCGCCACGAAGCGCATCAGGGAAGGCGGCAATTCGAACTGCAGGCGCCACGAACGCGCATCCTGCACCAGCGAGCGCAGCGTGCCCACCGCATCGACGTGCCCGCTCACCAGGTGCCCGCCCAGAGCATCGCCGGCACGCAGGCTTGGCTCCAAGTTTACCCTCGACCCCGGACTCAAGGTGCCCAGCGTCGTTTTGGCCATGGTTTCGCGGGAAACATCCGCATAAAAGCGTGTCTCCTCCTTGCGCGTCACCGTCAGGCAGGCGCCCTGCACGCTCACGCTGTCGCCTATCGCAATGCGATGAAGGTCGAGCGCCGGGGCATCGATTCCCAATTCCAGATCGCCGCCTTTTTCCGCCAGGGAGGTCACGGAGCCCGTCGCCACGATGATACCGGTGAACATGATCTAATCTCTCTTCGGTATTAAAATCAGACGCAGGTCGCCGCCGATGCGCCGCACGTCTTTGAATTCGAAACTCGGCAGAGAACCGGGAGCGCCCAGTCCGCTGACCTGCAGCAGCGCGGCGGCATCCGCGCCGAGCAGAGTCGGTGCCATGTACAGCACCAGTTCATCCACCAGGTGCGACAGAATAAAGGCCCCGGCCAGGCGAGGACCGCATTCGACCAGTAATTCATTGATCTCGAGTTCGGTCAAGCGTCCGATGACCGCGTGCAGGTCCAGGCCGCCCGCCGCCCGGGGCAGGCGCTCGACCCTCGCTGAGTCCGGCGAACGCGCCGGGGCATCCGTCGCGGCGAACACCAATGCGCCCTCCCCGTGAAACAGCTTCGCGCCCGCGGAGCAGGAAAGCATGGGATCGAGCAGCACGCGCAGCGGCTGCCTGATCCAGGGGCCGTATGCCAATCGCACATCGAGCCGCGGATCGTCGGTGCGCACGGTGCCTGCGCCCGTGAGTATGGCGCCGCTGCGGGCCCGCCAAACCTGCACATCGGCGCGCGATGCTTCGCCGCTGATCCAGGCTCTGCCTCCGGAGGCGGGCGCGGTACGCGCATCGAGACTCATGGCGAGCTTCAGGCGCACCCACGGACGGCGGCGCTCGAAACGGGAGAAGAAGCCCACATTCAGCTCTCTGGCCTCGGCGCCGAGCTCACCCACCGACACCGCAATGCCTGCGGCTCGCAGCTTTTCGATGCCGCCGCCCGCGACCCGGGGGTTCGGATCGGTGGTGCAGCACACCACGCGCGCCACGCCGGCCGCGATCAATGCGTCCGCGCAGGGCGGGGTTCGTCCCGTATGACTGCAGGGCTCGAGAGTGACGTAAACGCTGGCGCCCCGGGCCTGCGGCCCCGCGGCGCGCAGCGCCGACACCTCCGCATGCGCCTCGCCCGCGCGCGCATGCCAGCCCTCGCCGACCACCCTGCCGTCGCGCACGATCACGCAGCCGACCCGGGGATTCGGATCCGTGGTGTACAGGCCGCGAGCCGCCAGTTCCAGCGCCCTTCCCATGTGGGCCCGGTCCTGCGCCTCCTGGGATTGCCGCGAAGGGTCGGCCTGCGTCATTTGTCCTCGTCGGCCGGCTGATCGCCCGGCAGCAGCGGCAATTGATCCGCGCTGGTTTCGCGGCGGCGGCGGTGACGGCGCAGTTGATCGATTTCCGTGCGGAAGGCCTCTATGTCCTGAAAGCTGCGGTAAACGGACGCGAATCGCACATAGCCCACCTCGTCCAGATGGCGCAGCTCCTCCATGACCATCTCGCCGATGCTGCGCGAGGCGATTTCCCGCTCTCCGAGGCTGCGCAACTTGTGGCAGATTCTCGCCACCGCGGCCTCGATGGCGTCCCGGCCGACGGGGCGCTTTTCCAGGGCTTTCTGCATTCCGTGCAGAAGCTTGCTCTCGTCGAAGGGTTCGCGGCTGCGGTCGCCCTTGACGACGGTGGGAAGCAACAACTCCGCCGACTCGAACGTCGTGAAGCGTTCCGTGCACGCCAGGCATTCGCGGCGCCGGCGGATCTGTCGCCCTTCGCCCGCTAGGCGAGAGTCGATGACCTTGGTCTCCGTGTGACCGCAAAAAGGGCAATGCATGGGAAACTTACGCCGGTCCCGATGCGGACCGCCGGTCGGCTAGCCATACACGGGAAATCGCCGGCATATTTTCACCACCTCGGCGCGCACACGCTCCACCACCGATTCGTTGCCCATGTCATCGAGCACATCGGCGATCCAATTCGTCAATTGCTGCACCTCGGGTTCCTTGAAGCCGCGCGTCGTGACGGCGGGCGTGCCGATGCGCAACCCGCTGCTGACGGCCGGAGGACGCGGATCGTTGGGCACCGCGTTCTTGTTGACCGTGATGTGCGCGCGGCCGAGCGCCGCATCGGCATCCTTGCCGGTGATGTTCTTGTCGACGAGGTCGAGCAGGAACAGATGATTGTCCGTGCCGCCGGATACGATCTTGTAGCCGCGCGTCTGCAAAACCCTGGTCATGGCGCGCGCATTGGCGACCACCTGCGTGCAGTACGCCTTGAAGTCCGGCTGCAGCGCCTCGAGCAAGGCCACCGCCTTCGCGGCGATCACATGCATCAGCGGGCCGCCTTGAGTGCCGGGGAACACCATGGAATTGAATTTCTTGTGCAGCTCGGCGTTCGGCCGCGCCAGGATCAAGCCGCCGCGCGGGCCGCGCAGAGTCTTGTGAGTGGTCGTCGTCACCACATCGGCGAAGGGTATGGGATTCGGATAGAGGCCCCCGGCCACGAGGCCGGCGACATGCGCCATGTCGACGAAGAAATAGGCGCCGACCGAATCGGCAATTTCACGAAACCGCGCCCAGTCGATGATGCGCGAATAGGCCGAAAACCCGGCCACGACCGCCTTCGGGCGATGCTCCTTGGCGAGGCTCTGCACCTGGTCATAGTCGATTTCACCGGTGTCGGGCCGGATGCCGTACTGCACGGCCTTGAACAGCTTGCCCGAAAAGTTGACCTTGGCGCCATGCGTCAAGTGACCGCCATGATCGAGGCTCATGCCCAGAATCGTATCCCCGGGATTGAGCAGGGCCAGGTACGCGGCGGCATTCGCCTGGCTGCCCGAATGCGGTTGCACATTGGCGTAGTCGGCGCCGAACAGCTTCTTCGCCCGCTCGATCGCCAGACTTTCTGCCACGTCCACGAACTCGCAGCCGCCGTAGTAGCGTTTGCCGGGATAGCCTTCAGCGTACTTGTTGGTGAGCACCGACCCCTGGGCTTCGAGCACGCGAGGACTGGTGTAGTTCTCCGAAGCGATCAGTTCGATGTGATCTTCCTGGCGATTTCGCTCGTCCGCGATCGCCTTCGCGAGCTCAGGATCGAAGCCGGCGATCGTCATTTGGGCAGTGAACATGAAGGGCCTCCCGACAGATAGCCGGTAAGTGTAGCCCATTCGCCGGGGCAGCGCCCGGGGAAGGCGCCCTTACGCCCGGCCATGGCGTGACAACCCCGGGAGAGTCGCGGATAATTCCATGGTTCAGTTCCCCGCGCGTTCAACCGTTCAATTCTTGATAGGTAACAGATGGCTCAGTTCATTTACACCATGAACCGGGTAGGCAAGGTCGTGCCGCCCAAGCGCATTATCTTGCGCGATATCTCCCTGAGCTTCTTCCCCGGCGCCAAGATCGGCGTGCTGGGCTTGAACGGCTCCGGCAAGTCCACCCTGCTGAAAATCATGGCCGGGGTGGACAAGGACATCGAGGGCGAGGCACGGGCACAGACGGGCATCAAGGTGGGCTACCTGCCCCAGGAGCCCTCGCTGGACGACGCGAAAACCGTTCGCGAGGTGGTCGGCGAAGGGGTGGGCGACGTGCAGGGTTTGATCGATCGCTTCAACGCCATCAGCGATAAATTCGCCGAACCCATGTCGGACGACCAGATGAACAAGGCTCTGGAGGAGCAGGCGAAGCTGCAGGACCAGATCGACGCGGTCGGCGGCTGGGAGCTGGAGCGCAAGCTCGAAATTGCGGGCGATGCGCTGCGTCTGCCGCCCTGGGATGCGGTGGTGGGCAAGCTCTCCGGCGGCGAGAAGCGCCGCGTGGCCCTGTGCCGGCTGCTGCTGTCCAAGCCCGACATGCTGCTGCTCGACGAGCCGACCAATCATCTGGACGCCGAATCGGTGGCATGGCTGGAGCACTTCCTCGAGGAGTATCCGAGCACGGTGGTCGCGGTCACGCACGACCGCTACTTTCTGGACAACGTGGCCGAGTGGATCTTGGAACTCGATCGCGGCCATGGCATCCCGTGGCAGGGCAATTACTCCTCCTGGCTGGAGCAGAAGGAGCAGCGCCTGGCACAGGAAGAGCGCCAGCAGGACGCGCTCGCCAAGACCATCAAGCGCGAGCTGGAATGGGTGCGCACCAACCCGAAGGCGCGCCAAGCAAAATCCAAGGCGCGCCTGCAGCGCTACGAGGAGCTGGCATCGCAGGAATTCCAGAAGCGCAACGAGACGAACGAGATCTACATCCCGCCCGGCGATCGCCTGGGCGACCTGGTCATCGAATGCCAGAACATCCGCAAGGGCTATGGCGATCGGCTGCTCATCGATTCCTTGAGCTTCCGCCTGCCGCCGGGCGGCATCGTGGGCATCATAGGGCCCAACGGCGCCGGCAAGACCACGCTGTTTCGCATGCTCGCCGGCATTGAAAAGCCGGATGGCGGCGAGATCCGCGTGGGCCCCACCGTAAAACTCGCCTACGTCGATCAGTCGCGGCAGGCGCTCAACGACAAGAACACCGTCTGGCAGGAGATTTCCGGCGGCCTCGATCTCATCAAGGTGGGCAACTACGAAACCTCGTCCCGCGGCTACGTCGGGCGCTTCAATTTCAAGGGCGCGCAGCAGCAGCAGGTGATCGGCGATCTATCCGGCGGCGAACGCAACCGGGTACACCTGGCGAAGGTATTGAAGGCCGGCGGCAACGTACTTCTGCTCGACGAACCGACCAATGACCTCGACATCGAAACGCTGCGCGCGCTCGAGGAGGCGTTGGTGGCTTTCCCGGGCTGCGCGGTGGTAATCTCGCATGATCGCTGGTTCCTCGATCGCATCGCAACGCATATCCTCTCCTTCGAGGGCGATTCCCAAGTTGTCTGGTTCGAAGGCAACTATCAGGAGTACGTTGAGGATTACAAGAAACGCAAAGGCGAAGATGCCGCGCAGCCGCACCGAATTCGGTACAAACCGCTGTCAAGTTGAGACGTACCATGTACATCACTCCGCAAGACGAACTGCATGTCGACTTTCAGGGCATTGCTCTGTCCTGCCCTCACTGCCAGACCATGACTCACCTGACCGAGGTCGCCACGCCCCGGTTCGAGGAACTGAGCCGGCGCAAGCCGAAGCACGTCGGCATTGTGTTCCGCTGCGACGCCTGCGAGGAGCCCGTCTTCCTCAAGTTCGTGGTCAAGGCGTATACCGCCCTGCGGGTGGAGCTCTCCGCCAATTATGTGGAAATCGAGCGCGCACGCGAGAATTTTCCGCTGACCTATCTTCCCAAGGAAGCTGAGGAACTGTTCAAAGAGGCCCTCGATTGCTACGCGGCGGGATGCTTCAACGCCTTCGGGGCCATGAGCCGGCGCACCGCCCAGTCGCTGTTCCGCGACCTGGGCGAACGCGGCAAGCTGGGGATGTTCGATACCATGCAGGAAATTCGCACCCTGGCCGAGCTCGACGATGACACCTTTGCGACCGTGCGCGCAGTGCTGTTCGGCAGCGACAGCGACCCCTGGCCGCACCAGCCCCACCTCAATGCGCAGAGCGCCGGCGTCCTGCTGGAGGTCATGCGCGACCTGCTGTATCAAACCTTCGTGCGCAAGGCGCGCCTGCTGCAGGCCATGACGTTCCGCAAGTTCGTGGCCCCCGCTCAGGCCGAGGCCGGCTAGCTCACGAACACCCGCGCATTGCGGAACAGCCGCATCCAGCCGCCGTCTTCCGACCATCCCTTGGGCGACCAGGAATGCTGCACCGTGCGAAACACGCGCTCGGGATGCGGCATCAACGAGGTGTGGCGGCCGTCGGCGCTGCACAGGCCGGCAAGGCCCAGGGCCGAGCCGTTCGGATTGCAGGGATAGCGTTCCGTCGGCCGTTCACGCGTATCCACGTACTGCAACGTGACCAGGCGCCGGGCCAGCAGGGTCTCGGCACTCGCCCCCTGATCGAACTCGGCCCGGCCCTCACCATGCGCCACCACGATGGGCAGCACCGAACCCTGCATCCCCGCGAATAACACAGACTGCGACGGCGGGATGCGCACCAGGGTGAGGCGCGCCTCGTACTGTTCCGACCGATTGCGCACGAAGCGCGGCCAGGCATCCGCTCCGGGAATGAGTTCCTTGAGCGCGGAGAGCATCTGGCAGCCATTGCAGACGCCCAGGGTGAACGTGGTATCGCGCTCGAAAAACGCCGCGAATTCCTCCCGGGCCCGGCCGTTGAACAGGATGGACTTGGCCCACCCCTCGCCCGCGCCCAGGACGTCGCCGTATGAAAAGCCGCCGCAGGCCACGAGCCCGTGAAACCGCCCCAGGCGCACCCGGCCGCAGAGAATGTCGGTCATGTGCACGTCGTAGGCATCGAACCCCGCGCGGGTGAACACGGCGGCCATCTCCGTCTGACTGTTGACGCCTTGTTCGCGCAGGACGGCGACCGCGGGACGCACGCCCCTCGAGACGAAGGGTGCCGCCACGTCCTCGCTCGGATCGTAGCCCAGCGAGGCATGCAGGCCCGGATCCGCCTCATCGTCCAGCCTTGAATACTCCTCCCGCGCGCAATCCGGATTGTCGCGCATCTGCTGGATGCGGAAGGACACTTCGCTCCAGCGCTTGTGCAAAGCCGGACGCGAGGCACGGTATGCCTCCCGGCCATTGATACGTACCCGCACCTGCGACCCGGCGGTCGGTTCGCCGATGTCCCGCGTCAGCGGCGCCAATCCATGACGGGCCAGGATGACCTGCGCCTCGGCGACCTGCGCCGAGCGCACCTGCAGCACGGCGCCCAGCTCCTCGGCAAAGCAGGCGGCGATGGGATCGGCCGCCGTTCCCAAATCGACGGCCAGTCCGCAATGGCCGGCGAAGGCCATTTCCAGCACCGTGAGCAGCGCGCCGCCGTCCGAGCGGTCATGATAGGCGAGCAGCAGGCCGGCATCCTTCAACTCGCGCAGCGATGCAAACAACGCGGCCAGCAGATCCGGGCTGTCCAGATCCGCGGGCGCGCCGCCGCTCTTGCCGTGCACCTGAGCCCAGCAGCTGCCGCCCAGCCGATTCTTGCCCGCCCCCAGATCGATGAGCAGCAGGCGCGAAGGTTGCGTGAGATCGAGCTGCGGCGTCAGGGTGGCGCGCGCATCCTGCACGGGCGCGAACGCCGAGACGATGAGCGACACGGGCGCAATCACCGAACGCTCCCCGGCGGCGTCCGTCCAGGTGGTCCTCATGGACAGCGAGTCCTTGCCGACCGGGATGGTGATCCCCAGCGAGGCGCACAGCTCGACACCCACCGCGCGCACCGTGGCGTACAGCTCCGCATCCTCTCCCGGCTCGCCGCAGGCCGCCATCCAGTTCGCGGAGAGGCGAATGTCGGTGAGGCTGCGGATGTCCGCCGCGAGGATGTTGGTAATCGCTTCGGCCACGGCCAGTCGTCCCGAGGCGGGTGCATTCAACACCGCCACCGGCGTTCGTTCCCCCATGGCCATGGCCTCGCCGCCATAGCCATCGTAACTGTTCAAGGTCACGGCGGCG
>Ga0326727_10026357_pt1 | contig 10785 bp, 9 predicted proteins | sample MB2enrmetagenome_FD_207643 | JGI IMG/M metagenome (GOLD analysis project Ga0326727, IMG submission 207643) | Lab enriched peat soil microbial communities from McLean, Ithaca, NY, United States - MB29MY | ecosystem: Environmental > Terrestrial > Soil > Wetlands > Peat | place: USA: New York... | reverse complement strand
CGTCAACCTTGAATTCTTCGAAATCGGCCCGGCGGACCACGTAATTGAAAAGACGGCCCCCGTCTTCGAATCGCACGAGCCCTTTGGCGCGAATCAGTTCCGCGGGAAGGTCCCGAATGAATTCGTCAAACATGCGGGAACCTGGTTCCCACAAATGCGTCCACAATACAGACAACACAGTCGAGCCGGACTTCGGGAAGGTTGTCCTCGACCTCGAAGACCAGCGCATCCGATTTCGCAACCCCCGTGGCCTCCACGACGATCGAATCGGGCCCGATCTTTTCGATTATCTCTTTCACGGCCGCTTCGAACTCCCCTGTCATGGAGCAGCACGCGCATCCGCCTGTGAGCTCAAGAATATCTACGTTTTTTCCGCTGATGACCCTGGAGTCGACGGCCACCTCGCCGAACTCGTTCATGAGGACCGCAATACGAAATGGCGCTGATTCGAGGATGTGCCTCAAAAGAGTGGTTTTGCCGCTTCCGAGGCTTCCGGTGATAAGCAGGACCGGAGTCTTTGGTGTGGGGTCCATACCGGCAGATTTATCCCTTGACGTTTCCCACCGGGACGAACCGCGCCACCCTCCTGCTGATTCCCGCCGCTTCGGTTGCCCCGACCACATCGTCGATATTTTTGTAGGCGGGCCCGGCCTCCTCGGCCAGTCCCGACCATGAAGCGGTCCGAACATATATGCCGCGGCGCTCCATATCCTGCTGGAGGGTCTTGCCGTGGAACTGCTTTTTTGCCTGGCGACGGCTCATCGTCCTGCCGCTCCCGTGCGCAGTGCTGAAAAAGCTCTGATCTCCCGATTTCACCCCGGCGAGAAGGTATGAACCCGTTTCCATGCTTCCGCCGATAATAACCGGCTGCCCGCTCTTACGGTAAACTTCCGGAAGCCCTTCGGCGCCGGGCCCGAACGCCCTGGTCGCCCCCTTGCGGTGAACGAGCAGGCGGCGCTGCTCGCCGTCAACGATATGGGTTTCGAGCTTGGCGGTATTGTGCGCGACGTCATAGACCTGATGCATGCCAAGGTCTACCGGGTCTTTACGCAGCACCTCCGAAAAAACTTGGCGAACTCTGTGCAGGATTACCTGCCGGTTGGCAAAAGACATGTTGATCGCGCACTTCATAGCGGCAAAATAGTCCTGCCCTTCCGGGGAATGGAAAGGAGCGCAGGCGAGTTCCCGGTCGAGCACCCTGATGCCGTATTTTGTCTGCATCACTTTGAGGAAGAGCTGGAGATAGTCGGTGGCAACCTGGTGGCCGAAGCCCCGGCTCCCGCAGTGGAACATGATCACCACCTGGTCCGGAATATTGATTCCGAAAGCTTTCGCCAGTTCGGTATCGAAAATATTCTCCCGCCTGGCGAGCTGGATTTCGAGATAATGATTGCCGGAGCCCAGGGTGCCTATTTGCCGGTAGCCCCGCTCGACCGCTTTCTGACTTACCTTGGATGCATCGGCTCCGATCATCCTGCCGAATTCTTCAGTGCGCTCCAGGTCCTCATTCCAGCCATATCCATTCTTGATGCACCACTGAGAACCCTTTTCCACCAGGTTCCGGAACTCGTCATGCGTGAGTTTGACAAATCCGCTGCTTCCGACGCCGGCCGGCACCCGTTGAAAAAGCCGGTCCACCAGGTCCTTCAGGTGCTCTTTTATTTCGTCGTAGCACAGGTTGGTTAGAACGAGCCTCATTCCGCAGTTCACGTCAAACCCGATTCCGCCTGGTGAGATGACCCCGGAGCGCTCATCCATCGCGGCAACCCCGCCTATCGGGAAACCATATCCCCAATGGCCGTCAGGCATGCAAAGGGCGTATTTTTGAATGCCCGGCAGGGCAGCAACGTTTGTAACCTGGTCCACAACCCCGTCATCCATTTCCCGGGCAAGCTTTTCCGTCGCATAAATGCGGGCGGGGACCCGCATACCCTCCTTGTAGCCGACCGGAATCTCCCACAGGGTATCCGATATTTTTTTAAGAGTATTAATGATCGCCATTGATGATATCCTAACAGGCCGGAAGCGCTCGACTCCAGATAAAGGGCGGCACGGCACCGCATTTTGAATATACTGATTAAGGTACTGGTTGTCCATTCGGCGAAACAGTGAACAGTGAACGGTGAACGGTGAACGGTGAAAAGCTGTCGATGCCCCTGTTTCTTACCGCAGGCGCAGAAAAGCGATTACAAACGGCGGGTGCGTGCCGCGCACTCGCGCCTACGGCGCAATTCCGCTTCTTGCTCCTTGCTCCCCGCGCCCTCCTTTTTTAGTGCTGCCGGAGCAAGGTTTACGGTAATTCTTTCGAATGGAAATGGATACCCGGAGTTCCGTGCCTCAGTTTCATCTATTCAAAGAACCGGTGCCCAAGCGGCCGCCGATGTCCGGTAAAAAAGTACTTCCACCTGCAAATTCAGGCCGAATTCAGGTGACAAGGTAGTTTTTAGTTTACAGTTTTTAGTTTTTAGTAAAAGCACCCATTCTGAGAGTTACTCTTTCATAGTGTCAAAAATTACCAACGCTCCTGAGCTCGCCACAGCCCCCTTGCTTCCCGCTCCCCGCTCCTTGCTTCTTGAGTTGGCCTGTCATGCACGGGGCCGTCAATCTATTAATACAACAATTGATTCGGGCTGTGCAAAACGGCAATAGAAACGGCATCCAGAAGCGGCAATAGAAACGGCAATAGAAGCGGCAAAATGCAGGAAGCACGGAGCGAGAAGCGGGGAGAAGGGAGAAGAACTGACGCGCAGACGCGAGGAATGGAGTACGGAGAACGGAGGGCGGAGGACAGATGCTCACAACAGAGGCGAAGGGAGCAGGGAGAGAAGATTAGAGGCAAGGAAGCCCGCGCGCCTGCGGCGCAATTCCGCTTCTTGCTTCTTGCTCCTCACTTTAATAATATTGCCGGGAGCGGCCTGTTGATCTTGCTTCCCTGGAGTGATGGATTCATGCACATGGAGAATAAAGCACTGCCTCCAATGATATCCCTCGGGAAAAGGCTGAGAAAAAGCCCGGTAAGGTGCGTCGGCGTGAAACCCAACTGGTGCGATTACCCGGAAGAGTGGCAAACCGAAATCGTTTCCGCTAAGAAGATATGCTACCCCGGTCCGGTTTACGGCAGGATTTTCGAAGCGGCCGGACTAAAGATCTTTCCGCGCAATTACTACCACTTTCTCGGAAACAAAATAGCGCAAACAGACCTTTTCAACCTGCTCGAAATACCGCATCCGAGGACCGGGATCTATTACGGCCGGGACCGTTTGAGGAGAATCGAGGGCGATTTCCCGTATCCTCTCATAGCCAAAACTCCCGTTGGATCATCCCAGGGCAGGGGTGTCTTTCTTATCCACGGCCCGAAAGACCTTTCCAAATACCTGGAGACTCACAATCCGGCGTACATCCAAGAGTATCTCTCAACAGACCGGGACCTGAGGGCGGTAGTCATCGGCGGCAGGCTGGTTCATGCATACTGGCGAATTCACAGGGAAGGTGACTTTAGAAACAATGTTGCCCAGGGCGGCGCCATTTCATTCGAAAATATCCCTGCGGCCGCGCTCGATTTTGCGGTGCAAACGGCCCGCAAATGCGGCTTTGATGAAGCCGGCCTGGATATATGCGAGTTCGCCGGAAAATACTTAGTCCTGGAAGCGAACATGGTTTACGGACAGGAAGGGTTCAGGAAAAAGGACCTGGACATTTACAAAATGATTGCGGACCTGTTTACAGGGACTTAGCCTTGCAAAGGAGCAGGGAGCAGGGAGCAGGGAGCAGGGAGCAGGGAGCGAGAAAAATACCTTCTTCTTTCATTGCTCACCGGTTCCGAAAGACTCCAGTCTCTTCTCGTGCTGCGTGCGTGGTGTGAAAGAAAGACTCTCAGAACGGGTTTGCAAGAATCTATACTACCCGGCTTTCCGTCTCGCGAAAATCAGGCTGAGAATCAGGTAGATGATTCCGCCGCCGCCTATTATCAGCCACTGATAGGCAGGCACGAATATGAACAGCAGGGCGCTTTGCGCACCGAGATGCTTAAAGAAGCCGTCAATGTATATCGACGCTGCAAAGCCAATCACGACTACTGTCAGGATATACAGGGTTATACATCTTGATTGGCTACCATGTCTTCGCCCCAACAAATACAATGGCAGGTACGGGCTGATAATCCAGACCATCCAAGGCCACGAAGCGAGCCACCACGACATGCTTCGAATCTCGGAGCCGGCCTCATGAAGCAGGAGCCAGATGGAAAGAAGCACCGCTACAACCAATAATGCCTGCATCGGCAACATTTTTGCCCGGACGGGTTTATCGATAAGCTCGCGTTTTGACATGCTTTCCCTATTACAGACATTTGAAAGAGAATAATTCAAATCGAGATATGATCCGCATAACCGGACTTTATTGAAATCAGGAATTTTCTGATTCCGGCGACATTACAGTCGACCCGGTCAGACCCGGAAAGAATAAGGTGCGCACAGGACCGGGAAGGCTCGATGAACAGTTCGTGCATGGGCCGCACAGTTGAATTCCATTGCCTGATGACAGACTCCTCACTCCGTCCGCGCTCCCTCATATCCCTCTCCAGACGCCTGGAGAGGCGGGTATTCGGGTCGGAATCCAGGAAGATCCTCAAGTCGATAACCTCCCACAGCAGCTTGCTCGCCAGCGTGAAGAGGCCTTCCACAATGACGATCCGGGCGGGGAAAACCTCTTCGGTCCGCTTTTTCCTGACATGCCGGATAAAGTCATACACGGGCTGATCTATAGACCTGCCGGCGACCAGTTCGCGCACATGCAAGGCGAGCAGTTCCAGATCGATAGCGTCGGGGTGGTCAAAATTGACGGCTTCCCTGGAAGCCTCCGGCAGATGGCTGTTATCTTTGTAATACCGGTCTTCGCGCATGACTACCGCGGAACCCGCGCCTATACAGCCGGCAAGCTTTTCCGCAAGAGTTGTCTTACCGGCCCCGGTCCCGCCCGCAATCCCGATGACGAATCTCTGCGCCATAAGCGTTTTGAGTTTTTAGTTTTTAGTTTTGAGTTGAAAAGCCGAGCAATCACCACAGAGACGCAGGACGCAGAGAAAAGATCGGAGATGGGCGGTGCGCACTCGCCTGCAGCGCTTTTTTTTGTAGCCGCTGCGGTGGTGAATCACTCCTGGAACCAGGTTCCAGTATTTCACTATCCTTCAAAAAAGTCTTGGCCGTAGCCGTAGCCAGAATTCGAGATCACCTGTAGAGCCGTCGAGAGCGCAGAGAAGGGCGTCCTTGCTTCTTGCTCCCCGCTTCTTGCTCCTTGCTCCACGATTTAGTCAGGCAGACCGCACCCGTTTGGCGTCTTATAGTCTACACTGTCAATACGTGGATTTCGCGATCTTTTTGTGAATGTGGCGCATCCCGCAAAAGGTTATTCAAAAACCTTAATACCCGGAGTATATCTCAGATATGGAGGTCACCTTCTCTTTGAGCGCAACTTCGTATGAAACCCAACCTTTCAGGCGGAGGCCACAACCATGGGCAACACGTTTACACGCCTTTTTACTCCTTTGACAATAAAACGCCTGACCCTGAAAAACCGCATCTGCATGTCGCCGGTGAGCACCAATTTTGCCGGTCACTCGGGTGAGGTGACACCGCGCCTTCTTGAGCATTACGAGGCGCGGGCGCGAGGCGGCGCGGGCCTGATAATTATTGAAGGGACATCCGTCCACCTCAACGGCAAGGCCTTTGTCAATCAGCTTTGCGCCTATGACGACCGCTTTATCCCAGGACTGGAGAGCCTGGCCGGGGCAATCAGGGCAAACGGCGCGGCCAGCATCATCCAGCTTCACCACGGCGGGCGGCAGGCCAATCCGAAAGTTTCAGGCGTTCAACCCCTTGCTCCGTCGGCCTTGGCCTGTCCCATTTCACGGGTCGTGCCCAGGGAGATGTCCGTTGAGGACATCGCTGAAATAAAGAAGGCCTTCATTGAAGCGGCCGTAAGAGGCAAAAAAGCGGGATTTGACGGGGTGGAGTTCCATGCCGCGCACGAATATCTGATCTCCGAATTCCTGTCGCCCTACACCAATAAGAGAACCGATGAGTACGGCGGGAGCCTGGAAAACCGCCTGCGGCTCCTGGTGGATATAATCCGGGGGGCCAGGCTCAAGCTGGGTCCCGATTTTATTATCTCCGTCCGCATGAACGGCGAGGACTACATACCCGAGGGACTGACCGTTGCCGATGCAGCCGAAATAGCGAGGGTGCTCGAAGCCGAAGGCGTCGGCATCCTCAACGTCTCGGGCGGCGTCTATGTTACACCGCATCTTATCATCCCCCCGCTTCCCCTCGGGCCGGGAGTCCATCTCCATCTTTCCGCGGCCGTCAAACGCGCCGCGCGTATTCCGGTCATCGGAGTGGGACGGATCACCACTCCGGAATTTGCCGAGCGCGCCCTGGCCGAGGGCTGGGCGGACATTGTGGCGCTTGGACGCGCCCTTGTCGCAGACCCCGAGTGGCCGAAGAAAGCCTTTGAAGGCAATACGGCCGACATCCGGCCATGTCTGGGATGCAACCAGGGATGTATCGATAACCTCCTGCGGCAAAAAGACGTCACCTGCACGTTAAACCCTTCGGTTGGACTGGACCGGCATTTTGCCGGCGCAGCAGCGGGGAAACCGCAAACGGTGGTGGTTGTGGGCGGAGGACCGGCGGGCATGGAAGCGGCCCGGGCCGCAGCGCTGCGCGGGCACAAAGTTTTTCTGTACGAAAAATCAGCCCGCCTCGGAGGGCAGATGAACCTTGCGAGCGTCTCGCCCCACAAGGAGGCCTTTCAGGGGGTGGCGCGATACCTGGAGGGACAATTGAGGGCGCTGGGCGTCGCCATATCCCTTGGAGTTGAAGCCGACAGCCGCCGTATTTTGGACCATATGCCCGATGCCGTCATTCTTGCCACCGGGTCCGTCCCGGCAAAACCCTCAATTCCCGGCCTCGACGGCCCCAAGGTAGTCCGGGCGCACGACGTACTCGCCGGAATCGCTAAGACTGGAAAAAGGGTGGTGATTCTGGGCGGCGGCATGACCGGCTGCGAAACGGCCCACTTCCTGAGCGCTCAGGGAAAAGAAGTGGTGATCCTGGAGCAGGCCAGGCGAACCGGTCAGGATATCGGCCCGGCCCGGCGGTCGCTGCTCTTCCAGGCCCTCAAGGAAGGGAACGTCCAAATTCTCACGAACTGCGCCATTTCTTTCATAGAAGAAGACCGGGTAAACTATCTCAAGACTTCCGAGGAGCCTCCGGTACCGGGAGCCCTGTCCGGGATAGATACCTTCGTCAATGCGCTGGGGGTTCGTCCCTTCGATCCAATTTCAGAAGAGCTGAAAGATTATACCGGCCGGCTGGATGTGATCGGAGACGCCCGCTCGCCCGGGACCTGTTTGCAGGCCATCGCCCAGGGGGCAAGGGCCGCCCTCTCCATCTGATCTCATTAGTTAGAGAACCAACCTCCCAGGCGTCCCGCTCCAGGGCCGTGTCATGCTGGAAACCACGCACCAATCCTATGGCGGTGAATTCCAAGCATTACGTTCAAGGACACACTCACCGAACAAGAGGCCATCCGGCTACATCGAACCGCCGCTTTTAAGCTCGTCTACCTCCGTGCGTCCGGGATGGGGCACTATGGCCAAGATAATGGAGGCGTACACCTGGGGACATGCCTGCTCAAAGATAAGCGGCGAAGCGACCGGATAAGCTTCGCTAACGCGTATGAAGGGCCGTTACAGGTGGGGAAGCACAAATCCGGGATGTGCAATGCGGCACTGTGACCTCCTGCTCCGGTCGGGAGGATAACCAGGACATCAGAGGATATCTTGAAGCTGAACGGGTGAGTAAGGCTTCATATCCTCCTCGCTACGACCTGATCGCGATCTTGCTCATGTTGCTTTTATTTTTGATGCGTGGTACTTATCCCAGTGTTCGGCGCAGTCCGGCGGTGAGCCGATAATCAGCGCTTAAGACGCTTTTTAAAAGGGGCTCCTCCAGTGCGTTTGAATGCAAGCTGCTGGAAACCCGATCTGTCCAAAGCCCCCGCTGTCTTTAGTGCGGCACTGGCGATTTGACCTCCCTTGTGGTCTCGAAACCCTCATGGATAACCTGACTCCTGAAGCACGCAGCTTACAAATGAGCTTGGTCCGTTCCAAGGACACGAAGCCCGAATTGAAGGCTCGCCGGCTTATTCACCGATTGGGGTTCCGTTATCGCCTCCATAGGGCCGAACTCCCCGGCAAACCTGACCTCGTATTTTCGTCCAGGCGGAAGGTGATTTTTGTGCATGGGTGCTTTTGGCACGGGCACAATTGCAAGCTCGGGCGAATGCCAAAGTCGAATCTCGATTATTGGCGGAACAAGATCGCTGCTAATATGGCTCGTGACCGCAAGACGCTGTTGAGTTTGCGGGAACTAGGTTGGAAGTGCCTGACGGTGTGGGAGTGCAACTTAAACGACGAAGACAGCTTGGCTGAGCGGATAAGGCGGTTCTTGGAGTCAGCCCCACACTCTGGAAGGACAATAACTGACGATGAACCGAGATCACTTTGAGGCAGTTCTGGATGCCTTAGCTGCGAGGCTGACGGAAGAAGCCCGGGCGGACGCTGCTCTTCGTGCTCCAACTGTTTTTGAAGCGAGGGTGCGCACTGATCTGCAAGAACTGCTACGTGCAGAGGGTGTGACGGCTGAGCTTAATTCACGTCCACAAGTCTTCCCCGACATCGTTTATAAGCAGTTCGGAATTGAAGTGAAGTTCACTGACTCTGATTCCTGGAGAAGCATTGCAAACAGCGTCTTCGAGGGGAGTCGTGATGCGAACGTTCAGCACGTCTACCTGCTGTTTGGGAAGATTGGTGGCGTACCAACCGTGCGCTGGGGTCGCTACGAGGAGTGTGTAGTGCACGTGAGGACGTCACACGTGCCACGGTTCGAGGTCGAGATTGGAACCAAAGAATCGCTCTTTTCCAAATTTGGCATCACTTATGAGGAGTTCAGGAACCTCTCGATCCAAGAGAAGATGGTGTATATCCGCAACTATGCACGAGGGCGGCTGAAGCCGGGGGACAGGCTCTGGTGGCTAGAGGACAAGCCGGAGTCAGCACAGCAGCATTCCCTCGATCTGGAAGTGCGTTTGTATATGGGTCTGAATCAAGATGAGAAACGCAGGTTGAGGGCTGAAGCCGCCTTGCTGTGTCCACAAGTAGTGAAGGCGTCTCGCTCAAAAAAGAAATACGACGATGCCGCTATGTACTTTTTGACCTATCGTGGAGTTTTGTGCCCCCAAGCGAGAGACCTGTTTACCGCCGGGAGCGTCGCCATGAGAGCGGACCAAACTCGGGGCGGAAACTACATGCTTCGCTCATTGCAGGACATTGATGCCGAGATGAGGAAAGCCGCCGAAGAACTTGAGGATGCTTTGTTCGTGGAGTATTGGGGTTTTTCGGTGCCTGCTAATCAGCGGATCAGGAAGTGGCTCGAATTAGCAGACGGGTACGCTACAGACTGGAAACCCTCCAAAGAGCTATTTAAGTCGTAGCTTGGTTTGTAGAAATGGGCGACCGGCTCGGCGTTCTGCGCCATTCGTAACGGTGCCCTGAAGAATGTTTAACACTGCGCGGGCAACGTGCCATGCAAGGACAGGGGGCACGGCGTTACCTATTTGTCGCTCAGTTTCACGTAGCATGGCATCAAAAATGAAGTTGTCAGGAAAGGACTGCACCCTGGCCGCTTCTCTCATTGACATCCGCCGCTTGAGACGGTAGTGCCACTGAATGTTGCCATGACATTCAGCCCGGATGGTGTAGCCAGGACGGGCAGCCTTGAGAATGCGGTCTCCCTGTTCCGGACTTTTGTTTGCTCGACTCCAGACGTGGTTAATACCGGGGCACTCTTCCAGGGGTTCCAAATCTCCTATGGCCTCTTCGGCGGTCATCCACGTGGCCGGGGTACGCTCCGCAGGGGGCCGAAGGAACGGTTGCGCCTTGGGGGAAGTTCCCACAATGAAAACACGAGTTCGGGTCTGAGGAACACCGTAGTCAGCGGCTTGGTAAGACTCGCATGAGATCGTGTACCCCAAATCTCCGAAATCTGTCATGACCTGGTATAATGAGTCCGCATTGCACGGCATTAACAGGCTTCCGACGTTCTCAGCCACGAATACAGTTGGCTTTGTCCGCTTGATCGCCTCCACCATAGCTTTATAAAGGCCGCTTCGTCTTCCATTTACGCCCGCGCGTTTACCATTCAGTGAGATGTCCTGGCAAGGAAATCCGCCGATCAAGACATCAGACTCCGCGGGCAGAGAGTCGAGGGCGTCCCAAACGTCGCAGCACAGTATGCCTTCGCTGATGTTTTTTCGGTAGGTAGCACACGCTTTTACGTTTATTTCATTGGCCCATGTAATACGAAAGGGAAGACTGTCGTACTGCCGTCCGAAAACTTTGAACCCTCCGATAAAGCCCAAGTCCATGCCGCCACAGCCCGAAAACATCGAGACAACGGTGAACTCGCGCGGGTCGGTGACCTTTACAGGGTGCGCACCTCGATAAGGTAGTTGCCCGATTGTTCCGCTCATCGGTGCACTGGGCATCTCTGTAGATTGTGCATCGTTTGGTTGGTCCATATTTGTTTGTCCAATTTTGAGCGGGATGGCCGAGCACTTGGTAGCCACTGTGCTTCGCCCTTCAATCGTAGCCCTTCCTGTATCCTTTTTCAGGAATTCTCGCCATCCAATGTGCTTGCTCTCGACCATGGTGGTTTATCCTTGAAG
>Ga0326727_10026352_pt1 | contig 10787 bp, 13 predicted proteins | sample MB2enrmetagenome_FD_207643 | JGI IMG/M metagenome (GOLD analysis project Ga0326727, IMG submission 207643) | Lab enriched peat soil microbial communities from McLean, Ithaca, NY, United States - MB29MY | ecosystem: Environmental > Terrestrial > Soil > Wetlands > Peat | place: USA: New York... | reverse complement strand
GAAGGTTCAAAGCCTGTGGATATTTTGTGCGTCGTCGTGGAAATAGGGAGCCGAGCGGCTCATTCCAGGCCGGTTCGCCGGTGCACAGGTATTTTTCGCGAAGCTTGTTTTATTCAGGGTAAATTCGTTGAATCCTGCCCCCCATTGGCCTATCGTGAGTGGTCCCCATGTCAGTGACCAATTCCACGGAGAAGGGTCTTCCGACGAACGTCGATGCCGAGCGCTTCGTGCTCGGGTCCATCCTCCTCGACGACTCCCTCTACGTCCAGGCCGCCGGCACCCTCGAGCCCGACGACTTCAGCCTCGAAAAGCATCGACGCATCTTCAAGCGAATGGGCGAACTGCAGGACCGCGGCGAGAGAATCGACCGCATCACCGTCGCCAACGAGCTCATGAAGTTCAACGAGCTGGAAGCCTGCGACGGCCTCACCTACCTCGTCTCGCTCGACGATGGTCTGCCGCAGATCCCCAATGTCGATAGCTACATCCGCATCGTCAAGGACAAGGCCGTCCTGCGCCGCATCATCTTCGCCTCGCAGCACATGATGAACCGCGCGATGCTGGGCGAGGAAGAGCCCGGCGAGATCCTGGCCGGCGCCGAAGAGAGCCTCCTCAAGCTCGGTGATTCGCGCGTGAAGTCAGGGCTCATCAATCCGGCCCAGATCCTCCAGGAATACGAAGGCGGTATCTCCGCTTTCCTCGATCCCAGCAAGCGCATCAAGGGCATCAGCACCGGATTCGCCAAGCTCGACGAAATGACCGGCGGACTTCACGGCGGCGATCTGGTGATCATCGCCGGGCGGCCCTCGATGGGGAAAACTGCGCTCGCCCTGAACATCGCCCAGCACGTCGCCCTCCGCCTGAAGCAGACCGTGGCGATCTTTTCGCTCGAAATGTCGCGCGAGTCGCTGCTCACCCGTATGCTCTGCGCCGCCGCCCGCGTCGACAGCCAGCGATTCCGCGCCGGCTTTCTTTCCCAGGAGGAACGGCGCAAGCTCAACCACTCCCTCCACGAGCTGGTGGAGGCGCCGCTCTTCATCGACGACACCGCCGGCCTCAACATGATGGACATGCACGCCAAGCTCCGCCGCCTGCAGCAGGAGCACCTAGGCGAAGCCGGCTCAAAGAAAAAGATCGGCCTTGTGATCGTCGACTACCTCCAGTTGATGAGTTCCCCGGGCCGCCAGGAAAATCGCAACCAGGAAGTCAGCGCACTTTCCCGCGGCATGAAACTCCTTGGCAAGGAACTGAACGTCCCCATGATGGTGCTTTCGCAGCTCAGCCGCGCTGTCGAAACGCGCCAGGGCGATCACCGCCCACAGCTCAGCGACCTGCGCGAATCCGGCTCCATCGAGCAGGATGCCGATCTCGTCGGCTTCATTTTCCGCGAGGAGGTCTACCATCGCGAGCGCGAAGATCTCCGCGGCCTGGCGGAGCTGATTGTCGCCAAACAGCGCAACGGCCCCACCGGGACGGTCAACCTGGTATACCTGCACGCGCAGACCAAGTTCGAAAATCGCGCCGAAGACACCGGGGAATTACCGGAAGAGTGATCTCCGGGCTGTCGCCCGGCTATCCAAGCTAAAGCTTACCCCTGGAGTTTGTACATTTTGGGCAAGCTACAGCTTGCCCCACGTGGGACATGCTTTCAGCTTGTCCAAGCGAGCGGAGCTCGCTCTAGGCGGCAGCCGCGCGCTTTACCGCTGGCAGTACAACTCTACTTGCGAGAACGCCGCCGCTCTTAACCGATCGCGCATCGTGCTGAACCGCACCGCGTCGCTGGCGGAACGAATTCGTTCCGTTTCCTCTACCGTCAACTCGCGCCGGAACCAGTCGGCGCGCTCTTTATACGAATATCCGCCATACCCGGTGGCGGCTGCGGCGGCCACTTCCATCAGCAGATCCCAGAAGCTCGTCCGCTGAAAGAGTCCCTTGCGCGCGCCGGCTTCGCGCGAAACCTCGAGAGATTGCCGCGGTCCGCGCAGGATCGCCCGGAAGCAGCGCGACGCCTCGAACGTCCGCGACGGGTCGGCATCGGGAAATGTCCCCAGCACTTCACGGATACCCTCGGCATCGGCATCCCATCCAACCCATCGAAAGCGCGACACCCCGCTCACCAACGTACCGCGCTTCAACAGTTCGCGAATCCGCGGCTCGTCCTTCCCGGTGATTCCCAGCATGTGCTCGATCAGTTCCCGCACCGCCAGTTCCTGCACCACCACGGGCGTGAGCGAAATCGCCTCCGCCGCTTCGGAGCTCAGCTTCACCCGGATAGTCTGCGGTAACGCCATACTTGCTAGCATAATTCCGTGAAGCCTCTAGAAAAAGTACAGGCGGAGATCGCCCGCTACGATCACGCCCTGCTGGACTTCTCCGCCCGCGAGCAGAAGGGCGCCATCGAGCTGGTCATCCAGCTGAAGAGCCGCGAACTCCACACCTACTACGCACCCATCCATCCCCGCGACATCGAGCACCCGCAATTTCCGTGGACTTTCCAGCGCTACCTCTATGACTGCATGCACGATTACCTGGTGGAAATGTTCGTGCATACGCCGCAGAGCCTCGACCCGCACCCATGACCCCCGCCGCCGAACTGCTCGCCGCCGAAATTGCCCGCTCCGGTCCCATGCCCTTCGCGCAATTCATGGAGACCGCGCTCTATCATCCCGTTCACGGCTACTACCGCCGCTCCCGCGACCCCTTCGGAAAGGCCGGCGACTTCTATACCGCCGAGCAGATCCAACCCGTCTTCGGCATCCTCATCGCGGCGCGCATTCGCCAGCTCTACCGCGCGATGGACGAACCGCCCGATTTCACGGTCGTGGAACTGGGCGCCGGCCGCCGCGAGATGGCGCAAGCTTTCCGCGAGTGGCGTTACATCCCGATCGAAGTCGATTCCGGCGAGTTTCCCACGGACTTTCGCGGCGTCGTTTTCTCTAACGAGTTCTTCGACGCTCTGCCGGTCGAGGTCGCGGTCTACCGCAAGGGCGCGTTCCGCCGGCAATGTGTCGGCATTCGCGACGCTCGCTTCGTCTGGCACGAAGATGGCGAGATCTCGCCGGAAGCGGCCGATTACCTGCGCGCCTATTTCCCCGCGCCCCAGGAAGGCAACTGGTACGAGGTGAACCTGCCGGCGCTTAACTGGATGGATCGCATCAGCGGCGCGCTCCGCGCCGGCTATTTGTTAACCATCGACTACGGATACACACGCTCCGAGGCCAGCCGCTTCCCCAACGGCACGCTCATGGGGTACCGCCGCCACACCGCGCTCGAGGATGTTCTGCAGGATCCCGGACTCCGCGACATCACCGCGCACGTAAACTTTAGCGCGCTCGAAGAACACGGCGCGCTCCGCGGATTGCGCACGGAAAGCTTCTCCACCCTCGCGCAAGTGCTGCTCTCCGCCGGCGAAGCCGACCAATTCGCCGCCGCCCTCGGTCCCGGCAACGATCTCCGCCGCCGCATGCAGCTCAAGACGCTCCTGTTTGGAATGGGGGAGACCTTCCGGGTTCTGCTGCAATCGCGGTAAAGGTTTGCTCACCACGGAGGCACAGAGACACGGAGAACCGCAAGCGCAAAGCAAAACCGGAGCACACGCCGGAGCACACAAAGGTGGCGGAGAACACGGAGGGGAACCCTCCCTCTCTCAGGTCCTTGTAGTTCGGTTCGCGCGTGTCCGCCGTCAGCTCCGTGGCCGACCTCCCAGCTCGCGCCGCACACTTCCCGCTCCTCGCCGATGTCCCATTGCGCCAGCTGCCCTCCGTGGCCTCCGCCACCTCCGTGAGCTCTGGTCTTGCCTTTGCCTTTGTCTTTCTCCGTGTCTCCGTGCCTCCGTGGTGAACAATCGTTTTGCTCGCAGCTCCGCCTAACGAAGCGTCCGTGTTGAACTCTGCAGGTGGGATCAAACCAGGAGGGAAAAGCCTGAAACAATGAAAAAGGCCCCGAAAATCGGGGCCTTGAAGTGGAACCTGTGTTTTGAGCCCTTGTTCAGGGCGCGCCCTGACTACTTCTTCTTTGTCGCAGGCTTCTTCGCCTTCGGGGCGGCTTTCTTCGCTTTCTTGGTTGCGCTCTTCATCGATTTATTCTCCCTAACATCAAATTTTGCGACTTGAAAAAATCGCAATGTGATTCATATATAAGGTTGTTCGAGAAGAAAGTCAAGAGAAAAATGCATTTCGCGCTTCGATTCGACATTCATCGAGTGCCATCCGCGCCTCCACGCCGCGGAATTTTCTTTCGCCGCGCGCAATCTTGCGCCGTCTTCGCTCTCGTATATACAATTAGGACGCGCTGCAGTCGGCCGCATGCGACGCGCGCGATAGAAAGTTCCCCGAATGTTTCTGCTACCCATCTTGCTGGCGTTGCGCGCCACCGAAGCAGACGCGGCACTCATCGTTCGCCTCCAACGCCGCGAACCGCAAGCGCTCGCCGACCTCTACGACCGCTACGGCCGGCTCGCGTACGCTCTCATTCTCCGCGTAGTGCGCGACACCGGCATTGCCGAAGACCTTGTGCAAGAGACTTTTCTGCGCGTGTGGAATCGCGTGCAGGGGTTCGATGCGCAGAAAGGCGCCATCGGACCCTGGCTTCTCGCGGTCGCCCGCAATCGCGCCATCGATTACATCCGCTCCGCCGGCGGGCGCGAGCGCAACACGGTCGAATTCGAGGAGACCGGCCATCCTTCGCTCTACACCGACATGGAACCCGACATCCTGGCCTCCGATAAGGCCCGAATCGTGAAGGCCGCCGTCGAAAAGCTTTCCTCCCACCAACGCCAGGTCATCGAACTGGCCTACTTCGAGGGCCTCTCGCAGACCGAAATGGCCGAGCGCATGGGACAGCCGCTCGGCACCGTCAAGACGTGGGTCCGCGCGGCGCTCAAGACTCTGCGCGATGAGCTGGGCGCCCAGGCGGTGTCGGTATGAACTGCCCGGAATTGCGGGACCATTACGAGTTGTACGCGCTCGGCCTGGCGGAAAATCCCGAGCGGGACGAAATCCGCGCGCATCTCGACCGCGGATGCGAGGTCTGTATGCTGGAAATGAAACGCGCACGGGAGTTGGCCGCTCTCCTGGGAGGCTCCTCCGCTTCCGCCGCGCCTTCCCCCAAGTTGCGGCGCCGGATCCTGGCGTCGGTCGGAGTGGAACAGCGGGCCTTCGGCTGGGCGCCTTTGCTCGCCGGGACAACCGCCATGTTCCTCGCCGCCGCCATCTATTTCGGCGGCCGCGAATGGGATTTCTCCCGCCAGGTGGTCAGACTTACCGAGCAATCGCGCGTCCAGATCATTGAATTGACGCGCCTGAACGAGGCCGTGCAGCTGATGAACGGCGCCGATACCACGGTTACTTCATTCGGTGAGAAGAAGCCCGTGCCCAAGGGCAAGCTCTACTACAATCCGGCGAAGGGCGCCCTGCTGATCGCTTCCAACCTCCCGCCGGCGCCCGCCGGGAAGGCGTACGAATTTTGGTACATCCCCAAGGCCAAGGGCGCGAGCCCGGCGCGAGCCGGAATGTTCCAGTCGCAGAGCGATGGCACGGTCATGCAGATGATACCCGGCCCCATCGACGCCAATACCACCGCCGCCATCGCCGTCACCCTGGAAAATGAGACGGGCGTGGACGCGCCCACCAGCACGCCGGTCATCGTCGCGCCGCTGGCGCCGGCGATACAATAGCGGAGCGTGACCAAATACATTCGCTATCGTGCCGGCTCATCCACGGGCTACGCCGTTCTGCACGGAGACACCGTCCACCCTTTCTCGGGCGACCTGTTCGGCAGCCGCACCCCGACGGGCGCCGCCCTGCAACTCTCCGATGTGGCCTTGCTGGCGCCCTGCCAGCCCGGCAAGATACTGGCTGTTGGCCTGAACTACAAGAGCCACCTCGGAGGACGTCCACAGCCCACGCGTCCCGAAATCTTTTATAAGGCCGTGACGGCGCTCCAGGATCCGGGCGGTCCGATCGTCACGCCGCGCGACGCTACCGACCTGCATTACGAAGGCGAACTCGTCATCGTCATCGGCAAGCCGGTGCGGAATGCCGCACCTGACGAAGCTCGCGACGCCATTTTCGGCGTCACCTGCGGCAACGACGTGAGCGAGCGTAACTGGCAGCATGGACCAGGCAAGGATCTGCAATGGTGGCGCGCCAAAGGATGCGACACCTTCGCACCGCTGGGTCCCGCCATCGTCACGGGTGCCGATTACGGCAACCTGCTCCTCGAAACGCGCCTCAATGGCGAATCGGTGCAGAAACAGTACACCTCCGACCTGATCTTCGACTGCCCCGCCATCGTCAGCTGGATCAGCGGCTGGGTCACGCTCCTCCCGGGAGATATTATTTATTCCGGCACCCCCGGCAGCACCCGCAAAATGTCTCCCGGCGATGCCGTCGAAGTGGAAATCGAAGGCATTGGGGTGCTGAGTAATCCGGTGCAGTAATTTCACCACCGAGACACGGAGACACAGAGAAAAGCAAATTCAACGGCACACCGGAGTTCACCGAGGTGGCGGAGGCCACGGAGGCGTTCAGGGGTTTCGGATTTCAGCCTCCTCCCGCGGAAAGACGCGCCTCCGTGATCTCAGCCACCTCCGTGACCGAATCCCAGGGACGGGTAGCGGCCCTCAGGTTCCGCGGTGTGGTTTTTCTTGTCTTTCCTCTGTGTCTCTGTGCCTCTGTGGTGAACCCTCAACTCCACACCAGACTATAGGCCAGGATCGCCAGCACCACCAACGTGATCGCCACGTACATCCTGTCCCTCTCCAGCGCGAATGCCGCGATCGAGAACACTACCCTCGCCACCGGAGTGGCAATCAGCAAGAGCAGGCCGATTTGAATCGTGGCCAACGGCGCCGGCAATCCCAGCGTCCAGGGCATCTCCCCGCGCACGCCGTGGAAGGTGTGGTAATCCTCGATCTTCCCCCCGTGAGCCGCCAGGTACCAGACGCCGCCCGACAGCACCACCGCGGCCGAAAAGATCACTCCGGCCCGCAACAGATTCCCCACAATTTGTTCCAGCCGCGAGTCCGTCATCGCAATCCCCCCGTCACGCCGCTGTAGACCATTTCGAGAGCCATTACGGCGATCACCACGGCGAACAGCCGCCGCAGCACTCCCACGTTGGCCCCGCTCAACAGCCGTGCGCCTATCAACGACCCGCCCAGCACTCCCAGCATCACCGGCATTGCCAGGCCCGGATGGATATATCCATGGCGCAAATAGATCCCCGCGCTCGCCGCGGCCGTAACTCCGATCATGAAATTGCTGGTCGCCGTCGACACCTTGAACGGTATCTTCATCACCTAGTCCATCGCCACCACTTTCAGGGCGCCCGACCCGATCCCCAGCAGTCCCGAAATCAATCCCGCCATCGCCATCAGGCTGAATCCGGCCTTCACGTGAGTCACGGTGTATGCCTCCAAACCGGCCGAGCCGGGATAGCTGCCGTTCAGCTTGAATCGCTCCGCCAGTGGATCGCCCGCGGCCGCGCGCCGGTCCAGATTCCCGCATGGAGTGCCATGCCGAATAGAACAAGACCGCTCCGAACACGATCGCCAGCGCGGGAACCGGCACAACCGACGTCAGATGCGCGCCCGCCACCGCACCCGCCGTGGTCGCGATTTCCAGCAACATGCCCGCGCGCACGTTGGAGAATCCTTCCTTGACGTACGCCGCCGCCGCGCCGGATGACGTGGCAATTACCGATACCAGCGAGGCCCCCATCGCGTAGTGCATGTCCACGCCGAGGAGCAGCGTCAAAACCGGTGTCACCACCACGCCTCCGCCGAGCCCGGTCAGCGCACCCAGAAATCCCGCCAGCGCCGAGATCAGGAAGACCACGGCGGAAAAGACAGCAACAGTCATAGACGTTACCAGTGTAGGCCGCGAGGGGTTCCTGGCGTCCGGGCGATCGCGGACAAAACAAAAAGAGGGCAGGACGGGAACCTGCCCTTCAGTAGTTGCCGGGAGGCAACCCTGGTACTCGCGTCAGGGCCGCCCCTGCGCCATGCGGGGCAGCGCTAACCATGAATAATCTGATTGTAGAAATCCCGCCCGCCCAACACCATACGGTCAACATTGTATTTTCCCGGCCTACGCGCCGGGCACACAATCGAGCTTGCGGCGATACAATGAAATCACAGTGCCGGTGGGGCTTAGCCAGCATGCCGTTCTGCGAACCGGCTATATCGCCGTCATCGCGGTCCTGGTACTCTCCGCGTTTCAAGCCTGGCGCATCCAGAACAGCCTCTCCGCGCAAACTCTCATCATCTACCGTCACTACGCGGACCAGGATAAAGCTCTCCGCGTCCTCCGCCTGAATCTGTGGCAGGCCGGCAACTACGTCCGCGACTTTCTCATTGTCTCGACGCCCGCCCAGGCCGCCCTCCTTCACCATCAGCTCGACGGACTGAAGGCCGAAGACGACCGCGCCCTGCAGTCTCTCGACCGGGACGCTGGCCGCGGCGACGCCATTCCCAAACTACGCCGCAGTCTCGGCGAGTTCTGGACCGTCGCCAACGCCGTCCCTAATTCCATGCTGAATGTGTCCGATCAGGCCAAGTTTCAGTTCCTCCAGCGGGAAATCGTGCCCCGCCGCGGCGAGTTGTATAACGCCATGCTCGATCTCGCGGCCGCCGATCAGCAGAAGCTCGAGGAAGGTGAGCGCGGTTTCGCCGACGCCCGCCGCCGCGGTGGTCTACAGCTCACCACCATGCTCGCTCTCGGCGTGCTCCTCAGCGTGGTGGTGGCGCGCGCCAGCCTCCGCCACGCCGAAAGCCTCGAATCGCGCGCCGAACGCCATTACCATGAGCTGCAAAAGCTGTCCGCGCGTCTTCTGCACGTCGAAGAAGAGGGCCGCCGCAAGCTCTCGCGCGAATTGCACGACGAGATCGGCCAATCGCTTGCCCTGCTGCAGATCGAAATCTCGCACGCCCTCGCCACTCCTCAGCCGTCCGGCGCCCGCCGTCCGCTGGAACGCGCGCACCAACTCGCCGAGCAGACCGTGCAGACCATCCGCAACATCGCGCTGCTCTTGCGCCCGACGCTCCTCGACGATCTCGGACTCGTCCCGGCCCTTCAGTTTCAACTGGAGGAATTCCTTCGCCGCAATCCCATAGCCTGCGATTTTGTGGAAGACGGCGTGGCCGACCAGCTCCCCGATCCGGCGCGCACCTGCGTCTACCGCGTCATCCAGGAAGCGCTTCACAATTGTGAAAAGCATTCCGCCGCCACCAAGGTCCGCGTCCTGGTGCGCCAGCTCCCCGACGCGCTCCTGGCGGAGGTGGAAGACAACGGCCGCGGGTTTTCCTGCGATCCCCAAGGCATGCCCGCCCGCAACACCGGTCTGGGGCTTCTCGGCATTCGCGAACGCGCGGCCATTGCCGGAGGGACGCTCGAAATCGACTCGGCGCCCGGCCGCGGCACCCGCATCACCCTCCGCATCCCACTCACCGAGGTTCCCGCCTGATGTCCACCCGCATTCTGCTCGCCGACGACCACACGCTGATGCGCCAGGGGCTGCGGCATATACTCGAAAGCCGCAACGATTTCGAAGTCGTCGCCGAAGCCAGCTCCGGAATCGAAGCCGTGGAGGCCGCGCGGCTGCACCACCCGGACGTCGCCATTGTCGACGTCGCCATGAAGGAACTCAACGGCATCGAGGCCACGGCCCAGATCCTGAAGCACTCCCCGCACACCGCGGTGCTGATTCTCAGCATGTACAGCGACGAGCGCTACGTCCTGCGGTCCGTCAAGGCCGGCGCCCGCGGGTACGTGCTCAAGAATTCCGCCGGCGACGAACTGGTACACGCCATCCTTTCCGTACAGAAGGGCATGGCTTTCTTCAGTCCCGCCGTGGCGCGCATTTTCCAGAATGGATTCGCCCGCCTCAAGGACGCGCGCGAGACCAGCGACCGCTACGATCTCCTCACCGACCGGGAGCGCCAGGTTTACCAGCTCCTCGCCGAAGGCAATAGCAATAAGGATATCGCCAACCGGCTCGGGCTGAGCCTGCACACCGTGGAAACGCACCGCTGGCGGCTGATGGAGAAGATGGATCTGCACAGCACCGCCGAGTTGGTGCTGAGCGCCGTACGCCGCGGCATGGTGACGTAGGCGCGGGCGAGAACGGTGTTCGGCGCATCCACTATAGTGGAAAAGATGTCGCTTCAAATCTGGCTGATTCGCCACGGTCAAACCGCATGGACGCTCTCGGGCGCGCACACCGGCCGCACGGACCTGCCGCTCACCGACGAGGGGCGCGAAAATGCCCAGGCGGCGGGCCGCTGGCTGGCCGGCCGCAAGTTCGCCCTGGTTCTGACGAGCCCGCTTTCCCGCGCGCGCGAAACCTGCCGGCTCGCGGGGTACGGCGACGTCGCACAAGTCGACCCCAATCTCGCCGAGTGGGACTACGGCGACTACGAAGGCCGCACCACGGCGGAGATCCGCAAGGAAAGGCCGGACTGGTCGTTATGGCGCGAGGGGCCTCTCCATGGCGAGACTGTCGAACAGGTCGGCGTTCGCGCGGAGGCGGTACTGGCACGAATCTCGAATATCGACGGCGACGTGGCGCTATTCGCGCATGGGCATCTGCTGCGTATCCTCACCGCTCGCTGGCTCGGGCTGCCGCCGGATTGTGGCCGCATGTTCGCCCTGGCGACAGCCACGGTGAGCACACTGGGATTCGAGCGCGACAATCGCGTCATCCTGCAATGGAATGTGCCCACGTCGTGATGTGGGACATGCTTTAGCTTGTCCGGCGAGCGAAGCTCGCCCGAGACCTCGATGTCT
>Ga0326727_10026350_pt1 | contig 10788 bp, 10 predicted proteins | sample MB2enrmetagenome_FD_207643 | JGI IMG/M metagenome (GOLD analysis project Ga0326727, IMG submission 207643) | Lab enriched peat soil microbial communities from McLean, Ithaca, NY, United States - MB29MY | ecosystem: Environmental > Terrestrial > Soil > Wetlands > Peat | place: USA: New York... | reverse complement strand
TTCCGTAGATGTTCGCGAAGACGCCGTTGTTCGCGGCGATGTTGTTTGTTCCTACGATGTTTCCGTAGAGGGACAAGGCGGCGACGTTCCCTGTGAATACCGCGTTCTGTCCTATGACGTTTCCGTATAGGGTGGCGAAGAGGGCGTTGTTCCCCTGGACGTTCGTTGTGAATACCGCGTTCTGTCCTATGACGTTTCCGTAGAGGGTGACGAAGACTGCGTTGTTTCCGACTATGTTCGATGTCAGGGTTGTTCCTGTAGCTGTTGAGAACGCAATAGTGTTCGACCCTATTATGTTGCCGAAGAAGTTAGCGGCTGCAACATTGCCGGTGAAAATCGCGTTGTTCCCTATGAAATTCCCGTTGAATGTGGTTGCGTACAATGAGGATAGCCCAAGCAGAAAATTGGCCGTTATCACGTTGAAGATGCCGTTGTCTGCCACTACGTTCTGGGTGAATATCGCGTTCTGGCCCATGACGTTCCCGATAAGAGTGCCGAATGTGATGGAATTGGTGCCGCCGTTCACCACATTTGCTATGCTTACCGTATTGTTGTTGTTATTGGCTACGTAGACGTAAAAGCCGTTCGGGGAGGCCGAGACGCCGTAGGGGCCGTTGAACCCGGTCAGCGTGCCCACTATGTTGGATGCGATTGACGAGGTAAGAATGAGGGTAAATAGCACCGCTGCCAATAGCAATGAAGATCGTTTCACCATAGATACTCCTGGATTACTGGGCTCACCCTAAATGTGCCAGTTTTCTTGCTGCCTCCCCACGAGGCATCCGTCTTATTAACGTGGTGATTCACGCAATTAAGCCTTAAAAAGCTTCCTTTTTGGCGTTTATACTTAATTCTTGGGGGAATCGGGGCCGTGGACGCCCTCATTATGCAGGGAGAGAGATTTGAACTCTCGAACCCCTACGGGAATGAGCCCTAAACCCATCGCATTTGGCCATGCTTTGCTATCCCTGCACGTATAAGGTTCTCCTTCTGGGGATTATAAAGTTATCTGTTATGCGGCTTGGGACACATATTTTATATGCTTTTAGATGGAACTATAATGGTAACAAGGGTTTCATATGTTCACTGCTAGGTACGTCAGGGAGAATCTAGAGGCGATAAGGGAATCGCTCAAAAGGCGGAACAGCAAGTACCCCCTAGATAGGCTTCTTGAGGCCGAAAATGGATGGAAGGAGGGCAAGGATACGCTCGGGGCGCTTCAGGCGAAGAGAAACAAGGCGAGCCTTGAGATATCCGAACTCAAGAAGAGCGGCAAGAAGATAGAGGCGCAGGTTGAGGCGCTCTCATCCATAAAGGAGCAGATAGAGGAGCTCGAGAGGAGTGTGGAAAAGGATGAGCAGGAGATTGCCAAGCTGCTATGGGATCTGCCCAACACGCTTCACAAGTCCGTGCCAACGGGAAAGGACGAGGATGACAACAAGCTTCTCAGGAGCTGGGGAACGCCCAACAAAAGCCTGAACAAGGGGCATGAGGAGATACTTGTCAAGCTTGGCTTCCTTGACGTAGAAAGAGCCGCAAAGACCGCTGGGGCGCGCTTCTATTACCTTATGGGGGACCTGGTGCTCCTTGAGCAGTCGCTCAGCAGGTTCGCGCTCGATGAGCTCGCAAAGCGCGGCTATACGACAATACTGCCGCCATTCATGCTGCGCGAGAAATATTACAAGGGCACCTCCCCGCTATCCATCTTCGAGGATGCGCTCTATGCGGTCGCCGAGCCGAAGCAGGCAAAGGCGAAGGATGGCATCGAAAGGCTTGACGACGAGCTCTTCATGATAAGCACCGCTGAGCACGCGCTCGCCGCAATGCATGCGGACGAGGTGATACCCGAGGAGGCGCTGCCGCTCAGGTATGCGGGCATCAGCCCGTCGTTCAGGAGGGAGGCGGGCAAGCACGGGAAGGACACTACAGGGATATACAGGGTCCACCAGTTCAACAAGGTGGAGCAGTTCATATACGCGAAGCCGGAGGACGATGACAAATATTTTGATGAGTTGCTCTCGAACTTCGAGTATCTGCTCCAAAAGCTCAATATACCTTACAGGGCGATGCTGCTCTCCACCGGCGACACAGGCCACCAGATGTCAAGGACCGTAGACCTGGAGGGCTGGTTCCCGTCCCAGGGAAGATACGGCGAGCTCGGATCCTGCTCGAGCGCCACTGACTGGCAGTCTCTTAGGCTCAACATAAGATACGGCAAGCATGGAGGGGAGCTGAAGCAGGTCTATACGCTGAACTGCACCGCGATAACCGTGGAGCGCACCCTTGCCTGCATTGTCGAGAACTATGTGAATGCCGATGGCACCATAACTGTCCCTGATGCGCTTGTGCCCTACATGGGCAAGAAGAAGATAGGTTAACTTTCCTTAGTCGACCATGTATTCTTCTTCTAGGATCTTCTTTATTTTCTTTGTGTTTAAATTTTTAAGTTTCGATTTTGACCCCATATTTAAGAATTCTTCTGTTGTTATCTTGGCACTTTTCTTTGGTTTCATAGTACCATCAATTTCGGATATTGAGATTATGCTTTAACCGTATTTATACTTTCTTATCCATAATAAGTAATATCGAGAAGTGCTGTGACATAAACCTATTATTATAGAAATTTTTGGGTTATTCGGCTGGTGTTTATCTGAAGAATATATACGACGTCAAGAAGGAGCTAAAGAGGCTTTCCGGGATAAGGGGGTCCGGCACCGAGCTCATAAGCATATACGTGCCGCCAGACTACCAGCTCAGCGACGAGATAGGCAAGCTGAAGGAGGAGCACGGCCAGGCGGGCAACATCAAGTCAAAGAGCACCAGGCAGAACGTCCAGGGCGCGATAGACAGGATAATACAGTACCTCCGCCTCTACAAGAAGCCGCCGCCCAACGGCTTCGCGATATTCGCAGGCAACATATCAAGCATACAGGCGAATCCGGACATCGAACTCTTCTCGATAGAGCCGCCGCAGCCGGTCAAGGCGAACATGTACAGGTGCGATTCCACATTCCTTCTTGAGCCGCTCGAGGCTATGCTCGAGGCAAAGGAGATGTACGTCCTTGTTGTAATGGACGGGCGCGAGGCAACCATAGGGGTGCTGAAGGGCACCTACTTCAACATGGAGAAGAAGCTCCGCTCCTTTGCGCAGCAGAAGGCGAGGAAGGGAGGCCAATCGGCAGGGAGATATGAGCGCGCAGTAGAGGAGAGCATAGACGACTACTACAAGGTTGTCGCCGATGCGGTGAATGACGTTTATGTAAAGTACCAGAACAAGCTGAGCGGCCTTGTCGTCGGAGGGCCTGGACCCACAAAGGAGAACTTCGTGAAGTCGAAGACGCTAAACTACCAGGTCAAGATACTCGGCACCTTCGACACCGGCTATACCGACGAGCATTCCGGCGTCAGGGAGCTCCTCGAGAAGGCGAAGGACATACTCTCCGAGCAGGCGGTTGTCAAGGAGAAGAGGATCATGGAGAGATTCCTCGACGAGGTCTCGAGGAACGGGCTTGCCACCTACGGCTACAAGAACGTAAAGAACGCGCTGATGGCAGACAACATCGTGAAGCTGATAATCAGCGAGGACGTAGAGCTTACCGAGGTCGAATACAAGTGCACGCTCGACAACCAGAGCGTGAAGTATCTGGAGCCAGGGAACAGCAGGCACACCAAACATGAGGAGGACGGCGGAACCCTCGAGATAGTCAGCCAGAAGGACGCGGTGGAGGAGCTAATAGACATGGCCGACAAGAAAGGCCTTGAGACGCTTTTCATCTCTGTGACAACGCAGTACGGCAATGAGCTTCTCTTGGGATTCCAGGGAATAGCCGCGATGCTGAAGTATAAGAAGTGAAATACAGTTTAGCGCAGATACGGCAAACAATTATTAATCTTTGCTTAACATACTTACTTAGTAAGGGGGCTTACTAAGTAAATGGTAATATTATGAAACTATTCGACACACAACCAAAATCAGACCCTCGTTACCTTTATGGTAGGGAGAAGGAACTCGAGACACTTGTAGAGTACCTTAAGGAAAAGGACTGGGTTATTCTTTTAGGCCCGAGAAGGGTGGGCAAGACCTCTTTAGCTAGATGTGCAATAGCAAAACTAGGGTACAAAAGTATCGTGATCGATGCCAGGGAGAACAGCAATTTTATGCAATCATTACTCACTTCACTTAAAGGGTCGAAAGCCACTTTAGGCATTAAAGCTGAAATTAAAATACCGCATTTGCCCCTGAATTTAGGGGTAAACTATAACAAGGTCTTCCTGAAGGAAACTATGGATGCGGTCCTTGGTAAAACAAAACGCCTATTCATACTGGTAGATGAAGCCCAATGGCTTAGGAATCCTCGTGGTGTTGTTATGCTACTTGCACATATATATGATTATTATTATGACAGGGTAACATTCGTGATAACTGGTTCTACGATAGGAGTAATGAAATCCATAATAGAACCCGGGGCGAAGAGCCCGCTGTACGGCAGGGCAATAACTAAAATGGATGTAAAGAGGTGGGGATCCTCTGTGAGTTTGGGCTTCTTGAAGGCAGGTACGGATGAGGCAAATCTCAGGTTGGATACCAAAACTGGAATACTCGTAGAAGAAAGTCTTGATGGGCTACCTGGCTGGCTTACACTTTTTGGTTATAATTATTCGCATATGAAAAATTCGGATCAGGCTTTAAAAGAGACCATAAAAGAAGCGAAAAAGATAGTTGCACAAGAGATAGAGAGTATAGGAGAATTGGGTATAGGATCAGAAAGACTGATCAGGGTAATAAAGGCTCTTTCAAAAGGATCGATGCGGTTTGTAGACTTACTACAGGAAACCGGGTTTAATAATACGAGCCTTTCTAAGTATCTCGATACACTGAATAAGCTTGGATACATAGATAAGGATAACAAAGGCAATTACACTATATCCGATCCGATATTAGCTCATTTGATGCTGACGAAATAGTCGTAGTGGCGAAACAAATATTAAAAACAGCAAGAGAGAGCAATTTCTGAATGCTTTTTCCTCAGTAAATACCTAGCGCATCAACTAGCTCTTTCTCGGATTCCAAGGAATAGCCGCGATGCTTAAGTACAAGAAGTGAGGACGCATTGGCTAATTTTACTAGATTAATCTCTCTGACTGTTTTACTATTTCCACAATAAGTCTTTTCGTCTCTTCCAGTTCCTTTATCTTAATAAACTCCATTTTGGAGTGCGCCAGTCTGCCGCCCTTTGAGAGGCCCAGTACGGTGTAGCCTTTTGCCGAGAGGTTGTTCCCCTGTATTGTTGCAGGCAATGTCAACAGCGAGAATTTTATTCCTGCCGCTGCTGATGCCTTCCTGGCAAGCGACACTATCCGTTCCGTCTCCTTTGTGTAGAGAGGAGGATCGCGGCCTTTTTCGATTAGCCTGTATCTGCAACCCGTATCCCTGCATGCGGCTTCCGCGACTTTTCTTATGCTGTTCAGCATCCCCTCTGCTTCTGGCACCGTAAATGCTCTAACCTCTCCTGTTAAAATGCAGTGTCCGGGTATGACGTTGTCCCTTGTGCCTCCTGATATCGTGCCTATGTTCAAGGCGCGCCATTTCGAGTCCCTTCCCAGCTTGAGCTTTGATATTATTATTCCGGACGCCTTTATTGCGTTCAGGCCCTTGTCTGGATTTGCTGCGGCGTGCGCCTCTCTCCCATACAGCTGCAGTTCGAACCCGATGTTTCCCAGTGCCTTGTTTATGAACTGGCCGGGAGGGTTGGATCCGTCGATATCAAAGACGAAATCTATATCTTTGCCTAGATTCAGGTAATTTACGCCCATTATGCCGTTCTCTTCTCTTATAGAAAAGACGCAGTATAGAGTAGGCAGGCTCTTCTTCCCGACCATCTCTTTTATACCAGCCAGGAGCGCGGCTACACCCGCCTTGTCGTCAGAGCCTAGGATTGTGGTCCCATCGCTCCTTATTGTTCCCTTGCTTATAACCGGCCTTATCGTCTTCTTGCCGTCCTCAACCGTATCGATGTGGGCTACGAACATTATCCTCGGCCTGCCCTTGCCGAGCTTGGCTATCACGTTCCCGGCGTTGCTGTTGCTACGCCTTCCTGCGCCGTCGATATGCGATTCCACGCCTAGGCCCTTGAGGTATCTTTGCACATACCTCGCTACATCGAGTTCGTACCCGCTCGGTGACGGTATCCTTACAAGCTCGCAGAAGGTATTCGCCAGGTTTTTGTCCAAGCAACCACTTAGCAATATTTCACGCCCTCTTTATAAAATAGTACCTGCTGTTATATTCGGGGTCGTTAATCGTGGAGTTTTCATACCCCAGTCTTTCATACAGCGGTACCATCTTGCTGTTTATGTCGGTCCTGCCGACAAATATGATGCCCTCCCTGGACGAATCCTTGAAGCTGCTGAACCTGCACCCCATCAGCATGCTGCCTATCCCCAGGCCCCTGAATTCGCTATCCACTGCCAGCTCATCTCCGTACACTATAGGCATCCGGTACCGCTCCAAAAGCCTGGTTAGCCTGGGCGGAAACGCTTCGAGCTGGGTTTCATAGGCGACGCTGAACCCGACAAGCGGATTTTTGGAACCGTTCCGAGGCAGTGTTGCCAGAAGGAAGTTTAGGTTCTTCTTGTCTTCGTATCCCAGCACCTCCTTCCTGACAGCTGCATCAGTCCAGTTCTCATTCCATGGGGTTTCTGCGAATACCTTCGCGTACAATTGATAGAAGGACCGAAAGTCTTCAGCTCTGTACGGCCTGACCTGAAGTCCCTCTGGAGCTTTCCTCAAGATTTTCTGTATAGCTACAGAAGTGTCTATTGCTTCTTTTGGGTTTGGTTTTTGTGTTCCAAGAAATCACCTTACATTAGTATAACTTATGTTTTTCGAATACCGCACAACTTTGGCGTCGGTTCCGGCATCAGGGTTGGAGAAAGCTACGACTATCCGTGATCTTTCTGCTGAGAGAATGGCGAGCTTGACCTTGCCGTTTTTAGATATTCCGAGCGCTTCCCTGATCTCAATTGGTAGGACTAGCCTTGACTTTGAATCAAGGACAATGAATAAGATCCCTGCTGATGAAGTACACCACTTGGCATTTTTACACCTTGTAAGTATATTACCGCTTTCCCACTATATAATGCTTTGCTGCGGTTTTCCCACTATATAAGCATTGTCATTCGCATGGCTGCCTTCAGTACTTTACGAGGGAGATGACGTCGTATCCATTTAACCGCTCCCTTCCCTTGAGCTCCGAGAGCTCGATTATGAATGCTATGGCTGAAACCTTTGCGCCAAGCTCGCCCACCAGTTCCGCCGCTGCCCTTGCTGTGTCTCCGGTAGCTAGAAGATCGTCCACTATCACTACGCTGCTGCCCTTTTCGATTGCATCCCTGTGCATCTCCATCGCGTCCTTCCCGTACTCCTTTTCGTATTCCTTGCTTATGGTTGCGCCTGGCAGCTTCCCCTTCTTCCTTATGGGCACGAAGCCCTTGCCCATCTTGTATGCGAGCAGGGGCGCTATTATGAAGCCCCTTGCCTCTATGCCGACTACGTAGTCTATGCGCCTGCCTGCCAGCCTTTCGGCAAGCTCGTCTATGCACATCCCGAACCCCTTCGGATCCTTTAGTAAGGGGGTTATGTCCCTGAAGAGTATCCCCTTCTTCGGGAAGTCGGATATTGGCCTTATCCTTTCCATTATATATTCTACTTCAAACATAGGGCATGCACTCTGTTTTTAATGCCCTTTACTCTTACGGGCTTCATGTTTCCATACCTCTCTCAATGGCCCTTTTTAGGTTGGGGTTTGCACTGTGTATCCAGGTTATGCCCTTCATCGTAATGGCTATCTTATTGATCTTCTCTAGGTACTCGAGTATTGTCTTAAGCTTCGTATGGTTTACCTGCCTTGGTAATGCCCTTTTTATCTCAGGTATGGTTATTATGGAATTCTTAGAATTTTTTATCACGTTTTCCACCATAATAACCGTATTGAGCGTCGGCGCATACCTAAGTCTCTGTATCGTAACCATTTTTGCCATTTCAGTCAACTTCATTTACTAGTTAGTTTCTTCCCAAGAAGTTCAGCTTATCTCAGCGGCTACGCCGCACTGCCTGAGGAACGTGGATGTCCCGACTATATAGAGCAGCCTTGGCTTTATCACAGTGTTGTTTGTGGTTGAGCTGTAGTTGATGTATATCGCTGGCTCGCTGGTGGTTAGGTTTACGCAGTTCTGCACGCTGGTAGTTGTGTAGTTCGGGTTAGGGCCGTTGCCGAGGAGGCCCTTTGCCTCGAGGCATGAGCTCTGGTTTATTATGCCGAAGTCTATCGTGCTGGTGTTCCTGTGCGAGCTAGGGCTTGATGCCATCTGCAGTATTATCGCGGTTGCGCACCCGACCGTGCCGCTCAGGACCGTGCCGTTGTAGGCTGTGACGACTATGGCGACCCTGGGCGCGGAGTTGAAGTTTGCCTTGAACGTGCCGAAGCTCCCCTCCTGGTTCCGGCTTGTGTACAATCCGGCGAATATCGCCGCGCCTATTATCACTACCACGATTATTATCGCTGCCGCATACTTAAGCATGCCCGCCTTCGGCTTTGCCGCACTCTCCTTGACAGCGGCCCTCGCGGCGTCCCTCTTCTGCTCTTTTGCGGTTGCTTTTGATTTCTCTTTCGGCATTCCCTTACCTCTTTTTTGCGATCTTCGAAATCTGTGCTTGTCTGCCTTAATGCGCGACTTTGGTTGCAAACAGTATTCCCATTTTTTGCCCCCGGTGCGGCGTATCCTCAGTCCTGTATCCCAGGCCGTTGAGCCTGCTGATTAAAGGCTCTGGGCTTCCATCGTGCCCGCCTACGGCGCTGTACTCTAATATGATATCCTTAAATGCTAATAAGGTTTTGTCCCTGCTCTTGAGTATTATGTTGTATTCGCACCCGTCGCAGTCAACCTTCAGGCTGCCCTCCCTTATGTTGTGCCTCTTCACGATATCGTCGAGCGATATGCAGCCCTTGCCCGTCTTTATGCACGCCGCCTTTTTGTAGACTTTTATATTTGAGAATCCGTTGTACGTTGTGTTCTTATGTGCCATCCAGAAGTGCTGCGGATGGGGCTCATAGGCATATACGCGCCTTGCCCCTTTGAGCGCGAAATAGATCGACGTATCGCCGATTGCGGCGCCCACGTCCACAACGTCCCTGCCCTTCACGTCCAGGGACTTGTATGCCTCCTGTATCAGTATGTCGTTGATGAGCTCCAGCGTGAAGCTTTTCTGCTCCTCGTTGTTAAAGAAGAACTTCAGGTTGGATATCCTGGAGGAGAGTTCCGAGAGCCGTATGTTCTGCTCCACTCCGGAAGCCCAGCCGGGAAAGTACCTGTCAACGAGGCCAAGGCACCTGGTTATCGCCTGGCTTGTTGCACTGTGGAAGGTCAGTTCCTTCTGGTGCACCCCGGAGATCCAGTACCTGTAGACAGCCGTGCCTAATCTGGCCGTAATGCCGAACTTGGCTTTGTTTTTGTTTTCATCTTTGTCTTTGGCCATGCAGCTCAATATGGTTTGTATATTAAAGTTATGCCCTTTTGCCCTCTACATCTTCAGGTTTATCGGAGGTCCGGTTCAGTTCTTGAAAAGCGTGCCCAGCAGGCATTGGCTCCCAGAACTCACGTTCCCGCTCGCATAGAGCACCGTGCCATAGAGCCCCTTGTAGACTATCCGGTCCTGCTGAGCCTGGCTCACGAATATCACTGGCTTGCCAGATCCGAGCATGTTGTTGTAGCAGCTAAGCCCGATATTGCCCCCGGAGATGCACGAATAGTTGGTCAGCTTCACAAGCTGCACGCTCTTGCCCGCGCTCGCTAGGTAGCCCTGCGTTGCGTTGGCGCACGAGAGTATGGAGGAGTTGCTGGCCGCGCTGCCGTTTAGCGCTATGTACGCGCTTGAGCTTGCCCTCATCGTGTTGACGTAGTAGTTGAATGGCAGGAAGCTGTTTGCGTTCGAGGCATAGACGTATGTGGCGAATGTGTACACTAGCACCAGCACCGCAAGCACTACGAATATTACAATCCATGTCCTCTGCTTCTTCTTGTTGCCCTTCATCTTCCCCTTCCTTATAATCCTTATGTAGGTGATTACGAATATGACTACGATGAGGAGCGCCCCTATTATGAGCGATTCGACTGCTGCGTAGAGCGGCGCGGCGGAGATCAGCTGGGGCGCGGGGCTTGAGGAGCCTGCGAGGAGCGAGCCTATGAATGGCGCGTCGAGCGCCTTTATCATGTAGCCTATAGTCAGCGGCGCCACGAAGACCGCGGACTGCACCCTTATGCTCTGCGCCGAGTTCACGAGCCCTGGTATGTCGTTGGAGCCTACCTGCGAGTTGAGCTGCATGTTTATAGTCTGCTGCTTGTTGGCCAGCATTGCGAGCTTCGACGGCACTTCCTGGTAGCTGAGCTGGTCCGCTATTATCGCCTTGCTGTTGTTCTGCGATATCCCGTAGACCTGCGCGTATGATGCGCTCGCGTTGGCGTATATCCTCGTTGTGTTGGCTATGAGCGAGCCGAGTATGTTGTTTGCCACGCCTATGCTCTGGTTGACCCCGAGGGTCTTTATCGCATGGAACTCGGTCTTGAGCACCTGCACCGATGAGTTGAGCGTTATGTTATTGTACTTCAGAAGGAGAGCGCTGGCCTTCATCACTGTCGAGTTGTACTGCGGATAGTAGCTGTTTATCAGCGCGGTGAAGCCCGCGCCGTTCTGGGTCTGGGCTGAAAGCGCCATGTACTGCCTTGCCGTTA
>Ga0326727_10026349_pt1 | contig 10789 bp, 9 predicted proteins | sample MB2enrmetagenome_FD_207643 | JGI IMG/M metagenome (GOLD analysis project Ga0326727, IMG submission 207643) | Lab enriched peat soil microbial communities from McLean, Ithaca, NY, United States - MB29MY | ecosystem: Environmental > Terrestrial > Soil > Wetlands > Peat | place: USA: New York... | reverse complement strand
GGAACTCGTTGAGTATGGCCGCGTCTTTCGCAAGTCCTTGGAAGTGCCAGTCGAATTCGTCCCCGGAGCCACGATCGGGCCGCCCCCGCCAAAACTGGCCATTCGAAAGGTGGTACCTGATCTTCTATCCAGCGTGGCGGCTTGATCCCTTGCCACGCCTCGCCCCCACTTCGAGGCCCCGCCCACGGGCCGATGATTCGGGCGCAAGTCAGAACGAAAAAACCTTAAGTCCCGGCAGAATTTTCCGATACGGACCCGGCGGTATGTGTCTGCCAAAATATATGAAAAGACCCGGGATCCACGGATTCGCCACGTTGAAGGCGCTGACGCTGTTTGTCGTATTGGGCACGATCGCGCATGCCACCATCCCCTATTTGCCACTGGTTGGCCCGCCCGCCATGCGCATTCAAAAGGCCAATAGCCCAGCCGCGTCCGTCGTTAAGTTCGAAGCCGGCTATCGGCAGCCGTCCCAATCCACGAATTCGGCTTCCACCGTCGCCGCCGATCTGAAGTCGGCATCCCGCGACACCCAAAACCCCCACGCGGATGCCACGCTCCCAACGTCGGCACCCGACAGTACGTCCGCCGCATCCATTTTCGAGCTCCCAACGCCGGACTTGGTGGGCATCACTCCGCAGATGCTGGCCGTTTATCTGCATCCAATCGTAGGCGGGACAAATTCCGCGGCGCTCTTGGGCCCGCTGCCTTTGAGTTTCGTACCGCCAGTGCCGATGGTGAAATCAAGCCAAGCGACTTACAACGTTAAATGATATTGATTAAGCCAACTTCACCCCTGCCGCGCGGTGTCTTGGCCGTGATGTCCATTCTTTGTCTCGTCCTGGTACGGCTGGCCGCCCAACCGGCGGACCCACCGTCGTTTTCGACGACCGAAACCAATGATGCGTCGCCGACCAACCTGATTCCGCCGGAGTTCTCGACGAGCACCAACGACACCGATTTCTCGCAGCCGAGCGCCCTGCAGCGCCGCGATTTCACCTTGGCCACCGCCCGTTACCTCTCCCAAGTGCATGAATGGAAGGAGGCCGAAAAAAACTATCTCAAATTGCTGGGGGACGACGTGCCGGACGACATACGGAAATCGGCGCTCTTTGAAATGGCCCAAGTGGTGCACTCCGAGAATGATCTGCCACGCGCACAGGCCATTTACACCCAGTTTCTGACGCGCTGGCCGGGCGACACCCGCACTCCCGAGATTTTCCTGAAACAAGGGCAAATCTTCCGCGAAATGGACCTGCCCAACCTCGCGCTCACCAAGTTCTACGGGGTGATGACCACCGCCCTGTCCCTCAAGGACGGCCAACTCGACTACTATCAGGGGCTGGTGCTCAAAGCCCAGGTCGAAATCGCGGAGACCCATTATCTGATGGGCCAGTTCACGGATGCCGCCGATTATTATTCGCGGCTGCTCAATCAAAACAACCCCTCGTTGGACCGCGCACAAATTCAATTCCGGCTCATTCGCTCGCTCGAAGCCATCGAGCACCATGACGAGGCGGCCAGCCAAGCGGTCGACTTTCTGGCCCATTTCCCGAATTCGTTGGAGGAGCCCGAAGTGCGCTACCATCTGGCCCATGCGTACAAGAGCCAGAAACGCAACACCGAGGCGCTGCAACAGGTGAAGATTTTTCTGAAGGAAGAAAGCGACAAGACCACGAACAATCCAACCGTTTGGTCCTATTGGCAACAGCGCGTGGGCAACGAGATCGGCAACGAACTCTACCAGGATGGCGACTTCATGAAGGCGTTGGACGTCTACTTGGCGCTGGCCCAATTGAACACCTCCCTTACCTGGCAACTGCCTGTGCGCTACCAGGTGGGCCTCACTTATGAACGATTGCTCCAGCCCCACCTGGCCGAGGAAGCATATCGCCTGGTGCTCACCAACGCCGCGGCGGCCACCGACACCAACCTGCCCCCCGATCTCAAATCCGTGGTGGATATGGCCGCCTGGCGCCTGCATTTCCTGGATTGGAATGCGCACGCGACGGCCTTTAACCACGAAACCGTGGCCTCCGTGGCCACCACTAACCGCACCAACAACCCCAGCCACCTACCATGACCGCCGAATTTTCCGCCGTCCCCGCCCCCTCCTCGACCGGCCGTTTGGCCGACCTGGCCAACGAATTGCGCAGCTACCTCGACCTGTGCCGCGAGTTCCTCACCCTGTTCGGCGAGGAGAACCAGGCGCTCCGCCGCTCGCCAGCCTGGTCCCCCGAGCCGTTCCATCTGGAAAGAAAGCGCTTGCTCCCACGGCTGGAATCGGGGTTAATGAAGTTACGCAGCTTTCGCCAATGGTGGGAAAGAGTGCCGGCCGGCCAGCGCGAGTCCTGCAGGGAGATACAAGATCTGTTCCGGGACATTCAGAGCTTGCTCCCGCGATTGTTGTTGCTCGACCGCGAAAACCAGCAGGAGATGTTGCGGCGGGGACTGATCCCCGCCACGCAATTGCCGACCGCCGCCGCCCAACAGCCGAATTTTGTCGTGAATCTGTACCGACGGCATGCTGCAGTATAAACCATGTCCATTGAGAAGATCATCGTCCTGGAAGACGACGCCATCGTCCGCACCAATTTGGAGAATTTTCTCCGGCGGCAACGCTTTGACGTGGCCGCCGCCCCCACGCTGGCCGCCGCGCACGACTTCCTGAACCGCGATAACTTCGACCTCATCTTCATGGACATGCGGCTGCCCGACGGGGAGGGCATCGAGCTGCTGAAGGAGTTGCAAACCCGCCCCCACCGTCCGCTGGCCGTGGTCATGACCGGCTTCGGTTCCGTCGAATCCGCCGTGGAATGCATGAAGAACGGCGCGTTTGATTACATCATCAAGCCCTTCTCCACCGACCAGATCGAGTTCACGCTGCGCAAGGCCCAGGAGTTCAACCAACTGCTCAAAGTCAATACGCTCCTGAGCCAGGAATCCGACGACGGCGAGCAGGATCTGCTGGGCCGCAGCCCGGCCATGGATAACCTCCGCTCGCTCATCCGCAAGGTCGCCCGCACCCAGGCGACCGTGTTGATCCAGGGCGAAAGCGGCACGGGCAAGGAGCTGGTCGCCCGCGCCTTTTACTTGGAAAGCCCCCGCGCCAATGCCCCGTTCATCAAGGTCAACTGCGCCGCCGTGCCCGAAAACCTCATCGAAAGCGAGTTTTTTGGACACGAAAAGGGCGCCTTTACCGGCGCCCTGGCCAAACGTGAAGGCCGTTTTGAACTGGCCCATGGCGGCACCATCCTGCTGGACGAAATCAGCGAGATTTCGCCCGCCGTGCAGGCCAAGCTGCTCCGCGTGCTGCAGGAACGCGAATTCGAACGCGTGGGCGGCAACCGCACCATCAAGGTGGATGTGCGGGTCATCGCCACCACCAACCGTAACCTCGAACAAAGCGTCGAGAAAAAGGAGTTCCGCCAGGACCTGTTTTTCCGGCTGAACGTCGTGCCCGTTTCCGTGCCCCCCTTGCGCGAGCGCCGCGAGGATATTCCGCTCCTGGCCCTCGAATTCATGCGCCGGCTCGGTCGCAAACACGGTGTGCATGTCAAAGGCTTCACCGACGCCTCGCTGCGCGTCCTCAACGAGCATTCCTGGCCCGGCAACGTGCGCGAACTGCAAAATGTCGTGGAACGAGCCGTGATCTTGTGCGGCGAAAACGGCATGCTGGAACCCGAACACCTCGGCCTTACCAGCGCCGGCGCCGCCGCCCCCCCCACTCCCGCCAGCGACTTGGTCACGCCCGGAGCCTCCGCCGAACCCAGCCCGTTCCCCACCCTGGCCGAACTGGAACGGCAACACATCTTCTCCGCCCTCGACCGCTGCAAAGGCAACCGCACGCACGCCGCCAAGATCCTCGACGTCAGCATCCGCACCCTGCGCAATAAACTCCACGAATACAACGGCACCGGCGGCAAAGCCGACGAAGATAAAGCCATCACCGAGGAGTAGCCGCCCCGGCGCGCAGCCGTCCTCGGCCGCTGAAATGTGATTCGGCCTCAGCCGTCTCCCACCCCCCCAACCTCCGGCCGCTCCCGTCCTCGGGCACGGAGGCGCGATGCCCAGCCAGCCGGCGCCAAGCGGAGCGCTCCGCAACGAACGGCCGCCCCACCCCAAAACCAATTTGCTTATTTAATATTTTGGTGTAGTATTGTTAATATCAGAGGTAGCAGTTCAACCCAAATTAAAAATGCTGGAATGGAGCGAGAAGTTTGAAACCGGCGACCCATTGATCGATGCCCAGCACCGGATGCTGATTTCCTACGTGGGCCGCCTGGAAACCTTGGCGCAGGCCGTGAATCCCACGCCCGAGGAAATTCATCTGTTCATGCGTTCCCTGGAGTTTCTGGAGTCGTATGCCCTGACCCATTTCAAACAGGAGGAGGACTGCATGTTCCGGGCGCGTTGCCCGGCGCACCGGGATAACCTGCAGGCCCACAGCGAATTCAGGGACTTCCTGAAACAATTCAAGCGGCAGGTGGACCTGGAAGGCTGGCGCGCCGATCTGGTCCTGGAACTCTACCGGTCCTGCAACGTCTGGATCGCCCGGCACATCCTGCGGGTCGACACGTGGTTAAAGCGCTGCCCGGACGAGAAAAAAAACAGCGTCCAAAACAACTGAAGCCCCGCCTCCCGGTGGCCGCGTTTCCCTCCCTGCGCCACTCCGGGGTTATTCACGCGGCCCGAACCGCTTCACCACCCAGCCGATCACCACGGCAATGGTTACCGTGCCCACCACCAGGTAGCCCATGATCTCCAATTGACTGGTCAAATCGGTATTCATCCCAACTGAGGCAGCGCCCAAGGCCGTCATTTGGCGACCGGGTTCTCCGCGTCCAACGCCAGGTTAAGCCGCAGCACATTGACGCCCGACTCGCCGAGCAAGCCCAGGCTCGGCTCGTCTACGCTGGCACGCACCAGGGCCTGCACCCGGGCCACGGTCAATCCCCGCACCTGGGCCACCCGGGCCGTTTGCAGCTCCGCGTTGCGCAAACTGATGTGCGGATCCAATCCGCTCGCGGAAGCCGTCACGGCATCCGCCGGCACCGGCTCGTTGGTGCCCAAGCCGTTCTGTGTGCGGTAATCCGCGATGTTCTGCGCAATCGTGTCGCGCAGTTTCTGCGAGGTGGGTCCCAGATTGCTCCCGCCCGAACTGGTCGGGTCATACGACATCCCATTGCTGCCGGCCGCCGACGGCCGGCCGTGGAAATACTTTTCGCCCGTGAATTGCTGGCCGATCAGGCGCGAGCCGCGAATCACGCGGTCCACCACAATCAGGCTGCCCTTCGCCTGATTGGGGAAAATGAGCCGGCCCAGGCCATAAACCGCCAGCGGATAAACGCCGCAGCAGACCACCGCCAGCACCACGGTAACCAGGACAGAAGCCCGGAGTTCACTTAAAATATTTTTCATAAACACATGCGATTTGGATTTGGCCGCTCACCGGCCCGGCCGTGGTGCCAACGCTGCGCCACGGCGTTCAGGAATGCTTCAGTTGACGAGTTTGAGCGTGGTGATGATCTGGTCGATCACCTTGATGCCGATGAACGGAATGATCACCCCGCCCAGCCCATAAATCAGGAGATTGCGTTGCAGGATGGCCAGCGCGCCGATGGGCTTGAACTTCACGCCGCGCAGCGCCAGCGGAATCAGGGCAACGATGATCAGCGCATTAAAGATGATGGCGCTGAGAATGGCGCTGTCCGGGCTGTGCAGCCGCATGATATTCAGCGGGGCAATGGCCGGGAACGTGGCCATGAGCATGGCCGGAATGATGGCAAAATACTTGGCCACGTCGTTGGCAATGCTGAAGGTGGTCAGCGAACCGCGGGTAATGAGCAGTTGCTTGCCGATTTCAATGATCTCGATGAGCTTGGTGGGATTGGAGTCCAAATCCACCATGTTGCCGGCCTCCTTGGCAGCCTGGGTGCCGGTATTCATGGCCACCCCCACATCCGCCTGGGCCAGGGCGGGCGCGTCGTTGGTGCCGTCGCCAATCATGGCCACCATCCGACCGCCCGCCTGTTCCCGGCGAATAAGCGCCAACTTGTCCTCCGGTTTGGCCTCGGCCAGGAAATCGTCCACCCCCGCCTCCGCCGCAATGGCCGTGGCCGTCAGCTTGTTGTCGCCGGTGATCATCACCGTGCGGATGCCCATCTTGCGAAGCTGGGCAAACCGTTCCTTGATGCCGCCCTTGACCACGTCCTTGAGGTGGATCACCCCCAACACCTCGCGCCCATCGGCCACCACCAGGGGCGTGCCACCGGAACGCGCAATGGTATCCACGGTCTGCGACACCAATTGGGGAAACTGCCCGCCTTCACGATCCACAAAGGCGCGCATGGCCTCCGCCGCGCCTTTGCGAATGCGGCGCGCCGGCTGCCCATCCACGGCGGCCAGATCCACGCCGCTCATGCGGGTTTGCGCCGTGAAGGGCACGAACTGCGCGTGCGGAACGGCCACGTCCCGACCGCGCAATCCGAACTTCTCCTTGGCGAGCACGGCAATGCTGCGGCCTTCCGGGGTTTCGTCCGCCAGCGAAGCCAGTTGCGCAGCGTCGGCCAGCCGTTCGGCGGTCGTCAGTGGCGCCGGCATGAATTCCGTGGCCTGGCGGTTGCCCAGCGTGATGGTGCCGGTCTTGTCGAGCAGCAGCACATCCACATCGCCCGCCGCCTCCACCGCCCGGCCGCTCATGGCCAGTACATTGTGTTGCAACAGGCGATCCATGCCCGCAATGCCGATGGCGCTCAACAATCCGCCGATGGTGGTGGGAATCAGGCAGACCAGCAGCGCGATCAACACCGGCACCGAGAAGACGGTGGCCGAGTAGATGCCAAACGGTTTCAGCGTAATGCACACCAGCAGGAAGATCAGCGTCAGCGCCGACAACAGAATGGTCAGCGCGATTTCGTTCGGGGTTTTCTGCCGGGCCGCGCCTTCCACCAGCGCAATCATGCGGTCCAGGAATCCCTCGCCCGGGTTGATGGAAACCCGCACTTGGATCTCATCGGACAACACGCGCGTGCCGCCGGTGACCGCACTGCGATCCCCGCCGCTTTCGCGGATGACCGGCGCCGATTCGCCGGTGATGGCCGATTCATCCACGGTCGCCGCGCCTTCAATGACGTCGCCGTCGGCCGGTATGATCTCGCCGGCCCGCACCCGTACCACCTCGCCCTTGCGCAGCTCGGTGGCATTCACCTCCTCGGTCTGGCCGCCCTTGGTCAACCGGCGGGCGATGGTTTTCACGCGAGTTCCGCGCAGGGCCTGGGCCTGCGCCTTGCCCCGCCCTTCCGCCACCGCTTCGGCAAAATTGGCAAACAGCACGGTGAACCACAGCCAGATTGCCAATTGCACGATGAAGCCGCGGTCGGTCCGGGAGGTAAAGATGCCCACGGTGGTCAGCACGGCGCCCACCAGGGTTACGAACATCACCGGGTTCTTGATCATCAGGCGCGGATGCAGCTTCTTGAAAGCCGCGCCGATGGCGGGTCCGGCGATTTTCCAGTCGAACAACGAGGGAGTCTTGTGGGTCATGGCGTTTGGCTAAAAAAGTTTCCCCTGCCCCATCAGGAAGTGTTCCACCACCGGCCCCAGGGTCAGCGCCGGCAGGAAGTTCAGTGCGCCGATGAGGAGAATGGTGCCGATCAACAGCACCACAAAGGTAAAGCCCGAAACCGGGAAGGTGCCCGGCCCGGCCGGCACCAGCTTCTTTTGGGCCAGCGAACCGGCCAGCGCCATGATGGGAATGATCATCAGGAACCGGCCGATGAACATGGACAGTCCCAGGGTGGTGTTGTACCACGGCGTATTCGCGGTCAGGCCCGCAAAGGCGCTGCCGTTGTTGCCGGTGCAGGAACTGTAGGCGTAGAGAATCTCACTCAGCCCGTGCGGGCCGTTGTTGTTCAATCCGGCCAATCCCCATTGGCTCACCAACGCCCAGGCCGTGAAACCGAGAATGTCCACGGCCAGCACCAGCAGGGCCAGCATCGCCATCTTCACTTCAAAGGACTGGATCTTTTTGCCGAGATATTCCGGCGTGCGGCCCACCATCAGCCCGGCGATGAATACGGCGAGGATCACGAACACCAGCATGCCGTAGAGTCCCGCGCCCACGCCGCCAAAGATGATTTCGCCGAGCTGGATGTTGAACAGCGGCACAAAACCGCCCAGCGGCGTGAAGGAATCATGCATCGCGTTGACCGCGCCGCACGAAGCGTCGGTGGTCACGGTGGCAAACAGGGCGGAGTTGAATATGCCAAAGCGCGTTTCCTTGCCCTCCAGGTTGCCATCCGCCACCGCCACCCCCAACTGCTGGTGAATCGGATTGCCGGCGGACTCGGCGTGCCACGCCAGCAGCGTGCCCGCCAAAAAGAGGATCAGCATGGTGGCCCAGACCGCCCAGCCGTGCGCCTGGTTCCCGGTCATGCGCCCGAGATAATAGGTGAGTCCGCTGCCAAGGGCGAAGATCGCCAGCATTTGCAGGAAGTTGGACAGCGGCGTGGGGTTTTCATACGGATGCGCGGCGTTGGCGTTCGTGTTGCCGCCGCCGTTGGTGCCGAGCATCTTGATGGCCACCTGCGAAGCCATTGGCCCCTGGGAAATCACCTGCTCATCCACGGTCTGACTGACCATCACCGGTACATTCGTAACCACCGATTTGCCTTCCACCATCATCGTCAGGTTCGTGGTGACCGGCTGGCCTTTGGCGTCGGTCGCCTGCACTTGGATGGTATAGGGCTCCACCAATTTTGCATGTGTGTAGCCGGCAAAGTTCTGCACCATGCCTTGCGAGACCAGTACCACCGCAAAGACCAGGCAAACGGGGAGCAGCAGATAAAAGGTCACGCGCACCAGATCCACCCAGAAATTGCCGAGCAGCCGGGTGGAATGGCGCGCCAAGCCACGCACGAGCGCCGCCGCAATGGCGATACCCGTGGCCGCCGAGGTGAAGTTGTGGATCACCAGCGCCACCATCTGCGAGAAATAGGACATCGTGGACTCACCGGAATAACTCTGCCAGTTGGTGTTGGTGGTGAAACTGATGGCCGTATTGAAAGCCAGGTCCGGACTCAGCGCGCCGAAACCCTGCGGATTGAGCGGCAGGAAATTTTGCAGCCGCAAAATGGCATAAGTAAACAGGCAGCCCACCAGGCTGAACAAGAGCATGGACCGGGTGTATTGGATCCAATTCTGTTCGGCCTCCCGGCGCACGCCCATCACCCAGTACGTCAGCCGTTCCACGGGCCGGACCACGGGGTCCAGCCAGGTTTTTCCACCCGCATCGAGCACTTGCACAAGATAAAGCCCGAGCGGCTTGGTGATGAGCGCCAGCAGGCCTACGTAAAGCGCGAGTTGGATCCAACCGGAAGCGTTCATAGAGGTTAAAATTTTTCAGGATGCACCATCGCCACAAACAGGTAGGCGAAGAGCGCGAGCGCGATAATACCGACGACAATATTTTCCATGGTTAAATCAGAGTTTGCCACACCAGCGGGCATACCATTGCGTGGCCAGGAAGGCCACCACCATCACGACCACAAAAATCAGATCATTCATCGCATCCACGGGTTGATTGGCGGCGGGGCAGACCTGTGTCCGTCCCGGCCTGGGGTGTACCGGCCGTTTGTTTCATCGCCGCGAAGATGCCATGGGCGAGTGACCCAGGGTAGTTAAGAGCCTGGGCCCGGGCGTTAAGAAAGTATAAAGATCGGATCCTGAATGGATCCCGGCGCGCGGTCATCCTCGGCCGCTGAAATGTGATTTTGAATCGAGCCTCACCCAACAGAAACGCTTCGCAACGAAAAGCCGCGCCTACCGCGCGCCCCTTGATGCACCAGTGGCCGCAACGCTGGTACACCTCAGCGCCCGGGACGGGCGCGGACCGGGCCGGCCGCAATTTCAGACTTTTCTGCGGATTTCCTGGCCGGCTCGGTGTATGGTCTGGCGGGCGGAACGTTACGCCGCCGGTCCGCTCGCATGAATCTGAGAATCTGGATCCGACTAACAATCTATTTTGCAACGATCCTGCTGTTGGTGGCGCTGATCGGCTGGACGGCGCACACCTCCTGGCAGCGTAGCGGCGATCTCGAAACCGAGCTTTCCGCGAAGCAATGGCAGAGCTTTGATATCAACGATCGGCTGCAACAGGGCATGCTGGACCTGAACAACCTCGTGCTCAGTTACGCGGCCAGCCGCGACCCCGTCGATTGGACCAATTTCCTGGCCGAGGGCCGTGAGCTGGGCGACTGGCTGGAAACCCAAAAACCCATCATGCTCTCCGCCACCGAACGCCCTTTCCTCGATCGCATCCGCTCCGCCTTCAACCTGTACCTGACCTCGGCCGGCGAGATCCACAAGAAACTCTACGGCTCCCGCCAGTCCATCGCCCGGGTGACCGAGATCGCCACCCTCGAAAAGCAATCGCTCCTCATCCTGCACCTGGGCCTGGAACTGTCCAAGGCCCACCAATCGTCCATCGAATTCAGGCAGGGACAGAATCAGCACCTGCTAAACCGGCTGCGCTACGAATTGCTCGCGGCTTTGTCGGCGCTGCTGATCGCCGTGTTCTGGCTGGCGGCGAGCGTGTATCGCGACATGATCGCCCCGCTGCAGGTGCAACTGGTGGAAAGCCGGCAGTTGGTGGAGCGCCAGGAAAAGCTCGCCTCACTGGGCATGCTCGCCGCGGGTGTGGCGCACGAAATCCGCAATCCCCTCACCGCCATCAAGGCCTGGCTCTATCTCCAGCAAAAGCATCTCGCCGCCGGTTCGCCCGAATTCGCCG
>Ga0326727_10026348_pt1 | contig 10789 bp, 8 predicted proteins | sample MB2enrmetagenome_FD_207643 | JGI IMG/M metagenome (GOLD analysis project Ga0326727, IMG submission 207643) | Lab enriched peat soil microbial communities from McLean, Ithaca, NY, United States - MB29MY | ecosystem: Environmental > Terrestrial > Soil > Wetlands > Peat | place: USA: New York... | reverse complement strand
AGTGCCCGTTCATCCTGCTGTAACACTGAGCTTATCGGATTTGTTGTATTTGCCAAGAGGGGAGAGCCAACTTTGTTAGCAGTTCGCCGGCCCGATTGCAAAATGCGAACAAGCGCTCTCCCAAATGCGAAGAGGGCAGCCGTTGCGGTCCGCCATCTTTACATAATGGATTCAAGTTTGGAATTACACAGTTGCAGGGGTGCGCGATTCCAGTGCGGCCAATCGCCCAGCCAGCAGCATCTCCAGCTTCACCAGCGCGGCGGAGAAGCCCTCGATGCCTTCCTTCAGCTTGTCAGTTGCCATGCGGTCAGCTGCATGCATGCGGTCAAAGGCGGCCTTGTCCACTTCGATCTTTTCGATGGAAAGCGACTTCGCGGCCGAGGGGTCAAGCTTGCGCGGCAGCTCGCCTTGAATCGCTTCCAGTTCGGCCAGCAACTGGGGCGAAATGGTGAGCAGATCGCACCCGGCCAGCTCGGTAATCTCGGCGATATTACGGAAGCTCGCGCCCATCACCTGCGTCTTGTAGCCGAATCTCTTGTAGTAGTTGTAGACCTTGGTGACCGACTGCACGCCGGGATCGTCGGCCCCGTGGTAATCCTTGCCGGTGTCCTTCTTGTACCAATCCAGGATGCGGCCGACGAAGGGCGAGACGAGCGTAACGCCGGCATCGGCGGCGGCGATTGCCTGGTGTAGCCCGAACAGCAGTGTCAGATTGCAGTGGATGCCTTCCTTTTCAAGCACCTCGGCGGCGCGGATACCTTCCCAGGTCGAGGCAATCTTGACCAGAATGCGCTCGCGCCCGATTCCCGCCGCATCGTACTGCGCAATGATGCTGCTAGCCTGAGCGATGGTGGCCGCAGTGTCAAAGGAGAGGCGTGCGTCAACCTCGGTGGACACGCGGCCGGGCACGATATTCAGAATCTTCCTGCCGAAGGCAATCGCCAGCCGCTGGAAGGCCAGGTTCGCCACCGCCTGTTCGGTCGCAGCTTCGCCCAACTCCTTACGCGCGCCAATCAGCACGCCGTCAACGATGGACTGGTACTGCGGCATCTGCGCCGCCGCCGTAATCAGCGAAGGGTTGGTGGTAGCGTCCTGGGGGCGAAACTTCTCCATCGCCTCAATGTCGCCGGTGTCGGCAACCACTACGGTGAATTTGCGCAACTGTTCGAGCAGATTCTGCGGCATGATTCCTCCTGGAAAGGGGATTCCCGTCGATAGGCACATCCAGCTTCAGTGTACCGCTTATTAAGATGCGCCAAGCCGGCTCGGGGTGCAGGCCTGGGCCTAATCTGGGTCCGCTTCTACCGTGTGAGCCAGCGTGCCGATGCCGGCAATCGAGACCTCTACCTGGTCTCCTGGCTTGAGCGGCCCCACCCCGGAGGGCGTACCGGTCAGGATCACGTCGCCCGGTTCCAGCGTGAACGCCGCGGTAATGAAGCAGAGAAGCGTGGGGATCGAAAAGATGAAATCGAGTGTGGAAGCCTGCTGACGTAGCTCGCCATTCACACGCGTCTGGATGGTGACGCCGGCTCCGGGGTCCACTTCATCGCTGACCAGCGGCCCGAGAGGGCAGAAGGTGTCGAATCCCTTGGCCCGGGTCCACTGCACATCCTTTTTCTGCAGATCGCGGGCGGACACATCGTCGGCCAGCGTATAGCCACGAATCACGCCGCGTAGATCGGAGCCGGGCTTGAGCTTGTGGGCGCGCCGGCCGATGACCAGCACCAGTTCGCCCTCAAAATCCACGCGGGTTGAGGCGGCAGGGAGCCGCACCGCGCCGCCCGGCTTGAGCAGCGACGACGGCGGCTTGAAGAAAATCAAGGGCTCAACCGGTATCTCATTGCCCAACTCGCGCGCATGGTCGCGATAGTTACGGCCCACGCAGATAATCTTGGACGGCATTGCCGGCGCCAGCAGGTTGGCCGCACTCAGGGGCATCGGCGCAAAATCGAAGCTTCCAGCATCGGCAAGCCGGAAGGCCAGATCCTCTTCGGGCGCCGGGGCTGGACCGGAAACCCAAAGTTCGCCGTTGCGTTCTTCGACGGCGCCGTATTGAGCCTGGTCGTTGAGCAGGAATCGGCAGTACTTCATCGGGGAAACCTCCTTACGCGGCAAACGTCCTCAGGGGTTGGGAACAGTCTCTTCGGCTTGGGCGGAGCGGGCGCTCTCGTGGCCACCCTGGTCGATAGCGGAAACGGCGTAGCTGTAGGTATGGCCTGCCTGCACGTGCGCATCGTGAAAGCCGGGGCCAACCAGGGGCTGTGCGGGCGAGATGCGCTGCCAGGCCCCACTCCCCTCGCCTGCCGCGACACCCTCGCGCCGATAGACAATGTAGCCGGCCAGATCGGTTTCGGTATCGGGTTGCCAGTTCAGGTCGATCGCGGACTCGCCGCCGTTCTCATCTCCAACGGCCACGGCTGCCAGGCCGGCAGGCACAGCCGGTGGAAACACGTTCAGAATCTCCACGCGCACCGGCGCGGACAGTTGCCCGTCCAACTCCAGCGTTCGACCGTCCAAGCTGATACGAGCCACGCGCTGGGCGCGATACTCATACGTTTCACCAAAGCGGATGTCCTTATCCAGTGCTCGATCGGGGGCGCGGCCGGCTTGTTCACCTGTCTGCACCAGGAGATTCTGCTCAACCGGCTCGGGCGGGGGAGCAAGCGGTCCCGTAAGCCGGCCATTTTGCCCAGTGCTTTTCTTGTCCGCTGCCGGCGTCAGCAGCCTGCGGTGCAGCCGAATCGCCACCGCAGCCGGCTGCTGTGCAACGGGAGACCAGTGCAGCACCACTCCTTCCTTGCGCACCTCGGCATTCAGCCCGTCCACCGGCTCAGGCGCCCCTCCGGCCAGAACGGCCGCGGCATTCGACAGCCCGGCGGAGCGGCCTTTGCTATTCCTGAGCTCAACAAAGTAAGTAAGCGCACGAGGCGTTCCAGCGGCCAGCGCTGGCGGCAGCGTCTCGCTAAAAGCGCCATCGGCTCCAGGCGCCAGTTGGAGGCTGGCGGCCGAAGCGCAGGAGTCCGCGGCGCCCTCCCTGCGGCACACGCGCACCTGCACATTGCCCTTCAGCAGCAGCTTGTCGGTGTTCTTTCTGGGCATGGACCAAGCCAGCGAAACCTGGTCGCCGGTGCGAGTGGCGGCAAGATCGGTCACCGGGTCAGGGAGGTTGAGCGAGGGCGGCAGCGGCGCGCCGGGCATTCCGCAGCCAGCCAAAAGCAGTCCGGCGGCCAGCACCGCGGCGAGTTCCACAGACAGTGCAACCGCCCCCGCGGACCACGCGCATTCTTTCACCCTATTCATGGCCCTCCCAGTCTACTGGACGGGCGCGAGGGGGGATAAGTCCGGGCCGCTGCATGCAGGCTACTCGACCCGGAGAGCCTGCATGGGGTCAAGGCGGGAGGCGCGATTGGCGGGCAGCCACACCGCCAGCAAGGCCACGGCGGTAAGAATCAGCGGCACGGTCACTAACACGGCCGGGTCCCAGGCCTTGACGCCGAACAGAAGGCTTGCAATGAGCCGCGTCAATCCAAACGCCGCGCCGATCCCCAGCACCATCCCAGCCACGGCCAACCTCATCCCGTGCCACACAACCAATTTGCGAATGGCCCCGCGGTCAGCACCCAGCGCCATGCGAATGCCCATCTCCTGGGTGCGTTGCGCCACCGAGTAAGCCATCAGCCCGTAAATACCAATCGCCGCCAGAACCAGCGCGATGCCACCGAAGATGGTGAGCAGCAGCATGTTGAAGCTCTGCCGCGCCGTCGATGTCGACACCATCTCGTCCATCGTCCGCACCTGGGTCACAGCGAAGCCGCCGCTCGCCTGGCGCAACTGCTCTGTCATCGCCGCAATCGCCTGACGTGGATCGCCGCGCGTGCGTATCGCCCAGCGCATGGGCAGTATGCGCGCATTCAGCGCGGTCATGCCATCGGTTACCTGGGCCTGCGGCACAATCATCATGCGGCCCGGATCGCGCGCCAGCCCGCCTTCGCGGGTGTCGCCCACCACGCCGATAATCACGCGCGCCGGCTCTTCAAACTCCGGCCCCACTCCATGGCCGATCACGATCTGCTGACCCACGGGATTCTGGTTGGGCCAGTACTGCCTGGCCATCGCCTGGTTGATCAGCACTACCGGCGTCGATCCCGCCACGTCGTGGTCAGTAAAGTCGCGTCCGCGCAGAATGGGAATCTTGAAAGTGTTGTAATACCCCGGCGTGGTGCTCATCCATCCCGCGCCCGGCGTGTCCCGCTGGTTCTCGACCGGCCTGCCCACAATCGTGAACGGCAAGCCGAATTGCCCCGCGAGCGGCAGGCAACAGGTAAACGCCGCGTCGTCCACGCCTGGAATGGCCTTCAGCCTTTCCAGCCCGTCGTGCCCCAGTTGCGCTACCCCCGCCGTCGTCTGGTAGCGGTCGCCGGTCAAGGACATCTCCATGGTCAGCACGTTGTGCGGATTGAATCCCGGATCGACGCCGCGCAGCGCCACAAACGTTCTGATGAGCAGCGCCGAGCCCACCAGGAGCACCAGCGCCAGCGAAACCTCGCTTACTACCAGCAGAGACCGCGCTTTGCTCTGCCGGAACCCGGTGCCCGAGCGGTTGCTGCTCTCTTTCAAGGAGGAACTCAGGTCGGTTCGCGACGCGCTCAGCGCGGGGAAGAGTCCGAAAAGAATTCCTGTCAGCAGAGACACGCCCAGGGTGAAGCCGAGCACGCGCCAGTCCACGCTCACTGCCGCACCCTTCTCGCCGATGCGCGGCAGTCCCGCCACTCCGCCGGCGGCCGCCAGCAGAATGCTCTCGGTAAGCAACTGGCGCACAATAGGCGCGCGGCTTGCTCCCAGCGCCGCACGGATGGCAAACTCGCGCTTGCGTCCCGTCGCCCAAACCAGCAGCAGATTGGCCATGTTGGCGCAGGCAATCAACAGGACCATGCCCACTGCGCCCAGCAGCACCAGCAGGAGTTGCCGCACGTCGCCCACGATGGTGTCGCGCAGCGGCTGGACCGCAAAGCTCTGCTGCGGATTCGACTGCGGATACTCGCGGTGAAACTTCGCCCCCGCCAGCTTCATCTGGGCATTGGCCTGGGCCATGGTTACGCCCGGCCTGAGCATGGCTGCCACCAGAAAGAAGTGTCCCTGGTTGTTGCTGACCGGCTCAAACTGGAAGGGCAGCCAGATGTCGATCTGCGGGTCGCTGAAGAAGTCCTTGTCCAGCACGCCGACAATGGTGTATCGCTCATTGCCCAGCGGGAGCGAGCTGCCGATCACGCTGGGATTGCCGCCGAATTTGCGCTGCCACAGCCCGTAGCTCAGCACCACCACCTTGCCGCCGTTGGGCAAGTCCTCCTGGGGCGTAAACGTCCGCCCCAGTACGACCGGCGCGCCGAATACGCGGAAGTACGCCTCTGAAACGTGGATCCCATGCACCTGCTCAGGCCGCCCTCCCGTGATGTTGAATCCCGGGCCGCCAAAGTCGAACGCGGCCACATCCTTGAATATGTTCGTCTGCCTCTGATACTCATGGAACTTCGGAATCGAAGTAACGTCCGCGTTTCCTTGCGGCGTGGTCTGGATCACAGTGACAATCCGGTCCGCGTCGGGATACTCGAGCGGCTTCAGAAGCACCGCGTTTACCACGGTAAAGATGGCGGTGTTGGCCCCGATCCCCAGCGCCAATGCGGACACCGCGGCCAGCATAAACCCGGGATTCTCGACGAACATGTGGAGCGCATGTTTCACATCGTTCCAGAGGTCACGCATGGGTCAACTCCGCCTCCCGATTCATTCAATGTATCCTCGAAACCTGCCCAGGTTGGCCCATCGCCGGCGCCGGGCAGTACAATTCGGACGCGCCCTTACCGAAAAAGTCATGCCTCTGCCGCCGAGGCGCGTCGAACCAGCTCATTGAAAGGAAGCCAGCCACGTGTTGATCTTTGCCGCCGTCCTCGCCATCTTTGTTTACGGAATGATCGCCGCCATGCTGGGCACCATCCTGCCCGAGCTGTCGGACCGTTTCCGTCTTACCCCGGCGCAGAACGGCACCATTGCCTTCTCACAGGCGCTGGGACTCATCATCGCCTCGGTTGGCGTAGGCCCGCTGCTGGATTCGGAAGGCGACAAAATCGGCCTGATTCTGGGGCTGGCCGTCATCATTGTTGCGCTCGTCGCCCTGCCGCGCTCAAAAGGCTTTCGGAGCATCGTTTTTCTGCTGTTTCTGCTCGGAATCGGCGGCGGCATCGTGGTTACCGGCGCCAATGCGCTGGTCAGCGGCGTCAGCGACGTCCATCGCGCCACTGCGCTCAACCTTCTCAATCTCTTCTTCGGTCTGGGCGGGCTGGCCACACCCTTCATCTCCGCCAATGTTTTCAAGCGGAACTGGGTCCGCCTCTGCTACACGGTCGCCTCGCTCACCGTGGTCGCGCTGGTGATCCAGACCGTCACAACCATGCCCGCGCCAACGGCAGCCGCGGGTTTCGTGCTCGCCGATGCCGGCCCCGTTCTCGGCCGGCCGCTGCTCTTCCTGCTGGGAGCCTTCCTGTTTCTCTACGTATCCTGCGAAGTTGGCGTGTGGAACTGGCTCCCGCGCCACCTCATCGCGCAGGGTATTTCGGAGTCGCGCGCCCTCAACATCCTCTCGCTCGGATTCGCTCTCGGCCTGCTCATCGGCCGGGTCGGGGTCTCGCCCATCCTCATCCGCGTGCCCGCAATCCAGGTTCTGCTGGCGGCTTCAATCGCCATGGCGGTCACTACGTTCCTCATGCTTCGCACCGACAGGCCGGCAGCCGCGGCTGCCCTGGTCTTCATCGTCGGGCTGTCTATGGCTCCGGTCTTCCCCACCACCCTGGCTATTACCGGCACGGCCTTCCCGCGCATGAGCGGAACCGCCATCGGCTTTGTGATCACCTGCGGCTGGGCCGGTTTAGCGGTCAGTTCGCGGCTAATAGGCGCAATCGCTGGCGGCGACCCGCTGAGGTTGAAAAAAGCGTTGCTGCTGATTCCGGCGTTTACAGTGCTGATGGTGGGATTGAACCTGGTGATGTGGCCGGCGCTGCGGTAGGACGCAAGGGGGGCGCTTTCCGGCTTCCTCTTTTGGGACCCCGCAGGGTATCAAACCGTGTGGTCCCGACCCCACAAATGGTGCAAAATGAGAAGCGGCTGAAGCGGGTGTCCGGAGGCTGTGACCAAGGTTTGGAGACGCGCGGAATGTCTCAGTCCGCTCGGGAAGCCTTTAAAGCGGACCCTCAGCGTCGGTTGGCGTAAACTTGTCGCGATGAGGTAGAGGAATGGGATCGAACGACGCAATTGCTATTACAGGGATCGCGGTCACTTTTGTCGTCAGCGTCGCAAATCTAATTTACAGTTTGCGGACAAATAGGCGGACAGTTTTTGTAAATACAGTAACGACTTCGCGCCTCAAATGGATCGATACCCTCCGAGATGAGGTCTCGGAATTCATTGCGGTGACTACGCGCCTGTCAGATCATTCTTCGCCACCCGATAAGAGAGCGGAACTTCTATTGCAGCGCGACACCTTGCTTCATCAAATTGTCCTGCACCTCAATCCCGTGGACCTGGAGGACCAGAGAATAAAGACCCTTGCAACCCGCACTCGAGAAATATCGGACAAAAAAGATGCCACGGTAGACCTTCCCTCCGCCCTGATCGAGCTACGTGATGCGACGGGAAACTATCTCAAGAAAGAATGGAACAGGGTGAAGAATGAGTCAGAGGGAAGGTAGTCGAAGGGCAATTCCGTATTTCCTTTCAATCCTTGGCACTGATCCCTTGTTCGCTGCTCTCAGGGAATGCGATGCTCAGAATTGAGTATTCCGCCCCGTCGTCCGGCTGGCCGCCTCGCTGCAAATCGTCGCTCGAACCCGGTGTTGCGTTCGCACTGTCTACATCCTTGGACTTAGAGAGCGGAGTGAGACCGGAGGAGTACTGCTGTTCCCGCTTGAATTGCTTTGCGAGTGCAAGCCCTTGTTGCTGGTAGTTCGAGCCGATGGTTCCACCGTAGACTTTGCTTGGCTTCGCCGACATGTTGTAGTAGTTCAGCCGTCCTACAAATTGGTCATCCTCCAAGAGAATTGGCATTTCATTCGTCGCCCTGACTTCGAGTACCGCTCTCGTTCCGGGGATTTCACCGTCTCTTCCGTACCCAAATCCTGGATCGAAGAAGCCGGCGTAGTGGACACGAAACTCCTGTGTTGCCAGGTCATACGGCAGCATTTCGGCCGCCAGATCCGCCGGGACGCGGACTCGCTGCTTGGAGGCCAGAATGTAGAATTCTCCCGGCTCAAGGATGTATTGACGCTTATCGTTCTTGTAGATTGGTTGCCAAAAGTCGGCAACATCGTAGTAGTTGATTCTGCTGAGATCGATCGGCGGAGAAAAGCGCTTGGCCTGATAAGCGACAACGTCAGAACCATTCCCGGCGAGATCAACAGTTACGCGAAGGCCTCTATCGATATCGAATCTGCCGCTGCTTTCATCGGCGTCGATAAGAAGATCGTCCTGATCCAGTTGCTTCAACTTCGCGTCTCCGGCGACTATGAACTTGCCGCGCCCAAACCGAAGTTGATTCAGGGACATACCGGCCTGAACGATGATAGGGAAGGACTGCGAAATAACTTCGACGAACAACTCCCCGCGGTAACCTCGCCGCACGCGTTCAAATTCGTCGCCGTGCTCGGTAATGAGTCGAGTAAAGATGTCGAGTCTTCCGGTTGTGCTCTTGGGGTTTGCGATGCCGTAAACGTCTGAAGGGAGATTGAGACTTTCCATAAGTGGGATTATGTAAATCACGCGAGGTTCTAGAAGCGTTGGCTCGGATAGGTCCATTTTCCCACTGAGCAATCCCTTGTCCGTGGCCTTGGTGAGCAGAGTTGTGGATCTTCCCGGTAGGAAGCTGGCGCGAACGCGGTAGGCTTCGCGCGAAAGGCGGAGATCGATGCTTGCTGGCTGAATCTGGTCTTCTGCAATATCCCGAGCAGACCGAATTATGCCGGTTTGTGCAAAATGAAGGATTTCCTGCGACGGCAGTATGCCTTCGCCGGTCGGCAGACGGTCGGGGAATAAAGTTCGCGAAGCCAATTGTTCCTCCACTTTTCTTAATGCTAATTTCGCCGGGCGGCCGCTAGCCGTCTTGCTCTTTCGCTGAATTCCGCGTGGTGAAAGAGGGCGACGCACTCCAAGCTGCAAAACGAACCAAAACCCCGTGTCACTGCTGTACCCCCTGGAATTAACCTTCCGCAGTTTGGACAGATACCCGCTTGGCCCAATTCTTTCAGACGGGTATCTTCCTCGGAACCTGCCATGTTTCCCTCCAGCAGTAGAGATGATGAAGGATAGCAGCGATTGTCCCTGTGGATGCTATGGGAATCTTAGTCTCGTCGGTGGATTTCTTTGCCGCACCTCGTTCGCCCATATTTCTGAATTGGTTAGCGTTCCAAGATGCCCTACATTTGGAGCATGGCCTGTGCAAAAGGGGTAGGCGCTCCTTCCATGTCTCAGAGGCAGCACGGCGGGCCGCGCCTAAATCCGCCTCAGCCGCTCGCAAGCCTCATCCAGTTCTGCGTCCTGTTTGGCGAAGCAGAAGCGCAACAAATCCTCGCCGCGGCCGGGACGGAAAAAGGCTGAACCGGCTACCGCGGCTACGCCGGTGGCGGCCAGCAGATGGCGCGCTTTTTCAGCCGCATTCTTGCCCGGCAGCCTTGTGGCGCGGGCCAGAACGTAATATGCGCCAGGAGGGACCGCTGCTTCAATACCCGCGGCATTGAGAGCGCTGAGCAGGCGCTCGCGCTTGGTTTGGTGGTCGGCTGCGAGTTGAGTGTAGAAGCTGGGCGGAAGCTGCTCGAGGCCCGCGGCCGCTCCGTGTTGGAAGGGCGCTGGGGCGCAGACATAGGTGAGGTCGTGGAAGTGCGCCATGGCCGGCATCCAGCGGGCGTCGGCGGTGGCGTAGCCCAATCGCCAACCGGTCACCGAAAAGGTCTTCGAGAATCCCGAAAGAACGATAGTGCGCTCTCTCATTCCCGGCAGCGTGGCGGGGCAGATGTGCTCGGCGCCGTCGTACACAAAGTACTCGTAGATCTCATCGGTGAAGAGGAACAGGTCGTGCTGGATGCAGAGTTCCGCCACAACCTCAAGCTCGGCGCGGGTGAAGATTTTGCCGCTGGGGTTGGCGGGGGTGTTGAGCAGGATGGCGCGGGTGCGCGGCGTGACGGCGGCCTTAAGGGCATCGGCGTCGAGCGACCAGTCAGGCTCGGCCAGCGGCACCAGGATGGGGTTGACGCGCATGGACTGCAGGGTGACGGCGTGGTAGCCGTAGAAGGGCTCGAAGAGAAGAACGTCGTCCTGCGGATTCAGAAGCGCCATGGCCGCGGCGTGCAGGCCCCCGGTGGCTCCCGAGGCGACCATGACCTCGCGCTCCGGGTCGTAGCGGAGGCCGTAGTCGCGGAGCTGCTTATTCGCAATGGCCTGGCGGAGGCGGGTGATGCCGTCGCAGCGGGTGTAGATATTGTTGCCGTCGTTGATGGCCTGGATGGCGGCGGCCTCGACGACGGCCGGGACGGGAGTGTCGCACACGCCCTGGGCAAGGTTGATGCCGCCGATCAAGTCGCACTCGGTGGTCATGGCGCGAATCTCAGACTGCATGGCGCCGGGGGCAAGTTGGCTTAAGGTGAGGCGCGAGGCGGCTGGAGCTGCGGGCATCGGGGAAGATCCTTATTTTGACATCTTACATATTGAGCGCTAGGCGTTGCCCTGGTTGCAATGGGGATGGGGGGCTGGC
>Ga0326727_10026347_pt1 | contig 10789 bp, 12 predicted proteins | sample MB2enrmetagenome_FD_207643 | JGI IMG/M metagenome (GOLD analysis project Ga0326727, IMG submission 207643) | Lab enriched peat soil microbial communities from McLean, Ithaca, NY, United States - MB29MY | ecosystem: Environmental > Terrestrial > Soil > Wetlands > Peat | place: USA: New York... | reverse complement strand
CCGGCCCCAGTTCGCTGCCCATGCCCACGCTGACCACGGCCAGCGTGGCGGTGTCCATTTTGACTTTGTGAAACTGGGCGCCGGTTTGGGCGCACAACACCATGCCAGTGAACGCGCCGGTGATGGCGACGACCGATTGCGATTTGACCCCGATGAAATACATCTGATAGAGGACATCGTGCCATTTCACCCTGGCGCGAAAAAGAGAGAAGGCGATGTCCCGGCACAGAATCGCCCCGCGGCCCACCCCGCCAAACCATTCGCGCGCGTATTGTTTTGCAATGGTCGTCATACGACGCCCGCCACAGTAAGCCAGGAGCCGTCCCTTTGCCAACTTGGAAAATCAGCCCCCGATGGACGGGGGCGCATCCCGGCTTTTGGCAACCCTTCCTCCGAAGCTAACTGGAGAGCGCTTCGGGTGCGGCGGGGGCGGCTGGGGTCTTTTGATTGAAGACGAGTTTGCCGTCCCCAACCGAAACCGTGATCGGTTCGTTGGGGTGCAGGCCGCCCTTGAGGATTTCTTCGGCCAACGGATCTTCCAGAAGGCGCTCGACCGCCCGGCGCATGGGACGCGCTCCATAGGTCGGATCATAGCCCTTGTCCACCAGGAAATCCTTTGCCGACTGGTCCAGGACCAGTTCAATGTGTTTGCCTTTGAGACGCTCGAAGACTTTTGCAACTTCCAGGTCGAGGATTTCCAGCAGGTCCGGTTTGGTCAGGGAACGGAAGACGATGACGTCATCCAGGCGGTTGAGAAATTCCGGCTTAAATATCCGCTTGGCTTCGTCCATTATTTTTTCCTTCATCTTCTCGTAGCTGTTCTCGTCGCTGATCGGCGAAAAGCCCAGGGTGGAATTCCGTTTGATGAGTTCGGCCCCCACGTTGGATGTCATTAAGACGATGGTGTTGCGGAAATTGATCACCCGGCCCACGTTGTCGGTCAGTTTTCCTTCTTCGAGGATTTGCAGGAGCATGTTCATGACGTCGGGATGGGCCTTCTCGATTTCGTCAAAGAGCACCACGGAATAGGGGCGGCGGCGGACTTGTTCGGTGAGCTGGCCGCCTTCCTCGTAGCCGACGTAGCCGGGGGGGGAACCGACCATGCGGGAGGCGTTGTGGCGCTCCATGTATTCGCTCATGTCCAGTTGAATGAGGGCTTTGATGTCGCCGAACAAAATTTCCGCCAGGGCTTTGGCCAGCAAGGTTTTGCCCACGCCGGTGGGTCCGAGCAGGGCAAACGTGCCGATGGGCCGGCGCGGGTCCTTCAAATCCGCCCGCGAACGGCGCAGCGCCTTGGCGAGGGCGGAGACGGCTTCCGTTTGGCCAACGAGCTTGCGGGCCATTTCCGTTTCCAGGGCGAGCAAGCGCTGGGCTTCGTCTTTCTCCATCCGGCGCAAGGGAATGCCGGTCCATTTGGAAACGACTTGCAAAATATCTTCTTCGCTGACGGTGACGCGCTTTTCCTCGCGGCTGGCGCGCCAGGCGGCCAAAACCGCGTCCAACTTCTCCTTGGCCTGTTTTTCCCTGTCGCGCATGGCGGCGGCGCCTTCAAAGTCCTGGTCCTTGATGGCGCGTTCCTTCTGGCCTTTAATTTTCTCGATGTCCGCCTCAAGACCTTTGACCTCCGGGGGGCGGGTCATGGTGCCGATGCGGGCGCGCGAGCCGGCTTCATCCATGACATCAATGGCCTTGTCGGGCAAAAACCTGTCGGTGATGTAACGGTCGGACATTTTGACGGCCGTTTCGATGGCCTGGTCGGTGATCTCGGCTTTGTGATGCTCCTCGTATTTGGGGCGGACGCCTTTGAGGATGAGCACCGCTTCCTCAATGGACGGCGCCTCAACCTTGATCGTCTGGAAGCGGCGTTCCAGGGCGGCGTCTTTCTCGATGTATTTGCGGTACTCATTAAGGGTGGTGGCGCCGATGCATTGCATTTCGCCCCGGCTCAAGGCGGGCTTGATAATGTTGGAGGCGTCCATCGTCCCTTCGGCTGAGCCGGCGCCGACGATGGTGTGCAATTCATCTATGAACAAGATGATGTTCTTGGCCCGCCGTATTTCGTCCATGACGGCTTTGATGCGCTCCTCGAACTGGCCGCGGTATTTGGTGCCGGCGACCATCAAAGCGAGGTCGAGAGTGATGACGCGCTTGTCGCGCAAGATTTCCGGGACGTTGCCGCGGGCGATTTCCTGGGCCAGGCCTTCCACGATGGCGGTCTTGCCCACGCCGGCTTCACCCAGCAAGACGGGATTGTTCTTGGTGCGGCGGCAGAGGATTTGGACGACCCGCTCGATTTCGTTTTGGCGGCCAATGACGGGGTCCATCTCCCCCTTGCGGGCGATGTCGGTCAGGTCGCGCCCGAAGGCCTTGAGGGCGGGGGTCTTGACTTCGCCTTTTTTCTCGGGAGCTTTTTCCGGGCCGGCATCGGACGGGCCGCCAGTCTGGGGTTCGTCCGAGGCGGCAAAATTGGGGTCCAGTTCCTTGAGGATTTCCTGGCGGGTTTGCTCGATGTCAACATCAAGATTCTTCAACACGCGGGCGGCGACGCCGTCGCCTTCGCGGAGCAGGCCGAGCAAAATGTGTTCTGTGCCGACGTAAGTATGGTTCAGGGCCTTGGCCTCCTTGGAGGCCAGGGCCAAAACCTTCTTGACACGTGGGGTGTAGGGAATATTGCCGATCATCTTCTGGTCGGGGCCGGTGCCGACCTGCTTTTCGACTTCCATGCGGACGGTTTCCAAGTCCAGGCCAAGCTTTTGCAGGACGTTGACGGCCACGCCCTGGCCGAGTTTGATGAGGCCGAGCAGGAGATGTTCGGTGCCGACGAAATTGTGATTGAACCGGTCGGCCTCCTTTCGGGCCAGCGCCAGCACCTGTTGGGCGCGGGGCGTGAAATTGTTCATGGCTTCTTCACTCATAATACAAATTTGCCCCGTTTAGTTGCGTTTGTCCAGCGAACCGCCGCCGTTGCCGGGCAGTTTTGGGTTGGGGCGGCTGACATTTTGCAGGCGCTCGCGCAACATGTCCGCGCGAAGAATATCCCGTTCCTCGGCCGCCAGTTTCTCGGTATATTTTTGCTGCAAATGAGCGGGCTGGGTGATGACAAACAGCTCGTCGATCAAGGCCCGGTCCGCGGTCGGAAATTCGCCCAAATCAATTCCCAGCCGCATCAAGGAAAGCTGGTTCATGGTTTCTTTGGAAGTGATGCTGTGGGCGTTGGCCAGGATGCCGTAGGCGCGGCCAACGAAGTTGAAGACGATTTTGGGCTTTTTCTCCAGCAACATCCCGCGGGCGTTTTCCTCGTGTTCAATAATCTGCAGCAGCACTTTGTTCAAACGTTCCACAATGTCCAGCTCGACTTCGCCCAGGGTCATTTGGTTGGAGACCTGGAAGACGTTGCCCAGGGCTTCGGTCCCTTCGCCGTAGAGGCCGCGCACGGCCAGGCCCAGTTTGTTGACGGATTGAATGATTTGGTTGATTTGCTCGGCCAGGACCAGCCCCGGCAAATGCAACATGGCGCTGACGCGGATGCCGGTGCCGAGATTGGTCGGGCAAGCCGTCAAATAACCCAACTCGGAGGTGAAGGCGTAATCGAGCTTGCGCTCCAGATCGGAATCGATCTGGTCAATGGCCAGCCAGGCCTGTTGGAGCTGGAGTCCGGGCCGCAGGGCTTGCATGCGCAGATGATCCTCCTCGTTGATCATGACGCAGAGGGATTCCTCCTTGTTGAGGACCAAACCGCTGCCCGCGCTTTTGGCGGCGTGTTCGCGGCTGATTAAATGGCGTTCGACCAGGATTTGCTTGTCCAACGGACCGAGGTTGTCCATCGTTTCCGAGAACGCCCCTGTCAACTGCGGCAAGCTTTCCACCGCCGGCCGAATGGTTTCCAGGGCCTTGATCCGTTCGGTCTTTTTCGCCCAGCCCGGAAAGGGCAGGCTGCGCAGATTGCGCGCCAAACGGACGCGGCTGGACATGACGATGCGGTCGTGTGGACCGGTGCGCCGGGCGCTTTCGACCGGTGGACTGAGAAATTCTTGAATCGTCATGGATTTATTTCCGGGCCGTTTGATTCATCTGGTCCTTGGTCTCCTTGATTTCATCCCGCAGGGAGGCGGCTTGTTCAAAATCCTCCGAGGTCACAGCCTTGTCCAGTTTCCTCTGCAAATGTTTCAGCCGCTCGGTCAAATCCCGGCTCTGGCGCAAGGCCAAAGGAGCCTTGCCGACATGCTTGGTGCCCTTGTGCATGGACTTGAGCAACCCTTCCAACCCCTCGGCAAACGCCGTGTAACACTGGGAGCAACCCAGCCGCCCGGCTTTCTTGAAATCGGCCTGGGTAAAGCCGCAGTTGGGGCACTTGACTTCCTCGCCGCCGCTGGATTGCGCGATCTCCTGGGAAGCGCCCAAACCGAGCAGCAGATCCGCCAGTGAAAAGCCGGCCGGGTCATTGATCCCTTTTTGTTTGGCGCACTCCTCGCACAAATCCACTTTTTGCATTTTTTCCCCGACGATCTGCGTCAAATGAACCTTGGCGGGGTTCTGCTTACAAAACATGCATAGCATACTGTTTAATTTACCACAGTTCGCTCAAATTGAGAATGAAAATCCGCGCCTTCATCCCCTTCAATCAAATATCGGCTCGCCGGACGCTTTGGTTAATTCATGATAGCGCTTGATGAGCCGCCCGGTGACCGGCCCCGGCCGGCCGTTGCCGATGATGCGGCCGTCAATTTTGACCACCGCGATGATCTCCGCCCCGGTGCCGGTCAGAAAGCACTCGTCGGCATTGAACAGATCGTACCGGGTCACATCGGGTTCGCTGACGCTCAAACCATTTTGCCGGGCCAATTCCATCACCACTCCCCGAGTGATGCCGTGCAGCGCCCCGGCCGACAGCGGCGGGGTGGACAAATGCCCCCGCTTGACCAGGAAAATATTGTCGCCGGTGCATTCGGCCACAAAGCCCTGCGCATTGAGCATGATGGCCTCCTCGCAGCCGCCGTTGACTGCCTCGATTTTGGCCAGGATGTTATTGAGATAATTGAGCGACTTGATGGCCGGATTCAAGGCGCCGTGCCAGTTGCGCGCCGTCGGCGCCGTGATGATGTCCAAACCGCGTTTGTAAACTTCCGCCGGATAAAGCTGGATTTTGTCCGCGATGATGATGACCGACGGACGTTTGCAGGTGTAGGGATTCAAACCCAGCGAGCCGACCCCGCGAGTGACGATCAGCCGGACGTAACCGTCGCGAATCTTGTTGCGGCGACACGTCTGCACCACCGCTTGAATCAATTCCTTGCGCGACAATGGCACCTTGAGCAGAATGGCCCTGGCGGAAGAGAAAAGGCGCTCGATGTGTTCGGCCAGCTTGAAGACGCGGCCATTGTAAGCGCGAATGCCCTCGAACACGCCGTCCCCGTAAAGAAGGCCGTGGTCGAACACCGACACCCGGGCGGTTTTCTCATCAAAAAATCTGCCGTTGATATAAATTTTCATCAGTTAAAATCAGCCCAAACTACGCCCTGGCCTCCGCAGTGGCGAGTTTAAATTTTCGCGCGGCGGGCATCCGAACGCATCCCGGCTTTTGGGTCATCCGGCTAAAAAATGCTGAATGCCGAAGGCTAAAGGCTGAAGTTTTTAACCACGGATGGACACGGATTTCTAACCGCTTTCGCCTTGCCGAGCCTTTTTTCGCGCTCTGTCCCGTTCAAGGGCGGCGTGAACCAAGTCGGGATTGAGGCGCGCATTGGTTTGTCGAAGCCGTTCCATCACTTGCGGTAAATCCAGCAGCCCCCGTGTTGAGGCCTGTTCAAGCACTCCAATCGTTCCAATCACCGCGAGTCCGCACTGAATGGCTGCATTGCGCCCGGCGCGGTCATCCATCAAAACGGCAGCGGCTTTGATTTCTTGAGCGAGGCAAATCGCTTCCAACTCGCCCGCGTCCACATCCAGAACCAGATTGATTGACTTGGGCGTTTGGAGTGCAACCCAGGGCGGCAACGCACTGGCCCACTCCCGCACCGCTGACGGAGTATTGGGCTGTTGCAGTTCCCGAAACACCGTCGGCGGAATCACCACTGTCTGGAAAAGAGCGGGAAGCACCGATGGAGCGCCGCACAGAACCAAGTAGTGCAGCGGCGAAGTGTCCGAAACAACGACGCTCACGAGTGGGCGAGAATTTTCGCCAGCGTCTCAGTGTCGGCTTTCAAGTCGGCAGCGGAGTAATTCAGGGGCACTCCGCGATCCTTGAGGAAGGTTTCCGTCTGCCAATAGTCCAAGCCCAGCATTTCACCGACCTGCCGATGAGAAAGGCGTCCGGCCCGATAGCCCTCAATCGCCGCGTCCTCCATGACGTGACGAGCCACCGCGTCCGGGTTTTCGCCCCACTGACGGGCGACTTGATCGGGCAATTCCACAGTCACTTGCATGATGTCGGTAATCTACCACAGCGATGGCATCCCTGGCAAGCCCACGCATTTTCGACATTGCTGATTGTGCCTTGAAGCGGTCAGGAGAGGCAGGGAATGAAAACCCGGTTTCAAATCAGGACACCACCAAATCCGTGGCATTAATCCTCTTTTTTTGCCTTTGCTGGAGCTTTCTTTTTGTAGGGGGAATGGAGATTGAAATAGATGCCGCACAAGGGCCGTTCCTGCTCGGTCTGGCTGAGGATGATCGTCACCTGTTTGTCCAGCGCAATGCCGTGGCGCAGATGGGGTCCGCGGCTGACATAGGCCCGGATGGCTTTGTCCATCAGGGACACCAGCGTCCCTTTGCACTCCTCCGGCGTCTTGTCGAGGCAGACGATAAATCTGTCGTAGGTCTTAAGCGCCTCCAAAATTTCCCCCTCAAATGTTTCGACGGTCAAGTCCATATTATTCGTCACTCGTCCTGATTGGGGCCGGCTTTCGCGGCCCCAAAACGGCGCTGCCAAGCCGTATCATAGTCGCTCCTTCCTCCACAGCCACCTCAAAATCGCCGCTCATTCCCATGCTCAGATGGGACAGGGGAGCGCCCAGTATTTCTTCGCACTGCCTTTTCAACCCGCCCAACCGCCGGAACACCGGCCGCACCTTTTCCGCCTCTGGCGTCCACGGCGCAACCGTCATCAGCCCATACACTTCAATTTTCGGCAGGGCGTTGATTTCCTTTAATTCCAAGAGCACGTTTTCGGGGGAATAGCCGAACTTGCTCGATTCCCCCGCCACATTGACCTCCAGGAGCACGGGCATCGTTTTCGCCGATTTTTCCGCCCATTTATTGATCTCGCGCGCCAGGGCAAGGCTGTCCACGCTCTGGATCATGGCAAACAAATGCACGGCATCACGGCATTTATTCGATTGCAAATGGCCGACCAGATGCCACTGCAACCGGCCGGGGCATTGGCTTACTTTGATCTTTGCCTCCTGCACGCGGCTCTCGCCAAAAAGGGACACACCCAAATCCGCGGCGGCGCACACCACGTCCGCCGGGTGTCCTTTGCTCACGGTGACAAGCGTCACCGAGGAGGGATCGCGTCCCGCCCGGGCGCAGGCGGCGGCCACTCGTTGCTGCACATTTTTCAGGTTGGCGGCAATATCCATGGAGGTTGATGCGGGATGCCTGCGGAGCGGCCCTCAGATCAAACCGGCCGTTTCAGGAAAGCCGCAGAGGATGTTCATGCTCTGGACAGCCTGTCCGCTTGCCCCCTTGGTGAGGTTATCCATCGCGCTCATCACAATCAGCCGGCCGGTCCGCGCATCCAGGCGCCAGGCGATTTCGATCACGTTCGTTCCCGTCACGTTCTTGGTATCGGGCAACGCCTCGTCTTCCAGGAGCCGGACAAACGGTTCGCCGCCGTAGGCTTTTTGGTAACACTGCGCGATCTGGTTCTGCAAAGCCGCCATCTCATTCTCATTGGCAAAGTGTTCCACGGGCGCCAGATACAGCGTGGTCAGCAGGCCGCGATTGACCGGAATCAAATGCGGGGAAAATTGCAGCACAACCGCCCTGCCCGCCGCCAGGCCCAATTGTTCCTCGATTTCCGACAAGTGCCGGTGCCTGGGTATCCCGTAAGGCCGCATGCTCTCGTTGCATTCGGCGAACAGAAATTCCAGCTCGGCCTTTCGTCCCGCCCCGCTCACCCCGCTCAGCGAATCGGCGATCATCCCGCTGCTCTTGACCAGCCCCGCTTTGAGCAACGGCAGGACCGGCAGCAGAATGCCTGTCGGATAGCACCCGGGCGAGGCGATGAGCGCGGCCTTCTTGATTTCGGCCCGGCGCCATTCCGGCAAGCCATAAACGGACTTTTGCAGCAAGGCCGGCGCGGGGTGCTCGCGCCCGTAAAACTCCCGGTAAACAGCCGGACTCTTCAGGCGGAAATCCGCGCTCAAATCAATCACCTTGCAACCCAGGTCCAAGAGCGGACCGGCAAATTCCGCCGCAACGCCGTGGGGCAAGGCCAGAAACACCACCTGCGCCGCCCGGCCCAGCAACTCCACGTTCGGTTCGCCAAATCGCAAACTTCGTGCGCGCGGGTCGCCGGCGTGCCTGGGAAAAACCTGGGCCAGGGTTTGCCCGGCGTATTGGCGCGAGGTCACCGCCGCCAATTCCACCCGGGGATGCCCCAGGAGCAGGCGCGCCAATTCTTCCCCGGAATAACCGGAAGCGCCGACGATGGCTGTTTTGATCGGAGAAATCACCTTACAAATTGCAATGCTATCCGCGGTTGGGCCGGCGCGGAGCGCGCGCCGGCGCTGTCAATAATAATAATAAAAACAGTGAAATTTTCACTGTTTCCCGCCGCTCAACGTTTGCTGTACTGGAAGCGTTTGCGGGCGCCGGGCTGGCCATACTTCTTGCGTTCCCTCATGCGCGGGTCGCGCGTCAGGTAACCGGCTGACTTCAGCGCCGGGCGCAGCGCCGCGTCAACCCTCAACAAGGCCCGGGCGATGCCGTGCCGGATGGCTCCGGCCTGTCCCGCCGGGCCGCCGCCTTCGACATTGATGCGGACGTCGAACTTATTCGCCCATTCCGTCGCGGCCAGGGCCTGCGTGGCCAGCGTGCGGAGGCTGTCCGTGCCGAAATAATTGTCGAATGGCCGTCCGTTGATGACTATTTTCCCGGACCCGGCCGCCAGGCGAACGCGCGCCACGGCGGTTTTGCGGCGTCCGGTGCCGGAGAATTCTTTGGTGTCTGCCATGATAAAAGCGGGTTGGAGATTAACGGATTATTTGGCGGGCGTCAATGGCGCGGGCTGCTGGGCGGCATGAGGATGCTGGCTGCCTTTATAGACTTTCAACTTGGTCATCAGGACCCGGCCCAAACGATTTTTCGGCACCATGCCGCGCACGGCGTGGGTGATTAATTTCTCAGGATGGCGGGCGCGAACCGTGGCGACCGAGGTGTATTTTTCGCCGCCTTTCCAACCGGAATAGCTCATAAACTGCTTGTCCGTCTCCTTTTTCCCCGTGAGCCGGACCTTCTCCGCATTGATCACCACGACAAAATCGCCCGCGTCCAAGTGGGGGGTATAAACCGGTTTATCCTTCCCGCGCAAAATATTGGCGATTTGAACAGCCAGACGGCCCAGGATGGCGCCATTGGCATCGACCACATGCCATTTGCGCTGGTCCAAATTCTTTTTTGGCAAATACGTCTTCATCAAAAACCCCTCACAGGGAGCGGAGAACCTACCAAACCGCCGTGCGAAGTCAACAGGCAAAAAGAAAAAAAATCTCAAGCTCTCAAATGATAAAATATGCTTCAATCAAACTGCTGACGCACGGAAAGCCGCATGCCAAATTGCACACCGATTTGCATTGACAATTCAAGTAATGTTCCTAATCTTCCCTCAACTTATTAAGCCCTTTTTTTAATGCCTGTTCAACTGAAGGCTCCTTATCGAAGGCGAATTTGGAATTTATGGCTGGTGTGGGTCAAGGCAGCACAGAAAATAGAAATGCCGGTGGGCCAAAATCGGAAAAGCGGCATCCTCTACTAGAGAAGATTTTTTGGGGTGCTGGCATCGTCATCGCAATCATAGCTTTTTTGAAATACTTTAGTTCGCACACTCCTAGACCACCTCCGACAGTGGTAGTTTGCCCGATTGCGAGCGACCAAGCCGTTCAACAGCAGGCGGCCCCAATCAGGGGCCAACAGCAGGCGGCCCCAATCAGGGGCCAACAGCAGCCGGTCCCAATCAGGGGCCAACAGCAGCCGGTCCCAATCAGGGGCCAACAGCAGGCGGTCCCAATCAGGGGCCAACAGCAGGCGGCCCCAATCAGGAGCCAACAGCAGGCGGCCCCAATCAGGAGCCAACAGCAGGCGGTCCCAATCAGGGGCCAACAGCAGGCGGCCCCAATCAGGAGCCAACAGCAGGCGGCCCCAATCAGGAGCCAACAGCAGGCGGCCCCAGCCAGAGTCCAGCAGTAGGCGGCCCAAACCAAGGACAAAGCCTCTGCCCGGTGGGAGGCGCACCAAGCCAGAGCCAAGGTTGCTTCTGATAATCGTCGACTTGCCGATATCTGGCGAAGGCCTGGGGTTGCCCAGCCGACGGTCCGTCAGTAGCTTTCAGCCTTGGCCATCACCTTGCCGCTGATGGCTACACGCAACCGTCCAGGATGGAGATACTCCTAAAACGGATGATGGAAAAAGCTTGGTTGTGCTAAACCAAGCTGACGTGCCCGGCGCGTTGACTCATGGGAAGACCTTACCGAACGGTGAAAGGTTCTCCGGATCGTTGACTCACGATTGAGCTTACCGAGCTTGCTTTGCATTTAACACCTGTTTGAGCTGTTGTTCAATCTGCTCTTTG
>Ga0326727_10026346_pt1 | contig 10790 bp, 2 predicted proteins | sample MB2enrmetagenome_FD_207643 | JGI IMG/M metagenome (GOLD analysis project Ga0326727, IMG submission 207643) | Lab enriched peat soil microbial communities from McLean, Ithaca, NY, United States - MB29MY | ecosystem: Environmental > Terrestrial > Soil > Wetlands > Peat | place: USA: New York... | reverse complement strand
GCCAGACGGCCCCAATCTTAATCCCGTTGCCAATCTCGGCCGCAATCTCATCCGTCCCGAGAGTGTGGCCGACGGCTCGGCCGAGAGCCTGATGCGCACGGTCAATGACCTGGCCGTGCAAAGGGGGGAAATGGCCGTTGTCCGCATTCCCGCCGCGGACAACGCCCAGCAAACCCTCTTTGAGAACCTTGGCTTTGCCTGCGTCGGTTTCCAGCCGCTCAAGCACATGCTCCAGCAACGCATCGGCGTCCTGTTCTACGTGCGCGGCGCCAATTCCGTCCTGGTCACCCGCAACTCTCTCTCGGAGTCCCTCTCCCAAGTCAGCGAGTTGGCCATCGACGCCCTGGGAAAGCTGCAAATCCCCAACGCCATGATGGTGCGCGACGGCACCACCGGATACCCCCTGCAATGCGATTTGAAAGTCCACGACGCCACCGTCGATGATTACGAGTTGTGGCGGCTCCAGGCCGAAACCTCCAATCCGCCAATCGAAGTCTCCGGCCGTTTTAATATGGGCTTTGGCCTGATGCGCATGCCCGCCGTCTATCAACCCCGCGCCTTTTTGGGCCAGCGCGATGAGAGGATGGTCGCCGGGCTGGAGTTCTGCTTTGATGAACAAGACCGATGCGCCCGCGTCACCGAGGTTTTTTGCAGTGACGATGTCTCGGGCGGCGCCCTGCTGGCGCACGCGCTCAAAGCGGTTCAGGAACAATTCGGCGCCGTTTATACCGAGATTGACATCCTGGCCACCGCGCCGCGCCTGCTCAAAAGCGCCGAGCAACTGGGCTTCGTTCCCGTGGCTTATTTGCCGGCCTTTTTCTGCCGCCATGGCCGTTACTGCGACGTGGTCAAAATGGTCAAATTGAATGTCGCCTACTCGCTGGAAAGCGGCGATTTCACGGCCCACGCCAAAAGCACGGTGCAAATCATCGACCGCAATTTCGAGGACCAGAAGATGGGCCTGGCCATCATCAACCTCCTGCGCCCGTTGTCCATGTTCAATGGGTTGGGCGACGGAGAATTGCGCAAGATCGCCCGCCTCTTCGTTCAGAAACTATACCGTCCCGGCGACCAGGTTTTTGCCAAGGGCGACTTGGGTGACGAGGCTTACGTCGTTCTGCGCGGCAAAATCAGCATCCAGTTGGAGCAGAACGCCCCCGCCATCGCGCTGCTGGGCGACGGGAAGATCTTCGGCGAACTGGCCTTCCTGGACGGGGCGCCGCGCGTGGCCTACGCGGTTGCCGCCCAGCCCAGCATCCTGCTGGTGATGAAGCGGGCGGCCTTTGGCGATTTGGTGCGCCGCGAGCCCGGCTTGGGCATGATGGTCATGCGCAATCTGGCCCAGGATCTGGCCATCAAGCTGCGCGGCGTCAACGAATCCCTCTCCGGCGTCAGAAAACAAGGGGCCAGAGCGTAGCCGCACTTTGCCGGCGTTGGGGATCCAAGCTCGGAATTCCCCGGTTGCGAAACCGCCCAAGGAATGCGATACATTCCTCTCATGCGCTATCGGCGATTTGGTCGGACGGAATTGGCGATGCCCGTAATTTCCTGCGGCGGAATGCGGTACCAATTCAAATGGCAGGATGTCCCGCCGTCGGAAATCCCGCCGGACAACCAGGCCAACGTCGAGGCCACCATCCACCGCGCCTTGGACTTGGGCATCAATCACATCGAAACGGCCCGCGGTTACGGCACATCGGAGATGCAACTGGGCCGCCTCCTGCCCAAATTGCCGCGCGATAAAATCATCGTCCAAACCAAGGTCGCGCCCCAGGCGGACGCCCGGGAGTTTGTCAAAATCTTCGACCGCTCGATGGCCTATTTGGGGCTGGATTACGTCGATCTGCTGGCGCTGCACGGCATCAACCACCGCGAATTGCTCGACTGCTCTCTGCGCAAGAACGGCTGCGTCGCCGCCGTTCGCCGCCTCCAAAAGGAAGGCCGCGTCCGTTTCGTAGGCTTCTCAACTCATGGCGCCACCGACGTGATCCTCGACGCCGTGGCGAGCGGGGAATTCGATTACATCAACTTGCATTGGTACTTCGTCAATCACTTGAACTGGCCTGCCATCGCCGCAGCCCGCCAGCGCGACATGGGAGTCTTCATCATCAGCCCCAACGACAAGGGCGGAAAACTTTACGAGCCGCCGCCGAAGATGGTGGAACTGTGCGCGCCGTTGACGCCGATGGGATTCAACGATCTCTACTGCCTGGCGCGGCCGGAGGTGCATACCCTGAGTTGCGGCGCGTCCCGTCCGCGGGATTTCGACGAGCACGTGCGTGCGCTGGATCATTACGACAACGCCGCCGCGATCGTCGCGCCCATCGAGCGCCGCCTGCGCGCGGAAATGGACCGGGTGCTGGGGGCGGATTGGTGCCAGGGCTGGTTCGCCGGCCTGCCCGAGTATTACGATGTCCCCGGCCAGGTCAACGTCTTGGAAATCCTGCGCCTGTGGACTTACGCCAAGTCGCTCGATTTGGTGGCTTGGGGCAAGATGCGGTATAACCTGCTGGGGCAGGCCGATCATTGGTTTCCCGGTGAGAACGCGGGGGCGTTCGACGAGGGCACGTTGCGCGCCGCCCTCAAGAAAAGCCCTTTTCGCGACAGAATCCCCGCCTTGCTCCGGGAGGCGCACGCCATGCTGTTTGACAAGCCCAAGATGCGGCTGAGCCAGAGCGCATAGACTTTGGGCAAATCTTGACGGCCCCTCAAGGCCCCAGTCGCACGCGGTAAAACCGCTGACTGCTGTTTGTGGCGCTAAAATCCTCGAATACCCACGGTGTGGCCGGCGCGTTGGTGGTGAATATCGTCGTCCAGTCTGCGAGGTCCGCGGAGGTCAGAATGGAATAATCGGGACCGCTGTCGCCTGAGACCATGGATTGAAAGACGCCATTGCTCCAAGCTGGGGGGCCAAAAACCGGCTGGCTCGGCAGGAGAACGGAGATGGTGAAATTCTGGGTGGCGCCCAGGCTGGGCAACCCGTTGTTGAAAACGGTGATGGCTACAGGATAGGTGGCGCCGCCCTGGGCAATCGCGGGCCGCCAGCTAAACAGACCCGTCACCGCATCTATGGTGGCGCCGGCAGGCGAGCCGGCCAGACTGTAACGAAGCAATTGCGGCGGCGCGTTGACATCGGTGGCGGCGTTCTGAATTTGAAGTGTTCTTGCGGCAAGAATCGTCTGATCGGCCACAGGGCCCAGCGCCGGTTGAACGTTCAAGTCCGCCAGCGAGGCGACGGCGACGGCGGAAGCGGGGCCGGATCCGCAATTATTGACAGCTTCCACGATGTAGTAGTAAGCGGCTTTGTCCATTATCGTGCCGTCGGTGTAATTGGTGTCCGCGACGTTCATTGCCAGCATCGCAAACGGCCCGGCCTGGTTGGTCGAGCGAAGAACATCGTAGCCGGTGGCGCCGGGAGTGGGAGGGGAAGGCGGCCACGCAAGAATGATTTGCCCATTTTCGGCGGTCACGGCCAGACCGGCGGGCGCCGGCGGAGCCTGGCAGACCACGGTGGCGCTGGCTCCGAGCGAGTCGGCGCTTTGTCCGGCAGTATTGACGGCGGAAACGACGTAGTAATACGTGCCGGGAGAAAGGCCGAGGTCAATATGCAAGGTGGCGACGCGATTGGCGATAAGAGTGTAAGGTCCCTCGGAAACCGTGGCGCGCAAGATATTATAGCTTGAGGCGCCTGAGCTTGCATTCCAGGAAAGCCCGACTTCTCCGTTGCCGGCTGTCGCAGTCAGTCCTGTCGGCACCGCGGGAAGGCTCAAGGAGGATGCGGCGCCAATTCCGTACTGGGCCATAAGCGAGTTCTGCGCGAATTGGCGATTGGCATCATTCAGAGCGGTGTCGAAAATCCGGATCTCCGCAATGTCGCCGGAGAGAAAACTGCTCAAGTCTTGTTGCGCGCCCAAAACCAGGCGCGGGGGCGATGTCAGCGAGGCGGTGGAGCCTGTCACACTGGAGGCAAAGGCGCCATCGACATAGAGCGAAATCAGGCCGGTGCTTTGAACCCGCTCAAATGCAAAGACGTGCGGCACGCCACTGTTGTAGCCTGTGGCGGAAACGGCCGTATTATCTGGACTGCCGTCGCCGCACAGAATCTCGCCGCTGGCATTGAGAGAGCTTGCGAATTTGTTGCCCGTGCCCGCGACCTCGCCGCTGATCAATCCCGCGCCTTGCCAGTACTCTGTGCCCGATCCGACGCCCTGGGTGCTTCGGAAGACGCAGGCGATCGTAAAGTCATTCGATATTACGGCAGGCAGAGCCAGGAACGTGCTGTAGTTGGCAAGGAAACGAACCACCGGCAGGCCGTTCATGGCATTGGTGACAAAGACCGGTTCCTGCGCGACGACTCTGTTCGTGGCGTTATAGCCGTTGCCGGTCGAGTCCGTCCAGGTGGCCACTCGTGCGCCGTTGGCCAGGCCGATTGCGGCGGCTTTGTACCACACCAGCGGTTGGACCGGATTGACGGGCACGACCTGCAATCCACAAACGCCGACGCCGTCGCCGCTCGAACTGCTGTCCCATTGAATATAGACCGTCATCGCGCCGGACGCGTTGGGCGAAAGGCCCGATAATTGGACATAGTTGCCAAGCGCCGGCGTTCCAGGTGTGGTATCGACTGACTGGATAAAGTTGCTCGTGTCCGAAAAGGTCTGCCATTCCGGCCCCGCGTAATTGGTCAAGCCGGGGCTCCCGCTGATGTCGGCGACGTTGGCCGTATTGTCGTTGAGATAAAAGTAAACGTCATAGATTTCGTTGCCGCTGAGATTGGCGAAGGTGACTTCCATCAGGCCGGAACCCAGCGTTGCGGGACTGCCGGTTCTCGCCTTCCAGAACGTGTTCATCATCCTCGTGTTCGCTTGACTCGATGCGGTGGCATTTCCGCTGTGCCACCCGTCGCTGATGCCGTAGGCCGCGATGGAAACCGGCGTGGCCGTTCCACCGCTGTCTTTCAAGTAATTTACCGTCAGGCCGCCGGCGGCGACGGTGGAGGAAGGAGTCACGGGCGCCACATTCCAATTGGATGCGGCAGCGACGCCCGCAATGTCGCCAGGGTTTAGAAAGAATCCGCTATAGCCGTAGTAGTTGGTGATGGCGCATTGGACGCTGACGACGCCTGGCGAACCGCTCACCACCCGCGAGAGCGTCATCGTTGCGACAGAGCTTGTCACGCTGCCATAACCGTTGCTGACAACGACATAGAATCCAACCGAACTGCCGGCGTCGCCCGCTGTTGTCAGGTGAGTATAGGAACTGTTTGTGGCGCCAGGGATGATGCCGGCCACTCCGCCGCTGATTTCTTCCCACTGGTAGTAAAAGGGTTGTCCATTGGTCGCAACAACGGAAAATGTAATCGGCACATTCGTATAAATCGGGGTCGAAGTGACAAAGGATTGCGGAGGCGAAAGAATTGCGGGCGCCAGCACGGGGACGGCAGGCGTGGCGCTGGCTTCGGCGGAATTGGCGCTCTCGCCATTTCCATTGACGGCGGAGACAACATAGTAATACGTCGCGCCGCCGATCACATTGGTATCGATGTAACTAATAGCTGTGTAACTGGCGATTGTGGCATAAGGACCGCCTTGAGATTGCGAACGCTTGACGTTATAGCTGGTCGCGCCAAAGCTGATCGTCCAGCTCAACGCGATTTGATTGCCTCCGGCGGCGGCCGCAAGACCCGAGGGCGCCGCCGGAGGATCGTTGGTGGAGAGCGCCTGGAATGATTGGACCGCGGAGGTCAATCCCGGGGACGTTGCGGTGAGCGTCATCGACCCCGCAGTCTGCGCTCCGACCAAGGCCATGCACCAGCCATTGAAGGCGCTGCGTTGGGACGCGCGATCCGGTTCATGGCTGGCAGGATCGCCGTTGCCCACGCCGGCAACAACCCCGGGCAGTGGTATGCGGAAGGTCACCAGATTCGAGGCCGTCGGAACGACCCGCCCTTGCGTATCCACAATTGATGCATAGACCACCGTGACATCCTCGCCGTCAGCGGTGACAGTGCTGCGGTCCGTGGTCAACTGAATCGCAGCCGCTGCTCCGGTGGTGGCGATCTCATTGGTGGCGACGGTATTGCCATTGGCATCATACCCTTTGGCCAGCAACGTTCCGGCGGAATAGGGGACAGACCATTGCTGATGACCGTAAGCAGGCATGACCTGCGCACCCTGGCTGACGCCGTTGAGAAAGAGTTCGACGCTGGCGGTGTTGGCGTAGCACCAGACGCTAATGGTCTGGCCGGAGGACCAATTCCAGTGGGGGAAAATGTGAACCAGCGGCTTGCCGGCCCACCAGGCCTGGTAATAGTAAGTCATGTCTTTAGGCAGGCCGCAGGAGTCCAGCACTCCAAATTTGGAACTGATGCAAGGCCAGCCATAGGGCGACGGCTCGCCCTTATAGTCAAATCCGGTCCACGTGAACGAACCGGCAAAATAGGGACGCTCCACAACCGGCTGCCAGGAGCCTTCCGGACTGCTGTAGGAACTGATGTATGCCACGCCGTCGTTGGTGTACTCGCCGCGGTCCGCCATGGCGGAGGAGGTCTCGCTCCCGTACATCGGCTGCGAGGGATAGGCCTGGTGAAAGGCGTCATACTCATTGGGACTGTAGTTGAAACCCTCGATGTCCTCGACCTCAGTGATGCCCAGTGAGAACCACCCCCCATTCATCGCGCACGTCACAGGCCGGCTGGTGTCAATTTGCAGCACGCTTTTCTTCATCGCGTAGAAAATGTCCGCGCCGGCTTGCGTTCCCGAGGCACCCTCTTCATTGCACATCGACCACATGATGACGCTGGGGTGGTTGCGGTCGCGAAGTATCATGCTGTCCAGAGCGCGGAGATCGTTATAGGGCGTTTGCGCGGTCGTTGGAGCATAGCCGCCGGTGGCGTCGCCGAGGTTGCGGTTCTCGTCCATGACCAGCATTCCCAGCCGGTCACAGGCCTCGAGCAGGGCGGGGGTGGGCGGATTGTGGGAGCAGCGCCAGGCGTTGGCGCCAAACTGCTTGAGTTTCATCACCCGCCAGTAGTAAAGGTTGTCGGGAATCCCGATGCCGACGCCGGCAAAGTCCTGGTGATTGCACATTCCCTTGAGTTCGACCCGTTTTCCATTCAGAAAAAAACCATTGTTGACATCGTAGAGAATGGAGCGAATTCCAAACGACGTCACGCGAGAATCAACAGGCTGGCTGTTCTGCTGAAGGCTCGTCTGCATCCGGTAAAGCTGAGGCGTCTCCAGCGACCACAACCGGGCGGCGCCCACGGAAAGAGTTTGAAGCACATTGGTGCCGGTGCCCGGAGGAAGAGTCAAAGAGGTGGTGGCGCTGCCGGTCGAGACTCCGTCAGGCCCGATGGCTTGCGAAACGACCGAAAATGTCTGCTCCCACGCGGCGGCATTCGTGACGCTCGTGGTGATTGTCAAGTCTGCTGACGCATTGCCGTTGGTGTCGGGACCACGCACATTGGCCGTGACCAAAACGCCGTCCGGGCAGACATGCAGAGGATTGGCCGTATTGAGCCAGACGTGGCGGTAGATGCCGGCGCCTTCGTACCACCAGCCTTCATCGACGTGCGGGTCAATATGCACCGCCAGAACATTGGTCCCCCCGGCAATCGCGAATGGAGTAATGTCGTAACGAAAGCTTGCGTAGCCGCTGTGCCAGTATCCCAAAGGATGGCTGTTAATCCACACTGTTGAATTATGGTAAACGCCGTCGAAATCAACCCATACGCTTTGGCCGGCCGCGGAGGAGGGAAGGACGAAGGTTTGACGATACCAGGCGTTTGCAATCGGCAATGAAGCATGACTGGTTTCCGCGGTGTTGGTGAAGCTGCCTTCGACGACATAATCGTGCGGCAGTTGGACGATGCGCCACGAACTGTCATTGAAGGTGGGATCCGAGGGGCTGAGGTCCTGAATGTCATCGCCCGATTGCAGCAGTGCCGGTCGAAGAATCCCGGCGAGGCCGTTGGTGTTTTGCAGGGCGATCGCGAGAACATTTGGACCGGAACCTGACCAATAGGAGTCCAGCGCGGGAATATCGAACGTGCCCGAATAGCGTCCAAGAAAAATGCCATTCAAATAAACGCTGGCGCCGGCATTGGTTCCCAAACCCAGAAAGTGAAGGGCCAGCGGCCTGCCACCCGTCGCAAAAGCATCCAGCCCCGTTCGCAGCCAGCCCGCTCCGGCGCTTCCTTGGAACAAATCTTCTCCAACGGCGGCGGCGGCCCATGCCGACGTGTTGAGGTTTGTCGCCGCCATGGCCGCTGCGTCGTTGGGGGCGTTGGTGTCGCTGAGCCACAGCCATTGCGTTAACGGATTGCCCGGCGGAGGCACCGAGTTGCCAGACTGCAAGAGCGCCGGCCCCAGGATCCCGCCCGACCCCCCGGTGTCCTGCACCGCGATGGCCAGGACATTTGGGCCGTTGCTCGACCACACGTAATCCAGCGGCGAGACGTCGAACTCCAGCGAGGAACCGGTGTGTTGCCCCACGAGGATGCCATTCAAATAAACGCTCGCATTGTCAGCCACATCTTCGAAGTGAAGCGACAGCGGGCGGGCAGGCGATGCCAAGGCATCGAGCGTCGCGCGAAACCAGGCGTAGCCGATGCGCCCGTTGAACACATCTTGTCCGACGGCGGCGTTGGACCAACTGGATGTGTCCAGATTGGTGGCCGTCATGGCCGGGGCGTCGTTGGCTGCGTTGTCGTCGGCAAGCCAAAGCCATTGAGCCACTGGAATCCCCGGAGGCTGCAACTGCTGCGAGGCCGACTGCAACAGAACGGGCGCATAAATCCCTCCTGCCCCGCCGGTGTTTTGCACCGCCACAGCCAGGACATTTGTGCCGCCAGGGATCCACGCCGCGCTGAGGGGGGAAACGCCGAACGGCTGAGACCAGCCATCGTGCTGGCCGATGAGCGAACCGTTGAGATACACCGTCCCATTATCATCGACGCCCTCGAAATAGATGGCGAGCGGCTGCACCGCCAAACTCGAGGCGACGATGGTGGAGCGAAACCACGCGTAGCCAATGCGTCCGTTGAAGACGTCGGTTCCAATCGCCACATTGGCCCAGTCGGTAGTATTGAGACCCGGCGCGGCCATGGTCGCCGCGTCGTTGGGGGCGTTATCGTCATTGATGTAAACCCACTGGGTCACCGGAATTCCCGGCGGCGCGAGGGCCGAATTGCCATCCAGTTCGTTTAAATGGAAACGCCAGCCGCTGTCCAGCAACTGGCGTTGTCGAGGCGCGCCCGGCGAGGCGGGCGAGATAACCAACACCACCGCGGCGATCCCTGCCGCGGTGGCGATTTTGAACCCGTTGACCGAATGAGTGCTCTTCAATTGACCTGCCTACGGAGCAATAACTTTGAAGAACATCTCAGGGGTCGTTGGTGTTGGAGTCAGCGTGTAGGGCGAACTGGCTACATTGGTCGTCCATGGTCCCAAAACGGTGGGCGCTTGCAGCAGCGTGCCCGACGACCACTTGAGTTGCACTTGCCCGTTGGCGGCCGGTTGGGCGGTCAGGGTCACAACGGGGCCGATATATTGCAACTGTGCGCCGTTAAGAGTCGCAAGTGTCTGCTTGCTGTTGCCGCCGTTCCAGGTTCCCGTCAGCGTCGCGTTGGTGACAGCAATCCCATTCCAGGTCAGATAGGTTTCGCCCAGGATGAATGCGTTGTCATTGGTCGGCGCCGCGGTCTGGGCAATTCCGCCCAGCGTGATGACCGGCACGGAGTCACGATTGGTTGATTCGGTGCCATCGCACGTAAACAGAACCACATTGTAAACGCCGTTGGGCAGCGCGAACGTGAACGGCTGCGCGACCGGATAGTAGGCCGACGCGCCGGAGTCAAGCAATGCGATTGTCGGGGTGCTGGTCCAATCCCAACTGCCCGCCGTCGTCAGCGTCCAGGAGATGCCGGTTTGGGTTGAGCCATTATCCGCCACCGCGCCGAAGCAGGAATAGGTTCCTGGAGTAAAGGTCGTGTTGGGATTAATCACCTGGTTCCAGTAAGTGCCGGTTCCGTAGCCTGGGATGCCCGGTCCGGTGTAGTCTCCAGCATTGTCACTGCCTTCGTAGGAAAGCCACTGGAAGTTGACTGTGAACGGCGAGGCCGGGACCGGCACGACCGTCAGCGTCGCGGTGCTGCTGGAGTTGTTGCCTTGGGAATTGGTGGCAGCCAGGCTGTATGTGCCCGAATCCGATAATCCCACATTGTTTAGGTTCAACGTGTTGTTGGTCTGGCCAACGATATTGGTGGCGCTGCCTGTGCCTTTGGCCACCTTCCATTGATACGTGATGGGCAGCGTACCGTCCATCGAGACGCTGAAGCTGGCCGAGCCGCCAACGAAGGTCGTGAACGAACCGGGAGCAATATCACTGATGATGTTCGGAGCGCTGGCCCCATTGACAGTCAGCACCATTGTTTCGCTAATGGTGTCACCCACCCCATTGATGACCTCCAGCGCGTAAGCAACGTTCCCGCTCAGTGCCGATGTGTTGATGGACAGTGTCGGCCCGTTGGCTCCAGGGATGTTCGTCGGCGCATTGCCGCTCCCGCCGTCGGTCAGCCATTGATAGGTGTAAGGCCCGGGTCCGCTCACCCCGTTGTCGCTCAGAGTTACGGGTGTGCCGGCATAAATAACGTTCGCCGGGGACGCCACAGGCGGCGCCACAACCGGGTCCTGCGCCAGAGCCAATCCAACGATGAACGTCGCATCCTGGTCAAGGCTCTTGCTGTAGGTGATTTGGCCGCCATTAGGCGGAATCACACAGGCGCGGCC
>Ga0326727_10026343_pt1 | contig 10792 bp, 9 predicted proteins | sample MB2enrmetagenome_FD_207643 | JGI IMG/M metagenome (GOLD analysis project Ga0326727, IMG submission 207643) | Lab enriched peat soil microbial communities from McLean, Ithaca, NY, United States - MB29MY | ecosystem: Environmental > Terrestrial > Soil > Wetlands > Peat | place: USA: New York... | reverse complement strand
CTTTGGGCATGCGGTGGTAGTGCGGGTCCTGATGGTCGATGGAAGAAATCACAAAGGTGCCGAAGAACTGGCCGGTCATGTCCTCTGTATAGCCGATGCCCACGGCGCGGCTCCAGCCGGGGAATCCAGGTCCGACGGGAGAGTGCGCGTTGGCGGCGACACCGATGGCCGTGATGCCCAGAATGGTGAGGCCGTTGAAGGGGTCCTCCACGTTACGCGCCGCCAACCAAGCCTTTTCTTTAGGCGTCATCGGCTTCACCTTCGGACCATTGGTGAATCGCATATACCAGTTCTTCTCCGGCTCGGGAGGGCAGGGCGGCGTTTGCTTACCGGACGCCGCTGGTGCGCTGGAGTGGCCGTTGGCTCCGGCGGGCGCCTTTCCGGCCTCGGGCTTGGCGACTTTAGTAGCCGGGCAGGGGGCTGTTGCCGGCGCAACGGCTGGGGTGGGTTTTTGCGGCTGAGGTGCATCCGGCAGCGACAGTTCGGGGCTCTCCGTCACGCCGGCCCAGGCAGGAATCGCGGCCAACAGCAACCCCGCTACCAGCAGCAGAACGGCGCAAGGCGTCCTCCGCGCCCCATACAACATCCATGAGCCGGCGTACTGATTCCGTACCACTCTTCTCCAATCGCTATGCAAAGATCAGGCACCCACTGACGGAATTGTAAGCGGCACACGCTTGCCGGCAAATCGGATTGTTGCCCGATTCAATGATCGCATCAAGGCGCAGCCGCAGAACCTCCATTTAGGCAAATCTACTGAGACTGACGCAGTAATGCTGTGCAAGGATGCACGCAACGGCAAGATAGGACGGTTGTTCTTCCGCACGGAATCCGGTTCCCATATTGACCATTACGGCACCTTGGGGATTAAGTCGATTGACGCGACGCGGCGCGCATCGCAGACTGGAAGAGATGGATTCATCGAATTTCCTTTCACGAGGTGCTTACTATGAGTTCTTATCCTCCTCCTCCTCCTCCTCCCCCTCCCGGCATCGGCGGCGTGGGCGCCCGCATCGAAGAGGCCGTTGAGTTGATCGAGATGGAGCTGCGCCACGCCATCGCCTACGTCAACGATGCGGTGGTTCCCCAGGTCCGCAAAGAATCGATCACGGCGCTGCGCACCGTGGCCGGCAAACTGCGCGATCTGGCCGACAAGTTCGAGCAGGACAGGAGCCCGCACCGCTGATGAACGGAGACCGGTTGAGGTTTGAGGTTTCCCACCCTTTCGCAAAATGCGTGAAAGGATGGTGTCCCCAAGGTTTGAGGGGCTCACGGGCAAAGTGTCTCCTGCTGGCGATTGCGCTTACCGCTGCCGCCGGCTGCGGGCATCAGCAAGCCGTTGCGCCGCTGCCCGCGCCGCAAGCCGCTCCGCCCCCGGTTCAGGCCCCTGCGCCCGCGCCGTCCCAGCGCATCGCGCCCACCCCAGCGCCGCCGGGCGGGGTTAGCGCCGAAGACCGCAGATATGTCCGGACGCACAAGCCGATCCTGACCGAGGAGGGCCTGGCTACCTGGTACACCGCGCCCTACAAGGGCCGCAAAGCCGCCAACGGCCAGGTCTTCAGCGACTACGCGATGACCGCCGCGCACCGCACCCTGCCCATGGGTTCGCTCATCGTCGTGACCAACCTCAAGACGGGCCAGTCCGCGTCTATGCGCATCACCGACCGCGGCCCGTTTGTGGAGGGCAGGCTGATCGATCTCACCATCGCCTCGGCCAAGGCCACGGGCGTCTACCAGACCGGCACAGCCCGCGTCCGGGTGGAGGTTTACCGCACGCCCAAGCCAATCAACACTGGCGGGCGCTGGTGCGTGCAGATCGGCGCCTTCGAGAGCGAGCGCAAGGCCAACAAGCTCAAGGCGCAACTGGAGCGCAAGTATCCCGGCGCCCGCGTGATCGAGTTTCCCGGCGAAGACAGCTACTGGGTCCGCATCCGTCCCGAGGGAGACGACCGCAAGCAGGCCGAGCGCATTGCCCGCAGTCTTCACCCCGCCGAGGGCGAGGCTTTTCTGACGCGGCTGGACTAAATAATTCGTGCATCCTTCACTGGTCAATGACCATCCCATTATGAATTCTCCTTATGGAGAGAACTGTAACGGAGGTTGGCGTGACAATTCAGGAATCGAAGGTTAAGCAGAACTATCTGGCGATTGTGGTTGCGGCAATTGCATGTTTTGTGCTTGAAGCCGGCTGGTACTCGATCTTCTTGCAGCCATGGCTCAACGGCATCGGACGCTCGCGCGAGTGGCTGGTGAGCAGTGGCGCCAATCCGGCGTTACAGTTTGCCGTAGCGCTGATAGCAGAGGCGGTGATCGCCGCCAGCATCTCATGCATTATGCAGAACACCGGAGAGCAGACAGCAGTACGCGGCATCATGGTGGCGGTGATGCTGTGGTTCAGTTTCGTACTGCCCGTCTTGTGCCTCGAATACGTCTTCGAGATTCGCCCATGGAGCCTGCTGGGCATCAACGCAGGGTTCTGGCTGCTGGGCATGATGCTGATGGGCGCAATCGTGGGCGCGTGGAAGAAGAAGTAGGGAAGGTCGGCGACTTTTGGCGGAACCGCTTTAACTAACTAAGACGCTATTCTCGGCAATCGCCAACACAATTGCCTCAGGCTCTTAAGCACTGGGCGTGATTGGCGGGTTGTCAAGCAGCGTTTGGATTGCCGGTAATACACTTGATGATGCTTGTGCGCCGAGGTGGTTCTCGAAATGAGCGTGTCGAATTCCATTCTGATTGCGTTACTGGTAGTCCTTGGCTATCTCGTAGCACCGGTTTCGCTCATGTGGGGTTGGATGCGATGGATCAAACGTCGACCCAGACAGTGGACGATCCCATCTAGCCTGTCACTGGCCTGATTCATCCTAGCCTCGGCTTCAGCGGCTTTCGCGCTGTGGACGATCGCGTACGGGTTAGGCGGAAGATTCGAATCTGACTATTCCCTCTTTTATCGAGACGTAGCGTGGGGTGTGGTTCTTTCTCTCGGTGGATTTGTCATCGGAATAGGCGGCATCTGGCGGGAAAGCTCTCTTCGCTGGTTTGCTCCTGCCGGCGCTGTCGGAATGCTCGCATTCTGGATAGTAGCGAGCAACTGGCCATAATTGCTAGATCGAGCGTTGGGGTTCTTGGGATGTGTCACCGGTGAACTGGATGCAGACACCTTTCCCTTGTCGTGGTCTGTACAGCCCTATCCAAACATAACGGTTACTCCGGCGGCGGATAGTAGGGCAGCTTGTCGTTCTTCCTGTTGGCGCGGCGGATGGTCACATCATCGATCAGCAGCGCCGGGGCCAGCACCGTCTCCGGAATCTCGCCGAAGTTGTTGGCAACCCATAGGTGCTTGCCCGCGGCCACCACGCCGGAACGCAGAGCGCGCTGGTCCAGGTCGTCGAGCTCCGCGCCGCGCACCAGTTCCCGCTTGCCGTCCGGAGTGACGCGATAGAGCAGCCTTGGCGTCAGATTGCCGCCCATGGTGGCCACGAAATAGACATTCTTCAGTCCACGATCTTTGGCCAGATCCAGCAGTTTGCTGTTCAGCTCCTCGTCCGTCAGCCCGTCTCTTGCCGTCACCTGGAGCACGCCGATGGCGGGAGTGGGCGCCGCGGCGAGCCCGGCGCGTCCGTGGCCGTTCGATTGCGGGAAGTCGCGCACCGGCTCACGGCCAATCAGATAATTTTCCAGCTTGCCGTCGACAATCAGCTCTACGGCCCGCGCTGGAACGCCCTCGTCGTCCACGTCATAGGCGCCCACGAGCCCTTTGCCGTCATAGCTCTTCAAGCCGGGATCATCGACTACGTCCAAAAACTCGGGCAGCACGCGCGCATGGTAGCTGGAGGCAAACGGCCCGTTGGTGCGCGCCTCGGTGCCCAGCCTGGGCCGCGTCGCCGTCAACCCGCTGGCCACCAAAGCCTGTAGCGTATCCGCGCTGGCGTCAGCACTGAGCAGCAGCGGTCCGTGATACTCCTCCTCCACCAGCGGAGCCTTGCGCAGATCGGTGAGCGAGGCAATCAACTCGACCGCTTTCTTCTCGTAGACCTCCGGCGCATCCAGATCCTTGAGTGAAGTCCCGGTGGCCGCATAGGAGCGGTCCAGCCTCATGCCGTCGGCCGCCTGCGTACCCACCCCGAAAACTTCCTGGTAGCTGGCCGCCGATTTGCGCACAATGGCGCCCTCGCTGGTGACCAGCCAGGTAGTCGTCACGCGCGCGGAAAAACTCCCCACGGAGTATTGCACGTCGCGCTGGCCGTTCTTGACAGTGGCGTCGGTGCGGTAGAGCCCGCTCGACCGCGCTACCCTTGCATCCCACGCGCGCTCGTCCACCTTCAGCCGGAGCGGCTCGGCCAGGGAGATGACCGGCGTCTCCCGGCTGAAGTCGTCGGCCTGTGGAGGCGTTTCAACTTGTTTTAATTCGGCCTGCTTCTGCGCGTATGCCGCCAGAGCGTTCTTGTACGCCTGATCGGTGGCCGACCATAACGCCGACCGCAACGCAATCGGGTCGTCGTCCAGTGACGCCAGTTGGACAGCGCCGTCGCCCCGGCCACCGGAGCTGTCGGTCTTGTAGTCGCCTACCCGCACCGTCACGCGCGCCACGCGCCCATGATAGCGGCGCGAATCGCTGGTGGCTCCAAACTCCGCCTTGGTCTCGAAGCTGTCGAGTTCCTCGATGCGGTATTGGATGAAGAACGGCTTCTGAAAATCCTTCAACTGCAGATCGCTCTTGCTGCGGTCCAGTTCTGTGAGCATGGCCTTCAGCACGGGGTCTTTTTCGGCGTCGGCGCGGGTGGGCTGGGGCGCTGATTGCGCGGACGCGCTCAGGCAGGTTGCGCCGAGGATGGCCGCAAGGAAACCAGTTCCGGCAAATCGTGCAACAGAACGAATCGAGTTCATTGCGCCTCCTTCTTTGTGGGTGCAGCCGCTTCCGCGCCTGGAATCGGCAAGATCGGAGGCCGCGCAGTGCCTTGCGGCTGGCGCTGGGTTTCCATCTCGCTGACCAGTATTGCCGGGGCCACCGCGCTGACCGGAATGGTGCCCGACTCCGCGCCGCACTCGCCGTTGAAGACCTCGCTCTTGTCGCCGGTCACGAGAATCCGCTTCATGGCGGCCAGCGGCGTGCCCACAATGCTGACGCCGCGCACCAGCTCATCCGGCCGGCCGTCCACATATACCCGCCAAACCACCAGTGGAATGACTTGAAAAGCCTGCGGAGAATTGCGCTGGGTGACTGCGAAGCCGGAAGAGATGTCCTCAAAATAGAGTCCGTAGGTCTTGCCCTGTTTCTTGGCTTCCTCGATCAACTGCTTGCGCAGTTTGGACTCCGACACCGTCTTTGTCGAGGTAACAATCAGGTTGCCTTGCCGGCCGGTGGGAACCCTGCCGGTCTGCGCGCGGCCGTGGCCGTTGGAGTTGGCAAAGCTGGCAATGGGCAGCCGCGACATGAGGAAGGTCTTCAGCACGCCGTCTTCAATCAGGGAGACACGCTGCGCCTTCTGGCCCTCATCGTCATATTGGTAGTTGCCGCTCAGCCAGGTCTTGCCGAAGGTGGTCAGCGTGGGATCATCGGCCACCGACAAGAACGCGGGCAGCACCTCCTTGCCCACATCCTTGGTAAAGGTCTGGCCCTCCTCGTCGCCGCGTTGGCGCTGGCCTTCAAGCCGGTGGCCCAGCACCTCGTGAAAGAAGACCGCCGCGGCACGGCCGGAGAGAATCGCAGGCCCGTCAAAGGGCTCGGTCACCGGCGCCTTGCGCAGCGCCTCCAGGCTATCGCCCAGGTTGCGCACCGCCGCTTCCATCTCCGCCTGCGCGGGCAAACCCTCCGCTGTCTCGGCCTCAAAGGTCTGGGAGCGGAACATGTCCATGCCATCGTCGGCGCGGGTCATGGCAAAGACCATCACTCGCGCTTGCAAGTGCGGCGTCACCACCCGCGAACCCTCCGACGAGACAAAGTAGTCGGTTTCGTTCTGCACCAGGAGCATCACCCCGTTCAGGTTCACATCGGGGAAGTCGCGGAAGACCCGCGAGAGCGAACGAACGCGCTGCTCCCAGGCCGCGCGGTCAACCACCACCGGCGGGGCCGGGGCGCCCAGGTAGACCTGCGGCGCCTCCCGGCTGAAGTCCGGCGAGTTATCTTCTTCCTTGGCGCGGACTTCCGCTTCGGTTTTTACGCGCAGATAATTCTCCAGCGCTTTTCCGTATCCAGCGTTGGTGGCCAGCCACAGCGACCGCGTCAGCGCCTCCCGGTCGTCCGCCAGTGGCAGCGTGGCGCTGTTGACCGCCGAGCCGCGATGGGTGCCATGAGTGTTGTCCAGCTTGGGCTCGCCAATCCGCACCTGCACGTCAGCCACGCGCACGTGATTGGCCGAGTCGTTCACCAGCGCCCCATATTGCGCCTGAATCGCCACCACGGTCGCGTCGCTCACCGCGTAACTCAGGAAGTAGGGCGGCAACTGCTTCGCGTCACCCTGCTTGCCAAGCGTGGTGAAGGCGCGATTGAGTTCGGTAGTCATCGCGTCGAGGAGCGGCGGTGTAACGGCAGACTGGTCCTTGCTCACCGCGGCGGGTTTCGGCGCGCCATGCTGGGCAGTTGCAGCCACGGGCAAGGCCAACGCCAAAACGGCAAAAATCGCGCGGAGACCGGACCAGGTGGCCGTCCGCCTTCCGTAGGTAAAAGAAAAATCTCTCATAGGCTGAAAAATCCGGGAAACCCTCTTCAATCAGGATTGTCTCAGAGTAAGCTACTCAAGAGGAAATGACTCATGACGTTTGCGCGCCGAGCACTGCCGACGCTTTGCCTAGCTTTGCTGCTCACCGGCCTCACTCCGCGCCTTTGCTCCGGCCAGCCCGCGCCGGCCCAGCCCGCGCCTGCCTCCGCGGCAGTTCCAGCCCAACACGCCAGTTCCCAAGCGTACAACCTGCCGCCCGACAAGCTGGCCAAGGCCATCACCCTCAGCCACATCTCCCTTGCCCTGGAGATTGTGAGCTCTCTCTGGGGACTAGGCTTTCTCTGGCTGCTGCTCAGCCTGCGCTGGGCCGCCGGCCTGGCCGCCTGGGCTGAGCGCCTCTTGCGCCGCCGCTGGATGCAGGGAGTGCTCTTCTTCGCTGCGTTTCTGGTCATCTCAACCTTGGCGGACCTGCCGCTGGATCTGGTTGGCCATGCGGTCAGCCGCCACTACGGCATCAGCGTCCAGGGCTGGTTCGGTTGGCTCGGCGATCTGGCCAAAGGCATGGGCTTCTCGCTGCTCTTTGGTACTCTGATTCTTTTGTTCTTCAACTGGATCGTCCGCGTCTCGCCGCGACGCTACTGGGTTTGGAGCTGGCTGGTCGCTCTGCCCCTCATCGTACTTTCCGACTTCGCGTCGCCGCTGCTTGACCCCATCTTCAACAAGTTTGAGCCACTCACAAAAACCCATTCTGCTCTGGTGGCCAGGCTGGAGACCATCGTCGCCCGCACCGGTACCAAGATCCCGCCGGAGCGGATGTTCCTGATGAAGGCCAGCGAAAAATCAAACGGCCTCAACGCCTACGTCACCGGCATGGGCGCCACCAAGCGATTCGTGATGTGGGACACCGCAATCGACCGCCTCCCAGACGACGAAATTCTCTTCATCTTCGGCCACGAGAGCGGCCACTACGTCCTCAACCACATTCCCAAGGAACTTGGCGGGGTTGCCGCCGGACTGTTCTTTGTTTTTTGGGCGTGCGCAGGGTTTTCCGGCTGGTTGGCCCGCCGCTTCGGCGCTCGATGGCAGTTGGCTACGCCAGACGGATCGACCCCGCTCGCCAGCCGTCAGGGTTTTCTGGTGCTGCTCTTGGCTCTTTCGGCAGCCAGCCTCATTCTGCAACCGGCCGGCAATACCTTCAGCCGCTACTTCGAGCACCAGGCTGACATCTACGGCCAGGAGGCTATTCACGGCTTGGTTGCCGATCCGCAGAAAACCGCTGTCTCCGCCTTCAATCATTTAGGCGAAGCCTGGTTGGAAGACCCCAATCCCAGCCCCTTTGTCGAGTTCTGGACCTACAACCATCCCAGCACCCAGACCCGCGCAAACTTTGCATTGCACTACGACCCATGGGCAAATGGCGGACATGGAAAGTTCTTTGAAAAGTAGGGAACAAGGATCAGAGATCAATATGCGATACAGTTCCTTCAATTGATCTCTGATCCCAGGCCCTGACGCTATAATTCCTCCATGCAATTTCTATCGCTTTCCCGCCGCCGCATCGACGCTTTTCCTCCTGAAGCCTTTACCCCAGAGCTGATGGCTCGCGAGACTCAGCGCGCAAAAGAACTCTACGCTGCCGGCCTTCTGCGCCAGATCTGGCGCCGCGGCGACATTCCCGGCGCGGCCATCCTCTGGGAGGCCACCAGTGAGGCCGAGGTTCGCGCCGCTCTCGACAGCCTGCCCATCTCTCAGGCCGGAATGCTGGAAATCCTGGTGGTCGCCCCGCTTATGCCCTATCCCGGCTTCGGTCCCGCATGAAGCGTGAGCGGGATACTGATCCCTGAACTCTGTTTTTCATCAGACCCCCTCAAGTCGTACACTGGGGTTTCGCTATTGGAGGAGCGGAATCTTATGGCCTATCCCGCAAACTACCGTTACACCCGCGAGCATGAGTGGATTGAAATCACGGGCTCCATCGGCGCCATCGGCATTACCGACTACGCCCAGAACTCCCTCGGCGACATCGTTTACGTGGACCTGCCCAAGGTGGGTGACGCGGTTACCGCCAACGCCACCTTCGGCTCGGTGGAAAGCGTCAAGGCGGTCAGCGACCTCTACTCGCCCGTTACCGGCACGGTCACCGCTGTGAACGATGAGCTGAAAGACTCACCGGACAAGATCAACGAGAAGCCCCACGAAGCGTGGATCATCAAGGTTAAACTGGCCGACCCCGCCGAGTACAACACCTTGCTCGACGCCGCCGCCTACGAGGCGTTCATCGCGGAAGAAAGCTAGAAGCCAAGCTATTAGCTCTTAGCTTTTAGCTGGTGCTTGAAATCGGAAACTTCGTTGACTTACCACGGGTTCTCTCTTGACGGGTCACATCAGGCCTGTCTCATGGGCTTTTAGCTAAAAGCTAAAAGCTAGGAGCTAAAAGCTGCAATGCGCTACCTTCCCAAATCTCCAGCCGAACGTGAAAAGATGCTGGCCGAAATCGGCGCTGCGTCTATTGATGATTTATTTGCCGTCATTCCCGCCGGACAACGCCTCAACCGCGACCTGGACGTGCCCCGCGCGTACGCTGAAAGCGAAATTATCGATTACTTTCGCGCGGCGGGCGCGAAGAACTCGACTGGCTACGCCAGCTTTCTCGGCGCGGGAGCTTATCGCCACTACCGCCCGGTCATTATCGACTCCCTGATCCAGCGCGGCGAGTTTCTGACGAGTTACACGCCCTACCAGGCGGAGATAAGTCAAGGCACGCTGCAAGCTATCTTCGAGTTTCAGACCATGATCGCCGAGCTGACCGGCATGGACGTGGCTAACGCCAGCATGTACGACGGGTCGACGGGAGCGGCGGAGGCGGTGATGATGGCCGTGCGCGTGACCGGCCGCCATAAGGCCGTTGTCGCCGCGACAGTTCATCCCGAGTACCGTGAGGTGCTGGACACTTATACAAAGCACCAAGGCCTGCCCTCAACTCTGGTTGGATACGACCGCGAGACAGGGCGTATCGATCTATCCGCGCTGGACGCTACCGTTAGCGATAAAACAGCAGCGGTACTCATACAAAGTCCTAACTTCTTTGGAGTTATTGAAGATATTCCAGAAATAGCGGAGATCGTCCACGCCAAGGGTGCGCTGCTGATCGTCTCCATCGCCGAGGCGGTTTCGCTGGGCGTTGTTCGCCCGCCGGTCGAGGCGGACATTGTCAGCCTGGAGGCGCAGTCCTTCGGCGTCGCCCTCAGCTACGGCGGCCCTTTCTGCGGCGTTCTTGCGGCTAAGGAGCAATTCGTCCGCCAAATGCCCGGACGCCTCGTCGGCCAAACCGTTGATGGCTCCGGCTACCGCGGCTATGTTCTCACACTCTCCACGCGCGAGCAGCATATCCGCCGCGAGAAAGCCACCTCGAATATCTGCACCAATCAGGCATTAGTAGCGCTGATGGCCACTATCTTTCTCAGCGTCTACGGAAAAGAGGGAATCCGTGAGCTAGCCGAGCATAACCTGGCAAAAGCGAGTTATGCGGCGAAGACTCTCTCTTCACAACCAGGAGTTAAGCTGCTCTTTACAGGCTCGCTCAGATTCCACGAGTTTATTTTACAAACCGAAGAGCCTCCAGTACAATGGAGCGCACGGCTACTCGACAATAAGATCGTCGGCGGCATCGATTTGAGCCGCTGGTATCCAGAATTGCGCAATTGCACCCTCTGGTGCGCCACCGAAATTATTACGCGCGCGCAGATTGACGCCGCAGCTAATACTCTTGCAGACAGGCCGGTGAAGGCATAGGTTAGAGAATCGGGCTGTCTGGCTTGCATTTGCGAATGGAGATGTACGGATGTTCGAGAACTTCAAAACCACCGTGCACAACAGGCAACTCAAGGCGTGGGAGAAGAAACGGAGGGATGGCAAGCAATCCTTCATCCTATATAGAGGAGTGCTGCGGTGGGGCGGCATCATGTTTCTCCTGACCATGTTCACGAATATCTTTGGCCGTCACATCAAGATGAATTGGCTGTTGGTGGTTAGTTTGCTGATCGCCTGCCCTTTCGCCGGATATCTTTGGGCGCGGAGCATATGGCATGTGAACGAAAATCGCTTTCGAGATGAGATCGAGAAATTGGATTCGA
>Ga0326727_10026342_pt1 | contig 10792 bp, 9 predicted proteins | sample MB2enrmetagenome_FD_207643 | JGI IMG/M metagenome (GOLD analysis project Ga0326727, IMG submission 207643) | Lab enriched peat soil microbial communities from McLean, Ithaca, NY, United States - MB29MY | ecosystem: Environmental > Terrestrial > Soil > Wetlands > Peat | place: USA: New York... | reverse complement strand
CTTCTTCCCCGAATTGATTCAAGGATTCGAGGATGTGGCCGTGGAGTTCGGCTATGAGATGCTGATCAGCTCGACCAACTACGACCCCGAGCGGATGAAGCGCTGCATTCGCCGCATGGTCGAACGCAAGGCCGAAGGCGTGGCGGTGATGACCTTCGGCATTGAAGAACCGCTGCTGGGACAATTGGCGGAGCGCAAGGTGCCCATGGTCTTTGTGGATGTGGGGCCGGAGGCGCCGGGCATCAGCCTGTTGCGCGTGGACTATCACCATGGCATCCGCCAGGGCGTGCAGCACCTGGCCGCGCTGGGGCACCGGGATATCGCGTTCATCAGCGGTCCGCTGCGCCTTCATTCGGCGCACTCGCGGCTGGCGGCGTTTCATCGCGCCGTGCAGGAGTGCGGCATCACGGTCGATGCCCAGCGGATTGTGGAAGGCGATCACACCATGGAAGGGGGCATGGCCGCCGCGGAAAAGCTTTTCGCCGGCGGCGAGCTGCCCACCGCGGTGATGTGCTCCAACGACGTGACGGCCATCGGAGTGCTGCAGAAGGCGTACCGCGCCGGGCTGCGCGTGCCGGATGATCTCTCCGTCATCGGCTTTGACAACATCCATCTGACGCAGATGACCACTCCGCCCCTGACCACCATCCAGATGTCCTGCTTCGAGCTGGCGCGGGCGGCGGTGATGGCGCTCCGAGCGCACGTCGAGGGGACGCTAACGCCGCAGCGCGACTATCCCATCGAGACACGGTTGGTGGTGCGCGAATCCACCGGATTTCCCCGCGGCTCCATGCTCGACCCGCGGAAATAGCCAGAACACTGAATCCCGAAAGCGAGCGGTTTTTCGGCGAAGTGGTCCCTCTTGCTCATCTTTTCCGCCTCCAGTAGAGCAATTTGAATGTGGAGCAGTGTGCCGAAGCCGAGCGTGGTGATTCATGCCCGCCTGCCGCCCTTCATCCCCTAGAGGAAGCCCATGAATGCCCTGTTGATCTATCCGGAATTTCCCGAAACCTATTGGAGCTTCAAACACGCGCTCAAGTTCGTGGGCAAGCGGGCGGCACAGCCACCGCTGGGGCTGATGACGGTGGCCGCGCTGCTGCCGAAGACCTGGAAAATGCGGCTGGTGGACACCAACGTCGAGCGGCTCAGCGACCACGATCTGGCCTGGGCGGACGTGGCGCTGGTCAGCGCGATGCACATCCAGCGCGAGTCGCTGGCGGCCATCGTCGAGCGCTGCCGCGCGCGTGGATTGCGGACGGTAGTGGGCGGGCCGATTGCCAGCAGCCTGTCGGCGTCCGAACTCAAGGCGGACCACGTGGTGATCGGGGAAGCGGAGAGCCTGATCTCCGGCCTGGCGCGCGATCTGGAGCAGGGAAGGGCCGCGACGGTCTATCAGGCCGACGAAAGGCCGGAGATGGCAACCAGCCCGCTGCCCGATCTAAGCCTGATCAAGATGCGCCGCTACTCGACGATGGCCGTGCAATACTCACGCGGCTGCCCCTTTAACTGCGAGTTTTGCGACATTATTGAGATTTATGGTCGGCGTCCGCGCACCAAGGCTGTCAGCCAGGTGCTGGCCGAGCTGGACCAGTTGCGCGCCGCCGGATGGCGCGAGGCGGTCTTTCTTGTTGACGATAACTTCATCGGCAACAAGGCGAGCGCCAAAGAGTTATGCGTGGCGCTGGCGGAATGGCGCGACCAATACAAGACCAGCTTCGATTTCAACACCGAAGCTTCGCTCAACCTGGCCGACGACCCGGAGCTGATGCAACTGATGAAAGACGCCGGCTTCGTCTCGGTCTTTCTGGGCATTGAGACGCCCGATGAATCGGGGCTGATCGCCAGCAACAAGCTGCAGAACACGCGCCGCAGCCTGCTGGAGAGCGTGGCAACCATCCAGAGTTATGGGATGCAGGTGATGGGCGGCTTCATCCTGGGCTTCGACACCGACGGCGACGATATCTTCGACCGCATGGTGGAGTTTATCCAGAAGAGCGGCATTCCCATCGCCATGGTGGGTCTGCTGCAAGCCATGCCCGGAACGCAGTTATTCCGGCGATTGTGGAAGGAAGGCCGGATTCTGGACGCGGGCCATGGCGATAACACAGATGACAAGCTGAACTTCCTTCCCAGCATGGATGCGGCGCGGTTGGTGGAGGGTTATCGCTCGGTGCTGAAGCGGATCTACTCCTGCGAGGCTTACTATGAGCGCGTCAAACTCTACCTGAGCCGCACGCAACCGCGAACCGGCGAGAGAAAGACCCGGCAGCAGTGGCTGACCGTCGCCAATGCGCGCGCCTTTGTCACCTCCATCGTCCGCCAGGGAGTCTTCGGGAAACAACGCTGGAGTTACTGGAAGTTTCTGCTCACCGTGGCCACGCGTTATCGCCATTGCATCGGCGCGGCCATGACTCTGGCGGTGATGGGTTATCACTTCCAGGTGATGACCAGAAGACTCTCCGAGGCCACAAACTCGCCGGCCGCGATGGGTAAGTGCCTGCCGGATGCTACCGGCGGACAGGCCGGATAGATCCGTCACTCATGCGAATCGGTTACGGTTCTCCAGCGGCTGCTGAGGCTACCGGAACGAGATCGCCTTCGGCTATACCTTCTTGCTGCGGAAGTTGGGAGGCACAACCGTCTGTTTCGCGTATTGCGAGTATTTCGAGTATGTGCTAACCTGGAATCATCATGCCTCTTGCAGCCCACAAACCGGTTCGACTCCCCGGTACCGAACAGCAACAGGTGCAAGCCCTGGAACGAGTCTTGCGCCGTGGCGCGCCTGCTTTGGTCACTTCCGCCGGGGAACGAATCGAACTTCCAGGTTCCGTCTTCAAGGTTCTCAGGGAGGCCGTCGGTTTCATGTCTCACGGCCAGGCCATTACGCTGCTTCCGGACAACCAGATGGTTACAACACAGCGAGCAGCCGACATCCTGGGAGTTTCGCGTCCCTTCTTCATCAAACTGCTGGAGGCCGGCGCCATGGCCCACCACAGAGTTGGCAACCAGCGCCGTGTAACCCTTCGGGATGTGCAGGAGTTTGCCAAAAAGCGTGACCAGGAGCGCCTTGCCGCGTTGGACCGGCTGTCGCGGGATGCTTTTGCAGCCGGCTTGTACGAGCGGAATGTCTTCCCGGAAGGCGGCGCGGACGAGTGAAGGACGACTTGACCGTTCTGCTGGATGCGTGTGTCCTGATCCCGATGCCGCTGGCGGACACGCTGCTTCGGCTGGCCGCCGGGCCGCGCCTATTTCGACCGAAATGGTCCGATCAAATCATGGTCGAAGTCAGCCGGACTCTTCAGGAGAACTTCGGCCTCTCTCCGCGGAAGACCATGTATCGCGAAAATGAGATACGGCGGCATTTCCCGGAGGCGTGGATTGAGGGCTACGAAGATTTGATTTCCGCAATGACTTGCCACTCCAAAGACCGTCATGTCCTTGCCGCCGCCGTGCAGGCGAGAGCGAAGGTGATCGTCACATACAACATCAAGGATTTCCCACGCTCTTCGCTGACGCCGTATTCGATTGCCGCGCAAGGACCATCGGCCTTTCTCAAGAATCAGTATGAGTTGGCTCCATCGACGGTGATGCAGACCTTGGAAGCTCAAGCCGCCGCCATCGGCCAGACGCTGCCCTGGCTGCTTTCCAGGCTGCGGATCAACGCTCCGGCCTTTGTCGACCTGATCGAAGAGAGCCGCGGGAAGCCGTGAAACCCCCGTCACGATAAACTGCGAATGAGGAAGCGATTTTGGGCGGGATGGATCCAGCAATGCCGGGGGAGGTGCCCGACGTCGGCCTGAAAGCGGAGCCGCGCACGGGCGTCTCTCATGCCTGGCGGGCGCTGCGCCATCGCAACTTCCGGCTTTTCTTTGGCGGGCAGACCATCTCGTTAATCGGCACGTGGATGACGCGCGTGGCCACCGGCTGGCTGGTCTACCGGCTCACCGGCTCGGCGCTGCTGCTGGGCACGGTCAGCTTCGCCGGGCAAATTCCCAGCTTTCTGCTGGCGCCCTTTGCCGGCGTGTGGGTGGACCGGCTCGACCGCCGCCAGGTGCTGGTGTGGACGCAGACACTGTCCATGGTCCAATCGCTGGCGCTGGCGGCGCTGACGCTCTCCGGCCACATCACCATTCCGCTATTGCTCGTTTTAAGCGTGATGCAGGGCTGCATCAATGCCTTCGATATGCCCGGCCGCCAGTCCTTCATGGTGAAGATGGTCGATGACAAGCGCGACCTGCAGAATGCCATCGCCATCAACTCGTCGATGGTGAATGTGGCGCGCCTGATCGGCCCGTCGCTGGCCGGAATGTTGATCGCGGTCTCCAGCGAGGGCTGGTGCTTCCTGATCGACGGCATCAGTTACATCGCCGTGATTATCTCGCTGCTGATGATGCGCCTTCATGCGCCGGCGGTGAAGCGCGCGGCCACGTCGATGTTCGCCGAGTTAGAGGCCGGCTGGACGTATGTTTCGGGGTTTCTGCCCATCCGCACCATCCTGATGCTCTTCGCCCTGATCAGCCTAATGGGAATGCCGTACGTGGTGCTGATGCCGATCTTCGCCAAGAAGGTGCTGCATGGCGGGCCGCACACGCTGGGATTTTTGATGGCCGCGATGGGCCTGGGCGCGCTGCTCTCGGCGCTCTCGCTGGCGGCGCGCAAGCACGTTCGCGGACTTGTGCGGATGATTCCCATCGCCGCGGCGGTCTTCGGCGCGGGGCTCGTCGGCCTGGGTCTCTCGCATTGGTTCTGGCTCTCAATGGCCATGGTCTTCATCGCGGGCATGGGCATGATGCAGGGCATGGCCGCCAGCAATACCGTGATCCAGACGATTGTCACGGAAGACAAACGCGGGCGCGTGATGAGTTACTATACGATGGCCTTCATGGGCATGGCGCCCTTTGGCAGCTTGCTCGCCGGAACCATGGCGCACAACTTTGGCGCGCCGCGGACGGTGCTGATGAACGGCGTGGTCGTGCTTATGGGCGCGGCGTGGTTTGCGACGCGATTGCCAAAGCTGCGAAGCCAAATTCGGCCCATCTACATGGAGATGGGAATCATTCCGGCGGAGAGCTTGCAGCCGGCTGAGGAGGGAATTGAGCAATGAGCGAAGAGAAAACTGAACTTTATCTCGAACCGCGCCGCACAGCCATCGTAGTCATTGATCTGCAAAAGGGCATTGCGGGAATGCCCGGCGGCGCGCCGCACGCCAAGCCTTCTGTGATTGCGAACGCCGCGCGGCTGCTGACCGCGGCCCGCGCCGCCGGAGCGCAGCCGGTGTTGGTGCATGTGGGCGGCTCACCGGATGGCGCGGACCGGCTGAAACCCAACTCCGACCAGCCGATGCGTTCATTTGGCGCGCTTCCGCCGGAGTGGAGCGATTTGATTCCCGAGCTCGACCGCCAGCCGAGCGACATTGTGATTCTCAAGCGCCAGTGGGGCGCGTTTTACGGCACCGACCTTGATCTGCAACTGCGCCGCCGCAGGCTCGGGACGATAGTGATCTGCGGCATCGCGACAGAGTTCGGCGTGGAGAGCACGGCGCGCGACGCCCACGAGCGCGGCTACGAGCTGATCTTCGCCGAAGACGCGATGACCGGCACGACTGCCGAGAGCCACGCGAACAGCACTGGGCGCATCTTCCCCCGCATGGGGCGGGTGCGCTCGACCGAGGAAATTCTCGCGGCGCTCAGGGGCTAATACATTTTCAATTCGATTTGAAATCTGGGTGCCCCACCCTCGCCGCGTCTTTGTTTTTGCGGCTAGGGTGGGAATCCACAAACCTCACCCCGCCTGCTCCAGAATCGCGTCGATACAAGCCAGCTCCTCGGCGGCGAAGCTGAGATTGGCCAGCGCGGCGACATTCTGTTCGATCTGCTCGACGCGGCTGGCGCCGATCAGCGCCGAGGTCATGCGCGAATCGCGCAGCACCCAGGCCAGCGCCATCTGCGCCAGCGACTGCCCGCGCTGCGCGGCCAGCTCATTCAACGCGCGAATCTGCTTGAGGCGGCCTTCGGTGATGTCGCTGCTCTTCAGAAAGACGGCCTTGGTGGCGCGCGAGTCCGCCGGAATCCCATTGAGATAGCGATTCGTCAAAAGCCCCTGCGCCAGCGGACAGAAGGCAATGGCGCCCACGCCCTCATTGCCCAGCACATCCAGCAGGCCGGTCTCCGGGGTGCGCACAAACATCGAGTACTTGGGCTGATGAATGAGGCAGGGCGTTCCCAGATCGCGCAGAATCTTCACCGCCGCGGTGGCCTGGCTGGCGCTGTAGTTGGAGATGCCGGCATAAAGCGCCTTGCCGCTGCGCACCGCCTGATCGAGCGCCGCCATCGTCTCTTCCATGGGAGTTTCGGGATCGGGGCGATGCGAGTAGAAGATGTCCACGTACTCCACGCCCATGCGCCGGAGGCTCTGATCCAGACTCGCCAATAAATACTTGCGCGATCCCCAGTTGCCGTAAGGCCCGGGCCACATATCGTAGCCGGCCTTGGTGCTGAGGATCAGCTCGTCGCGATGGGCGGCAAGGTCCAGGCGCAGAATCTCGCCAAAGTTGGCTTCCGCGCTGCCGTAAGGTGGGCCGTAGTTGTTGGCCAGGTCGAAGTGGGTGATGCCCAGATCGAAGGCGCGGCGCACCATCGCGCGGCTGTTCTCGAAAACATCCGCGCCGCCGAAGTTATGCCACAGGCCTAGCGAGATGGCTGGCAGCTTCAGGCCGCTGCGTCCCGCGCGGCGGTATTGCATGGCGTCGTAGCGTTGTTCGTTTGCGATGTACAAAGTAAAACTCCTGATTAACAAGCGCTGCGTTGAGTGTAAAGGATACACCCTGTGTCTCCCGCATTTGCAGGCGCTGCTGGGGGAACACACGCGTCCTCCGGCGCGTAGTGACAAAGCAGTTGCATCCTGAAGGAAATCGCTATAAGATGCGACAATCGATGCTTATGCCTGTTTTCAACTCCAATTCGCCTCAATCCGCACCCGCGCCGCCCTTGCAGCGGCTGCGCCTGGGTAATATAGGCAAGCTGTGCGTGGCCATTCAGGCCGGCTCGGCGGCGGAGTTGATGGAGCGGGCGACGGCGGCGCTGGTGGATGCCAGGTTCTTGGAGCTGCGCCTCGATTCGCTGCCCAAGCCGGCTACTGCGCTGCCCAAAGTGAAGGAGTTCTTGGAAGCGCATCGCGATGCGACGGCTATCGCCACCTGCCGCCGCAAGGAATATGGAGGCGGCTTCGAGGGGCCGCTCAAGGCCGAACTGGACGTGCTGACCAAGGCTGCCGAAGCCGGTTGCCAGATGGTCGACCTGGAAGTCGAGTCGGCCGAGGAGGCCGCGCCCCGGCAACTGGAGCAACTGCGCGCGGCGCTGCGAGCCGCGGGCGCGGCGCTGATCGTCAGTTTTCATGACTTCACGCGCACCAAAAATCTGGAGCAGGCGGCAGCGCGCATCGAGGCCTTCCGGCCCGATTTCGTCAAGGTTGTCTCGACGGCGAAGTCCCTGGCCGACAACTTGACCGTCTTGAAACTGATCGCGGACCGCTCCCGCTCGGCTCAGGTGGCGGGCATCGCCATGGGCGAGGAGGGGCTGGTCAGCCGCGTGCTGGGACTGCGCGCCGGGGCGGCCTTTACCTTCGCGTCGTTTGCCGAGGGTGCGGAAACCGCTCCCGGCCAGGCCACCGTCCGCACCCTGCGCGACCTCTACCGTGTCGAGCAGTTGGACCACGCGACGCGCATCTTCGGCGTCGCTGGCAACCCCATCCACCACTCGCTCTCGCCGCTGATGCAGAACACCGCCTTTCGCCGCGAGGGAGTGAACGCGGTGCTGCTGCCGCTGAAGGTGCAAAAGCTCGACGACCTGCTGAAGCTGCTGCGTGAGCTGCCGCTGGCCGGCGCGGCCGTCACCATGCCGCTCAAGCAGGAGATTCTGCCCCACCTGGCGAATATGGACGCGCTCACCACGCGCATCGGCGCCTGCAATACGCTGCGCGTCAGCAGCGACGGCAAGATCGTCGGCTTCAACACCGATGTGGCCGGGGTGATTCGACCGCTGGAAAAACGCCTCAAGCTGAAGGGCGCGCGGATTGCCGTCGTCGGCGCGGGAGGCGCGGCGCGGGCCGGAGTCTTCGGCCTGGTGGAGCAGGGCGCGGAGGTCTTCATCGTCAACGTGATTCACGAGCAGGCCGTGGCGCTGGCCAAGGACGCCAAAGCCCACGTGCTGAAGTGGGAGCAGTTCGCCAAGGGCCGCTTCGACGTGCTCATCAACGCCACTCCCTGCGGCATGGCCGGCAATAAGACGCCGATGCCGGTTGCCGAGAACGAACTGAACGCCGGACTGGTCATGGACATGGTTTACAACCCGCTGGAGACACCGCTGCTCAAGCTGGCCAAATCGCGCGGCATTCCGGTGATCAGCGGCATGGAGATGTTCGTCCAGCAAGGCGCCCGCCAGTTCGAAATCTGGACCGGCAAACCCGCGCCCGAAGCGGAGATGCTCCGCGTGGTGGAACTGGAGCTGCGCCGGCGCGGGTGAGGAAGTGTTTTCGGCTTCCCAGGCCTCAAAGTCGAGATATGGATACCCGGCAGGAAAAGTCAGAGTTATTCATGGAAATCATGCTATATTCCGTAATATGGCCACGGCTCTGCACATCCCGTTGAATGAGTACCTCGGCATCAGTTACAGGCCGGACCGCGAGTACGTGGATGGAGAAATCCTGGAGCGCAATGTGGGCAAGTGGGAACACGCACGACTACAGTGGTTGCTGGCGCTATGGTTCGGTACTCACGAGAAGCAGTGGGGAATCACCGGCAGCACGGAGCAGCGGGTTCAGGTCTCGGAGAGCCGGGTTCGTGTGCCGGATCTGGTGGTGCTCACCGCTGGAGCGCAGCCTGATGTGCTGATCGAACCGCCGCTGCTGGTGATCGAAATTCTCTCTCCCGACGATACCTACTCCGACACCCAGGAGCGCGCCCGCGACTACCGCACGATGGGCGTGGAGATGGTTTGGATTATCGATCCCAAAACGCGCACCGGCCGCATGTGTACTGGTGCGGAATGGGTGGAAGCCGAGCGCCTGGAAGTCAAGGGGACGCCCTTGTATGTCAACCTGCCGGAAATATTCAGCCAGATGACTTCTGCTTGATGGCTATGCGATCAGTGAAATTCAAGTGGTTCGCAGTATCCCAGGTCCGAGAATCCGGACTTGTGGCACCCGGCACCCGGCCAAGAGTAGAATTAAATCGTGATAATCCCAGAAGATACTCACTTTTGTTGCCTCGCACTTAAAGGACCGCGGTTGCAGGTCAAGCGAGAGTATAACGTGCTACCCGGTCTCACAGTGAGTCATACTCAGGATGCATTTGAGCTTGAACCGCATTGGATCCAATGGTTGGGAACCATTCAGGCAGACTCGTTTCGAAAAAGTTCACTGTTTATCACTGCGGTTCTAGATTCTCGCCATGATGCTATGGAATTGCCATTACCCCAACTTCTTGATAATCGCGTGAGGTTGTTTCATCACGCATTGGTGCTGCTTGGATGCGGTTACAACAATGCGATATTGATGGTCGGAGGGAACAAATATCATGGTGGGAGTCTACACATTGGTCCAGTCCGCCCGGGCTTGACACCATGTTTTTATCCATACTATCGCCAGCCGAGGAAGATCGAAGAGTCAGACCTTGAACGTGCCGCTACAATACTCGCGAATTTGGAACTCATCTATAGTCATACACCCGGACGCTTGTATAGGAGGCTCAGAAAGGGTTTTAACGTCTGGATCCGTGGAGCGCAAGAGGGCGAGGACTGGAACGAACGATTACATTCGTTTGTCCGGGCTACTGAGGCGATCCTAAAGCCCACCATAGCCAGAGAACGAAGTGCACATGCAAGGAAGCGATCTAGGACGGCAAAGAACCGTTGGAGAGAGATCACGTCAACATTCATTGCACGTGGTCAGACGGTCATTGGTTGCTCTAAACAGAGCGAAAGGCTGTTGCGACAACTCTATGATATTCGAAGCAGCGTGGAACACATAAAAGACGTCATGCCGACCGTCAAAAAGGCACGTGGCATTGCCTCCGAAGAAACATTCTGGTTCCGTGCCCTACAATCCGAAATTCTCGCAAGCACGATTTACTCACGCATACTGAATAGCAAGGATTTGTTAAATGCCTTGTCAACAGAGGCGAAAGTGGAGGGGTTTTGGAACCGAATCGGACATGAGCGTCAAGCGCTGTGGGGTAACCCGGTTGACCTTGAGGCGGAATCACGCCGTCAATTCTTCTCGCACAGAGTTCCTGACTTTTACTAAGTTCAAGCCTGGGATGTCCACCCGTCATTGTTGCCAACCAATGTTAGCAGGAGTAGTGGTCAACAATTATGCCTTGCCCGCACAGCAGCAGCCAGCTCCTTTAGCAGCTCATGCGTCTCCGCCCAGTCGATGCAGGCGTCGGTGATGCTCTGGCCATAGACCAATGAGTCCAGCGGCTGGCCCGCCACCAGCGGCTGCGCCCCAGCCACCAGGTTGCTCTCGATCATCACTCCCATGATGCGCTTGTCGCCCCCGGCAATTTGCCCGGCCACATCGTGGCAGACGAGGGACTGTCGGCGATAGTCCTTGCTCGAGTTGGCGTGGGAGAAGTCGATCATGATGCGCGGCTGGAGGCCGGCCTTCTCCATCTGAGCGGCGGTCTCGGCGACGCTTTCGGCCGTATAGTTCACTGTTCCCCGGCCGCCGCGCAGGATGATGTGCGTGTCGGGATTCCCCGCGGTGACCAGAATCGCCGATTGGCCGTGCTTGGTGA
>Ga0326727_10026341_pt1 | contig 10792 bp, 8 predicted proteins | sample MB2enrmetagenome_FD_207643 | JGI IMG/M metagenome (GOLD analysis project Ga0326727, IMG submission 207643) | Lab enriched peat soil microbial communities from McLean, Ithaca, NY, United States - MB29MY | ecosystem: Environmental > Terrestrial > Soil > Wetlands > Peat | place: USA: New York... | reverse complement strand
TCCTGGTCACCCAGAATTCTTCAATCGTCCAGGGCTAGAACAAGGAGTGATATGCTCTGTGCGGCTTTTCCGGACATGAGGCTATGTCCGCCGCTGTGCGCCAATTCAATGTGAATGTGCCGGGGGCAGCTAGCGTGGCGCGTAAAATCGATTTATTGGAGTTCGGCCACAACATTCGAGGTGCGAAATGAATTTCAAATTCCTTGCCGCCGCTTTTCTCCTTGTTTCCATCGCTGCCGCCGCACAAATGCCGGACCCGCCGCTCACACGGCCGAAGATCACCGGCATCTCGCATTTGGCCGTCTACACCTCGGACCCCGCGGCCACTGACCACTACTATCGCGAGATAATCGGCGCGGCCAGAATGCCTGATCCCGAAGACCCGCTGGGCGTGCGCTATGACTTCAACGCCACTCAGTTTGTGGAGGTTCTGCCGCTGCCCGCCGGCGCGGGCATCAACCGGCTGGACCACATCGCCTTTAACACCAGCGACGCCGAGGGGCTGCGCAGGTATCTGTCCGCCAAGGCTTGGAAGACCCCGTCCAAAGTGGAAAAAGGCGCCGACGGCAGCCAGTGGTTCACGGTGCTCGACCCGGAAGGCAACAAGGTGCAGTTCGTCGAGCCTCCCGGCACGCCTCAGGAGATCGCCGCCCCCAACGTCATCGGCCGCCACATCATTCACATGGGAATTCTGGTGCACAGCCGCGCCGTCGAGGACACCTTCTATCGCGACCTTCTCGGATTTCGTCCTTATTGGTTTGGCGGCATGATCGAGGATCGTCTCGACTGGGTCAGCCAGCAGACCCCGGACAGCCACGACTGGCTGGAGTACATGCTGGTCCACGACACGGCAAGTTCCGGCATCCCGGCCACCATCTCCCAGCACGATCTGGGAGTGCTGGACCACCTATCCATCGGCGTCAATTCAGTGGCAGAGGCACACAAGACGCTCGAAGCCGGAAACCGGCTCAACGGCGTCCACGACGCGCACACGCAGATCGGCAGGGACGGCAAGGGCCAGTTCAACCTCTACGACCCCGACGGCATCCGCCTGGAACTGATGAACTTCCACGCCACGGAAAAGCCGTGCTGCTCGCCCTTCACGGCCGACGATCCGGCGGAGTAAGGGCAGCAAGGCCTCCCATTGGCGGGAGGCCTTGCTTGTAAGGAAGCCGGTTACCGGTAACTATCGGCTGACGACGAAATGCTACCGGTTGAAGCTCACATACTTGCGTCCGGCGTAGAGCCGGAAGCCGCCGGCCGGATCGGCCAGCACTTGCAGGGGCATGGGCCGCTTCAAGCCGACATCCTCGTGCGAAGCCACCGTGAGCACGTCGTGCGCGCCCACGTCTGTCACCACAAGCGTGTCCCCGACGAATCCCACGCCATAGACCCCCGCGGCAAGGCTCTTGCCGCCCACTTTGATGGGAACCTCGACGATGAAGTAAGCCTGGAACTTCCCCGCTACAGCGGAGGAGTAACCGCTGGTGTCCACCAGCGTGGCCAGCACATAACGCCCATCGGCAAACTTAACTCCGCCCGAGTTACGCAACTGCGTGGTGGCCGACTGCCCGCAGTAGAAGACACTCGCCGGCAGAAGTTTCTGTATATCGGCCGGCGTCAGCACGGTAGCAGCCCCTTTAGTTGCCGCAGCGCCACCCTGCGCCCGGATCGATCCCGGCACAGCCATCAACGCCACGACCACAATTCCGGCCGCGGCCATCTGTAAAATCGCTTTCCTTCGCATCGAAAAACCTCCGTTTTTCTGCTATGTAACGGAGTATATCGCACCAAGAACGAACAAGGGGGACGATCAAGGACCGCATGAGCAATGTATTTGGCCGGGAGTTTACGCCGCGGGGATCAAGCGCCGATTGCCTCCCGAAGGGCGGAGGCGACTTCTTCCTGCTGGCCGGGGTCGATACGGTTGAAGAAGGGCAGGGCGAGCGCGCGCCGGGCGATGACCTCGGTGATGGGCAGCGCGGCCACGCCTGCGCCGGAGCGGGCGTCCCAGGCAGGTTGCAGATGGAGGGGGGCAAAGTAGCGTCCGGTAGCGATGCCGCGCCGGGCGAGAGAGGCCTGCACGCGGCCGCGATCAACCTCTTCCGGCAGGCGGACAACGTAAACGAACCAACTGAGGTCGCGGTTGGGGAGGGTGAGCGGCGGTAGGTCCAGGCCGGGGATTGAGTTGAGCAGAGCATCGTAGCGCTGGGCCGCAGCCCGACGCAGGGCGAGCATCTCGCCGATGCGGCTCAACTGGACCCGGCCCAGCGCGCAGGCCAGCTCGGAGAGGCGGTAGTTGTAGCCCGGCTCGGCGTAGTCGAGACAATCGCCTGTGCCCGAACGGCCTTGATTGCGCAAACTGCGCAAGCGGGCGGCATGGCCGGCGTCGCGGGCCAGCACGGCGCCGCCTTCGCCGGTGGTGAGCTGCTTGTTGGGATAAAAGCTGAGGACAGCCAGGTCGCCGAAGCCGCCTACGCGGCGGCCCAGGAACTTGGCGCCGATGGCCTCGCTGGCGTCCTCGATCAGTGCCAGGTTGTGGCGGCGGGCAATGGCTTCGAGCGCGTCCATCTCCGCCGGAATACCGAATGTGTGGACGGCCAGAATGGCCCGCGTGCGCGGCGTAACGGCTCGCTCCACGGCAGCCGGGTCGAGGTTCAGGGTGACGGGGTCGATCTCCGCAAAGATCGGCGTGGCGCGGATCTGAAGAACCGCATTGGCCACGGCGACGAAAGCGAAGGAGGGCACGATGACGTCGTCATCCTCGCCGATGCCCAGGGTGAGCAGGGCGAGATGCAGGCCGGCGGTGCCGGAGCTGACGCAGACAGCGTGGGGCACGGAGTGATAGGCGGCAAGCGCGGCCTCGAAGGCCGTAAGTTCGGAACCCATGCTCAGGTCCGGCGTGCGCAGTACGGCGGTGACGGCATCGATCTCGGCCTGGGTGATGTCCGGCGAGGACAATGGGATGCGCGTAGTCATGGCTGCACCGGATTGGCTTCGGCGGGCAGCGGCTGCGGCTGTTTGATGAGCAGGCCGTCGAGCCGGACGGTGGTGAGCACGCGGACGATGGCACTGGCGGCGGTTCCATCGCCGTAAGGGTTGACCATGCCGCGCAGCGAGTTGCGAAACTCGGGATCGAGCGCCTGTTCGATGGTCGCCAGGATGGCGGCAGTTTCGGCGGGCGTGTCGAGAATGTTCTTTGCGCGTTCGCGGCCCTGCTGGCGCATGCCGACGTTGACCGTGGGCAGGGCGAAGGAGGCCGCTTCCATGATTCCGCTGGAGGAGTTGCCGATCATCGCGTCAACATTGCCTAGAAGGCTCCAGTAGGTAACGGCGTCGAGATTGACGAATATGTGCGTATGGGGCCTGGCGCTCGCCAAATCCTTGGTGCGTTCGATGAGCGCGAGGCTGCCGGCGTCGGCGTTGGGATAGACGAAGAGAAGCTGGCCGGGAGTTTGCGCGAGGGCATTGAAGAGAGCATCGGCCTCGGCGTTGGTGTCGCGGAGAATGGTGACCGGATGCCAGGCGGCGAGCATGGAGGGCGGCGCCAGCGTGAGGCCGAGCTTTGCTTCGAGGGCTTGACGGCTCAGAAGGGTTGAGCGGCGCAGGTGGTCGAGCGAGGGCGCTCCGGCGTGATGAACGCGCCAGGGCTCCTCGCCCATGGCGATGACGCGGCGACGCGCGGTAGGCGTGGAGGTGAAGTGAATGTGGGCCAGCTTGGTGAGAGCGTTGCGCACCTGGTCGTCGATGGCGCCCTGGGAGACTTCGCCGCCTTCGATGTGGGCGATGGGAATTCTGAGCGCGACCGCGACTGAGGCGGGCGCGAGCATCTCATAACGGTCGGCGATGAGCAGCAGCAAGTCGGGACGCCATCTGGTGAGCGCGTCGGCCAGGCCGAGGATGGCGATGCCGATAGTCTTGGCCATGCCGGTGTCGGTGTCGGAGCTGAGCAGGCACTCGATACGCGAGAGAATGGGAAATCCATCGCGCTCAATCTCACGGATGGTCGAGCCGAACTCCGGCGCAAGATGCGCGCCCAGCGTGAAGAGGCCGAGTTCCACCTCCGGATGGCGGGCGAGCTCGCGCAGCGGCCAGTAGAGATGGCTATAGTCGGCGCGCGAGGTGGTGATGACGCCGATGCGGCGCTTGTTCGCGGGCTCACTCATCAGCAGACCCTCGCCGCTTTCAGTGCCTGCCGCGCTGGTGGCGGCAGAGGAGAACGATCCGTAAAGTTGCGCCAGAAGAAGTTTTGAAAAGTCGAAAGCACACCAAAAGTATAATTGGCTCCGCTCTCCTCTCCGCGCGCTATCAAATAAGTCCATCTTTGTGTGGATGCAGTTCCATCGGCCATTCGCATACACTGTAAGGTTCCGCGGCATTTGGGCTGACAGCTTACCGGCCGCTTTGGGGATGAGATTGATGAGAATAACCAGGCCGTTGGCCCTTGTTCTTTTTATTGCGACGGCGGCTGGAGCACAGGCGCGCTTCAGCTCCGAGGCGGTGCGGCTGAATAATCGCGGCGTGGCCGAGATGAGCCAGCAGTTTACGGAGCGCGCGGCGGCATCGTTTGCCGAGGCCTTTCAGAAGAACCCCAAGATGGCGCAGGCGGCGACCAATGAGGGCATTGCGCTGATGACCCTGCAAAAGCTGGAGGAGGCCAAAAAGGCCTTACAGGCGGCTTTGGCTTTGGACCCAGGCAGCGCACAGGCTTGGTATAACCTGGGACTTGCCCAGCATGCGGGCAATGAAGTGAAGCCGGCCCTGGCCAGCTTCCAGAAGGCGGTGAGCTTCGATCACCGGGATGCGGATTCCACTTACTTCGAGGGCGTCTGCTACCAGGAGATGAAGGAGTACGACAAGGCCATTGCGATTTTCCAGAAAACGCTGGAGATCGACCCGCTGCACGCATCGGCAGAGTTTCAACTGGCGCGCGCGTTGCAGCGCTCCGGCCGCACGGCTGAGGCGAAGATACACTTCCAGCGCTTCCAGCACCTGACCAGCAGCAAAATTGGAGCGCCCATCGGGCTGTCTTACGGCGAACTGGGCCACTACTCCACCGTCACGCCTGTCGAGGAGCACGAGGCCGCGAAGAAGGCAATGATTCCGGTGAAGCTGGTGGCGCAGCCTATGATTCCCCAGAAATCCGGTGCGTCATGGACGACCACCGGCGGCGCCTGCATGATGGATGTGACCGGTTCCGGCGCGATGGACCTGGTGCTGATGCAGGCCGGCGAGCAGGCGATTCGCGTCTTGCACAACAAGGGCGACGGCAGCTTTGAGGAGTGGGATGCGGCGGCGGGGGGATTGAAGGCGTCGGGACATGGGGTGGCCTGCGCCGTGGGCGACTATGACGGCGATGGATTGAATGATTTGGCGGTTGCGATGGACGATGCGGTACTGCTCTTCCGCAATCTTGGTCACGGAAAATTTCAAAATGTGACGGCTGAGGCCGGGCTTGCGCCCATGAACCGGCCAACCGGAATTACTTTTATCGATTACGACCACGATGGGGATCTGGATCTTTTCTTGACCGGTGCGTATCTTAAAGCCGGTGAACAATCGAACGTTTTATGGCGTAACAACGGCAATAAAACATTTACCGAGTGGACTGAGCCAGTGGGGTTAGAAGGGAAAGAATTTACCAACACACAGTCAGCGATTCTGACTGATTTTAACAATGATCGTGCTGTCGATATTGCTGTTGCAGGGGATATGACTGCGCCTGTGCTTTATGTCAATCCGAGAGAGGGTAAATATCCTACTCAAGCACTTTATGAACTGAGCCAGCTATCACAAAATTGGGCGACTCCGACAACTCGAAAAAATGCTGACAGGATTCCCGTTGCTACTTATGGCATTACCGTATTCGACTACAACAAGGACGGATGGATGGACATTGCCGTTACACATGCCGGCGCGCCGGGATTGACACTGTGGCGGAATGTAGAAGGCCCGAACCACATTGGCCGGCGGTTTGAGCGCGTGGATTTACCGCTGCATGACGCGGTGCGCGGATGGGGTGTGACGGCTGTTGACATCGACAATGACGGATGGATCGATTTGGCGGCAGTTTTGGAGACCAAGGCTGGGCCGTGCATCAAGGTCTTCCGCAACCGCGGCGACGGAACGTTTGAAGATGTGAGCCACGCGCTGGGACTCGACAAAGTGAAGCTGACCGCGCCGCGCGGACTGATTGCCGTCGAAGACAATGGCGCGGCGGATTTGATTGTGACGCAGGTGAATGCGCCGCCGGTGCTGCTGCGCAACGTGGGCGGCAACAAGAATCACTCCGTCCGGCTGGACCTGACCGGTTTCGCGGATAACAAGACAGCGCTGGGCGTGAAGGTGGAGATCTTCGCCAATGGCCACTGGCAGAAGTGGGAGCTGGCCGGCGCGTCGGGCTATCAGACGCAGGGGCCTCCGCAGATTCTTGTGGGACTGGGCGACGCGGACCACATTGACCTGTTGCGGATGTTGTGGCCGACGGGCGTGTTGCAGGACGAGATTGACTTGCCGCACACGCCGGTGATCGCCATGAAGGAGGCAGATCGCCGCGGAAGCTCGTGCCCTGTGCTGTTCGCGTGGAACGGGCACAAATACAAGCTGGTCACCGACGTGATCGGCGCGGCGGTGGTGGGCCACTGGTTCACGCCCACGCGGCGCAATACGCCTAATCCAGGCGAATGGATCAAGATTGACGGCGACGCGCTTGCGGCAGTGAACGGCAAGCTAAGCCTGCGCTTCATTGAGCCAATGGAAGAGGTGAATTACATCGACCAGTTGCGGCTGGTTGCGGTCGACCATCCAGAAAACGTCGAGGTTAATCCCGACGAACGCTTCCTCGACGATCCGCCGTTTGCCTCGGGGCGTGTGGTGGCTTCAGAAGGCGCGCGGCTGCCGGTGGGCGCATGGGACGGGGAGGGGCGCGATGTGCTGGATCAGATCAGCCGGCGCGACCATCTATTCGCCAGCGGCTTCACGCCGCTGCCTTATGATGGCTTTGCGAATCTCCACGCGCTGACACTCGATTTGGGTCCGCTGGATGCGCAGTCCTCGAAGGACGCGAAGTCCCCATTACGTTTGCTGATGACCGGCTATGTGAACTACTTCAGCGCGACCTCGCTGTATGCCGCGTGGAAGGCGGGCATCAAACCCATCTCGCCCTATGTTGAGGCACAGTTGCCGGATGGCCAATGGCAGCGCATTGCGGATGATGTGGGTTTTCCCGCCGGATTGGAGCGCACCATTGTCGTGGACCTCAGCGGCAAGCTGCCCGACGGCGCGCGGCACATCCGGCTCGTTACCAACCTCGAAATCTATTGGGACCAAGTGCTGATTGACAATCATGCCGAGGCGGAAACGCGTACCACGGAGATTCCGCTATCGCTGGCCACACTGCACTTCCGCGGCTACCCAAAGCAGATGGAGGGCGCAAGCCCCGGCGATCTCGACTACGACTATGACCGCGTAAGCTTGACCGGGCCATTCCAGCATCAACGCGGCAACTACACGCGCATGGGTGACGTGACGGAACTGCTGAAGAGCATCGACGACCGTTCTGTGATCTTCGGCAGCGGCGAGGAGATCGCCGCCGAGTTTGACGCAACCAAGCTGCCCGCGCTGCCCGCGCATTGGAAGCGCGACTACTTCTTCTACGCCAATGGATTCGTCAAGGACATGGACTGGTGGGATGCATCGCCGTTTACCGTGGCGCAGCTGCCCTTCCATGCGATGAGCGCCTATCCGTATCCGGACTCTGAGGAATTTCCGCAGGACGCGCAGTCCTTGGAGTACCAGTTGAATTGGAACGACCGCTTCGACTCCGGCGAGCCGGTGCGGTTGTATCGTTTCGACTATCGTTTTCATCGAGCAACCCCAGGTAGTCTCAGTGAGCCAAAATAAGACCGAGCGGGAGGACGAATGGAAATCTCCGGAAAGCGTATAAAGCTCTTTCTCAACTTCGTATGCGTTCTCTTTATCTGGTGGCTGTTGCGGGGCTGGATTAACCGCGCCGGTATCTGGTGGGATAAGACATTCTGGAGAGAGTTGCCGAAGCACCTTGGCATTTCGACGGGAGTATTTGCGTTTTTAGTGATGATCACCTGGATACTTTGGCATTGGAACCAATGGCGTAACCGGCTCAAAGACGATATACCGAAATCTCTGTTCGGAGAGAAAAGCACGAAGTCGGACGGGAGATTTGAGGAGCCGCGTTCAGATGAATGAACTCGTACTTCATTCCACTTCCAGTCTACTTGCTTTGTTGCGCTCTGGCGAAATCTCCGTGGTGGAATTGGCCGAGGCGCACATCGGGCAGATCGAGCGGCTGAATCCGCAATTAAATGTCTTCGCCGACTTTGACGCGGAGCGGGTGCGCGAGCGGGCGCGAAAGCACGATGAGTGGCGTGGCACGCGGTCTCGCAGGCCATTGTTCGGATTGCCGGTGACGGTGAAGTCATCAATCGCTACGCGAGGATTCAAGTGCGAGATCGGGAGCCGGCTACACGAGAATGAGGTGCCGCGAGAGGACGCTGTCGCCGTGGCGCGGCTGCGCGCGGCGGGCGCGTTGATTCTGGGCACCACAAACTGCCCCGAGTTCCTGATGGCATACGAGACAGCGAATCTGCTGCATGGGCGCACCAACAACCCGTGGGACCTGGAACGCACACCGGGCGGATCGAGCGGCGGCGAGTCGGCGGCGATTGCGGCGGGGCTTTCTTCAGCGGGCTTGGGCAGCGACAGCGGCGGCTCGGTGCGCGTGCCCGCGCACTTTACCGGCATCTGTTCACTCAAACCCACGCCGGGCCGTATTCCCGGCCGAGGACACCTGCCGCCTTGCGTGGGTCCGTTTTCGACGCTCGGCGCCATTGGCCCGATGGCCCGCACCATGGCCGACGTGGCGTTGCTTTTCCGCACGCTCAGCGGCCAGGACCCGCATGATCCCGTGAGTCCTCCAGTGGCGCTGCGCGAGCCGAGTTTAGAGGAGTTGCGCTCGAACACTATCGGCTTCTTCGAGGATGACGAGCTGGCGCCCGTCACGCCGGAGACCCGCGCGGCTGTGCGGGCCACGGCAGAAGCGCTGCGTGAGGCCGGCTTTCGCGTAGAGCCGTTCCGTCCGCGCACGCTGGAGTTGCTGCGGAAGTTGTGGTGGAAGTTTTTTGTGCAGTGCGGGGCCATGTTCTATGAGCCGGAGATTCACGGCCGGGAGCATCAACTGAGCCCCATCTTCAGCGAGTTTCTCGGCTTCTCCTCTGCGGCGCCGCCGCTTACGGCAGTCGAACTGCTCAATGCGTGGGCCGAGCTGGACTTGTTGCGCTCGAGGACTCTCACGGAGATGAGCCAGTATCCGGTGCTCCTATGCCCGGTGGCCAGCATTCCCGCCTTCCGCCATGGCGAGCGAGAGTGGACTGTTGAAGGCCGGACTGTAGATTATTTTGACGCCATGCGACCGACGCAGTGGTTCAACACGCTGGCCGCGCCGGCTGCGGTGGTTCCCGTCGGGCACTCGCCGGAAGGGCTGCCGATTGGCGTGCAGGTGGTGGCGCGCCCCTTTCACGATGAGACCGCGTTAGGCGTCGCGGCCATTGTGGATGAGGCCTTCGGCTACAGTCCGCCGCCAATCGCGCAGTAGCTCCATTCACCCCGGAAAGCACCCTCGTTTTCTCATTGGCGTGCAATACACGGTTTTTGCGCCTTGCCTTGCGGAAGAGCAGGAAACCTGCAAAGTTACAGCCGCAGAGTCCAGGGAAGAATCAGGCCGCTTTTGAAACCTGTCTCCACCTTTAGGTTGAGGCGTGCAGGACTTGATCGCGATACTCTATTGCTTCCGCTTCCCCAGAAACGGAGCTTGGCAAGTGTGTGACGATTGGCGCGACCGATTTGCCGAAACTCCCGATGTATTGAAGAGCGCCCGGCTTCAGCAAACTATCGTGCAGGTGCTGGACGTTGAGATCGGTGGCGATGAATTTGTCACCATGGCCGGGCCTTGCTCGGTGGAGACCGAATCCCAACTGTTGGCAACGGCTGATCATGTGCGCCGCGCGGGAGCGCGCGTTCTGCGGGGAGGAGCTTTCAAGCCGCGCAGTTCCCCTTACGCATTTCAAGGGCTTGGCCTGGAAGGACTGAAGTTACTGGCCCGCGCGCGAAAAGAAAGCGGCCTGGCTATTGTGACCGAAGTCATGTCGGAGGGCGATGTTCCGCTGGTCGCCGAGTATGCCGACATTTTGCAGATCGGCTCTCGCAGCATGGAGAACTACTCGCTGCTGGAAGCCGCGGCACATTCCGGACGGCCGGTGCTGTTGAAGCGCGGCATGGTGGCAACGATCGCCGATCTGCTGCGTTCGGCCCAGTGCATTCTCGATTACGGCAACCCGCAGGTGATTCTCTGCGAGCGCGGCATCCGCACATTTGAAACGGCCATGCGGAACACCTTCGACGCAACTGCCATTGTGTTGCTCAAACAGGTTTCGCATCTTCCGGTGATTGCCGACCCCAGCCACGCCGCCGGCCATCGCGACCTGGTTCCCTCGCTGGCGCGGATTGCGGTTGCCGCCGGCGCGGATGGCTTGCTGGTCGAGGTGCATCCCCATCCGGACAAGGCATGGAGCGACGGCGAGCAGTCGCTGGATTTCGCCGGATTCGACAGCATGATGGCCGATCTCGACCCGTATCTGGCTCTTAGAGGTATGACGCAGCGCGAGCAGGCACAGCCGTGGCGCGAGACGGTGGGGTCTTGTTCCATGGAGGCTGCCGGATGAGATTCCCGGTCAGATTCCTGGCGGTTGCCGCTTCG
>Ga0326727_10026340_pt1 | contig 10793 bp, 9 predicted proteins | sample MB2enrmetagenome_FD_207643 | JGI IMG/M metagenome (GOLD analysis project Ga0326727, IMG submission 207643) | Lab enriched peat soil microbial communities from McLean, Ithaca, NY, United States - MB29MY | ecosystem: Environmental > Terrestrial > Soil > Wetlands > Peat | place: USA: New York... | reverse complement strand
GAAGTTCTGGTTGATGGCGGTGAGCTCCTCGCGAAGCGCACGATTCAACTGCTCGATGACCTTCGGGTTGCCCTTCATGAAGGGGATTTTACCGAACGGTGTGCGGATTTGTAATGGGAATTTTTCTGAAGGCACGAGGAGGGAACGAAGTGTATGTTTTCCCATCCCTTCGCCAGAAAAAAAGGCGAAAGGATGGGGCATGGAGGCTGTATCGACTGTTCCCTGTGACTTTAGTCGCTGCCCTGCCGCTGGGAACCTCCTAGTCTGGATTCATTCCAATTTCTTCACCCATGAGAGGTAAATCGCCATGTTTTGCTATCAATGTGAACAGACATCGCAAGGTCAGGGCTGCCAGACGATCGGCGTCTGCGGCAAGGACGAAAACACCGCTACGCTCCAGGACCTGCTGATCCACGCGGTCAAGGGCATCAGCCAATATGCGCACCGGGCGCGTCAGTTGGGCGCGGCGGATGCGGAGATTGACGTCTTCACGATCGGGGCGATTTTTGCGACGCTGACCAATGTGAACTTCGACGAGGACCGCGTGGCGGAGCTGGTGTTGAAGGCTGCCGAAGTGCGAGACCAGGCGCGGGCGCTCTATGAAGGAGCGGCGGCCAAGGCGGGCGTTGTGGCGCAGCCGCTGGCTGGTCCGGCGGCGTGGCGGCCTGCCCCCACCCGCGAGGCTTTGCTGGCCCAGGGGCGCGAGCAACTGATTCCTGCCGCATTTCTGGCCGGAGGCGGCGACGGCAAGGAGACAAAGAACCTGGTCGAGCTGGTGGTGTACGGATTGAAGGGCGCGGCCGCGTATGCATATCACGCCATGGCGCTGGGATCGAGCGCGCCGGCTTCGTATGCAACGATCCACGAGACGCTGGCCGCGCTGACCGAGCCGCACACGCAAGGGGAGTTGCTAGGGCTGGCGATGAAAGTTGGCGAGTTGAATTACGCCGTTCTTGAGCAGTTGGACAGGGCGCACACGGAAACCTTTGGCGCGCCCACGCCGGCACAGGTGAGGCTGCATCCGCTGAAGGGCAAGGCGATCCTGGTTTCAGGCCACGACCTGCACGATCTTTATCAGTTGCTGCTGCAGACCGAAGGGCTGGGCATCAACATTTACACGCACGGGGAGATGCTGCCTGCGCACGGCTATCCGAAGTTGAAGGCGTTCAAGCACCTGGCGGGTAACTACGGGGGCGCGTGGATCGACCAGGCGCAGGATTTCGACGTGTTTCCAGGCGCGGTGCTGATGACTTCCAACTGCATTCAGCAGCCCAAGGCGAGCTACAAGGCGCGGCTGTTCACGGCCGGGCCGGTGGAGTGGCCGGACGTGGAGCACATTGCGGGAACGGACTTTGCGCCGGTGATTGCGGCGGCGCTGGCGGCGCCAGGGTTTGCCGAGGACGGGCCGGACGATTCGATTACGGTCGGTTTTGGCCACAATGCGGTGCTGGGCGTGGCGGGCACGGTGATCGACGCGGTGAAGGCCGGGGCGCTGAGGCATTTCTTCCTGATCGGAGGATGCGATGGAGCGCGGTCGGGGCGGAGCTACTATACCGAGCTGGCCGAGCAGGTGCCGCAGGACTGCGTAATCCTGACGCTGGCGTGCGGCAAATACAGGTTCAACAAGCAGGATTTCGGGACGCTGGGGGGACTGCCGCGGCTGCTCGACCTGGGCCAGTGCAACGATGCTTATTCGGCCTTGAAGATTGCGCAGGCGCTGGCCGGGGCCTTCGATTGCGGGGTCAACGACCTGCCGCTTTCGCTGGTGCTGAGCTGGTATGAACAGAAGGCGGTTGCGATTCTGCTGACGCTGTTGTGGATGGGGATTCGCAACATTCGCATCGGGCCGACGCTTCCGGCGTTCCTGTCGCCGGCGGTGCTGGAACTGCTCAACGCAAACTACAGCCTGATGGCGACAACCACAGCCGAGGCGGATCTGGCGGCGATGCTGGGATAAGGCCTTCTCGATCCCGCTTGATGCGGGGAATCGACACAATTCAGGGACTGTTTCCTCAAACCGGGCTTCCATCGGCGAGTGTTCGCCGCTGGGGGCCCGTCGTTGTTGGTCCGAAAAATTCTTCCTGAAAGGAGCAAAATAAAGGGTTGGGCATTGCGGCAGTTTTGGCGCTGCAAATCAAAAGGGGAAACAGATTGATGAATGGGACTCGGACGAAGGTTGTGGCGTTGAACGGCAGCGCCCGCAAAGGCGGGAATACGGCCATTTTGCTGCGATATGTGCTGAAGGAACTGGAGAAGGAAGGAATCGAAACCGAACTGATCGAGATGAGCGGGGTCAGGATTCACGGCTGCCTGGCTTGCCGCAAATGCTCCAGAAAGAAGGACCGCCGGTGCGCACAGACCTCCGATATGGGAAACGCCTTTATCGAAAAGATGGAGAAGGCGGACGGGATTCTGCTGGGCTCGCCGACGTATGTGGCCGACATCTCTCCGGAAATCAAGGCGGTGATGGATCGCGCCTGCATGGTTTCACAGGCCAACGGCGGCATGTTCCGGCACAAGGTGGGCGCGGCGGTGGTGGCGGTTCGGCGAGCGGGAGCGATGCACGCCTTCGATGCGCTGAACCATTTCTTCCTGATCAGCGAGATGATCGTGCCGGGATCGTCGTATTGGAACATCGGCATCGGCCTGGAAAAGGGCGATGTGGAGAAGGACGCGGAGGGGATTCAGACCATGAAGACGCTGGGGCAAAACATGGCGTGGCTGCTGAAGAAGATCGAGAGCGAATGACGGGGCGGTCAAGGTAGCTCAGTGGGGCTTTGACGAATGGGATTATTCTGAGTGCAGGAACTGCCGTTCAGCGGCTGTTCCGACCAGGGTGGTTGAGGCGGATACGGATGACCAGCCCTGTCTGCCTCAGAGCGTCATCCCCGCGCTGCTGAGAGGTTTCCGCCAAGCTGGAGGTGCTCGTCTGCAACCCTGTGCGGCAGCATACAGATAGAGCGCCCTGCCTTCAAACAAGGAGAAAATTATGGAAACAACCGAACCCAACAAATCGATTACAGACGATGTTCTGCATCTTGGAAGCCAAAGCAAGCTCTCCCCGGAAGAGATTGCCAAGGCCCTGGCGCATCACAACCGGCACCATGGCGGCAGGGAAGCACAGCAGGCCGCGGCCAATGCGGGCGGCAAGAAGCAGAAGAAATCGAAGTAGGATTGACCGACAACAAGAGCGCCGATGACCTTGCAGCCTAGTTAGGGCAAAACCAGGGATCCTGTGTTCCGCACAGTGTCTTTCGAGGTCGCTGCTTTCTTCACCCCACGGACGTGGACCCGTTCGCGGGGACCCCGATCCTGGTGGTCGCATCGACATGGATGTTGTTGCGCCGGGAGACATCTTCCCTGGTTTTGCCATAGCCGCGTGGTCATCGGGTGCGGGCGGCGAGCCTGAGGTTCAGTGAGCAGGAGCAGCGGCCAGTGTGCGCAACTGGGCCAAGTGATTGAGGTCGTGACCGGCCATGGTTTCGACAATGGTGAGGAAGGTCATGGGACCCCGCTCAGGGTGTGTGACCGGCCTTGCGGCCGCGGCCGGTAAAGCCTTTCCAATCAACATGCGGTTCCATCCGCGCACGGCGGAAAACACCTCCAGCGCCTGGTCGGCGGGAACGCCGGGGTAGGTTGCAGCCCACATTTCCTGGTCGAAGGGTTGAATGACGGGCGCCTCCACGGCGAGCGTCTGGCGCAAGCGAAAGGCGAAGGCCAGCTCGCAATCGGCCAGGTGGCAGACGATCTCCGCCGGACTCCATTTGCCGGGAGCGGGGGAAAGGGCGACCTTCTCAGGGCCGATGGCCTCGAGGAGCAGGGCAAGCTGCGCAGAGGTGGCCGAGAGGATGGCATCGAGCGGGCGGCCATCGAGGAAGCGGTCGTAGGGGTTGAGTTCGCTCATGGAATTTTCCTCCGGAAGGTTTTTGGGACGGCTCCGGGCGCTTTGCAGGACAGGAACGAATGCGGACAAAATCCCTTCAAAGCATAGCGCAGGGGCTGGAGAATGCGGGGATTTTGACGGATTTTCTTTAGGACAGAAGGCCGTACAGTTCATCGGCATGGGCTTCTGTGAGATCCAATATCCTAAAAACGGGACATGGGACACGAGGCGGCCGGTTTGTAACGGAATTTTTTGAATGGACGGGGCGGGAACGGAGTGTATGCTGTCCCACGCTTTCGCCAGAAAAAAGGCGAAAGGATGGGGCACGGCGCTCGGGTTCGCTGGTCCAGTCTTCTGAACCTTGTGTTCCCAAGTCCCGGTTCGCTGGTCCAGTTTTCTGAGCCTGCTGTTCCCTGTTCCCGGTTGCGCTGTCCCTGCTCCCTGTTCCCTGCACTTTTCACAGGTATTCGCGGACCATGCGCTCCCAGGTGGGCCAGTCGTGAGAGTTGGACTCGTCCCAGATGTAAAGCTTGTGGGGAATGTCCTTGGAACTGAGGATGCGGTCGAGGTTCTGATTCTGGCCCAGGCAATGGTCGTCCCAGCCGGTGGCGAGCACATAGGTGTTGCGGCGGTAGCGCTCAAAGAACCAGGGGTCGCTCAAGTTGGGCAGGTAGTGGGTGGGCAGGTTGTAGTAGCAGTCCTGGTCGTAGTAGCCGTGAAGGAAGTTGGAGAGGTCGAATGCGCCGGACATGGAGAGGAGACCGGCAAAGAGATCCGGATGGCGGAGGGCGATGTTGACGGCGTGGTATCCGCCGAAGCTGCAGCCGAGCGAGACCAGGTGGGGATCCTGGTTGTTCTGGCGAATGAACGGGACGACTTCGTGGATGAGGTAGTCCTCGTACTGCATGTGGCGGGCGATGCGCCAGCGCGGGGCGACTGCGCGGTTGTACCAGCTCTCCATATCCACCGAGTCGACACAAACCACTTGCAACTGGCCGGCATCGATTTTGCCGGAAAGGGCGGCGATCATGCCTCGGTCTTCAAACTCGAAGAAACGTCCGCCGGAGGTGGGAAAGACCAGGACGGGCATGCCGGCGTGACCGAAGACGAGCAGTTCCATCTCCCTGCCCAGGCGGCTGGAATGCCATTTGCGATACTCACGAACCATGGCGCACACGCTCCGCGGTGGATTTTTTGTTGCGGCACCGCATCCAGTTCCGAACCTGCCGGACGAGTTGCGCCCCACGGGCCTGGAAAGGCGAGGGAGGTCTGCGCCAGGCAGCGGAAGAATTGGAGAACCGCTGGTTTCTTGATACTGTAACAGCCACAGGCTGCCGTCCTGGCATATCCGGCAAGGCGGCGTGAGCTACAACACCGGCAGCCGCCGTTCAACCGAAGGGGACCGCGGGAATTGAATCTGGAAGGCCAACCACCGGACGCACCAACAGGGACGGACGCGCCCGGGGGGTTGCTGGCGACGCAGGGCGCCACGCCGCATCCGCGGCTCCGGCTGCATCGCGGGTTCGCGAGCAGCTATCTGCCTGAGCAGCGAGACCTGATCGTCTACGTTCCGCCGGGGTATGAGCGGGAGCCGGAGCGGAAGTACCCGGTGCTCTACCTGCACGACGGACAGAATCTTTTTGACGGGAGAACGTCATTCATTCCCGGCCGGACGTGGGCGATGCGGGAGCAGGCGGACGAGGCGATCAAGGCCGGCGAGGTGGAACCGCTGGTGATTGTGGGCATTTATAACACCGGCGACCGCCGGCTGGCCGAATATACGCATGAGCGCAACTGGCAGATGGGCGGCGGCGAGGCGGACGAGTACGGTCTGATGCTGACCAGGGAACTGATGCCGTGGATTGCCAGCCAGTACCGGGTGCGCACGGAGCGGGAGCAGACCGGGGTGGGCGGCTCGTCGCTGGGAGGGCTGGTTTCGCTCTTCCTGGGACTGCGCCACCCGGAGGTTTTTGGGGCGCTGGCACTGCTTTCGCCCAGCGTGTGGTGGAACCACAAGAGCATTCTGGGCTACCTGAACGAAAGAGCCCCGCAGATTTGGGAGCGGCCGCGAACGTGGCTGGATGTGGGCGACCGGGAGGGTCAACGCACCCTGAAAGACACCGAGACGCTGAACCAGCGGCTGAAGGCCAATGGCTGGCGGGCGGGCGAGACGCTGCACTTTGAGCGTGTGTACGGCGGAACGCACGACGAGGCAAGCTGGGCGCGACGGGTGAGGCCGATGCTCAGGTTCCTGTTTCCGGCGGCTGGGCGTTGATGTCATTTGCCTGAACCGGTACCTTTCGGCGATACTTAGGTGTTGTGTCTTGCGAGGCTGGGCACTGTTGCCCGGCCCTTTATTTGGCGGGGCGAGCTTGAAGCAGGAGTTCGCTGGCCGGAAGACCCCCAAAGGCAGAACAGAGCACTGGATTTCGAAAGGAACCGTATCGCCGTGGTGATGATTCGTTTGGCGCGCTTTGGCGCCCGCAAGCAGCCCTACTACCGTATCGTGGTCATCGAGAAGGACCGCGCCCGCAATGGCCGTTCGATCGAGGTGGTCGGCACCTACAACCCGCGCACCAACCCGGCGACGGTGGATCTGAAGCACGAGCGGATCGCCTACTGGCGGAGTATGGGCGCGCAGCTTTCGCCCATCGTGCAGAAGCTGGTGACCAAGAACCCGGCGCCGGTGGCGGACCCAGCCGCAGCCTGATTCCGTTTTTTCTCCTCCCCCCTGATGGTGTGCGCGGGCGTTGGCAGCCGGCGCGCACGCGGTTACTGACGGCGATGGGTGTGTGCTGATACTATGCGCGCACCGATTTATGCCGCCAATTTTTGGTTGCCAATTCTTGGACGCATCCGGTCAGGGGCAAGAGCATGACCCAACACGATATGGTCGAAGTGGAAGAGCTGGTCCGCGAGATTGCGCGGGCCCTGGTGGATGAGCCGACAGCGGTAGCTGTGGAGAGTGTGGACCGGGAAGAAAACACGGTTCTCAGGCTCCGGGTGGCTCCGCAGGACGTGGGCAAGGTGATCGGCAAACAGGGCCGGACGGCGCGCTCGGTGCGCACGATTCTGGGCGCCGTGAGCATGAAGCTGCATCACCGTTACACGCTGGACATTCTGGAAGAAGACGACGAAGGCTAGAGTGGCGGCTGCGGACGCACCCGGCTCGCTCCGGAGGCAGCAATGACCACGGCAGAACAGGCCGGACAGACTGAGCAATGGGTCTGGCTGGCCCGCATTCGCCGCCCGCAGGGGCGCAAAGGCGAGGTCTTCGCAGACATTCTCACCGATTTTCCTGAAAGGTTTGCCGAACGGCGGCGGCTTTGGCTGCTGGCCGAAGGCGCGTCCGCGGCTCAAGGCAATGCCGCGCCCGGCCGAACGCCGTCCCCGGCCCCACGCGAAGTGGAGCTGGCGGCTCACTGGCTGCACAAGGGCGGCGTGGTGCTGCACTTTGCCGGGGTGGACTCGATTTCGGCGGCGGAGACACTGGGCGGGCTGGTGGTGGCGATTCCCTGGGCGGAGCGGGCGGCCCTGGGCGAGGACGAGGTCTACATCGGCGACCTGATCGGCTGCGCGCTGGTGGATGTGGCCAAGGCTGGCGTGCCTGAAAGCGAGCCGGTGGTGGTGGGCGAGATCGAGGAAGTGGATCGGACGGCCGGGCCGGTGGCGCTGCTGGTGGTGCGCGGCGCGGCGGGCGAGGTGCTGATTCCCTTTGCCAAGAGCTATTTGCGGCGCATCGACATCGAAGGCAAGCGGGTGGAGATGGCCCTGCCCGAGGGACTGGCCGACCTGAACGCACCGAATCCATAACCGCGCGAATACTCGTGCGGGATCAAAAAAAGAATTTCGATGCAAACTGGATCAGCCGGGGATTTGTTCCCGGAGCAGTGCTGGTGATGACGCCAAAATTGGCGTTGTTGCTGGTGCAGCAGGTGGTGTTTGGCGGCGCGAATTGAGTGCGATTCAGCAGGTTGAAGAACTCCACGCGCAGCTCAAAACCGGCCCGCTCCTGCTCACCGAGAAATAGCCGCTTGAACAGAGCCACGTCGACATTATCCACGCCGTCGGAACGCAAGGTGGGATCGGCGCGCGGCTCCGTGCCGAACGTGAAATCGGCCGGAGCGGCAAAACACGCGGTATTGAACCAACCGCCCAGGCGGCTGCCCGCGCCGGAACGGGATTTACGGCAGGAGGGCGCGAGGTCGGGACGCGACGAGCCGGCTCCGAACAGGGTTGTGTCGTTCGCCTGACCGTTGCTGAATACAAGCGGAAATCCTCTTTGGAATGTGGCTACGCCATCGACGCCCCAGCCACCTACAATCCGGTTGAGATTGCCGCCGATATGGGGCAAGTAACGTCTGTCCTGACCCAAGGGGATATCGAGCACATAACTGACCACCAGACGCTGGGGGACATCCTGGGAAGAGAGTGAGCGTTCTTGGCGCAGATTGTTATTGTCCTGAATTGTTCCCACGGCCGTCTCCAGCCAGGCGGTGAGGGTGTCAGTGTTGCTGATCAGCTTGGAGTTGGTGTAAGCGGCCAGCAGCGATCCTCCCGCCTGGATGCGCTTTTGGGCAGTCAGTTGAAACGAATGATAGATGCTGTCGAACCAGCCCTGGCCGGCAAGTTCGACGCTGGTGTATTGGGGATAGGGCCTGAGGAGCTGGCCGACGGTGGTACTGGGGGTGGCAAGCGCCAGCGCCCGCCCGTTGACAAAGAAGGGATTTGCCGTGGGTTGCAAAAGCGTCACGGCAGAACGCCCCCCGGCCGCAAACTCCGCCGCAGCCTGAGAGAGAAGGCTATCGGAAATCTGGTTGATCTGCTGCGAATACTGCGCCAGGTGGGTTCCCTTGGACCCCACATAGGCGGCCAGCAGCGAGATTCTTCCCGGCAGTTCTCTTTCCACGCTGAAGTTCCATTGCTGGACGTAGCCGTCGGGGTGGTTGCCACGGTCCACTTCCGTGATCGACTGCACCACCTGGGTAAGAAACTGTTGCGTGCCTTCGGTTCCGAGCGTCCTGCCCGGCGGCGCGGAAATGCCATCCGGAAAGGGCAGAGAGATGGAGTTATAGGGGTGAATTCCATCCACAGTGCCGGTGTAAGTTGTGCTGGCGGCATTCACCATGTCGTTGTTGGGATTCAAGGCATAAGACACATAGTTCGGTATCCAGAAGATTCCGTATCCGCTGCGCAGGATGGTTTTGGGCGTGACGCTGTAGGCAATGCCGATCCTTGGCGCCACATTGTCTTTGGCGAGGGGAAGGTTGTTTCGCGTTCCGGGAGAGACCAGAAACACGTCTCCCATCACGGTGCGAGATCCAGCCGCCATAAATTGGTTGATGTAACTTTGGGCAGCCGGATCGAAATAGGAGAGACGGTTGAAACGTTCGGACCAAGGTCCCTGGAACTCGTAGCGAAGGCCGAGATTGATGGCCAGCGCATCGGTGGCGTGCCAGGTGTCGTTGAAGTAGAGTGCACGGTAGACCTGCTTGCCCGCGGTGAAGGCCGGGACGACGGCCTGCGCGGAAAAATGATTATTGACATTGCTGAAGTTGTCCGCGTAGCCCAAAAGGAAGTCGGCGATGGGCATTCCCGTGAAGCATGCCTCGCCGATGCCGCAGAAGTCGAAAGCTCCGCTGGCGACATTGGTCTGCGCGGCGTTGTCGTAACTTACCTCGAATTGAAAACCGAGGCGGTAAAGGTGGTGGCCGCGCACCAGGGTAAGACTTGGAGACAGGTTGTACTGCGTGTTGTAGTCCGCGATAAAGCTCTGGCCCTGGCTGCACATGATGTTATCGGCAAATCTGGCCACGCAGGGAGTGGGGGGAGTACGCATTGCCGAGGGGATGGCGGTGTTGTAGCCTGCCGGCCAGCCGATGGAAGTAAGATCGAAGTTGGCGTTTTTCGGAGAGCGAAGATAGGTAAAATAGCTGACGCCCGCGCTGGCATCGAAGATGGTCATCGAACTGATGTTGTAGTTATATCCCGCCGCCAAAGCCCTGGTTTTATAGTTTTCCAAACACCGATCAAGACAGAGCCCGTTCCGGAGCGGATCGATGGGCAGGTCGAGCACGCTCCAGTAGCTGAAACGGGTAAACAGCTTCTGCTTGCCGGTGATCTCCTGGTCCACCCGCCCGACTGCCTGGTTCTGATTTCCGCCGGTGTTGGCAACGGTATTGAAGTTATTGAAAGTACCCGAAGGAGCAACGGTTCCCGGAGCATTGGGAGCCGGCCACAGAGAGAGGAGAGCCCTGGATGTGGGATTGATGCGGCCCGGTGGAATAACATTATGCGGGAAAGGCGAAGGCAAAGAGGTGCTGAGAGGGCAAGCTCCCTCGGCATTCAAGGGACTCCCGGCGCATGGATCGAGGACGGTGATGCTGACCGCGGAGAAGTCCCCTATGCGTTCCTCCGCGGTGGGGACGGTTGCGGTGAACGGACTGCCGGTGCGCAGCCTGAAGCCTTCCCAACTGGTGAACCAGAATGTGTGATTGTTTTCGCAGCAGTGGCGGAGATCCCAAGGGCCGCCGGCTTGCGCGCCGAACTGGTTCTGCACCCAAGGGGGACGCGGTTTGCCCGCCCTGTTGAGGAAGAAATCGTTGGCGTTGAACATGCGATTGCGCAGGTACTCGTATACCTCTCCGCGGACGGCCTGGGTTCCACCCTTGGTGCTCAGGTTTGTAACCCCGCCCGCGAACCGGCCCCATTCGGCGGGCAGATTGCCGGTGTGGACCTTGAATTCCTGAATCGAATCCTGACTGGGAATCAGTATGGGCACATTGATGTAGGTAATATTGAGCGGCTGTCCGTCGAGATACTCGACGCTCTGATTTCCGAATGCGCCGCTGACCTGGTAGTTGCCCCACCCGAAGGGGTTGACGCCCACGGGAGTTCCGGTGGCGCTGCC
>Ga0326727_10026339_pt1 | contig 10793 bp, 6 predicted proteins | sample MB2enrmetagenome_FD_207643 | JGI IMG/M metagenome (GOLD analysis project Ga0326727, IMG submission 207643) | Lab enriched peat soil microbial communities from McLean, Ithaca, NY, United States - MB29MY | ecosystem: Environmental > Terrestrial > Soil > Wetlands > Peat | place: USA: New York... | reverse complement strand
CGGCTACCTTCGTAACACACCTATTGATGGACTGCGATCAGTGCTCCGGCCGGAGTGCTCCGCCCACCGTAAGACGCGGCGATTGGTTGATCGCCATCGGCGAGCCCAGCCGGGATTTGGATGTTGAATTGATATTCGCCGGGAGAAACCAAACCTGCAAAACTGACATTCGCCGTGACGCCTCCGACGGTCACAACCGGCATCGGCGACAGAATTCCCGATTGCATCAGAGACCCACTGACAACTGGGGTCGACGTGTTCCCAAACCCGTTCGCAAAGACCGAGATGATTTCGCCTGGCTTCGCCGGAGTCGTCAAGCCGGGGTAAAGCCCCGCCGGTCCGATGAGCGTTCCCGTTGAGTGCGCGGCTGCAACGTACCCGCCGGGAAACTCAAAGAAGGAAGGCGATAGCGCCTGAGCTTGTGCCATAAATGTTGCACTCACCGTACCGTTGTTCGATACCTGCACAGGAACCTGCCCCGACATTGCGTCGGGCGGCGTCAAGATATTGATCTGCGTCGGGCTGATGCAGGCAACGAAAGCCACTTTGTTGTTGACTGTTACGCTGATGTGGTCAAGCTGGGTCGGTAACTGGTTGTTGACAAAGTCGCTCGCCTGCCACCCGCGCGCATCTCCCGTCAGCGCGAGCCCCGCGCCCTGCAACGAGACCCAGGTATTAGGGGCAATCACCGGGTCCCAACTTGCCGCGTTCACCACCGCTAAAATCGACGGGGGCAGCAGTTGCAAGTGAGCCGTCAGAATATCGTCGGAAAATGCAATGGCGTTGGCGTTGAATACTTCGATATACTGCGACCGCAGCGGGCTGCTGGTTGTCCGCGGATACACACCCTGTTCGAGCATCTGAAGAAATGTAGCGTCGGTGCACGGTACGGTGACCGTGATCGGCTCCGCGCACCCGGCGCCCTTAACGCCCAAATACTCGTTGGTCTGAAACGCCATCAGCGTTCCGAAATTGTCTGCATCGTCCACTACCTGCTGCGCCTGCGGCGTCGCCCGGCATCAGAAAATCAACTGAACCACCAGACGCCCCGCCAGTTGCTTAGAGGCCGCCATGATGAGAGGATCGTTCTGGTCCCCGATCGCTCCGATGATTGCTTGCCCGTTCTGATCGATCCCCGGAAAGGCGTTGTTCGGGATGATTGAAACCGCGAAAGATTTGTCCGGGAAACTCTTCATGAACGATCCCAGCACCGCGTTCCAACCTTGAAGCAGCAGCGAGGGCAGGTAACCGGCCTGCTGCCATGTCGTAATCGAGTCGCTCACGCAAGCCAGGCCAGTCGAGTGAGCCGTTTCCGCCGGAAGCCGCAGTTCCTCCGTGGTCCGGTTGATGCCGGTGATCCGGACCAGAGTAATGGCGTCGTACGTATTGGCGGTCTTCAAGTGAGCAGATAGAGCGGCCAACATCGCGTCCCAACGAGCCAGGAAGCCTGCATCCCACGGGCGGGGGATGTTGACGGTATCGCAAACCCCAGTCTCGCCAACGTGAGGAGAAACCGTGAAAGTCAGTTCTGGGACACCAGTTCCCGCAGGAGGGGCCGCGAAAAGCCACGATGGCGTCGAACTGCCGGCGGGGACCACCAGATCGATTTTCTTTCCGAGCGCCACTGCTTGGCCGATCCATTGATCGAGCAGCGCCCATTCGTATTGCCCCATCGCCAGCTCGATAGCGTCCCAGCCGATCACGACGGCCACTCCGTCCACGCCCGGCAAGCTTAAGGATTGCGTTAGCTGAGCGGCGGCATTGGACAGGCTCGAAACGTCGTTGGTCTAGATGTAGATTCCGCGAAGGTCGGCTTGCGCGCAAGCGTCGATTGCCAGCGCGCAAAAAAACAGCAAACGAGTCAACCTTGGGCTACCCATAAACTTCCCATCCAGTATAGGTGCAAGGGTGGCACTTCAGGTGCTAATGGGGCGCCGATTTCGGCCGACGTGGGTCAGATCAACGATTTCGCAAGTATGCGTTCGCACAGTGGTGCAAGGGAGCCTAAATTTCACGATTTCTGGCAGGGTGGCGGCAAACTGCAATCGAGGAACTGACGCGACAGATTCGTCAAATAGCCCAGAAGTGCCGCGGTTTCCGAGTGCTGTCGGGGCCAGAGCGAATTACGACTTCGGCAGAATCAACACTATTCGTCCACAGGAATTCTGTAACCCGATACGACACTCGGCTCAGGTCGTTGCCTCGACAATTAATTAGAATTCAATCCGCGATTGGAAGGCCACCATCCGGAGCGAACTGACCGCCCAGGCCGACACCAAGCAAGCCTGTTGGCAGGGAGGTTGTGTACGTCAGTGCCCCGAATCCGGTCTGAGTTGACACTTTGCCAGGAATTCCTACAAGACCATCTTTGCGACATAAGCGTCGGCTACTTCCAGGCGAACCTGATCCTCGAATTGCTGACGGCGCACTTGAGCCTGCCGGACCTGCAGTTCATCGCGAACGGCATCGGCCTGCGCCACACGATTCCGCAGCGGTAGCGTCAATTGCAGGCCGACGCTGTAAGTTGGGAAATTGTTTTTGAAAAGCTGTCCCAACGCGGTGCCGTATCCGCCGGGATACAGCGCTGAGCCTGGTGTAAGCGCGGCGCCAACTGGATTTATGTCCCCAGAGAGGCCGCCATTCTGCACGGTCCCTACCACGTCTAGTTCTGGCCGCAGAGCGTTGATCGAGCCCTTCAAACTGATCTGAGAGTTTTCCACTTGGATGCCGGCCTGAGCCAAATCGGGCCGATTGTGCAATGCCTCGGTAATCAGGTCGCCGACGGGCTGTACCGATTCGGTTTCTGGGACTGTAACGGAGTCGGTCGGGATAATCCGGGCCGCCCGGATGGCAGGATTCGCCAGGCCGCCGCGTGTGATTGCTGTCTTGACGATCAACTCAGCATTCCCGTCCAACATGATGGCCCATTCATCCGCAGTGTGCCAATGCAGTTCGCGGAAGCTGCCCGCCGTCAAGCGCATGTTCACGCCCGCGATGTCCTTTGAGGATGGCAATTCGCGTTGTGTAACCTGATGAGTCCAGCCGCCCTCTTGAATTCGCTTGTGCGTTAAGCTAAGCGAGTACCAAATTGGCCCCACGTCTCCACTGTCAGTAGGAGGGGTGTGTTCGAATTCGGATTCTCATTCAGTAGGGCTATGTTGTCCGGCCCCGGATCGGTCGCAGACTTATCACGTTCCGCCTTTCGGGTATTCATCGTTTGTTGCGCATTGGCCGCGACCCCTGCAAGCGCCGCCGTGGCCAACGCGGAGCTGATCCCAAACATTCTTTTTCTTGATAAACCGGCAAAGGGTGCGGCGTCCCGATTTTCACTATTCAACGTTGATCTCCTCTGATCGAGCACTGTCGACTTGTGTATTTGCATTCAAGCGGCCAAGAGCTGGACCTTCGATTAGCTGAGGCGGTTCCAGCACGAAAGGCGTCAACCTAAGTCCACCGAAATCATTGGCTGTGCGGCATCTTATGTTGCGCCCAAGACCCCTTGCAGGTTCTCGCTGACCGTCACGTGTTGGCGCATCGTTCGAGACGCTATATTGCCAGCTGTGTCTTGGGTACGTCTCGATGGCGATCACAACCACCATTGTGTCGTCGAATTGATCGGTCCCAACCGACCATTCGGGCGCCGGCCCGCACCACTCGCTCAGCCACTCCTTTTGCGTCGAGGCCTACGGCGATGGATTTGCAGCACCTACTCACACGCTCGTCGCCGAACTCTTTTTCCTCGGCATGTCGGGCGGCGCTGAGGATCACAAACTGACTTTCCTAGCCCCGTCTGTAGTTCTCTAGCTGTATATCGCGCCTTTGCTAATATTCCAATCACGAAACCTGACCGTAAACAGTACTGTCCAAGAGCTGGCGAAAACACACTCCTATCCTCGCGAAATCTCACAAACCGGTCTTGACAGAATCATTGCGGTATCCATTTCGTCGGATATGGATGAAGAACTGCTTGTTTCTCCGGCGAATAGAAATAGCCGTGGTTGTAAAGTTGCGTCACGCCATCGCGAAAATAGGCGTCGCTCGCGATCTTCATCTCCTCGAGCGTGGTGCGGTAGCGATCGTTGTGCAGGAACGTATATAAGCCTCGGCCGAGACGATTTCGCCGCCATAGAAATGGGCTCCCGCGCTGGTGGCTTTGCGCGGGTCTGCAATCGTCTCGAAGTTGCGTAGTGCAGACTTCCGTCTCGGGGCGCGGAGTTGTTCTGCTTAATGTTTTCTATAGGATCGGTTTGTTGGACCCCTACGACGTAGCCCCTTCGACTCTTGCGACCCAGATCCTCGCGCATAGTTGCTGGCGGCGCAGGTCCTTTAAGTTTAAGAGTCAGGAAGCGAACGAACCCAAGTACTATGCGATCGGACCGTCGGGCTTCAGTGCTTGCAGAGCCGAATGGCCGACGTCCGGAGGATGTTGGCCGCCGATGGCGAAAACTACTTCGCCGGTGGCAAGCTTTACAACCCTTAGTGCAGTTAATCTAATCTAATGCAAAGGAAACAGTGGCTCCGGAGCGGACAACGCTATCGGCGAAACGGAGTCCTCAGTTTGCGCCTCATAAAGTCCGAAGGCCCGCCCATACCTCTCCGGTCTACTAAAAAAGAGGCAGCACTGAAACTATTGATTGCGCACTGGACTGCCCAGCCGCTGAAACTGTTAATGGCACGTTATCGCCGGCTGGGATCCCTGGAGGAACCGTCGCCTGCACAACGTAAATGCCCGCGTATCCCGGTGCGAGCGTTGCCGCGGCGGGGACGGGAGTTGTTCCGATCGTCACGGTGACTTGGGATTCGGAGGGAACGTTCAGTGCCGGCGATGGCGCCGGTTGTGTGGCATCAAGCATCACGTCAAGGCCACCCAGGCCTGTACAGTAGATTGTGATATCACTGCCCGCCTGTACCGAATTCCCGGCCGTAGTGGATAACGGGGCTGTGCCGGCCGTTATCAGCTGCCAGATTGCACTAACCGCCGCATCTGTCGGTCCACCGTTCAAAATTTGCAGAATTACTGGTTGGGCGGGTCCCACCACTATCGGCAACGGCCGCGTGGACGCCGCACCCCGGCTAACGAGCAGCGCGTACTGTCCTGGGCCTGGTGTAAAGTTATAGGGCACTAATGCACTGACTGAGCCGGCGCTGGTATAGATCATTGGCAGTCGGACCCCTCCCAGCGTAACCCCGTCCCCTTCGAGTTGAGTCAACAACGGGAACTGCGAAGCAGGTTGCGAGGCCGTTGCCAAATTCGATCCTGAAATGGTCACGATGCTGCCCGGCCCGACCTGAGGAAGTCCGGAACTGATCAAGGGTGTTTGCGTATTCGTTGCCAGCAAACCGTTATATGACTGTGCGCCGTGTAGTAGAGGAGAACTTTCATCGGCGGTCAATGTGACCGTTAGTTGCGTGCCCGCGTTCGCTCCGAACCAAGTCCCTTGCCATACTCCGTTGCCCACCCAGACCAAGGATACTGACTCCTCACCAATGGCGCTGAAAACTACCTGTCCACCGTTCAGCGGATTGCCGCAATCGTCCGTGACCAGCGCTTCCAGTGCGGAAGGCCACCCCGCGTAGGTCGTGAAATTGTCGGATAGCAAGGTCAGAACCGGCACCAGCGTTGTGGGACACCCGGCGCCGGACGAGGTTTCGACGGCCCCACCCCGACTCGTATTCCGACTCGCGGGCGAAGGAGAAGCACTGGAACCCGGCGTGACAATCATCCGCACGGCCACCTCCAGATTATCGGGACCGAATTGCAGCAGTACCGTCCCGTAGTGAACGCCGACCGATAAACCATCCACGCGCGCAGCCACTTGCAACTGCAATTTGCCGCCTGCATCGATCGATTGCAACGGCGTATTCGGTACCACGGTCAACCAGGATGTGCCGTCCACTGTGGCCGCACTTGGCGTGATCGTAAGAGGCAACGCATTTAAGTTGGTAATGTTAATCAACTGTGAACCGGGGCTTGAAATCCCGGCTGGTGCGACGAATATCAATCCGGACCGGTCGACAACCGCACCCGGCGAATTGGCCGGGCCCAGAAAATTGAAGACAACCTCTATGTCCTGCGGAGAATTCGACGCGTTCGGTGAAGATACCCGCACAATGCCGTAGTAGGTTCCGGGGGCAGTCAGCATACTCGGATCCACCGTGACGAAAACGGACGGAGGCGTAGCGTAAGCGGTACTCGTACCGGTCAACGGCGAGATGGAAAACCACTGCGGATCGTTTCCTAATGGAATCGCCTGCGCGGTCCAGTCGAATTTGCCGGCGCCCCCGTTGATCACGGCGAAACTCACGGGAGGTGTGACGCCGCCACCCTGCACCCCCGTGAAGGTCAAGCCAGAGTGGGATAGCACCATGCTCTGCGGAAGGGTCGTAACGCTGATAGCTAACGGTACATTCATGGTGCTTCCCGACGTGCTTCCCGAAACACAGGGCTGAACGCTGCAACTCGTGATAACTAAATTCACCATATATGTACCCGGCTGCAGGCTGCCCGGCTTGATGCTGACGCTGATGTTTGCCGGCGTCGCTGCGGTCGCGGTCCCGCTTGCCGCGGTAAGCATTACATTGTCGGCTACCGGTCCAGATGGGGTGATTTGAAAGTATAGAGAATCGCTGCCGGAGTTCATGATGCGAAGCGTCTGCGATTGTTGGATGGCCGACGAGGTAGCGACGGACATCGACATGGTCATTGGCTCAACCTGCAGCGTGGGCGGCATCGCTGGAATCACGTTGACACTGACGGCGAGACTGGCGAAAGGCGCGGATGCCCCGACCCGAGTCAACCGGATCTGTCCCGCCGCGGAACCCACGCCTAAAGTCGCTGGGTCAACCGTGAATGCCATGGTCGCTGGTGTGGTCGCTTGTGTATTTGCCAGCTTGATCCATTGGACTCCGCCCGTATCCGCGGTGAACTGGATACCTGCGAAATCACCGTCCACGGTGAACGAATAAGGTGCACTTGGTGGTCCGTGACTGACGACCGTAAGGGACACGGCGGAAGATGGCAATTCCGGAACTGAGCCATGTGTCAAATACAGGTTCGGCTCATAATGGAGGATCGCCCGGATCGAGTCATCAATAGTACTGCTCAGAAAAAGGTTCCCGAAAGGATCGACGGCGACTCCATCCGCTTCCAGAAATGCGGCACCTGCCGGACCACCGTCGCCCTGGTTGATCAAGGGATTGCCGTCCCCTCCCGCGATAGTCGTAATAATGCCGCTCAGGTCGATGCGCCGCAGGGTCGTCTGACCGGAAGTCAATTGAGCGCCGTTCAAAGAACCGGGGCTCAACTGGCCCGAGGTCAGCAAGAAGATCACGCCAGAGGGATCCAACGCGATCAGATAGGGAGCATTAACGCCGGCACTCACCGCCGGGCCGCCATCCCCCGAGCTCGCTTCCGCGCCAGTACCCGCAATCGTGCTTACCGTACCGGCTGGTGTGATACTGCGCACGCGATTGTTGCCCTGATCGCATACCAGGAGATTGCCGTTGGCGTCGAAAGCCAGCCCGACAGGCCGGTTCAGTTGCGCGCTTGTGGCGGGTCCATCTGAGTATCCCGGGGTTCCGTTCATTCCGGCAAAGACTGTGGGCGTACCCCCTGGCGCAAGTTTATGAATGACGTGGTTGCAGTTGTCCGAAAAGAAGACGTTGTCGTTCTTGTCCACTGCGATTCCGAGTGGACAGCCAACATCGAAACCCTGGGCGATTATTGTCGTGTTTCCGTCTGTCGTTCGCTGGTCGATTGAACCGCAACCCGGATCCACGAAATACATGGTCCCCCGCGAATCGAACGCTATCTGATGTGGCTCGCCGATAAAAACGGCACTATTGCACGATGCTTGCCCCTTGCCGGCAGCGACATGGAACGAGCCATCTGCCGCATCAATCTCGGCGATCTCGGAGAAAGGAGGCTCGCTGATCAGCAAGTTACCCTGGGGGTCGAATGCTAAGTCCGCCGGTCCGTAAAAAGACACCTGGGCAGCCGGCGTACCATCGGGATAAGCTCGAAACTGTCCGTTGCCCACAACAGTAGTGATGATGTTGCTATTGCTATGGACCTCGCGAATGCGGACGTTTCCTAAGTCTGCAATGTAAAGATCGCCGGAGCCGCTCACGGTCAACCCGTTGGGCGCTGATAGTTCAGCTTGGAGAGGCGGCCCGCCGTCTCCCGTGTAGCCATTTACACCGTTTTCTCCCGCGATCGTCGTAACCTGTCCATTAACAATGCGTCGGACTATATCATTGTTCTGTTCGGCAAACAGAATGTTGCCGTTCAAATCTAAGGCGACGCCGATCGGTGCGTTCAAATGCATCGACAGTGCCGCGCCGTCCGGGGAGTAACCCGCTACTCCGTCGCCGGCGATTATTGATACAACGCCACTAGGATCGATTTTTTCGATGTAGCAGGCGTCCCCGAAGTAAAAGTTCCCGGCCGCGTCTGTTGCCATTCCGTAAGGAAACAAGTCGGCTTGCAATGCCTGCTTGCCGGATTCATTTGGACCGCAGCCGGTCGTTGGATCCGGGGAATAATTTCCGGTTCCGGCGAACTGCGATACAGCTCCATCGCTGGTTATGCGTGAAATCTCGAAATAATGCGAGATATAAACGTTGTTGTTGTTGTCCACTGCCAAAGACCCGGGAAAATCAGTGTCAACGAATGCGAACGTGCTGATCGTACCGTCCGGCGTGACACGCCGGACACAGTGATTGCCTTGATCGTTGATGTAGAGATTCCCGTTAGTATCCACCACGGCATCGTTCGGGCCGTTTAGCGATGCCAGCGTGGCCTGACCACCGTCCCCCGAGTATCCGGCGATTCCGTTTCCCGCAATCACATGGACTCTGCCGTCGGAGGTAAGACGGAGGACCACGTCATTACCTCGATCCGCGAAAATAATGTCGCCGTTGTTGTCCGTGTGTATGTTGGCTGCTACCGAGAGGGGCGAGTCCGTACCCAGCGCGCCGTTTGCCGGAAAGATCCATTTGGCCGTTGGCACCTTGACAATAAGGCTGTCAGCTGTCACTTGGCCCAAAGCCGATACGCCATTAAGAAAAGCCCACAATACCGTGGAAGCTGCCAGAAAACGCAGAGCACCCAGCGCGGCAATACCGTGGCTTTTGAAAAATCGATTCGGTAGGCGAAACAGAATCATTATGGGAGCCTACCTCAATCATCAACACGACGCAACCGCCATTTTGACTCTTCCCATTCAGTCTGTGGACGAGTGAAAGCTCCAAAAGTCGCAGCGGGCGGAAAATCCTCATTAATTGAATTCGGGGCGCTTACACGGCCTCGCCCGACCCGACCGAGTCGCCCGAGCCTTTCCCTTACAAAGAACACTTTATTCATGCTAGACTACCTTCCCAATGAGGCGGTTATTTTTGACGTGGCTAAGTCGGGTCGGCGAAGCGCAATCGCAATGTTGCCCTGAGGAAAAAGCGTTTCGCTGTGGCCTACATGTCTGTGGACCTACACCGATGAAAACGATCGCCGCCTTCTTATTAGCAGGATTGCTCCCCTTGTGGCTTGCGGGTCAGTCCACCCAGGGGACGATCACAGGAAGGGTTACAGAACTGAAAACCGGTGATGCAATCCCCAATTCGTATGTTTCGTATGTTTTCTATTGCCGGATCGCCGCGAATGGCGTTGTCGAGAGCGGTGACTGGATAAAAGCAGATTCCAACGGATACTACGCATTTCCCTCTTTGTCTCCAGGCATCTACCGTTTGCGCGCACAGGCTGACGCGATTTCTAAAGCGCCGCCGGAGCGGAAAGCCAAAGCCGGGAGGAAAAAAACACCCAACGACTTTGCCGACGGCGACGACTGCTTCCCAAAGCCGAATGAGAACCATGATTTCCAAGCACAGGAGAAACACGATCTCACGCTGGCTGTAGCCGGCCGTATGATCGTGGATTTCGCCCTTCTCCTCTCGGTCGAGGTAGCCGACCCAAACACCGCCGAATATCTGACCCCAACTCACAGCGTTGTTCGATACTTCGGATCCGACGCGCGCACGATGAACCCCATCGCGGTTGATACCGCCCCGGCATCTCAAAACAATAGCGGTTCGACTGTTTCCTACGTCGTCGATTCGGATACGCTCGAACGTGTGCCTCTTGAGGGTCGTGACGCTTACGCCATGCTGGCGCTCCTGCCCGGTGTTACCTCGGATACCTCGACCTCTCGGGGCTTGGGCCTGTCGGTGAGCGGCCAGCGGCCGACATCGTCAAATTATCTTCTCGATGGCGTCGAGAACAATTACTCCTTGGTGACCGGTCCGGCCGCGGTGCCCGTTCCCGAGATGCTTCAGGAATACCGTATTTCAACCGGCTCATGGTCCGCCGAGTATGGAGGCACGAACGGTTTCCTGGCCAATGCCATCACCCGCCCTGGCGGCGCGCGTTGGCATGGCGCGCTGTACTTCGACCTGAAGAACAACGTACTCGACGCAAATACATTCGAGTTGAACGCCCAGAAAATGGGCCGATTGCCGTTCAAAGAGGATCAATACGGATTTCAAACCGGCGGACCCTTGTGGAAACAGACGCTCTTTTTCTCGGCTGCCTTCGACGGCTACCGCAGCCGTTCGGAGCAACAAAGTCAGCCCTTCAGCGTTCCTTCTCCACAATTGCCTCTGTTCAACCAGAATGGTCCTGCGCAAAAACTGATGATGCAGTTCCCCACCCCGGCAACCACTCCCGGCGACGGCTACGTGTCCCAATACACGACGAATCCGACTGTATCGCTAAATCGCTACGTGGGTCTGGCTCGCGCCGA
>Ga0326727_10026338_pt1 | contig 10793 bp, 8 predicted proteins | sample MB2enrmetagenome_FD_207643 | JGI IMG/M metagenome (GOLD analysis project Ga0326727, IMG submission 207643) | Lab enriched peat soil microbial communities from McLean, Ithaca, NY, United States - MB29MY | ecosystem: Environmental > Terrestrial > Soil > Wetlands > Peat | place: USA: New York... | reverse complement strand
GCTCCGTCGCCGACCGGAAGATGGAGTCGCTGGTAAAGGGCCGCGATCTCTACCTGGGGCGCGCATGACGGATGCGATTCAGATCACTCACGGTACTCAGCCCAGCAACTCAACCTATTTCCTTCAACAATCGTTTCTGCCCGGAGATCGCGGCCTCATGTTCATCTCGTATGAATCCGGCGATCCGCAGATCTTTGAGATCTCCTTCGATTCTGGCGAGCAGCGCCAACTGACGCGCGGTCCCGGCATCCATCCCTTCTCGGCCGCGCAGCATCCCGCCGAACAGGAGATCGCTTTCACCCGCCGCGACAGCTTGTGCGCCGTGAACCGTCGGACCCTCGCCGAACGGATCATCGTGCGCTGCGATGGCGCTTCAGTCGGCGAGTCTTCCATCAGTCCCGATGGACGCTGGCTGACGGCCCCGTACCGCCGCGGCGCCCAGCGCGGACTTCTGGTGGCCGCGTGGGACGCGAGCGAGGCCCACGCCATCGCCTTCCCGCGTACCGTGATTCATCCGCAATTCCATCCCCTCGATCCGGAATGGATTGAGTTTGCCGGCGACCCCGCACCGCGCATGCATCGCGTGCGCCGCGACGGAACCGGCATGGAATGCCTGTATGAGCACGGCAACGACGAATTCGTGGTGCATGAAACTTTCCTCGGTCTCACCGGAGACCTGGTCTTCACCGTTTGGCCGAAGCTCTTATGCCGCATGGACTGGACTACGCGCCGCATCTCCACCATCGCGCACTATAATGCCTGGCACATCGCCCCCGATCGCGCCGGAAGACGCGTCCTATGCGACACCAACCATCCGGACGCAGGCATCCAACTCATTTCCGTTGCCGATGGCTCGCGCCGGTTGGTGTGCCTCTCGCAATCCTCCAATCGTGGCTCGCAGTGGCGCACCAGCCGCTATGCGCTGAAGGAGGATTTCGCAGCCGCGCGCGCCGGCCAGCCTGACGCATTGAGTTGGATGGAAGCCGATAACGACACGGTGTACGGCCCGCAATGCACCCACCCGCACCCCTCCTGGTCGCGCGATGAAAACAAAATCGTATTCACCAGCGACCGGACGGGAACGCCGCAAGTATATCTGGCGTATGTGGAGTGATCAGTTGTCAGTTGTCAGCCGCTAGCCGCGGGGCCTCGCCCGCGGTCCAAAGGAGTGGCCCGATCGCCGCGGGCGGGCGTTGCAGTCAGTGGAGAGTTGTCAGCCGCACCTGGCAACTGAAAACTGATAACTGACGACTGAGAACTTAAAATTAGAAACTTGAGTCCGGCTACCAGGCTGACTCATCGGTATGAAATAATGACCGAAGAGTCAGTTCAATGACCTCCGCGCATCCTACCAAGAAGGAAGTTGTGTCTGAATTTCGCCGGTCTTGCATTCTGAAGGCCGCCAGGAAGGTTTTTGCGCGTCATGGCTTCGACGGCGCAACCATGGACGACGTCGCCGAAACCTGCTCCATCGCCAAAGGCACGCTATACCTTTATTTCAAGTCCAAGCGCCAGATCTATTTGGCTGTTTTGAAGGAGGATCTGCACTCCATGCGGGAAGAAACCGGCCGGGCGATTGGTGCGGAATCGACCGCCTCGGGCAAGATTCGCGCCTTCATTACCGCCCGTTTCGATTTCTGCGAACGGCACCGTGATTTCTTTCGCATTTATAATTCCGATGTCTCGGCCATCTTCGTTTCGGCACATCCCATGCAAAAGGATTTGCGCGATTTCTATCTGGAGCAGGCGGAGATGTTGACTCAAATCGTGGCGGACGGGATTCGCGCCGGCGAACTGCGCGATGTGCCAGCCAAAGCCGCGGCCTTTGCCATCTATGACGTGACCCGCGCATCCATTGCGCGGCGCTTTCTCGGCCTGGGTCAGGAAACCAGCACGGTGGACGCCCGGACCTTGATCGACCTTATCTGGAAGGGCATCGCGCATGGCTGAACACCGCCACGTCAACCCGTGGATTGTAGCCATCGCGGTGATGTTCAGCACGTTCATGGAGGTGCTCGACACCACCGTCGTGAACGTCTCGCTGGAGCACATTGCCGGCGACCTTTCGGCCACCATCGACGAAGCCACCTGGGCGCTCACTTCCTACCTCGTCGCCAACGCCATCATTCTGCCCATTACCGGCTGGCTGGCGACGTATTTCGGCCGTAAGCGCCTGCTGATGATGTCGGTCATCGGTTTTACCATCGCCTCGTTCCTCTGCGGCTTCGCACCGACGCTCGGTTTTCTGGTGGTGTGCCGCATCATTCAAGGCGCGGCCGGCGGATGCCTCCAACCGTTGTCCCAGGCCATTCTGCTCGAAGCCTTCCCACCGGATCAGCGCGGCAAAGCCATGGGCTTTTGGGGTCTCGGCATCGTGGTTGCCCCGGTTCTCGGTCCGGTGCTGGGCGGTTGGCTCACCGATAGCTATAGCTGGCGTTGGGTGTTCTACATCAATATCCCGGTGGGTATCGCCTCGCTCGTCATGGCCCAGCTTTTCGTCTTCGACCCGTCTTACCTCAAGCGCGCGAAAACCAAAATCGACTTCTGGGGCATTGGCTTCCTGGCCATTTGGATCGGAGCGCTGCAAATCGCGCTCGACAAAGGTGAACAGGACGATTGGTTCGGTTCGCGTTTCATCGTCACGCTGCTCGCCACCACGGTTATCTTCCTGATCATCTTCCTGATTCGCGAATTCACCGCCGACCATCCGGTGGTTGATCTGCGCGTCTTCAAGGAGCGCAGTTATGCCGCAGGTGTCGTGCTGATGACCGTAGTGGGCTTTGTCCTTTACGGCAGCCTGGTGCTGCTGCCGATCTGGATTCAGACGCTGCTCGGATATCCCGCTCTTGCCGCCGGGATGGCGTTGGCCCCGCGCGGGCTGGGTTCGATGCTGGGGATGCCGCTAATTGGTTTTTTGTTGCCGAAGGCTGACCCGCGCCGCTTCCTGGCCTGCGGGCTGGTGATCGGCGCAGCCACGCTCTGGCAGTTCTCGCTGCTGGATTTGAATACCGGCTATTGGAACTTATTCTGGCCACAGTTCATACAGGGCTTCGGCCTCGCGTTGTTGTTCGTGCCGCTCACCACCATTACCATGAGCCCCATCCCCCGCGAGAAGATGGGCAACGCCACCAGCATTTTCAATCTGACCCGGAACATGGGCGGCAGTATCGGAATCGCCATGGTGCAGACCCTGCAGTCGCGTCATACCCAGATCCACATCAATTACCTGGGATCGCATGTCACGCCGTTTAACCCGCAAGCCACTCAGACCCTGGATGCGCTGTCGGCCCACATGGGCCGACCGCGGGCGCTGGCGTCGTTATTCGGCATGATCCAGGAGCAGGCCGCCATGCTCTCGTTTATCGATGTGTTCCGCATTCTGGCGCTGATGTTCCTGGGCATGGTTCCTTTGTTGCTGATTATGAAACGCCCGCAGAAAGGCGCTGCCACGGAGATGGCTCATTAATGTTGAAGAATCTTTTCGTACTGGCAATCGGCGTGGTTCCCGTTCTCTACGCGCAGCTACAGGTGGAGACCGCGCCCCTGCCGATTCCGCCCAATATTACCGGCAGCGTGGCCACCGGTCCGGTCACTCCCGAACCGCTTACGCTTGCCCTTCGCGACGCCATCGAGCGTGGCTTGAAATACAACTTCGGAGTGGTCAATGCCGGCCAGGATATTCGCGCGGCCCGGGCCGAACGGTTGCGCGCCTTACACGATTTGCTGCCGACGGTAACCTCGAAAATCGACGTCACCAACCAACAGGTGGATCTGGCGGCCTTCGGCTTCTCCAACTTTCCCGGCATTCCCAGCGTAATCGGCCCCTTTACCGTTTACGACGCCCGAGCTTACCTGACGCAAAATGTCTTCGACCTGAATGCTCGCCGGAAACTTCACGCGCGCGATCAGGATGTCAGGTCCGCCGACTTGCTGTCGGGCGACATTCGCGAGCAGGTGATTCTCGCAATCGCCGGGCTCTACTTACAGGCGCAGGCTGGAAAGGCCCGGATCGATTCCGCCAAGGCGCAAGTGGCCACCGCGGAGACGCTCTTTAAGAACGCGAAGGATCGCAAAGCCGCCGGCACCTCTCCCGCCATCGACGTACTGCGCGCGCAAGTGCAGTTTCAGTCGCTCGAACAGCGCGAGATCTATTACGAAGGTGAAAACGCCAAGCAAATCTTAGCGCTCGAGCGCGCCATCGGATTGCCGGAGGCGCAGAAGATCGCGTTAGTCGAGCCGGACCTCTCGAAACTGGTTCCCTTGGCCCCGATGGACGAAATGCTGAAAACTGCCTACGCCAACCGGCGCGATTACCAGGCGGCACAGGCCAGTTTGCGCGCGGCTGAACTCGATCGATCCGCGGCGCGCGCCGAGAATTACCCGACCGCCGATCTCAACGCCAACTACGGCGGCATCGGTCTTCGTCCCAACGACAGCCACGGCAGCTACTCGTTAACCGGTGAAGTCAATATCCCGATTTTCCAGGGCGGCAAAGTCAAGGCCGATGTGCTCGCGGCCGACGCGGTCGTCCAGCTGCGCCGCGCGGCGCTCGAAAACCTGCGCGGCGACATCGAAAACGAAGTTCGCACCACCCAGATCAACATCGAAAATGCGGCGCGGCAAGTAGAGGTGGCGCGCAGCAACGTGGATCTGTCGCGCCAGGAACTGATGCAATCGCAAGATCGCTTCCGGGCGGGCGTGACCAATAATGTCGAAGTGGTGCAGGCGCAGGAAGCGGTCGCCGCCGCCGAAGAATCTTTGATTGTCAGCCTGTTCAACTTCAACCTCGCTCGCGCCACCTTGGTGCGCGCCGAGGGGCTGGCGGAACAGGTCGTCAACAGCTATTTGAAAGGAAAGTGATTATGGCCGAAACTCAAACTCCCGCGCCGCCCCGGCAACAGCCCAGCAGCCAGACGGCGGATCACAAGCGTCAGGAAGAGCCGCCCAGCCGGGGATTTTTCCGCGAGCATCCGATCAAGGCTGTGATCGGGCTGATCGCATTAGCGGCCCTTCTCATCGGCAGCTATCTGTTCTGGAAATACTCCCAGACTTTTGAGAACACCGATGACGCCTTCATTGAAGGCCACACCGACTACATCAGCCCCCGCATCCCCGGCACCATTACCAAAGTGAATGTAGTGGAGAACCAGTTCGTCAAAGAGGGCGACGTGATTGCCGAGATCGACCCGGCGGACTACCAGGTTTCTTACGAGCGTGCCGCGGCGGATGCCGCTCAAGCCCAGGCCCAGATTAAGTCCCTGACGCCCAACGTTCCCATCACCGCGACCACCAACCAGTCGTCGATCACGTCCACCGAAGCCGATCTACGCAACGCAGAGGCGGGTATCGGCGCCGCCGAACGCGATTACGATGCAGCTATGTCGCGTCTCAAGGAAGCCCAGGCCAACAACTCCAAGGCCAAGTCAGACATGGCCCGCTACAAAATGCTGGTGGCCAAGGAGGAAGTTTCCGAGCAGGATTACGACGATAAAGTGACTGCGGTGGAAGCTTCCAACGCATTGATCCAATCCCTTCAGCAAATGGCCGACGCGTCCGCAAAAGTAATCGATCAAAGGCGCGCGACGCTGGCGGCCGTGCAGGTGAGACTGCAGCAAGTCCGCACCAATGCGCCCAAGGAACTGGAGATTCGCCGCGCCGCCGTGCAATCCGCGGAGGCCAGCGCGCTGGCAGCCAAGGCGCAAGTGGATCAGGCCAAGCTCAATCTGCAGTACACCAGGATTCTGGCTCCCGTAAACGGGATGATCGGACGCAAGATGCTGGAGGTTGGCTTGCGCGTGCAGCCGGGACAGCAACTGCTGGCCATCGTTCCGTTGGATGACATCTGGGTGACGGCCAATTTCAAGGAAAACCAGATTCGCCACATGCACCCCGGACAAAAAGTAGTGATCCACGTAGACGCGTTCGACAAGGATTTCAACGGCTATGTGGAAAGCCTCCCAGCAGCAACCAGCGCCACTTTCAGCCTTCTGCCTCCCGAAAATGCCACCGGCAATTACGTCAAGGTGGTGCAGCGCTTGCCGGTGCGCATCCGCTTCAACCCGGGCGAAGACCCCGATCACCACCTGCGTCCCGGCATGTCGGTAGAGCCCAAAGTGTTCTTGTGACGAAATGAGGGAGTGCTGGGGAAAGCGGCAATTCCGAGCGCTGCTTTCACGGGGCAGACGATCACGGGGCAGACGATCGTTTTTGGCTGTCTTCCCGCCGCGCCACCAAAAAAAACGGCTGCTGTGCAGCCGGGCAGACCACGGAAAACGATGGTCTGCCCTGGTCTGCCCCACGGGGACTTGGCCCGTCCCCAAAATGGTTAAGCACCCTAAATGAGGGAGTCCGGCTCCCTTTTACGCGTTATTGCAAGGAGGGTTCGTCTTGCCGGCAACGTTCGTTATCATCCTTGCGTTATTTCCCGTTTGCGCCTTTAGCCAGGGGACCATCAACACCTTTGCCGGCTCCTCTCTGGTCTTTACCGGCAACGGCTATCCCGCGATAGTGGCGGAGCTGGTCAGTCCGACCGCTGCCGCTATTGATCGCCAAGGCAATATCTTTATCCCCGACTCGGTGCTCAACCTGGTCTTCAAAGTTGGCCCGGACGGTATCCTGAATATCATCGCCGGGAACGGCAGTAATGGGTTTTCCGGAGATGGCGGACCCGCGCTCAACGCCTCGCTAAGCGCTCCAAGCGGTGTCGCCGTCGACGTGCAGGGCAATCTCTACATCGGCGATTCAGGCAATTTTCGCGTTCGCCTCGTGACGCCCGACGGCAACATCACCACCGTGGCCGGTAATGGGCAAGCTGGATTCTCCGGAGACGGCGGATCCGCGACCCAAGCCAGCTTCAATAATACCTACTCGGTTGCCGTCGACGCCAAGGGCAACCTGTACATCGCCGACCGCTTCAACAACCGCATCCGCCTGGTCGATTCGACCGGAACGATTTCCACCATCGTTGGTACTGGCGCGGCTGGCGGAAGCGGCGACGGCGGTCCGGCTAGCCAGGCGACATTGAGCGTCCCTTCGGCGATTTGTCTGGATGCCGCCGGGAACTTGTACATAACCGACCAGTATTCGTCGAAGGTGCGCATGGTGACGCCCAACGGCATCATCACCACCGTGGCCGGAAACGGCAACTCTTCGTTTGCCGGCGACGGGGCCCAGGCCACGTTCGCGGAACTTTATTTACCGGCTGGTGTGGTGGTGGACGGCAACGGCAACATCTTTATCTCCGATTCCGGGAATCAACGAGTCCGCATGGTGAATCCCGCTGGCATCATCACCACGGTGGCCGGCACGGGTGTCCCGGACGCCACTGGTGATGGCGGTCCCGCCACCGAAGCCACGCTTGCCAAGCCTCTGGGGCTTGCGGTGGACCCGAGCGGCAATGTCTATATCGCCGATAACGAAAACGCGCGCGTGCGTGTGCTGAGTCCGAACGCCACCATCAGCACGCTCGCCGGCACGGGAATTAACGTTGGCGACGGCGGTCCCGCGACTTCCGCGCTGCTCAGCCAGCCCTCCGCGGTCGCGCTCGATTCCGCCGGAAACTTGTATATCGCCGATTCCGGCTACCAGCGGATTCGCCAGGTCGCTCCCGATGGCACTATTACCACCGTCGCCGGAAACGGCCATAGAGGTAGCGCCGGCAGCGGCGGACCCGCCACATCGGCCAACCTCGCCTCGCCTCAAGGCGTCGCCATCGGACCGCAAGGCCAGATCTACATCACTGACGACGCAAACTCTCTCATCCGCGTGGTGGATACGATTTCCGGCGATATTTCCGTTTTCGCGGGAAGCGGCTCTGTTTATGGCGATGGCGGGCCGGCTACCTCCGCGCAGATCCTCACCCCGAGCAGTATAGCGGCCGACGCGGCGGGCAACGTCTATTTCGACGATAACGTGGCGGTCGCCGGCGTTACGCAAGGAGTTGTCGTGCGCCGTGTGGGTCCCGACGGCAACATCACCACCGCCGCCGGCACCGGTGATGCCGGATACAGCGGCGACGGCGGTCCCGCGATCGAAGCGCAACTCGGTTCGGTCATTGCCGTGGGCCTGGATGCCTCGGGCAACCTCCTGATTGCGGACACCAATAACAATGCCGTCAGGAGAGTGGATTCCAACGGGATCATCACCACCATAGCGGCGACTGCCGACCCGTGGGGCGTCACATCCGATGCCGCCGGCAACATCTATATCAGCAACGCCCAATCGGTGATCCGCAAGTTGGCGCCGGACGGCACCATCAGCACCTACGCGGGCGGCCACTACGGCTTCTCCGGCGACGGCGGACTGGCTACAGCCGCCGCCCTGGAATCGCCCAAAGGGATGGTTGTGGATGCCGCCGGAAACCTCTATATCGCCGATATAAACAATAATCGGGTGAGGGTGGTGACGCCGCAATAAGACCATCGTTTTTTCGTGGTCTGCCATTTTTCGAATCTTAAAAACGGCAAACGTGGACGCCAAGTGGCCGAAACAGCGTTTGATCGCAGCAACTTGCAACTGCTCCGCAGATTCACCTTCCGGGTGAGATCCGTGGGCGGCCGCTGCGCAGCCGGGCAGACCACGAAAAACGACGGTCTCCCACGGGAGATTGCTGAAGGCTTACCTGCAACTGCCGTTTTTAGGATAGTTGCTACAATGCGAGAACATCATGAGCGACTCCCTGGTAGCACCCATGAAAGACACCGAATACCGTGAGATCGGTGGCTTGCAGCTCGACATCGGCAAAGCCGGAGGATGCCGCGTCAAGCGGATCATCTATCCTCCCGGGTTCCGCTGGTCTACCCATATGAAACCGGTAGTCAAGACCGATCTCTGCCAGCACGCCCACGCGGGTTTTCTCGCGCAAGGCCGCGTTCACGTGCAGTATGACGACGGCGACACCGCTGAGTTCGTAGCCCCGCACTTCGTCTCCATCGAACCGGGACACGACGCCTGGGTGGTAGGCGATGAAGCGGCCGTGCTGATCGAGTTCGACTTCGAGCGCGAGACCGTCCGGAAACTAGGGATGCCCGAGCACCATCACCACGATCAGGCGTAAAGCCCGCGCAGCCGGATCACCGTGGCCACGCGATCGAGCGCCAGCATGTACGCAGCCGTGCGATTGTTCACGCGGTGCTTGTCCGCGTAGGCCACCACTGCGCCAAAGCTGTTCACCATGATCTCCCGCAGCCGCTCATTCACCAGGTCTTCGTTCCAGAAGAAGCCTTGGCGGTCCTGCACCCACTCAAAATAGGAGACGGTCACACCGCCGGCGTTGGCCAAAATATCGGGTATCACGAAAATCTTCTTGTCCATCAGGATTTCGTCGGCCACGGAAGTGGTCGGCCCGTTCGCGCCTTCGCACAGGATCTTGCAGCGCAGCCGGTCCGCATTCCTGGATGTGATGACGTTCTCCGTGGCTGCCGGAACCAGCACTTCACACTCCAGGAACATCGCCTCATTCCGATCCATGTTCTCGCCGCCGCTAAAGTCGCGGATCGAACCGGTCTCACTCCGATGCTTCATCAACTCTTCGATATCGAGGCCGTTGGGATTGTACACCGCAATGTCGTACTCGATGATGCAGATGATTTTGAATCCTTCCCGCACCATCAGGCGCGCCGCCATCCCGCCCACGTTGCCGAATCCCTGGATCACCACCCGCGTGGATCCCGGCGTGAGGTTGAAGAGTCTCAACGCTTCGAGCGCCGTGATCATGCAGCCGCGGCCGGTGGCTTCAGGACGTCCCAATGATCCGCCGATCTCCATGGGCTTGCCCGTCACCACTGCCGTGCAGGTTTGCCGGGAGTGCATCGAATAAGTGTCCATGATCCATGCCATGGTCTGCGCATTGGTATTCACGTCCGGCGCCGGCACGTCGCGCTCCGGCCCGATGAACTCGATGATCTCGGCGGTGTAGCGCCGCGTGATCCGTTCCAGTTCGGATTCGGAAAGAATATACGGGTCACAGATGACGCCGCCCTTCGCTCCGCCAAACGGGATGTTCACCACTGCGCACTTCCAGGTCATCCAGGAGGCCAGCGCCCGCACTTCGTCGAGGGTGACGTCTTTCGCGAAACGAATGCCGCCCTTCCCGGGACCGCGCGCGATGGAGTGCTGTACGCGATAGCCGGTGAACACTTCCAACCGCCCGTCGTCGAGTTGCACCGGTATGTTGACAGTGATCTCCCGCGCCGGCGATCGCAAGATCTTGCGCATGCCGTCATCGAGGCGAAGTCTCTCGGCAGCTTCATCGAACCGCGCGGCGGCGGCCAGCCAGGGATTGGTTTCCTGATCTACGGGAATAGTTGCAGGCATCGATTTCTATTGTATGGCTAACTCCCGCTACCGGCTCGCCTTTTCCGCGACCCGGATCGAGACTTCTGGACTCCTGAGGTCGCTGTTGGAATATCGGTCAGCCAAAACGGCTGGCTTCGCCGGCTGAGCCGAATATCATTCGGCCCGCAGGCTGCCAGCCCAATGCCACTTACATTTACGGCGCAATGCGCCGGAAACGGCTGCTGCGCAGCCGGGACTGACTGAAGTCTGTGCGGTCCGCGTGGAACGAACGGCGCCTTTCTGTCGCTCGCGGCCGTTTTTCAACAGGTGCACGAAGAAGTCGAATACAAAGAGAGAGAGGACCGGCACCACTCAACCCTCGGACGCTCCAACGGAAGTTTAAGCGCCTTGCCCGTGAGCTCGCCCGTCAGGGTATCAACGCTAAGTCCCTGCTGGAACAGGAGGTCGCGGAAGCTGCATGAGGGGGAGATTTTCGAGGGTGCTCCCCTCAATGATTT
>Ga0326727_10026337_pt1 | contig 10793 bp, 10 predicted proteins | sample MB2enrmetagenome_FD_207643 | JGI IMG/M metagenome (GOLD analysis project Ga0326727, IMG submission 207643) | Lab enriched peat soil microbial communities from McLean, Ithaca, NY, United States - MB29MY | ecosystem: Environmental > Terrestrial > Soil > Wetlands > Peat | place: USA: New York... | reverse complement strand
ACGACGCCTTGGCGCTGCAATTGAACAAGCGCCTCAGCCACACCTTCCAAGGCACCATCTCTTACACCTGGGCCCACGAGCTCGACGAAAACCAGGAATCCGGCAGCAACGAGCTCTCCTTCGACAGCGGACCGATGGGCTTGTACAACGGCAACTACAGCAACGACAAGGGCAACGGCAACCTGGATCAACGGCAACGCTTCGTCGGCACCTTCGTCGCCACTCCGACGTTTATGAAGAGAGATAGTAAGCTCGCCAAATATTTCGTCAATGGTTGGGAACTGGCGGGCTTGGTTACCCTGGCCAGCAGCCGGCCGGCCTACGAGTCCGTCACCATCTCCTCGACGACCAATATGGGCTGGCTGGCATTCGACTCCAGCCTGGATGGTCTCGGTGGCGACAAGCGCGTGCCCTGGCTGCCCAACAATCCCTTGCACATCAACTCCATCTACAGCGTCAATCCGCGCCTTCAGAAAAACATCCCGATCGGGGACAAGATGACCCTTTCTCTGCTCTTCGAGGTCTTCAACTTGACCAATACGATCAGCAATACCAGCGTGCTGAGCGCGGGCTTTACGGCTGCCAACAAGGGCACCACGGCCAATCCGAACCTGGTGATTGCGCCGTGCACCAGTGCCAATCCCGCGGCGGGCGCGGCCTGCGTGGCGGAGACGCCCGGCAAAGGCAGTGCCTCGGCCGGCTTCCCCGACGGTACTAATGCCCGCCGTGCGCAGTTCGGCGTGCGTTTCAGGTTCTAATCGAGGTACATATTTTGCTAATCAAACGACGAACTTGGCTCTTAGTTGTGGTGCTGGCCTTGTGGCCCTGCACCGGCCGGCACCTTTATGGCGGCGCTGCAGCGCCCGCCCCGGGAGGCGAACGCTCGCTTCTGTTGATCTCACTCGATGGCCTTCGCCCCGATTACGTATTGAAGGCCGATGAGCACGGACTGAAAATTCCCAATCTGCGCAGGATCTGCCGCACCGGGGCCCACTCTACCGGGGTCCGCGGAGTCCTGCCCACCGTCACTTATGCGAGTCACACGACGATTATCACTGGCGTCTGGCCGGCGAAGCATCACATTTACTCCAATATGCCGTTCGACCCGCTAGGGGCCAACATGGATGGGTGGTACTGGTACAGCGAAGACATTGCGTCACCCACCATTTGGGATGCCGCCTGCGCGGCCGGGATTCCGGTTGGCAGCGTAGGTTGGCCGGTAAGCGTGGGCGCGCGCAGCGTGCAGTATCTCATACCGGAGCTCTGGCGCACCTGGAAGACCGAAGACGACTTCAAACTCCTTCGCGCGGTGAGTACGCCGGGCCTGATGACCGAAATCGAACGGAAGGCGGGACCGTACGTCATCGACTCCGATGTGACGACGGCCGGAGACCTGGCGCGCACACGTTATACGATCGAGATCCTGCGGGAGAAGCGGACGCGGCTGACCACTGTCCATCTGGTTGCCCTGGACCACATTCAACACCAGACGGGTCCTTTCAGCCCACAGGCCAATGCGGAGCTGGAACAACTGGATGCGAGGGTCGGTGAACTCGAAGCCGCCGCTCGCGAGACCTTCCCCAATACCGTCATCTGCATCGTATCCGATCACGGCTTTGCCCGCACGGACCACAGCCTGAATATTATGGCTGCATTTGTGGATGAGGGGCTGGTCACGATGGCGGCGGGCGGCACCGGCTCAAAGACCCGCCACGTGGTGGATTGGAAGGCCTTCCCTAAGGTCGATGCCGGTTCGGCGGCGATCATCCTGAAGGACCCGAACGACGAAGCCACTCGCACGAAGGTGGAGCAATTGCTCGCCCGCCTGGCTAAGGATCCGGCGAACGGAATTGCCCAGGTGCTCGGCCCGAAGGAGATTGCCGCGTACGGCGGACGCTCGGACGCCGCTTTCTGGGTGGACATGCAGACGAACTTTTCCGTTATCAACGCCGAGGGCGCCCTGGTCCGAACCAAGAAGGTCGGCGGAACTCACGGCTACGTGCCGTCGCACCCCGAACTGCTGGCCACTTTCCTGATCGCCGGGCCCGGCGTAAAAAGCGGTCTCGACTTGGGCCAGATCGACATGCGGAGCATAGCTCCCACGATTGTCGAGTATCTGGGAGCCAAATTGCCGTCTGCCGATCTGCGGGCCTTGCCGGTATTTGCGGCTGGAGGTTCGCGGAAATAGAAGAGCACGATCATTTGGCAAGCCGGCTCCTGCCGAGGTCGCGGAGGCGCCGGGTGTGCAAGCGGGCGACTGGTCATCGTGCTCAACCGGCTTTGCCGAAAGTCCGAGTTCCGCGTCCGCGCGATCAGCAGCACTGAGGAGAAGCGATGATTCCCGAAGTTGCAGAGAACCCTGCCGACACCGAGCGGCAGTATCGATATTGGCAGAACCGTATTCTAGTGTCAGCCATCATTGGATACGCCCTTTTCTACTTCGTTCGCAAGAATCTGAGCGTGGCGATGCCCGCTATGGAACAGGCGCTCGGCCTGAGCAAGAGCCAGCTCGGTCTGTTTCTCACATTGCACGGCCTGCTTTATGGCGTGTCGAAGTTCCTCAATGGCTTCGTGGGCGACCGCATGAACGCGCGCTGGATGATGGCCTTGGGTCTGGCCGTTTGCGCCGTACTGAACCTGGTGTTTGGCATGAGCACTACAGTCTACACGTTGGGCGTGGTGTGGATGATCAACGGATGGTTTCAAGGAGCGGGCTTTCCACCGTGTGCCCGCCTCTTGACCCACTGGTTCTCCCCCAAAGTCTTAGCCACGAAAATGTCGATCTGGAGCAGCTCTCATTCTCTGGGCGCGGGCCTGGTAGTGGTGTTGTGCGGTTACCTGGTGGTTCATGGATGGCGCTTGTGCTTCTATGTCCCGGCGGGAATTGCGCTGTGCGGCGCTTTCCTCCTGGTCGCGTTGTTGCGCGATACGCCGGAGTCGCTGGGCCTGCCTGCCATTGAGACTACGTCCGAGCATGCGCGCCCGCCGCAAGGTGACCGCAGCCGTCTGGTATTCGGCAACGGCTATATCTGGCTCCTGTCAGTAGCGAACCTGTTCGTGTACACCGTGCGTTATGGCATTCTCGACTGGGGGCCTACGTTCCTGAAGCAGGCGCGCCATATCGATTTGACCAGCGCCAGTTGGATGGTGGCGGCATTCGAGGGATGCGGCATACTCGGCATGCTTTCGAGCGGTTGGCTCACGGACCGCTTCTTCGGTGGCCGCGCCGCCCGCGTTTGCCCGCTGTACATGGGTTGCTGCGTGGGTGCGCTGACGTTGTTCTGGCGTCTCCCCAACGCCGGGACGGCAACCAGTGTCGTCCTGCTCTGCCTGGCCGGTTTTTTCACCTATGGGCCACAAACCCTCATCGGCATCGCAGCCGCCAACCTGGCAACCAAGCGGGCGGCGGCGACGGCCGTGGGCCTGACTGGACTATTCGGTTACCTGAGCACCGCCATCTCCGGTGTAGGTGTCGGATGGTTGGTTGAACGCTACGGTTGGGACGCCGGGTTCCTGCTCTTCGTAGTGGCAGCCGCGGTCGGCACGTGCCTGTTTGTCTTCTGCTGGCCGGCCCGGGCCGATGGTTACGAAAGGGATGTTGCCGGTTAACACCAGCACATCCAATACGTCGCTTCGGGAATGAGTGTTCGACCCGCTCAACATAACGGGAAAGATGGGTCCTTCGCGTCCTGGATGTTGACCTTTTTATCATGGTGCTATTGCAAACCTGAAATCAGCCCGGCAAAGCTAGCAGCTGATAGCTGATCGCCAACCGCTGATAAGATGATAGTTCGTGCATGAAGCTGAATAGCTATACCATCACGCAGGGGCGCGACCGCGCTCCGGCGCGCAGCTTCCTAAAGGCCATCGGGCTCACCGACGAAGACCTCAAGAAGCCCATTATCGGAATCGCCAACACCTGGACCGAGACCATGAACTGCAATTACAAGTTGCGGGAACTGGCGGTGCATGTGAAGGCCGGAGTGCGCGCGGCCGGCGGCACTCCCATGGAGTTCAATACCATCGCCATCAGCGACGGCATCACCATGGGCACCGAAGGCATGAAGGCGTCGCTGGTCAGCCGCGAGGTGATCGCCGACTCCATCGAACTGGTGGCGCGCGGCCACATGTTCGACGGCATCGTGGCGCTGGTGGCGTGCGACAAGACCATCCCCGGCGCGGCGATGGCTCTGCTGCGGCTGAATACGCCGGGCGTGGTGCTGTACGGCGGATCCATCCTGCCGGGCCGCTATCAGGACCACGACATCACCATCCAGGATGTTTTCGAAGCCGTGGGCGCGGCCGCAGCGGGTAAGATCACGGACGAGGAACTGCGCGAGATCGAGAATCACGCGTGCCCCGGCGCGGGCGCGTGCGGCGGACAGTTCACCGCCAACACCATGGCCACCGTGATGGAACTGATCGGTTTGTGTCCCATGGGCATGGCGTCCATTCCGCAAGTCGATGCGCGCAAGCAAGCGGCGGCTTACCGCTGCGGCGAGATCATTCTCGATTGCGTGCGCCAGGAGCGCAGACCGCGCGACATCGTCACGCGCAAGGCATTCGAAAATGCCATCGCGGGCGTGGCGGCAACGGGCGGATCGACCAACGCAGTGCTGCATCTGCTGGCCATGGCGCGGGAAGCGTCCGTTCCGCTGCTGCTCGAAGATTTCCAGAAGATCAGCAATCGCACGCCGCTGTTCGTGGATTTGAAGCCCGGCGGCAAATATGTCGCCAACGACGTCGATAAAGCGGGCGGCATTCCCGTCATCGCGCAGCGCATGCTCGAAGGCAATCTGGCGGACGGCTCGACGATGACGTGCACCGGCCGGACATTTGCCGAAGAAGCCGCCGACGCACGCGAAACGCCTGGCCAGGAAGTCATCCTTCCGCTGGACCGGCCGCTCAAGTCCACTGGCGGGCTCGCGATCCTGCGCGGCACGCTGGCGCCGGATGGCTGCGTCATCAAACTTTCGGGACATGATAAGCGGCAGCATCGCGGACCGGCGCACGTGTTCAATCGCGAAGAAGACGCCATGACGGCGGTGACTAGCGGCCGCATTCGTCCGGGCGATGTGGTAGTGATCCGCTATGAAGGTCCGCGCGGAGGGCCCGGCATGCGAGAGATGCTAGGAGTGACAGGCGCGATTGTGGGAGCGGGTCTCTCGGATTCGGTGGCGCTGGTCACCGATGGTCGGTTCAGCGGCGCGACCCACGGCTTCATGGTCGCGCACGTGGCGCCGGAAGCACAGAACGGCGGACCCATCGCGGCGTTGAACGAAGGCGATATCGTCAACATCGACGTGGACCGCAACGCCATCGACATCGAGATCCATGCGGAAGATCTGCTCAGGCGCCTGAAGAACTGGACGGCCCCCGAGTTGCGCTACACGTGGGGAGTCTTCGCCAAGTATTGCGCGCTGGTACGATCGGCATCGGAAGGGGCGGTCACGTCGCGGTAAAGCGCCGGGAACATGCGAATTCTATTTATAGGCGATATTTTTGCGTCTCACGGCCGGCGCATCGTGGCGGACCATCTGGCCGATATTCAGGCGTCGCAATCGATTGACCTGACCATTGCCAACGCGGAGAACTCGGCGGGCGGATTCGGCATCACACCCTCGGTGGCCGAGGAACTTTTCGCGCTGGGCATTGACGTGATGACCACGGGCAATCATATCTGGGATAAGAAAGAGATCTACGACTATTTCGCGCGACGCCCGCAACTGATCCGTCCGGCGAATTATCCGGAGGGTTGCCCCGGTCAGGGTTTGTATATTACGACGACGAAGAAAGGTGCGCCCGCCGCGGTGATCAACCTGCAAGGCCGGACTTACATGCCGAGCACGGATTGCCCGTTCCGTAAAGCGGATGCGATTCTGGAATCGCTGGACCCATCCATACGTGTACGATTCGTCGATTTCCATGCCGAGGTGACGAGCGAGAAAACGGCCATGGGCTGGTATCTGGATGGCCGTGTGTCGGCTGTCATCGGCACGCACACGCACATTCCAACCGCCGACACTCGGATCCTCGCGGGAGGGACGGCGTACCAGACGGATTGCGGTATGACGGGAGCTTATGAGTCGGTAATCGGCGTGGAACGTGAGCTGATCATCCGGCGCTTTCTGACGACATTGCCGGCGAGGATGGAGCCGGCTACCAAGGGGATCGAACTGCACTCGGTGATTGTCGAGGTGGACGAAACCAGCGGAAAAGCCACCGGTATCCGACGGCACACCGTCCGGGGAGATTAGAGGCAGGTGAGACCGCCTGCCCCACCATGTGTTCGGCGGTATAAAGAAACTGAGGACCTGTAGCTCCGATGCTCGGCCATTTTTTCAATCCGGCGATCATAGGGACGGCGCCCGCCCTCATCCAGACTTTCGGCACCCTGCTGTTCTGCGCGGTTTTCCTGTTTCTCTGGCGACAGTCCGGTGTGGTTTATTTCGGCTTCTGGAGCCTGGCGTGGGCCATCGAATCGCTGGCGTTGATTTCGAGCCTGGCGGCGCAATGGAGCGGATCGACCTTCTTTTTCTGGCTGCGGGCGCTGCTGGAGATCGCGTTCGCGGTATCCCTGTTGTTCGCGGCGCAATCGACAACTTCGACCGCCGCGCGGGGATGGCGCAATCCCTTCCGCTCCATCCTGCTTCTTCCGGCTTTGGTGCTGCTTGTATACGCGATTGCCTGGCGTCTTCCGCTGCAGCAGTTCCGCGGCTTGCACGCCGTCATATTAGCACTGATCTACGGGTACAGCTTTTTCAGGATCGGAGTCGGAACCTGCTCGAAGCGCGGCATCGGAGGGAAGATGCTGCGCTTCACGCTGGCGTGTCTGTGTTTGCAATACGCGTGGACCTATTTTTCAGCAGGGTCGAAAGTCGATATCGCGTCGAACAGCGTCTACGACCTGGTGGCGCAAACGCTGCTGGCGTTCTCGGCAATGGCGATGTGGATACAGACCCAACAGGAGAGCATCGCGCAGCTTCGTGCGGAATTGGACTCGCTCGAAAAGACGGCGAGCGGAAATTCGGAGCTTGACCATCTCACCGGATTGCAGAATCGCATGGCACTGGAACGCCATCTGGATGAGCCATTCCAAGGGGTGGTGGCGGTGTGCGATCTGGATTATTTCAAAGAGATCAATGACCGCTTCGGACACCTGGTAGGCGACGAGGTGCTGCGCAGCGTGGGGCACCTCATCCGCAAATCCATTCGTACAGAGGACCAGGCCTTCCGCTGGGGCGGGGACGAATTCGTAGTGCTGTTCCGCGATCAGCACTTGGAGGTTGCGCAAGGACGGATGGCCGCGCTGGAAGTTCGTCTGACGGCGTATCGCATCCGCGGCTATGGCTTGTTTCCGCTGGGACTTAGTTGGGGCGCGGCGGAAGGCGCGGGCCGCAATCTGCAGCCGGCTTTAGAGGAAGCGGATCTGCAAATGTATCAATATAAGCGCCGGACACACGCCAAAGACGCGTGATGCGGCAACCCGCAAGTCATCAGTTATCAGTTTTCAGTCGTCAGCCTGCAAACCTGTCCGTGGGGCAGACCATCGTCTTGCGTGGTCTGCCCGGCTGCGAAGCGTCCGCTCTTTGTAGCCGCAAAAGGCAAACTGCTGGTTCTCCATTGTGGAGTTGGCGTTTTTGCCCGCTCTCCAGCTCATTTCGACACCGGCGGAGGTTTTGCGGATGAGCTTCCTGGCCTCTTCCATAGGCATCTTTCGAACCTTAGGCGATGGTGCAGCAGGACGCCTGATCTTGGTGGCTTTGCCCATGGTGTCCTCCTCACCACGGCAAGACATGATCCGCCGATAGCCAGCGATGCCACTCGACACGCAGGACACGCGCGCGCACGGCCGGGTCGCGGCTCAACATCACCTGTGCATCTTCCATGGTCATCGGCTTGAAAATCACCAGGCCATATAGTTCGTCCGGGGTGTCGATGTCGCCTGCGGCTCCCAGCCTGCCGTCCTTGTGAAGCTGTTCGATGAAGCGCTCATGACCGGCCAAAACCGGGTCGTTATTGGCCCACGCGCTTCCCTTGTAGAACATGCCCAGGGGATGGGGCTGCATGTTCTCCGGAGCGTCAGGATTGGCCTGGTGGATCTTGTTGTATTCTTCGCCGATTCCCGGAGGCCCGTGCCAGGCGTAGACGTCCACGGTATTGCGGCGCCTCAACACGGTGGGATCGTGCACGGCGATCTCCCGCGCTTCGTGAATCGAATCGACCTTCAAAATAAACAAGCCGCTGATGGTGGTAGGGGTATCGTCACAGGGACCGGCCGCAACCAGGTCTCCGTCATCGGCCATCTGGCGGATGTTGGCCATATGCTCGGATTGCAGCTTCCGGGCTTGGGAGGTCGAAAGAGCCTTCCTTTGCGCATAGGGGCGCAGGAACGCAATATAGTAAGGGCCGCTCTGGGCCTGCAAAGACAGCGCCGCCGCAACGGCAGCCAGCATTTTCCATCTCGATGACATCGTGAATCCTACGAAAGTATATCGAATGTGGGGCTCACTTCTTGTTCTCCGAATCGGCGGCTAACAGTGCGCTCCACATATCCCCCTGCTCTTTCCAATCGGGATTCTCCATGCCGGAGATCTGCAACTCCGGTACGTTCAGCTTACCGTGTCCGTAAATGCAGATGTACTCGACCTGCGGGCGGCCGAATTGCAGCATGCGGCTCCACGACCCGCGCTCGATGGGCATGCGCAAGCGACGCAGGCACACGCGGCAGCGATAACGCTGGTCGAGAACCGAGAGATACAGCAGGCCCGCCAGGAAGAGGAACCACAGGCCGGTTAGCGAGGTGTACAGCAGGTCGAGGCCGAACAAATCCCAATTCACTTCGGGAAGCGGATGGCGGGGAGTCCACGAATAATTGATCTCGCAGAGAAAAACCGCGGCGATGGCACAGCTCAATACCACCTTCCCGATCAGGTAGCCCCAGTACCGCACATTTTGTTTGACTCTGTCACTCATCGGTAAGTTCCCGATTCCCTCACCCTTCTTTGAGTAGGTTCTTCGCCAGGAATAACAGATTCGCGGGACGTTCCGCGAGCCGCCTCATAAAGTAGGGATACCACGCTTCGCCATAGGGAATGTAAACGCGCACACGGTAGCCCTCTGACACCAGCATACGCTGCAAGTCACGTCGAATGCCGTAAAGCATCTGAAATTCGAACCGATCGGCTGGGATCGCGTTCCGCCGGCAGTGCGCGATCAGGTCGCGGATAATGGCTTCATCGTGGGTCGCGATCGCGGGATAGCTTCCTTCAGCCAATAATACGCGGGCCAGTTCGCGATAGTTCCGGTCGACATCCCGCTTGCGAGCAAAAGCCACGTCGGGAGGCTCCAGATATGCGCCCTTGCACAAGCGTACGCGAATGCCGCGGGAGTTGAGCCGGGCGATATCTTTCGAGCTGCGGTACAGATAGGCCTGAATCACCGTCCCGCATGCGCCGTACCGTTCATGCAGATCCTCCACCAGGCGTAAGGTGCGCTCGGTGTACCCACTCGATTCCATGTCGACACGCACGAAGCTGCCAGAGTCCGCGGCGTATTTCACCAGGCCCGTGACATTGTTGCGGCAAGCCTCCTCGCACAGGTCGATGCCAAACTGGGTCAGTTTCAACGAGACATGGCTCTCGATACCGTTTTCGACGATGGCGCTCAGGGTTCGCAGATACGCGTCCCGGCATTCGGCAGCCTCCTGCAGGCTGGTGACGTTTTCGCCGAGGTAATCGAGGGTCGCGGCGATGCCTTCATGGTTGATGCGGCGGCACGCGGCCAGCGCTTGGTCCATGCGGTCGCCCGCGACGAAGCGATGTGCTACACGATGCGCCGCCGGGGATCTCTCCATCCAGCGCCGCAGCCGCTGCTCGCGGGATAGGAACAGCAGGAAATTCCGCAACATTCCGCTACTTTTATTTTAGGAGCTCTCCACTGACTGCGATGCCTGCCCGCGGCGATACCCGCAGTCGGAGGCTCCCTTGGACCGCGAGCGAGGCCCCGCGGTTAGCGGCTCACTTCTCCTCGCGGTGATAGGTCTTCACGTCGTCTACCCCCATGCCTTCGCCGCGGTCCATCTCTTCGAAAGTCGAAGTGGGATCGAGGATCGGCTCCGCCTCGGGATATCGCTTCTGCGTGTGGTGGCTGAAAGGGATTTTCTTTTGCGTATCCGGTTGGTTTTCGTTCGCGTCTCGCATGACACCCTGCATGCACGTATTGGGCCGCGGCAGGAACTGAGAGAATGTTGGTTTCAGGCAATGATTGAGACAGCAAAGAGGCTTCGAGTCCCCGATCTGGTGACGATTAAGGACCGGGGCGAACGGATCGTCATGCTGACGGCCTACGATGCGACTATGGCGCGGCTTCTCGATCGGGCGGGCATTGACGTATTGCTGGTGGGGGATTCGCTTGGGCAAGTAATTCTGGGTTTGGACACAACCATCCCGGTAACTTTGGAGGCGATCATTCACCACACAGCGGCTGTCGTACGAGGCGCGAAGCGGGCTTTGGTGGTGTCCGATATGCCGTTTCTTACGTATCAGATCACACCCGAGCAGGCCATGCGGAATGCGGCGAGGATCTTTCAGGAGGGTGGCGCAGCCGCGGTGAAACTGGAGGGCGGACGCGCGATCGTGGACACGGTGAGAAAACTCACCGCGGCGGGGCTCCCGGTTATGGGACATCTCGGCCTGACGCCTCAGCATGTGCACCGGCTCGGAGGGATGCGGCAACAGGCGCGGGACGATCGCACCGCGCAGGAACTGATCCTCGATGCACTGGCGCTTGAA
>Ga0326727_10026333_pt1 | contig 10793 bp, 8 predicted proteins | sample MB2enrmetagenome_FD_207643 | JGI IMG/M metagenome (GOLD analysis project Ga0326727, IMG submission 207643) | Lab enriched peat soil microbial communities from McLean, Ithaca, NY, United States - MB29MY | ecosystem: Environmental > Terrestrial > Soil > Wetlands > Peat | place: USA: New York... | reverse complement strand
GCGATGGTGTGCCGGTCCTCTTCCCACGCGGAAAGATAGAAGCTGAAGGGAATCCAGTCGATGACGCGCTTGCCCGCCTTCTTGAGATGCGCATTCAGGCGCAGGGCCTCGTCCTTCTCGATGTGATCGCCCACGCGCAGGCCGCTTTCGCCGGCGTTGACGATTTCGATGTAGTCGAGAATGCGCGAGTCCTTGACCTTGCGGTAAGGCGACTCGATAAATCCGTACTCGTTGATGCGCGCAAAGCACGACAGCGAGCTGATCAGGCCGATGTTCGGACCTTCCGGCGTCTCGATGGGGCAGATGCGGCCGTAGTGCGTGGGGTGCACGTCGCGCACTTCGAATCCGGCGCGCTCGCGCGACAAGCCGCCCGGCCCGAGGGCCGAAAGCCGCCGCTTGTGCGTGATCTCCGACAGCGGATTGGTCTGGTCCATGAACTGCGAGAGCTGCGAGGAGCCGAAGAACTCGCGGATCGCCGCCATCACCGGCTTGGCGTTGATCAGGTCGTGCGGCATGGCGGTGTTCAACTCCTGATACACGCTCATCTTTTCTTTAATCGCACGTTCCATGCGCACCAGGCCGATGCGGAACTGGTTTTCCATCAGCTCGCCCACGGCGCGCACACGGCGGTTGCCCAGGTGGTCGATGTCGTCCACCACGCCGATGTTCTTGCGCAGCTTGAGCAGGTAGCGGATGGTCGCGTAGAAATCCTCGGGCGTCAGCGTGCGGTGATCGAGCTGCGTGGCGTCCTGGTTTTCGTAGAGCTTGATGTTGAACTTCAGCCGGCCCACGCGCGAGAAGTCGTACTTGCGCGGATCGAAGAACATGCCTTCGAACAGGGCGGTCGCGGTGTCGAGCGTCGGCGGATCGCCGGGACGCAGCTTGCGGTAGATCTCGATGAGCGCCTCTTCCGGCTTGTGCACGGAGTCGCGCTTCAAGGTGTTGGAGACGATGTTGCCCACGTCGTCGCGGTCGGGGAAGAAAACCTCGAAGCTCGCGGCGCTGGAGGCCATGATCTTGTGCAGGCGGTCGGCCGTCAGCTCCACGTTGGCTTCGACGATCACTTCGCCCGTCGCGGTGTCGACCACGTCCGCGGCCGTGATTGCGCCATCGAGCTCTGCTGCCTCGACCTCGACCCTTTGAATCGCCGCTGCGCGCAGTGCCTTGATGGTGTGGGGTGTAATCTTGCGGCCGGAGTGCGCGATCTCTTCCTTGCCGTGCAAAACGGCATGCGCGGGCTTCACGCCCACCAGGTGCGTGCCCTTCGCGGCATCCTGCTGCACTTCCCATTGCAGTTTGCCGTCGGCGATATGCAGGCGATCGACGGTGTAGAAGGTCCTGAGGATCTCCTCGTTGGAGCGCAGCCCCAGGGCGCGCAGGAAGATGGTTCCCAAAAACTTGCGCTTGCGGTCGATGCGCACGTAGAGCGTGTTCTTCTGGTCGAATTCGAACTCTACCCACGAGCCGCGATAGGGAATGATCTTGCCCAGGAAGTAGGTGCGGTTGTTGGCGGTCTCAAAAAACACGCCGGGCGAACGATGCAATTGCGAAACGATCACGCGCTCGGTTCCGTTCACGATGAACGTCCCGTTGGGCGTCATCAGCGGAATGTCGCCGAAGAAAACCTCTTGTTCTTTAATGTCGCGGATGGTCTTGTTGCCGGTCTCGGCGTCCTTGTCGTAAACCGTCAGGCGCACGGTGACCTTGAGCGGCGCGGAGAAGGTCATGCCCCGCTCCTCGCACTCCTGCTGGTCGTATTTCAACTGCAGGCTCACCGGGTCGCCGCACTTGTTGCAGAAGTCGGGCGTGTTCTTGTTGTAGGTGCCGCACTTCTGGCAGAGCACGTCGCCGGGCAGGAAGGGATTGGTAATGACCATGGCCCCGCAATGCACGCAGGCGGTGCGCAGGTGGTGCAGTCCCTTCAGGTGGCCGCATTTGCACTCCCAGTTGCCGATCGAGAAGTCCACGAAGTCGAGCTGCGAGATGCCGCGGAAATCGACAATGGGGAAAACCGACACAAACACCGACTGCAGCCCGGAGTCGTCGCGCTCGTTAGGCAGCTTGTCCATCTGCAGGAACCGCTCGTAGGAACGCCGCTGCACTTCGATCAGGTTGGGAATCTGGGTTGCTGTGGGAATCTTTGAAAAATCGAGCCGGCTGCGAATCGCGCGCTTCTCGTTAGGCATGTTCACTCCTGAGCCTCGTCGTATCGGCGCCCGCTCGTCTCCGCTGGCCGCGCCACGCTGGCGCCTGAGTCTCGGCGGCGCCGGCAAGATACCGTAAAAAATCCAAGAATCCAGCGAGCGAAACTCGGGATTCCAGTCCCGCTCCTCAATCGCCGACGCACCGGAAGCTTGCTTCGAAGCTCGTCTACGGGCGTCCTGAAATGAACCCGGGCCAGACGGGTTCTCATAAAAGCTCGGTCAAAATTCACGGTTGACCTTGCGTGCTTCTGGCTGGTGCGCTAGACTGCGCACAAATGGAAGAAGCGCGCCCGACGGCAGACTCCAGAATCAGGGTCCAACCGTAATGGGAAGTTGTGTGCTTCAGCCTGCGGGAGACCGGAGAATCCTCCACGCAGGAAGGTGTGTAGACACGAAGAGCCCGTAAGGACGCAATGCCTCACGAGCGCAGCTCGATGCCTGTGCTCCCAATCGAATTTTCTTCAATATCCCTCGCCGATCGCAAAATCCGCTTCCGCCGCGAATTGACCGTTACCCGCCCACGTGCAACGTCCACCCTGCCTGACCGTAGGATGAACCGTTGTCCGAAAAGAACTTAGCGAAATCAAGTTGCCGCGCCTGGAGATTCCAAAAGGTTCACCAGGCGACCCGTGCCAGTGTGGAACCTGCGCCACACTCTCTGCCGTCCTGCCAGCCCTCCCGAAAGAGGGAAGAGGCCGCAGAGACGGGCAACCTCCATGGTAGCGCGTCCCGGCGTCCCTTGCAAGTCTCGTGCCGTTTACTTGACTGGTTACTTGATTTCGACGGTCGCCACGCCTTCGAACTTCTTCCGGATGGCCTCGGCCTCTTCCTTGGTCGCACTTTCTTTGAGCGCCTTGGGAGCGCCGTCGACCAGGTCCTTGGCTTCCTTCAGGCCGAGCGAAGTAATCTCGCGTACGGCCTTGATGGTATTGATTTTATTGGCGCCGGCATCCTTCAGAATGACCTGGAATTCGGTCTTTTCCTCGACCACCGGGGCCGCCGCGCCTGCCGCGCCGCCAGCCACCGCCACGGGGGCCGCTGCCGCCGCCGAAACGCCAAGCCGCTCTTCCAGCTTCTTCACCAGGGCCGCTGCTTCCAGCAGGCTCAGGCTCACGATTTGCTCTTCCAACTGTGCGATATCCGCCATTTTCGTCTCCAATCAAAGTCGTTTGAATTCGTGGCCGAGCCCATATTCTCTTCCAAAAGGCTGCGCCACGCAGTGGTTTGAATTTGCTAGCCGAGTCACATCACTCGTCCCAAAGGCTGCCCCACGCCGTGGAAAGTTTCCGATGCGCCAGACCCGCGCCCTTTCCAATTGCGGTACAGCCAAAACCTTAAAAGCAGCTTTCAGCTATCAGCCGTCAGCTTTCAGCTCATTCCGTGCGAATCTCAGCTCGCCGTCATCCGCAAGATGAAGCTGAAAGCTGACAGCTCGCGGCCGCTACGCCGCGGCAAACTTTTCCTTCTCCACGCCCTGGTTCACGACCACGGCCAAGTCGCGGCCCGTGGCATTCAGAACCGTCACCAGCCGCTCGGCCGGAGCGTTGATGAGGAAGAGCAGCTTCGCGAAGATCTCTTCCTTGCCCGGCATCGTAGCCAGCGCCTTCACTTCGTCCACGGTCAGCAGCTTGCCATCCACAATGCCCAGCTTGAACTGGAACTCGGCCTGGTTCTCTCCGGCCCACTTGGCGAAGACCTTGGCCAGGGCCACGGGATCTTTTGCGGTGAAGGCCACCGAGTTGACGCCCTTCAAGCCCTTCAGCGCCGCCTCAACCTGCGTGCCGGCACCCGAAATCGCGGCCAGCTTGTTCTTCACCACGCGATACTTGCCGCCGGCCTCGCGAATCACCTTGCGCAGTTGGTAGTCCTTGGCCACCGTCAGCTTGCTGAACGTACCAATAATCGCAGTGGTCGAGGACTCAAGCTCCGCCGCCAGCGCCTTGACCTTCTCCGTTTTCTTGCCTCTTGAAATTGCCATTGCCTTCGCTCCGCTCCGGCCAGGTTTCAGGTGTCAGGTTTCAGTGCTCCGAAACCGAACTTTGCGCTGAACCTTAACTCTGCCGTCGCCTCTTCCGCGCCGCGCGTCGGCGCTCGTCTCAAAATCTTCGCGCTTTCAAACCTGCGCGCTCAGAACCCTGCCGGATGGGTCATGGGACCATCTGACCCCTGACCCCTGGAACCTGACCCCTGCTTCTCAGCGCTTGCCCGCCGCGTCGGCTACTGCCGAATCGAGCGGCACGCCGGGACCCATCGTCGAGCTCAGCGTGACGCTCTTGATGTACTTGCCCTTGGCGGCCGCGGGCTTGGCACGCACGATCGACGTGATCACCGTGGTCGCGTTGTCGATCAGCTTCTGCGGCTCAAAGCTCAGCTTGCCCACCGGCACGTGCACGAGACTCGTTTTGTCGGCGCGGAACTCCACCTTGCCGGCCTTGATCTCACGCACCGCCGCGGCCACATCCATGGTCACGGTTCCGGTCTTGGGATTGGGCATCAGGCCCTTCGGTCCCAGCACCTTGCCCAACCGGCCCACCACCTTCATCATGTCGGGCGTGGCGATCAGCGCGTCGAAGGCGGTCCAGTTTTCCTTCTGAATCTTCTCGACCATCTCTTCGCCGCCCACGAAATCCGCGCCCGCTTCAGCAGCTTCCTTCTGGCGGTCTCCGGTGGCGATCACGGCCACGGTCTTAGTCTTGCCCAGTCCGTGCGGCAGCACGACCGTGCCGCGCACCATCTGATCGGCGTGCCGCGTGTCCACGCCCAGACGCATCGTCAGATCGACGGTCTCGTCGAACTTGGCGTATTTGACTTGCTTCAGGAGATTGACTGCTTCAGGCAGCGGATACGCCGGCTTGGCAACAGCGGCGCGCGCCTTCGCAATATTCTTGCCAGTCTTGGCCATCGTTCCCTCGTCTCCCACCGCTTTTGCCAGCCCGCTTTCGCGGGAGCGTTAGCCACTCAGGCCTACGCCCAAAAGCCGTGGTGCAATTGACTGCGCAGGGGTTTCCCCGCGCGTACACGTCCATAGTAACGAAGTGGCCGCCGAATTGCAAACATAAACGTCCTACTAAGGACGGCAGCATGCCTTGCCATTCGAGCGGTCAATCGGAGTAATCGTAAACGGGGTGTTTGTAGCGGCTGAAAGCCATCTTCGTAATGTCGTATCGGAAGCAAAAACCCATTCGCCTTGCAGACTCAAGGTCATCAAGATAGCGGATAAACCCGAAGCACACAACCTGAGTCGTGGACATGTTTGCTCCGCCCTGCTGGTTTTGCTCGTAGCTCTTCAGGGTCGAGATTTGCCTATCAGTCAACGGAACCTTAACTGTGTGCCGTTCTCCCGGCATGATGGCTATGTTGCCAAAGGATCCCTGGCTATCGTCGTACCTAGGAAAAACCGCGAGTAACCCTTTGGGAGAATCACCTATGCCTAGGCTGGGTTCGAGTGTCAAGTTGCTCTCGACAATCCGCGCTTTCCCTCCGCCAACATTCGCAATCATGCATTCAATACTCCACCGTTTCTTATCAAGAACCTGCGGGTCACTACCTCCGGCCCCCTCGATGTAAAGCGCAATCGCCGGAATAGACAGCTTGGGCCGCAGGTTAACGAGAACGGAGCGGCGGGTCGCAATAGTTTGCTGCCAAACCACCCATCCTGTGATGCCTGCAACGATCACGAGTGCCCAATTGGACCAATCAACGCACGTATACCACAAGGAACACCGCCTTCCCGAGATTCCTTCCGCCCTGAAGTGGATACTGACTGCATCTTAAGCCAAGAACCGACACGTTAGAGGAGCTATTCCTGGCGAGCGCCTCGGGTTCAACTTCTGAGACTCGGGAAACCACGAACCCCGACTGGCCACAACATCTGCGCCGTAGGCGCAACGGTTGTTAGCCCCGCGCCTCGGCGTGGGGTGCTGAATGCCTGAATGATCGTGAGTCCCGTAGGGACGACAGAAACAACATCGAATGGAATGCGCGATTTGTCATCGGCTGATGCGGATTTCCGCCGTCCCTACGGGACTGAATCACAAACAACGGCCATGCGTCCCCACGCTGAAGCGCGGGGCTAAAGTCCAGCGCGCCTACGGCGCTTCTCCGCTGCCGGGTCACTGCGATTACCCGCCCTTGGTAGGACCGAGGCGGGCCGCGCCGTTGGACTTGAAGAATGACGGTCACGCCCCACGCCGTAGGTGCGACGGTTGTTAGCCCCGCGCCTCCGGCGTGGGGAATGCCGCCCAATATAGAATTGGAGTCCCGTAGGGACGACGTAACCATGGCTCACACGTACGCGAGCAATTACATTCACTGCATATTCAGCACCAAAGAACGCAAGCCGTTGATTGCGGCGGACCGCAAAGCGGATCTCTACGCATACATCGGCGGCATCGCGCGCAGCGAAGGCTTCTCTCTCGTGGCTGCCGGCGGGACGGCCGACCACATTCACCTTTTGTTTATCCTGCCGGCGACGCAATCCCTCGCCGCGACCGTGCAGAAGCTCAAGGGCAACTCTTCCCATTGGATGGGGAAGGGGTTCTCATGGCAGGAAGGCTACGGCGCATTCAGCGTGAGTCCGTCGCAAGTACCCGTCGTGAGGGCCTACATTCAAAACCAGGAAGAACACCACCGCAAGCACAGCTTTGAGGAGGAGTTCACCGCCCTCCTGCGTAACTGCGGGATTGAATACGATCCGCGGTACGTCTTCGGTTAATGCGGATTTCCGTCGTCCCTCCGGGACTCCCATCTTCTGTCGGGCCACAATTCCCCACGCTGAAGCGCGGGGCTAACAACCATCGCGCCTCCGGCGCTTCTGCGCTGCCGGCTCACTGCGATTACCCGCCCGCGGCAGGACCGAAGCGGGCCGCGCCGCTGGACTTGGAGAATGACGGGCACGCCCGCGCCGTAGGCGCAGCGGTTGTTAGCCCCGCCCTTCACGCTTCCGTCATCTCGCTGCCCTTGGCCTCGCGCCCCAGCGCCGTCAGGCCGGCGAGCGCCACAGCGACGACGGCCACGGTCACGGCCAGCACCGCCGGATAGCTGCCCCAGCGCTCGGCCGCCAGCGCCTGGCCCTTGCCGTTCCACGAGGTGAGGAGCGCGCCCAACTGGTAGGCCAGTCCCGGCGCCGTGGCCCGCACCGGAGCCGGCGCGAGCTCGGTGAGATACGCCGGAACCACGCCCCACGCGCCCTGCACCATAAACTGCATCAGCACCGCGCCGATGCCGAGCGTCACGGCCGTGTGCCCGTAGGCGTACAGCGGAATCACCGGCAACGCCAGCAAGGCCGCGGTGATAATCGCGCGTTTGCGGCCCCACGTCTCCGAGAGCGCGCCAAAGATAATTCCGCCCGCAATCGAACCCAACCCGTACAAGACGCCGATCAGTCCGATGGTCCGGGGCGAGAGCTTGGCCGCCACGGCCAGGAAGGTCGGATACACATCCTGCGTGCCATGCGAGAAGCTCATGAATGCCGTCATAAGAACAACCAGGAACAAAAACGTGGGCAGAAACTCGGCAAGCTGCCGCGGCCACACCGGCGCGGCTTGCAGCGCGGCGCGCGACATTCTTTTTTGCGCCCCGGCCAGCCACACCGGCGACTCCGGCACGCGCGCCTGCACATACAATGCCAGCAGCGCCGGCATTGCACCCAGGATGAACAAGCCTCGCCAGCCGATGCCGGGCAGAGCGAACCCATGCCAGCGCATCCCGGCAAAAAACAGCCCGAAGGCCGCCGAGGCCAGAATCGAGCCCAACGCGTAGCCTTCCTGCAGGATGCCGGAAAACGTACCGCGCCCCTCTTTGGGCAAGCTCTCGAACGCGAGCGCCGCGCCCACGCCCCACTCGCCGCCCATGGCAACGCCGAAGAGCGCGCGCAGGACCAAAAGTGCGTTCAAAGAAGGCGCAAAGGCGCAGGCCAGCTCGATCACCGAAAAGCCGAGAATGTTCATGATCAGCACCGGCCGGCGACCGAAGCGGTCGGCCAGCAGGCCAAAAAGCAACGCGCCCACGGGCCGGAAGGCCTGGGTCATAAACACCGCGCCCAGAACCGCCGACGGCTGAGTGTGAAACTCGCGGGCAATCGCCTCCACGCAGAAGACCAGCAGAAAAAAGTCGAGGCTGTCGAGCGTCCAGCCAAGGAACGCGGCCAAAAAAGCACGGCGCTGCGGGCGGGTAAGCGCCTGAAACTGGCTGAGAACGGACATAGGCGCGAGGATAGCAGAACCGCTTCCAGCTTTCAGCTATCAGCCCGATTCGTGCGGGAAGATGAGACCTTGCATGCGGGACGGAAGAGGCTGAGAGCTGAAAGCTCAAGGCTGAAAGCTCGAAAAACATTTGTTGCAACGAGTATCTCGCCTGGCGCATCTTATCTTTGAGCAGGACTTGAAGGCTTTTGCCCTGCGCAGCCGCGAATTCCGAGGTGCGGCGTTTCCCGCCACACAACGGCTGCCGCGGCCCCTGCACTCAACATAAGGAGCGTACCCCCGATGAAACGACTGGCAATTCTCACCGGCATTCTGGCCCTGGCGGCACCGCTTGCCCTGGCGCAAACCTCCACCTGGGTCTCCGATCCCAACCACAGCGAAGTCGACTTCAGCATCGTCCACATGAGCGTGTCCAAGGTTCACGGCCGCTTCGGCAATGTGAAGGCCACCATCGTCTTGAACGATGCCGACGTCACCAAGTCCACGGTCACGGCCACCATCGGCGTCGACACCGTCGATACCGGCGTCGATCAGCGCAATAATCACCTCAAGAGCGCGGACTTCTTCGATGTCGCCAACCTGCCTTTGGCCACATTTACCAGCACCAGCGTGGCCAAGAACGGCTCGCATCTGACCGTCACCGGAAACCTGACGCTGCACGGCGTGACAAAGCCCGTGGTGCTCGATGTAGAGGGCCCCAACGGCTCCATGACCGATCCCAAGGGCCAGGTGCACACTGGCTTTTCCGCCACCACCACCCTCGACCGCACCGCCTTCGGCGTCGGCCCCAAGTTTCCCGCGGCCATGGTGGGCGACGAGGTCTCGCTCGACATCGAACTGGAAGTCGTCAAGCAGTAAGACGATCTCATCGGTGCTTTTGTGTCGAAACGCGATCTTAGGACTTATCCGCAAACCCGGCCGGCAGCTTGAAGCCGGTAGCTTGTGGCTACAAGCTACCGGCTCCTGGCTACCGGCTTCCGGAGCCCTCGCCGATGGCTAATCTGAAGCTCGAAATCATGCAGGAGCCCGCCTTCTCCAGCACCGAGGAAGAGGCATTTCTGAACCTGCTGCGCAGCTCCGATTGCCTCCAGCGCGCCTTCCAGCAGAAGATCCGCGGCTGGGGCCTCACCGCAACGCAGTACAATGTCTTGCGCATCCTGCGCGGCGCGCATCCCAACGGCCTCGCCTGCGCGGCCATCGGCGAGCGCATGATCGCCGCCGAGCCCGATATCACGCGGCTTCTTGGGCGCCTCAAGCGGCTCAAGCTCATCCGCCAGCACCGCGACCGGCGCGACCGCCGCGTGGTGTTGACGACCATCACCGATTCCGGCCTGGAGCTGCTAGGGGCCATGGACCCGGCCGTGCGCAGCGCACCCAGGGAACTGCTCGGGCACATGCGCCGCGCCGAACTGGCGGAACTGATCCGGCTGCTCGAGCTGGCGCGCCAGCACCGCGCGGGACGCAATGACCGGAATGATGGACCTGGCCCGATTGCGTGAGACCGTGCTCTCCCTCCCTTTCCGCAGAGAACGCGGAAAGGATGGGGCACGGGAGTCTTGAGCGGGGAGTTCGCGAGGTTAGCGGAGAATGTGCGGGTCTGGAGACCCGCACTACAGCCGGTCAGGAGACCGGCGGTACAGGTTCTCGCCGCGTGTGAGAAATGCGGGCTAGTTGCCCACGATCTTTTGCGCTACCGACATTTCGTCGGCGTCCGTTTGGATGATCTTGTTGTGCAGGCAATAGAGCGCCAGTTCCAGCCGGTCCGAGACGCCGAGCTTGTCGTAGATCTTGCGCAGATAATTCTTGATCACCTGCTCGGTGGTGCCCAGTTGGAAGGCGATCTCCTTGTTGCGCTTGCCCTGCGTGATGCAGGTAATGATCGCCATCTCTTTGGGCGAAAGGCGCGGCTGGCTGCGCGGGCTCACCAGGGCGGCGGCTTGCGCGCGATAGGCTTCGATCACCCAGTTGACCGATTGATTGTCGATCCAGGTTTCGCCCGCGGCGATGCGGCGCACGCAACGCACCAGCAGATCGGGCGAGATGGAGCGCGAAACGATACCGCGCACCCCGCGCCGGTACAGTTCCACGGTGTGGTTTTCGTCAGTGGACATGGCCTGCACAATCAGCTTCACATCCGGAGCCAGCCGCAACAGATCCGGAATGGCATTGGCCCGGTTGGCCAGCAGGCCGCCTTCCAGCAGAACAATGTCGGTGGGATAGCGCTCGATGGCCGCATAGAGGTTCTCCAGCGAGTCGGCTTGCGCCACCACGCGGATATCGTCCTCAAGAGCGAAGACCTTGCGTATGCCCACGCGGTAGATGGCCTGTGAATCCGCGAGAATCATGCGAATGGTGCCGGGCTTTACGGGAGCTTCTACGCTCTCGG
>Ga0326727_10026331_pt1 | contig 10795 bp, 6 predicted proteins | sample MB2enrmetagenome_FD_207643 | JGI IMG/M metagenome (GOLD analysis project Ga0326727, IMG submission 207643) | Lab enriched peat soil microbial communities from McLean, Ithaca, NY, United States - MB29MY | ecosystem: Environmental > Terrestrial > Soil > Wetlands > Peat | place: USA: New York... | reverse complement strand
CGCGGCGCCGGGTTGCGTATCCGGGCCGGTAGCCCGCGCTCCTACTACATAGGATTGCCCTCGGATGACGGCCTGCAGGGCATCTGTGTGTTGCCTGCCGGCGTGGAGGAGGGTGCCACCCTTCCGCCAGTGAACCGCGAGTTCTCGGTGCTGGCCAACCGCCCCGTATCGTTCACGCTCTATAGTTCGCGCACGCGGCACGATGCCCAGGGCGAAGTCGCTGCGTTGGACGAAGCCGACGTACACCGTCATGCCCCGCTGGTGACTTTGCTGCGTTATGGCAGGAAAATGCGCGAGTCCTCCCTGACGGTGCGCCTTAGAGCCAGCTTCACCGAGGTCGGCACCCTGGAACTCTGGTGCGAATCGCAGGGCACGCCGCATCGCTGGCGGCTGCAATTCGAACTCCGTGGCGAAGAGGCGCGGGCGCAGCAACCCGATGCACCGAAACTGCAACCTGTGCCGATCCCTTCGGTTACGGCTTCCGAGTCAACCATTGAATCGGCAGCACAACTGATTCGCAGGGTTTTTGGCCGCTCTGCTGATGAGGACACTCTCACTCCTGAGCATCTGGTCAGCCAGATGGAAGTGGCACTCGGCAGTAGGAGAGACTCGTGGCCTACCTCTGCCCTTCGCCGGTTCAGCGATGTGCTCACCGAGCTGGCTGCAGGACGCAAATGGTCTCCACCGCATGAGGTGCGCTGGCTAAATTTATCCGGCTTCTGTTTGCGTCCGGGGTTCGGTGCGCCGGGCGACGATGCGCGAGCCCGCAGGCTGCAGACCATCGTGTCCCACAACCCCGTCTTTGCCGACGATCTGCAATGTAGGGTGGAAATGCTGGTGCTGTTGCGACGGATCGCTGGAGGCATCAGTGCCAGTGAGCAGCAGGCTCTCTATCCCAAGCATGCTCCTGGCGCCGCTGCGACGAAGGGGGGCCGCGTGAACCGGCAGCTTGAATACGAGATGTGGCGCCTGGCTGCCAGCCTGGAGCATTTGGCGGCCAGCACCCGTGCTTCACTGGGCCATGAACTGCTGGCGAAGCTCGGAAAAGAACCCGCCGATGCAATTTGGCTGTGGTCGTTCAGCCGGCTTGGCGCCCGCATCCCGCTCTACGGGCCGTTGCACTGTGTGGTGGCGGCGGAAATCGCCGGCCAGTGGTTGAAAGCCGTGCTGGATTTGCCCGCGTTCACGGCGGCAACTGCCTCCGCTATCCTTCTGATGGCGCGGCGTACCGATGATCGTTTACGCGATATCGATGGTGCAATTCGCGACCAGGCAATCTCCCGTTTAAGGGCGTTTGGGATCCCCGAAGAAAGCATCCGATTGCTGTCCCAATATGTCCCGCCCGAACGGACGGATGCGGTCCGCAGCTTTGGGGAATCGCTGCCGCCTGGGTTGCAGGTTATCAGCTCATCGAACTGCTTGCTGTCGCTACCCGCGTTGTACAGCTCCAGCCCAATGATTTCGATACGCGCGTGAATACAAAGGCCTGTCCTGTTTCTGTGTAACTCTGCCTGGTCAGGAACTCCGAGGCCAGTTGTAAAAGGGGCTGCCTTGCGGCAGCCCTAGGACTTGGCTTCCATCATCACCTACTCGCAGACGTCCTCTATCGGACCGACAGCCACAGCCGCTGAAAACAGTGCCACCGCATCGGCTCCGGGCAATGGCAGGCTCTGGGCGACCGCTGGCGCCGACGCGCGAGGCGTGATTTTGCGGCCGTCGTGGTAGATCACCAGCAACGTTTTGGTGTTACCGATGTTATCCAGCGGGTTGGCCGCCAGCACGACCAGATCCGCGCGCTTGCCTTTTTGCAGGGTGCCGCGGTCCTTGATACCGATCAACTTGGCGGTCTCGCCGGTGGCGATGGTGATTGCGCGCAGCGGCGTCATGCCCGTGGCGACCATCAACCCCAATTCGTTGTGCTCCGACCAGCCGGGTATCCGGCTCGGAGGGGCGGCTCCTGAGTCTGTGCCAAAGCCGAGCTTAACTCCAGCATCATTGAGAGTCTTGTAATTCTTCATGGCCTGCGCGAGTGCAGCCCGGCATTTGGCCACGATGGGATTGGCATCGGTCTTGGCCTTGTAGTCTGGATCGTTGAAAATGGCCTTAACCTCGGGAGACAGCGCCGCGTTCAAGAACTGGTTCTGCCGCCAATTCGCGTTGTCGGCGAAGTAGAAGAAAGATTGATCCACGCTGAGGGTCGGGATGTACCAGGTTCCCTTGGCTTTCATTGCCGATATCAGTTCCTGGTCGACGGGCAGGTCGCGGATACTGTGTGCCAGCACGTCCACGTTGTCGGCCACCAACTGCTTGGCGTCGGCGAGATAGAAGACGTGGGCTGCAACCTTTAGCTTGTGCTTGTGCCCCTCGTCGATCACAGCCTTATAAACCGCCGGGTCCATCTTCTTGAATTGCCCGAAGCCGTCGTCGACCCAGATCTTGAGGAAGGCAGGATGCCGTGCGGCAGCTTCGCGCACCAATTTTCGCGCCTCTTCCGGTGTAGCGGGACGGTACATCTGATCGGGGGCCAGCTTGAATGGCGGTAAGGCGTTGGGAACTCCGAATCCGCGATCGGCGGGGAACACGGTCGCGCCGCCGAGTTTGCCGGCACGCTGTTCCTCCCGGATGTCATAGATAAGGTCTCGATTGACGCCGAGCGACATCATGGAGGTGACGCCATACTGCTCGTACTGGTTCAGCGAGTCCATGACGTTCTCGCGCGTGTAGGCGTCCGCGCGTTGTACGCCTTTCAACATTACCCCAAGATGAGAGTGCGCCGAGATCAAGCCCGGCATAATGGTCTTGCCGCTGACGTCGATTACCTGCGCGCCCTTTGGCGTCTTAATCTTGGCCGCCGGGCCGATCGCGGCGATCTGGTTGCCCTTGATGACGATCACACCATTTTCGATGGGTGGGTTGCCGGTGCCGTCGATAATCCTGGCACCCTTCAGAACCGTTACTGCGTCAGCATCGGCCGCATGCAGAAACGACACCGTGAAACTGAGCGCAAACAATACGAGCAAAACAACTGTGAAACGACGCATCGAGGAAACCTCTCTTAGTGGAATTGCACAACCGTGAAATTGCACAACGGCGGGGAGCAATCATGGCGCATCGCAACGCCGCCACGTTCGGCACGCCCGCTTTGAATGGGTTCACCTCAACCGGACGTGAGACTGGTTGAGGCACTAACAGCCGAAAGGACCTCCCCGGGTTGATTTGGTAAATTGTTTAACTTGCCGATGGGCGGGGATTGTAGCATTTTCCGGCAGTTGGGTCGAAAGATTTTCTACCCGCTCCGCGCTCGGCGAAGCGCTAGTGCGGCGGGATGAAACAGACGTTCCCGAGTTCCCCAACGTTCGCTTCGGGTCGAGTGCCGGAAACCGCCGCGTACACGAACCGGGCTTGCCTGGGCTCCATTGTCCTGAGCGGTTCGGTTCTCCCCTCTCGGTTTTCTGTTTTCGTGCCATTACTTTGACAAAAACTTATGGCACGAGCTGTTGACAAACCAGCGCACCCATTTACCATGATTTTGCCGTTTGTCCGTTGGTTCTGAATGGAGGAATCTGATTAAGTGACAACGGAAAATCTGCAGCAAGCAATTCCCAAAGCCAGGTGGTGGCGAATCCTTCCACCCACCATCATCATTTACATCATGTCCTACATGGACCGCGTGAATATCGGTTTCGCGATGGCCGGGGGCATGAATGAGGCATTGAAGATGTCGGCGGCCGTTTCCGGATTGGCGGCCGGAATGTTTTTCTGGGGATATCTGGTGTTGCAGATTCCCGGCGGACACATCGCCGAGCATGGCAGCGCGAAGAAGTTCATTACCTGCACCATCGTCGGCTGGGGCGTCTTCTCATTTCTCACCGGGTTTGTGCACACGAGCGGGCAGTTGATCGTCATGCGTTTTCTGCTGGGAGCGGCCGAAGGCGGCGTTTATCCGGCGATCCTGGTAGTGATTGGCAAGTGGTTTCCACAGAAGGAACTCGGACGCGCCAATGGGCTGTTCCTGATCAGCCTGCCCCTGTCGGCTGCGCTCACGAACCCGATTTCCGGCTTTATCGTTTCCCACTACGGCTGGCGTGGCCTGTTTTTTTTCGAAGGCGTGGTTTCGCTATCGCTGATCGCCATCTGGCACCCGCTGATCAGCGACCGCCCGGAAGAGGCGAAGTGGATCTCCCCGGAGGAAAAGGAATTTCTACTGACCACCCTGGCGGCGGAGAAGGCCAAGGCCATAGCCAATATGAAGGTCAACGAGGACGTCAAATGGTCTTATAGGCAACTGTTTACCAATAAGAACATTTGGGTCATGGCTATCTTATATGTCTGCTATACCGCCGGAACCTATGGATACCTGATCTGGCTGCCTACCTTGCTGAAACTCCTCATGAAGATGAGCCTGACCAGCGTCGGTTGGCTCAGCGCGGTACCGCTGGCGGCGGCGGTGGTGGGCGTGTACTGGTTCGGAGCCCTTTCGGATCGTAAAGGAAATCGCCGTATCTGGTGCGCCAACGCCCTGTGGGGATTTGGCATTGCCTTCTGGGTTGCCACTCTGTTCCCGAAACATATCTGGATTTCCTACGTTTTGATCATCGTTACCGGCCTGCTGTCGAAAGCAATGCAAAGCCCCTGCTGGTCGATGCCTGCCCTGGTCTTTCCTCCGGGAGTCGCCGGCGGAGCCCGAGGCATCATCAATGGCATCGGCAACCTGGGCGGCTTTCTGGGACCTTTCCTGGTCGGCTGGTTTACCACCAGAACCGGGAACATGAACTACGGCATCTACAGCCTGACCGTCATCCTGATCATTGGCGGTTGCGTGACCATGCTGATGCCGAAAGTGACTGCCGGCTACCAGTATCAGGTCAAGGCGGCCGGGAAGAACCAGTAGAGCGCTTACCGTTCGCGTACCGCCGCGTATGCGATCTTTGGTTCGCCAAGCCGTTGAGTTTAAACCGACAGGAATGCGTAAATCACTAATAAGCTGATTTGGGCGACAGCGATAGCAATGCCGTTTTTGAACATGGACTTCAAATCTTTAGATTCGGCAAAGCCCATTGCGCTAAACATGTTTGCGCCGGGATGAACGAAGTTGGTTACGCGTGTGGCGACAATGAGGGACACCGACCACACCGCCATTGGGATCGCATACTTTACCAGCAGGGGGCTAAACAGCTCATGAAGCATCTTGAGTACAGCCACCACGGCTCCGGAAAAACCAAACGCTCCGAGCACTCCTCCGGAAATTACGACCACCGGTCTGCCGCCAACCGTTACCAGCGGCTGCAGTAGATGAGCTAGCGCGGCATAACCACCGGCCTTTTCAATGAAGTTCAGGAAGGGGTCTAACAACAAAAACAAAAGAAACAACCACACATTTCCTGCCATGCCCTTAACCACCAGCTTGAATATCTGATTAAGACCCAAGCCGCCGACCAGTCCGGTTGCCAGCGCCAGACCCAACATGATGACGATTACATAAGATGTCGAAGCTCGAGTTGCAATACCATATACGACCGAAGCAGCGAATAGAAGCAAGAACAAAGCAGTCGTTCTTTTTTCTCGTGCATTCGGAGCGAATGCTTTCATGTCTTGGTTGGCTTCATACCTATATTCCGGCTTATTCCGCGTTGCTTTTTGTACCCGCTGCAACATGATCCAAGAGGCGGTGAAGGTGACACAGGATATCGGAATAGCCGCTCTCCATAGCATTTGAGGGTAGGTCAACCCCGTCAAGCCGAGCAAGGTAATAACTGGAGGCGTGAAGGGCCCTAAAGTGAGTCCCTCTTCGCCAGCCGTCTGAAACATAATGGCTACCGAACTCTTGGAAAGCCCGACGGCAGCGGCGATTGGGACGACAATCGGGGCAATAATGGCATTCCCGCCCGCGAGGGTGCCGAGCAGTGCAACTACGACCAAACCCGAGAGCATGATCCCCACCATCGCCTTTTTCTCGGTGTCGATGCCGATGCCGTAGATGATTTTATGTACCAAGGTGTGTGTCACTTTGGTTTCGGTAAGAACCTCACCTAAGCCCCTGCCAAGCATAATAATCAGGCCAACCAGGGCCAGAAACGAGGTCATGGCCTTGGCCATAGCGTCACCCAGAGAAAGCAACGATTGATGGGTAAGCACCGCACCTATCAGGACGCAGACGAGTGTGGCCGGCAAAATATCCATACCCCGAAACACAAGCACCAGGTACAGAACGAGCGGCAATAGACCCAGCAGGCCCCACCAAATGCTAAAGCCAGCAGTCGCCATGATGTGTGTTCTCCTGATGCGTGATGTTCTCTAGCCTTTAAACAAAACCTTGCCTGCAGTATTCCCCGTTAGCCTGCCGTCGGCAATGACTTGTATTCCGTCGATAAACAGATACTTGATTCCCGCGGAGTATTGACGCGGGCGGCCGAAATCGGCCATATCAGTGATCGTCGCCGGGTCGAACGCGACCAGGTCGGCGATCTTACCCGCTGCAATCGTCCCTCGGTCCCTGATATCAAATCTCTGTGCGGTCAATCCCGTCATCTTATAAATTGCTGTCTCAAGCGGCAAGAGTCTCTTCTCTCTTACGTATTTCCCGAGCACACGCGGGAATGTGCCGAAAGATCGTGGATGAGTGGCCTCGCCACCGGCGCCAGTTTTCAGTCCTCTGCCGTCCGAACCAATGGCTACACTTTTACTGCGCATGATCGTTTCAACATCTTGTTCCGACATCGAGAAGAAAACCGCACCGACTTCACCTCTTTCTGCTCTTAACAAGTTTATAACTGTGTCCGCGGGGTCCGTTCCCCACAAAGCTGCGATCTGTGCCAACGTCTTTCCTGATAGGGCGGCATTTTCCGACGTAGCCAGGTTGGTCACCATAACCTTGGCCGGTCCGCCGCGAACGTTCATCTCGCGCTCAATTGCAGCGACAAGTTCCGGTTTTGCATCGGGGTCAGACAAAGCGGCCAGCAAAGCTGTGACTCCTCCGGCTTGAAAGCGAGCCGGTACCAGGGCGGTGAGTGAAGTACTTGATGCTTCATAGGGATATTGGTCAGCAGTGACGTCCACGCCATTTCGTCGCGCTGTCTCTATCTTTCCCAGCAGCATTTCTCCCTTTCCCCAGTTGTCCCGGCCAAGCGCCTTAAGATGGGAAATAATCACCCGGGCGCGGCTCTGCCGCCCAACTTCAATCGCTTCCTCCACCGCTGCCATCAGAGTTGCGCTTTCACCTCGAATGTGGCTGGTATAGATAGCCCCGCGTTCGGCACACACACAGGCGAGGGAGATTAGTTCACTAGTCTTCGCAAAGCTGCCGGGCGGATAAATGAGCCCCGTGGATATGCCCCATGCTCCCTGCTCGAGAGACGCGGCTAAAAGACTGTTCATGAGTGCTTGTTCCGAAGTTGTTGGCTCCCGATCATCTGCCCCCATCACCGCAATCCGGAGCGATCCATGCCCCAGCAAAGGAACGTGGTTGAGCCCAAGTCCAGTCTGCATAAGCTGCCCGGCATAGCCCGCAAAATCTCTCCAGGCCATCTCCGCAGGCATGGCAAAGTCATGGACACGCAGATAGTCTGCCAGCAAACGTTTATACCGGTCGTTGACCGGAAAAAATCCTATCCCGCAATTTCCCGTAACTTCACTGGTGACGCCTTGAAATAGCTTGCTCTCCGATAAGGGGAAGGCAAAAGCGGCACCATCAGTATGAGTATGACTATCGATAAAACCAGGCGCCAGGGTCAACCCTTCAATATTAATAACCCGGCCACCCTCGATAGCAAGATTGGCCCCAACCTGGGTAATGGTACCTTCTGATATCGCTACGTCGCCGCGGAATCCCGACCTTCCCGTCCCATCGATGACAGTGGCCCCTTGCAAAACTAAGCGGTCGCTCACAACTTGCCTCCCCTCTGTAGCCATCTGACCGTGCCATTTGAATCGGCGGAAGCGAGGATTGGCCCTGGAACAAAGCCATCCGTCCAGAGCAGTATGTCAACGGCCGACAGTCCCATCGCCGTAGCCCCCATCGCCAAAAACTTCCGGCGTGGGACGTAGGACGTCCTCTGCCCCTGGTCGACAGTCATGCTTTGCCTTTTCAGCGTGAAATGCCTGCATTGTATCATCGGTAACCAGCCTTGTGGCCATGTGCCACAAGTTGAGACTATAGACGGCGCGTAACCGGTTCTCCTATAACTTGTAGCCAATTTCAGACTTTTACGTAGAGGAGGAGTTGTCGAATGCGGATGACTCGCAGGCGCCGGCTGTCGATTGCGACCACAAGCGCATTTGCCTGGTTGGTCTCGCCGCCCCGCAACTCACACCACAGACACCGGCGTTTTGGGGGACGCTCGCCGAAATAATCGCCACAAAGGTATCGTGTGCATAACCCGCGGTGGAAGGCCCGGCCTGTGCCCTAACAACGCCGACTTGTTCCTGCAACCGTTTGGTCCTCCCGTGCTGCAAGTTTCAAGCGAGGAGGCGCCGTCTGCGGTGATTGCGGCGAATCCGCCACAAACACACGAGGTGCGAATCGGTTCCTGATGGACCCGCGGTAAGAAAATGACCTAAGTTACCTGACTAATACTTGCATAAGATAATCTTATTGTAGTATTACATCCTTATTTAGGGATAACGAGCGGTCGCGGGGGCGGAAATCATGCGTCTGGTCCCCGGCTGGGGCCGCCGGCAATCTGGCGTACCGGGGAGGCAACGAATGTCTTGGGAAAAGGATTATATCCGCAAACTGAAGACCGCCGCGGAGGCAGTGCGGGTTGTGGAATCGGGGATGCGCGTGTGGATGCATGCCAACAGCGGTTATCCGGCTGCATTGATGAATGCCTTGGCGCAGCGGGCTCCCGGCCTGCGCGACGTCGAGATTGCCCATATGCTTTCCTTCTCCAATATTCCCACGGCAGAACCGCCACTGGCCGACAGTTTCCGGCATAACTCCCTGTTTATCGGCTCCAACGTGCGCACCGCCATTGCCGAAGGCCGGGGCGATTACGTGCCCATCCATTTGAGCGACGTGGAGCCGTTGATGGAATCGGGCCTGTGGCCGATTGACGTCGCCGTCATCCTGGTAACGCCGCCCGATCGGCATGGCTTCGTCAGCGTCGGGGCCTCGATTGAAACTACCATGACGGCGGCGCGCAGCGCCCGCTACGTCATTGCCCAGGTGAACCATTGCGTGCCGCGCACCTGCGGCCATACGCAACTGCACGTCAGCGAGATCGATGCTTTCGTCGAGCATTCTGAGCCGCTGGCGGAGCTGCCCCGCCACGAATCCAGTGAAAGCCAGCGCATGATTGCCAAGCACGTGGCCAGCCTGATTGAGGATGGCAGCACGATTCAGGTAGGCGTCGGGGGCATGCCGGACGCGATCCTCACCTTTTTGACCGGCCGCAAGGATCTCGGGATCCACACCGAGGCGCTGTCGGATGGTGCGATTCCGCTGATCGAAGCCGGGGTCATTAATGGCCGCCGCAAGACCCTGCATCGGCACAAAGCCGTGGTGGGTATCGCGCTGGGCACCAAGAAGTTGTACGAGTTCGTCAACGAAAACGCCTTCTTCGAATTCCATCCCAACCGCTACATCAACGACCCGTTCGTGATTGCGCAGAACGACCACATGGTGGCCATCAACTCGGCTTTGCAAATCGACCTCACGGGACAGGTTTGCGCCGAGTCCATTGGGCAGCGCTTCTACAGCGGTTTCGGCGGGCAACTGGATTTCATCCGCGGGGCGGCGCGCGCCAGGTATGGCAAGCCGGTGATCGCGCTGAGTTCGACCGCCTGCGAGGGCACCGTGTCGCGCATCGTGCCCCTGCTCAATCCCGGCGGCGGGGTGCTGACCACGCGCGCCGACGTGCACTACGTCGCCACCGAGTTCGGCGTGGTGAATCTACACGGCAAGAGCGTCCGGCAGCGGGCGGAACTGCTCATCAGCATTGCCCATCCGTCGTTTCGGGAGGAACTTTTCGAGCATTGTGTACGTGCGCAGTGGTTCAAGCGCAACCAGGAGCCCGTGCCGCAGGCCCGAGCGGCGGCCGCCTGCGTGATGTAAACTCTCTCTGCAAGCAGTACCCGAGGGGGGGAAGCTATGTTGGAAGAAAAACAACTGGCGCAGATTCACGAGGCCGGCTTCCAGGCAGAGAAGAATGAACGCGGTTGTGCGCAATGCATCCTGCTGGCGTTGAAGGACCGGTATGAGGTGCCGCCGGAGGTATTCAAGGCGGCCAGCGGGCTCTCGGGCGGCGTGGCCCTGACCGGCGAAGGTCCGTGCGGCGCCTTCCTGGGCGGCGCGATGCTGCTCAGCCATATGTACGGGCGTAGTCTGGATAACCTGAAGGACAAGCGCAGTATGGGGAATGCGGCCGCGTACGTCAGGAAATTCAAAGAATATTTCGATTCCCAATACGGCAGCTTCCAGTGCGCCGACATCCAGCACCGGATCATGGGCATGGGTGGTTTCCGGCTCTATGTGCCCGAGGAATACCAGAAGTTCGAAGCCATGGGCGGCCATGACGATAAATGCACCAACGTGGTCGGCAACGCCGCCGTGTGGCTGGCCAAGACCATCGAAGAGATCCAGGCCGCGGAAGCTAAGGCGTAGCCGCTACGCCGGTCTTTAGCCGCTGATTTACGCAGATAAACGCAGATCGCAAGTTCCTTCTAGTCTTTGGATCAGCGGCGATCTGCGTAAACCTACGGCTGCCTGCCTCCTAACCGGCAACTACTCGGCCGGAAGGCTGGAATAAGCCTCCGCGCGCAGGTCGTCGCCGCGCTGCTTCGCCGCCCGGCTGGCCGC
>Ga0326727_10026329_pt1 | contig 10795 bp, 10 predicted proteins | sample MB2enrmetagenome_FD_207643 | JGI IMG/M metagenome (GOLD analysis project Ga0326727, IMG submission 207643) | Lab enriched peat soil microbial communities from McLean, Ithaca, NY, United States - MB29MY | ecosystem: Environmental > Terrestrial > Soil > Wetlands > Peat | place: USA: New York... | reverse complement strand
GATGACCATTTCCGAAGCCGACCAAGCCTTTCTGGTGACGACATCGGAGCTTCCCAGTCTGCATCTGGCCCGCAAAGCGGTGGCCATGCTGCAGCAGCTCGGCTTTCCGAAGGAACGTTTCCAGATCGCGGTGAACCGCATGGACAAGCGCGGCGGCGTGACCGTGGCGGACATGGAAAAACTGTTCAACTGCCAGATTCATTCCAAATTCCCGAATGACGCCCTGGCGCTGCACCGGGCGGTCACTCTGGCCGAGCCGCTGGGGGGCGACTGCGAACTGGGCAGGGCCGTGGAGTCGCTGGCGGGGCGCCTGGCCGCCAGCGGCGAGAGATCGAAGATGGAAACCGCGGAGGCGAGGATGGCTCTGGCGCAGAAGTAGCGGGCGATCTTTATGTATCCATCGGTCGAAAGCAAATCGTCGCAGCAGGTCAGTTGGGAACAGCGCCTCCTGCGCAACGCCGGCAAGCAGAAGCCCGGGTTGAAGCCGGAGTTCCAGGAACTGAAGTTCACGCTGCACCGCAAGCTGGTGGACAAGATCAATCTGGAAGCGCTGGCCACCATCGACAACCAGAGGGTCCGCTCGGAGATCCGCCAGGCGCTGCTCGCGCTCATCGACGGCGAACCCACGCTGCTCAGCTCGATGGAGAAGCAGCAGATCAGCGACGAGGTGCTGGACGAGGTTTTCGGCCTCGGGCCGCTGGAGCCGTTGCTGCAGGATCCCACCATCTCGGACATTCTGGTGAACACGCACCGCCAGGTGTACGTGGAGCGAAAGGGCGTGCTGGAGCTGACCAACGTTTCCTTTCGCGACAGCGCGCACCTGCTGCGCATCATCGACAAGATCGTTTCGCAGGTGGGGCGGCGCGTGGACGAATCGACGCCCATGGTGGACGCCCGCCTGATGGACGGCTCGCGCGTGAATGCCATCATTCCGCCGCTGGCCGTGGACGGGCCGCTGCTGTCCATCCGCCGCTTCAGCACCGACAAGCTGATGCCGGCCGATCTGGTGGAGCGCCGGGCGATGACGCCGGGAATGATGGAACTGCTGGAAGCGGCGGTCAAGGCGAAGCTGAACATCATCATCGCCGGGGGCACCGGCGCGGGCAAAACGACGCTGCTCAACGCGCTGTCGGCGTTTATTTCGCCGCGCGAGCGCATCGTGACCATCGAAGACGCCGCGGAGTTGCAGCTCAAGCAGCCGCACGTGGCGCGGCTGGAGACCCGTCCTCCGAACCTCGAGGGAAACGGCGCGGTGCGGCAGCGCGAGCTGCTCATCAACAGCCTGCGTATGCGGCCGGACCGCATCGTCGTCGGCGAGGTCCGCGGCGAGGAAGCGCTGGACATGCTGCAGGCCATGAACACCGGCCACGACGGGTCGCTGACCACGGTTCACGCCAACAGCCCGCGGGACGCGATATCCCGTCTCGAGGTCATGGTCTCGCTGGCCAACGGAAACATGCAGCTGCTCTCCATTCGCCAGCAGATCGCCAGCGCGGTGAACCTGCTGGTGCAGGCGTCGCGCATGAGCGACGGCTCGCGCCGGGTAGTCAACGTCACCGAGGTGACCGGCATGGAGGGGGACGTGGTCACCCTGCAGGACATCTTCGTGTTCGAGAAACGCGGCCTGAACGCGGAAGGTCACGTGGTGGGGCGCTTCGCGGCCACCGGTATCCGTCCCAAGTTCTACGAGAAGCTGCTGGCGGCGGGAATTCGGCTGCGCCCCGATCTGTTCGACGAGGTGGTGGAAGTCCAATGACCTTCCTGCTGATCGTCCTCGGGATCTGGCTGCTGGTGATGGCCATCTGGTGGGTCTCTTCGTCGGCCTTTCGCACCGCCGACGTGGACCGTCTGAAGGCGCGGCTGCTGGGCACCACTAAAGACCGGAAGAAGAAGGCCGCGCAGCAGGGTCCCGCGCTGATCAATCCCGACCTGCCCGCGGCGACCATTCTGATACGCCTGATCGGCCGCTTCAATCTGGAGAAGCGGCTGCAGGAAATGCTCGAGCAGGCGGGCATGAAGATGACCGTGGCGCGCCTGGTGCATACGTGTCTGGCCGCCGGTCTCGCCGGTTTCGCGCTCGCCTGGTTCATGCTGCCGACCCACCTGCGCGCGTTCGGCTGGCTGGCCGCCGCCGTGGGCCTGGCCCTTCCGATTCTGGTGGTCTCGCGAAAGCGGCGGAGTCGCATGCGCCGTTTCGAGGAGCAGTTCCCGGAGAGTCTGGAGTTCGTGGCGCGTTCCATGCGCGCCGGCCACGCTTTCTCGGTCTCCCTGGAGATGATTCACCGGGAATTTCAGGAGCCCCTGGCGGGCGAGTTTCGCAGGACTTTCGAGGAGCATAACCTCGGCCTGCCGCTGGATGTCGCGCTGCAGAAGCTGGCTAAGCGCGTGCCGTCGCTGGACGTGCATTTCTTCGTGTCGGCGGTACTGCTGCAGAAGCGCACCGGCGGCAATCTCGCGGAGATTCTGGACAAGCTGGCGTATGTCATCCGCGAGCGCTTTAAGCTGCGCGGAAAGATCCGCGCCATCAGCGCTCACGGCAAGATGACCGGCACGGCGCTCACGTGCATTCCGCTGGGCGTCGCCATCATGATGTTCTACGTCAACCCCGATTACATCCGCTTCTTCTTTCTCGACGACGTGGGGAATCTGATGCTGGGCGGGGCGGTGGCGCTGCAACTGATCGGCTACGCGATCATCCGCAAGATCGTGAATATCGAGGTCTGACATGACGATCGTGGTGGCTTGTCTGATATTCGTCGCGGTGGCGCTGGGGGGGGCCCTGCTGGGGATGAGGCTGTGGGTCCAGCCCAGGGAAGCGATGGACCGGGTCACCGGGGCGGTAGCCATCGAGCACAGTGAAGCTCCGGCGCATCCCAGCCTGGTTTTCCGCGACATGATCCGCAAGCTGGGAAACCTCGTTCCGGTCTCGCCCAAGGACGTGACGGTCATGCAGCGCCGGCTGATCCGGGCCGGTTTCCGGGGCCCCAACTCGCTGAAAATTCTGTATGGCGCCAAGGCGTGCCTGGGCGTGCTGCTGCCGCTGGTCACGCTGCTGGCGATCGTACCGACGCAGTCGGACCCGTCCCGCAAGATGATCTCGGTGATCGCGGCGGCCGCCATCGGTTTCTTCGGGCCGAACGAATACGTAAAGCGCGTGGCCAAACGGCGGCAGAAGCAGATTCAGCGGGGCCTGGCCAACGCCCTGGACCTGCTGGTGGTGTGCGTGGAATCGGGGCTGGGGCTCGATCAGGCCCTGGTGCAGGTGGCCAAGGAACTCGAGCACGCCCATCCGGAAATATGCGAGGAGTTTTCGCTGGTGAATTTCGAGCTGAAGGCCGGCAAGCGCCGCGCGGAGGCGCTGCGGAATCTGGCCGAGCGCAGCGGGGTGGAGGATCTGAAAAAACTGGTGGCGGTGCTGATTCAGGCGGACCGTTTCGGAACGGGGGTGGCCCAGAGCCTGCGCGCGCACTCCGATTACATGCGCGTTCAGGCGCGCCAGATCGCCGAGGAAAAAGCCGCCAAGCTGGGCGTCAAGCTGGTGTTTCCGATATTTTTCTGTATCCTGCCCTCGTTGTTTGTAGTCACGGTCGGGCCGGTGGTAATGCGCATTATGCGGGAGCTGATTCCCATGATGAACAACATGTGAGGAGAGTCCTTCAGAAAGGAGAAAGACGATGGATCCATCCGTAATTCGCGTCGTGTGCGCTGTACTGGCGATTGTCCTGCTCGGACTGATCGTGCTGCGGCGCAAGAAGAGCGCTGAATAGTCTATTCAGACGCATGTCGGGAGATTCCGCGGGGCGCGGAAAGCCCAACCGCGCCCCGCCACGGCTCTCCGGCCGGGTTGTCGAACCGCCGGCGGCCGCAACCGTCGCGCATCCGCGGCACTCGTCGCCGCGTTCAGGGCTGCAGGGCGAGCGAGTGCGATGCGCAGCAATTTCTGTGGGGTGAGAAATGGACTGGAGAATCGGTTTTCGGGCGCTGGCTATGGCCACGGTGGCGGCGGTTGCAGTCACCGGCGCGACTTTTGGAACGGTAGTTCCCATTGAAGGAGAAGCGTCGGATCTGACGCTCGACGAGGGGCGCGGCGTGCTTTACATCGCCGATTTCACCGGCAATCGCGTCGACGTGATGTCGCTGGCCACCAACACCATTCAAAGCTCCATCAACGTGGCCGCGCAGCCCAGTTCCATGGACATGTCCGCGGACGGGCACTACCTGGTGGTGACGCACTTCGGGAACTTCGCCGCGCCGCTTACTTCTTCCAACCTGATCACCATCATCGACCTCACCACCGGCGGACAGCAGACGCTGGCGCTGCCGAGCCCTCCGCTGGGGGTCGCTTTCGGCGCCGACGGCACAGCTCTGGTGGCCACATCCACCGAGTTCCTGACGCTCAATCCGGCGCTGGGCACGTTTAATCTTCTGGCCACCGTCTCCAATCTGACCGAGAACACGCTTCCCGCGCCGCCGGCCAGTTTCCCGTCGACCATCACCGCCGCCGCGCTCGGCGCATCCGGCGATCGCACCGTAATCTACGGCATCACCACCACGATCCAGATTTACTACAACGCCATAACTCATACCATCGTTTCGCAAGGCTATGGTTCGGTGCCGCCCATGGGGCCGATGACCGTGAGCGTCAACCAAAACGGCACATCCTGGGTCGCCGGCTGGATTCTGTGGGACGCGCAGGGGCACAATCGCTCGCAGTTCCCGAACGTGGCCGGGCTGCTGAGCACCGGCACCACCGTCTTCGACTCCACGCGCGGCAAAGTCTACGCCCAGATGCCGCCCAGCGGGGCGACGGCCGGATCCAGCAATCTGCCCGCTCCGGTACTGACCATCAACGACGGCGACAATCTGACGCAGGATGAACAGATCCAGTTGCCCGAAAACCTGGGCGGGAAGAGCGTGATCACGAGCGACGGCAGCATGATGTATTCCGTTTCCGACAGCGGCGTCACGGTGTTTCCGCTCGGCCAGTTGCCGAACACGCCGCAGATTCAGACCGCGCAGAGCGATCTGCTTTTCACCGGCAGCTACTGCAATCGTGGGGTAGCCACTCAGAGCCTCACGGTCTTCGATCCCAGCGGGAATCAAACTCCCTTCACCATCGCTTCCACACAGGCGGGCGTGACCGTGCAGCCGTCCACCGGGACCACTCCGGCGGTTGTCCAGGTGAGCGTGGATCCGACCGCGTTTCTCGAGCAGAACGGCACCGTAACCGCGCCATTGCAGATTTCCTCGCCGGCGGCGGTTAACCTTCCCAATCCGGTTCGCGTGCTGGTGAACACGTCGAGCCCCGATCAGCGCGGCACCATTCTCGATGTGCCGGGGACGCTGGTGGACATCCTGGCCGATCCGGCGCGTAATCAGTTCTACGTCCTGCGCCAGGACCAGAATCAGGTGCTGGTCTTCGACGGATCGTCTTACAGTCAGATCGCCGCATTGCGCACCTACAACACACCCACGCAGATGGCCATCACTTACGACGGCAACTGGCTTCTGGTGGGGCACGACAACTCGCAGTTCGCCTCGGTGTTCAATCTGAACACGCTGCAGCCGGGGACGCCGATCCGGATGCCTGGCGGTCACTATCCGCGCTCGCTGGCGGCGTCGGCGAACGCCATTCTGGCCGCGAACCGAGTCGCCGGCACCCCCCACGTCATCGACCGCGTGGATCTTGCCACGGCGACGGCCACCCAGCTTCCGACCCTCGGCGCGTTTCAGAACACCATCAACATCGACGCCGTGCTGGTGGCCGCCCCCAACGGCTCGGGAATCATGGCCGCCGAAGCCGACGGAAACATGCTGTGGTACGACGCGACCCAGGACACCTTTACGATTTCGCGCCAGGATTACAAGTCGCTGGGGGGCGCGTATGCGACATCGTCCTGGGGATTCTCGGTGGTGGACAACCATCTTCTGAACGAATCGCTGGTGACCGTCGCCAACTTCGAGAACCAGACCGGCAATTCCTCGGGCTTTGCTTTCATCGGACAGGCCGGGCTGCGCACCAATCAATCGACGGCCAGTCAGCCGGGCATCATCGAGCGGGTGGACGTGTCCACTCCCGTGCCGTACACCAGTTCCCCGATTCGGACGCTGGAGGCGCCGCTGACCGGAAACACCGTTTCCGGGTTCACCCGCACGCTGGCGCCCCTGTCGAACCAGCAGGCCATTGTGGAACTGACCACCTCGGGCCTGACCATCCTGCCATGGACCTACGATGCCGCGGTGGCTCCGCCGAAGATCACGCAGGTGGTCAGCGCGGCCGACGGCACACCGAATATCGCTCCCGGCGGTCTGATCTCGCTGTATGGATCGCAGTTGAGCCCGGTGAGCCTGGTCAGCAGTCAGATTCCTCTGCCCACGGCCCTGGCCAACAGTTGCCTGACGGTAGACGGGCTCGCGGTTCCCGTGTTGTTCGTGTCGCCGAGCGAGATAAACGCGCAGTTGCCCTTCGAAGCCACCGGCAACGTCGCTTTTGAGCTGCATACCCCGGGCGGCATCAGCAACGAGTTCCAGACGGTTGTGGACCCCGCCGCCCCCAGCATTTTCATGAGCGGCACGGCGGGCCCGATCACCGGAATTCCGACCATCGTCCGCGCCAACAACAACAACGAACTGGTTACCGCCGCCGATCCCATTCACAGCGGCGATATACTGGTGATCTACCTGACCGGCCTGGGCGTCACCGTACCGGCGGTAGCCGACGGCGCAGCCACTCCCCTGTCGCCGCTTTCGTGGACGCCTCTGCCGACAGTGACACTGGGCGGCGCGCCGCTCGACGTTTTCTTCTCCGGTCTCACGCCGACGCTGGTTGGCGTGTATCAGATTAATGCCACCGTGCCGAAGGAAATCAAGGAAGGCCTTGCGGTGCCGCTGACCATAGGCCTGAACGGCGGCAGCACGACGGTGAATGTTCGCGTCGTGCAATAGATGCCATGATATGGACGAGGTTCGATAGCTTATGCACCTGCGCAGATTCGCGGTTGTGGTTTTTCTCTCTTCATGCGCTTTGTTTGCGCAGAAGTGGGAGGTGGGCGCGGCCGGAGGCGGCAGCTTCTACACATCCCAGACGCTCTCCAATCCCTCGGACAGCGCCGACGCCACCTTCAACATGGCGATAGCGGCGAGCGCCTGGCTGGGCAACGATTCAGGCAAGTATATCGGCGGCGAAGTCCGCTACGACTACGAGGCCAGCGAGCCGCAACTCAAAGGCGGCGGCGCCACGGTGACGTTTGGCGGCCATAGTCAGGCCGTTCACTACGACGTCCTTTTCCACTTCACCCCGCGCAGCTCGCGTGTGCGGCCGTTCGTGGCCGCCGGCGCCGGAATCAAGGTCTACCAGGGCACCGGTCAGGAGCAGGCCTTCCAGCCTCTCCAGGACGTGGCCCTGCTGACGCGAACGCAGGACCTTACGCCGATGGTGTCGGCCGGCGCAGGCGTCAAGGTCGCGGTCACTTCCAATATCCAGCTTCGCCTCGAAGTGCACGACTTCATGACGCCGTTTCCAAAACAGGTCATCGTGCCGAACACCGGCACGACGGGAGGGGGATGGTTCCACAATATCGTCCCCATGTTCGGTATCGGCTTCACGTTCTGACGCCACCCAGCGCGGGGCCTGGAGAGTAGCCAATGCAGATCACCGTCTACGCCTTCACGACGTCGCTGCTGATGGCTTTTGCGCTCTTCGTGGTGTACACGCGCATGAAGAACTGGCTGGAAAGCAACGTCCCCATCATGTTCTACGTGATCATGATCTGCTGGGTGAAGACCTACGCCGACACGGTCCCCGCCCTGCCGCTCTACGCGGGGCTGGCGCTGGCGCTGCTTCTTCGCTTCGAGTTCCTGGGCAGGAATCTGGTGCGCTTTTTGAAATTCGCCGAGTTCTGCGTCATCGGCGCGGTGGTCTACCTGTGCTTCAAATCGATCAACGTGTAGCGCCGCTCTCCGGTCGCATTCGCGCACAACGCGACGGGACGCCGGCTTTCGATTGAAGCCGGCACACCGAGCGAACCGCCCCTGCTTGAATACACCGTGGGCGGCTCCGCCCTGTGCCGGCGGTAACCCCGGCATGCCTGCCCCATCGGGAAGCGCCCCGCGCCGTGCGCTCAGATCTCCGTCGGCAGCCCCGCCGCCTGCCACGCACGCCACCCGCCGTCCAGCGAAATCGCGTTCCTGTACCCCATGCGCGTGAGCGCGTCGGCCGCCAGGGCCGAACGGAATCCGCCGCCGCAATAGAGCACCAGCGTCTCGTTCTTATCGGGCGCTTTGGTCTCGATGTCGCGCTCGATGATCCCCTTGCCGATATGCACCGCCCCCGCTGCATGCCCCGCCGCCCACTCATGATCCTCGCGAATGTCCACCAGCGTGTGCGGCACGCCTTCCTCGCGCATCCTGCGGTATGCGTCGATGTCGATCTCACGGATCCGCCCGCGCGCCTCGTTCACCAGCGCGAGAAATCCGGGGCTGTGGTTCTTATGCGTCATTGGACCCTCTCGATTTGGGCGCCCAGGCCGGCTAGCTTCTCCTCGATTCTCTCGTAACCGCGGTCCAGATGATAAACGCGGTCGATCAGCGTCTCCCCGCGAGCCACCAGGCCGGCCAGCACCAGCGAAGCGCTGGCCCGCAGGTCGGAAGCGATCACCTGCGCCCCGGTGAGCTCTTCCACGCCCGCGACAATCGCCTGCCGGCCCTCGAGGCGAATGTTGGCGCCCATGCGCGCCAGTTCCAGAACGTGCATGAAGCGGTTCTCGAAGATGGTTTCGGTCACAATGGCGATGCCCCGCGCCGTGGCCATGAGCGCCATGAACTGGGCCTGCAGATCCGTGGCGAAACCGGGGTATTCCTCGGTGGCGACATCCACCGACATTAATCGCCCATGCGCGGCCACCCGAAGAGCACACGGTCCTTCCTCGGTCACCTCCGCCCCCGCCTGGCGCAGCCGCACGGACAGCGCCTGGACATGCTCGGTCACGCAGTCGCGGATGCGCAGGTCGCCGCCGGTGATGGCCGCGCCAATCATGAAGGTCCCCGCCTCAATGCGGTCGGGGATGATGGCGTGACGGGTCCCGCGCAATCGGGGGACGCCCTGAATGCGTATCGTGGAAGTGCCCGCCCCCTCGATCTTCGCTCCCATCTTCGTGAGCAAGGCGGCCAGATCCTGCACCTCGGGTTCGCGCGCGGCGTTCTCGATCACCGTCCCGCCCTCGGCCAGAACGGCGGCCATGATAATGTCCTCGGTGCCGGTGACGGTAATCCGGTCGAAGCCGATCCTGGCACCGCGCAATCCGCGGGGAGCCTCGGCCTGCACATAGCCGTGCGACTGGGTGATGCGCGCGCCCAGCCCCTCCAGCGCCGAAATGTGCAGATTGATCGGCCGCGCGCCGATGGCGCAGCCGCCGGGCATGGAGACGCGGGCGCGCCCGGTGCGCGCCACCAGCGGTCCCAGCACCAGACTCGATGCGCGCATGGTCTTCACCAGATCGTAGGGCGCTTCGGGATTGGCGATGCTCCCGGCGCTCACGCGGACTTCGCCTCCGTCCGTGTCCACCAACGCGCCGGTCCACTGGAGCAGCTTCTCCATGGTGCCAATGTCACGAACCGAAGGAATCCGCTCCAGGCGCACGGGCTCGTCAGTCAGCAGGCATGCCGCGAGCGCCGGCAGCGCGGCGTTCTTCGAGCCGCTGATCGCCACCTCCCCTTCGAGCGGTTTGCCCCCGCGAATCCAGAGTTTGTCCATTGACTCTATTGTTCAACAGCGCAGCTTCCCGATCGCGGCGCGCACATTCCCGTCGGCGTCGTCGAGCGCTTTCTCCGCGGTCTCAGCGTCGACGCCGGCGCACTCTGCGACGATGCGAATGGCCCGGTCGCGCAGTTTGGCGTTGGTCGGCTTCACGCTTACCATACGATTACCGTAGACATAGCCGAGCCGGATCATGGCGGCGGTTGACAACATGTTCAGAACGAGCTTGGTGGCCGTCCCGGCCTTCATCCGAGTTGAGCCGGCGATAACCTCCGGACCGGGCAGGGGACTGATGGGGATATCGACCGCTCTCGCCAGTTCGGAATCGGGTGTGCAACTGACTCCCACGGTCACCGCCCCCAGCCGCCTGGCCAGCCCGATGGCGCCCAGCACGTAGGGGGTCCGGCCGCTGGCGGCGATTCCCACCAGCACGTCGCCTTGGCGGAAGCCTCGAGCCAGCAGATCGCGCTCGCCGCCCACCGGGTCGTCTTCGCTGGCTTCGGTCGCGTGGGCGAGGGCGGCCTCGCCGCCGGCGATCACCCCCTGGAACAGGCTCTCCGGAACACCGAAGGTAGGTGGACACTCGGCGGCATCGAGGACGCCCAGCCGCCCGCTGGTTCCGGCACCGATGTGGAAGACCCGGCCACCCGCCCGGATCGCTCCGACGATCGCCTCCACCGCGCGGGCGATCTGCGGGATCTCCACCGCCACGGCAGCCGCCACCTGGGCGTCCTGGTCGTTGATAATACGGAGAATATCGGGCGTATCCCGCGCATCGATGCCGGCGGAAGCGGCGTTGGCGCTCTCAGTCAGAAGCTTCTCAAACATGGCCGGAAACAGCAAGAGCGCCGGGGCTTCTCACCACCGGCGCTCCCGATATAAACCTTTTGTTTCGTGGCAATTACGCGCTGCGATTACGCGCTGAACGAGCTGCCGCAGCCGCAGGTGCTCTTCACGTTGGGGTTATTGAACTTGAAGCCCGAGCCTTCCAGCGTCTCCACGTAGTCCACTTCGGCGCCATCCAGATAGAGCATGCTGGCC
>Ga0326727_10026328_pt1 | contig 10795 bp, 5 predicted proteins | sample MB2enrmetagenome_FD_207643 | JGI IMG/M metagenome (GOLD analysis project Ga0326727, IMG submission 207643) | Lab enriched peat soil microbial communities from McLean, Ithaca, NY, United States - MB29MY | ecosystem: Environmental > Terrestrial > Soil > Wetlands > Peat | place: USA: New York... | reverse complement strand
CCCACCGAGTGGCCACCGCAAGCCGGCCAGGCATCTGCGAGCACAGCCAGTGCCGCCCACAACGGCGCCGCGATGCTGGTGCCGCCGAAGGAGATCCAGCCCCGGCCGGCGCCGCCCGAGTAGATCACCATGCCTGTGGCCGGATCGGCGTCGGCCGAGACGTCGGGAACCTCCCGGCAGTAGCCGGTGGGCGCGTCGCACGGCTTTGGCGAGGAGTAGGCCTTGGTCACCTGCAGCGCCGCTGCGGCGTCCGACTGGTACGCGGGCATCACCCAGTTCGACGAGATGCCGCCGCCGCCGGCAGTGCCACCGTCGTTCCAGACGATCTCGGTCGGCGCTGTGCCCGGCGTGCTCGCCGTCGCGGGCGAACCGAGCGCGTCCAGCGTGGTACCGCCGACGCCGGTCACATACGACTGGCTCGCGGGGTCGTCGACGGCCGGGACGGCGATCGGGTCATTGCCGGAGTTGGTGCAGTCGCTCGAGCCGTCATCGCCGGACGCGGCCACGACTGTTTGACCCTGCGCTGCCGCCTCTTCGAACAGGTTGGCCTCGGCCGAGGCGAAAGCAGTCCCGCCGTCTTGTGCCTCGCAGCCGCCCCACGACGTCGAGATCACCTCCGCCCTGCTCTCGGTGACGATCTCGTTGTAGACGTCGAGCGGGCTTGTGTCGTTGTCGGGCCCTTCGTACACGTCGATGGTCGCCAGTGGCACAAGGCCGCTGACATCCTCGACGTCAACCGTCGCCTCGCTGCCCGCGGTGGATCCGCCGCTGCCGGCACCACTCGGCCCGCCGTCGACGTCGATCACATTGAGCCGCGGCGGCGAGGCCATGGCGGCACCCTGCGTCGTGCCGAAATAGCACTCGTCGTAGCTCTCGATGTCAGACACGTCGAAGCCTTCGAGCTCGAAGATCGCCACCGTCTTTCCGGCCCCCAAGTCGCCCGCTGCGTACAGCCCTGAGAAGCCGTACGCCGATGCGATCTGGTCGGCGGTGTAACCACCGTCGTATGAAGCCGCGCTGGCCGCCTGCTGGCAAGGCTGCGGGCCACCCGTTGTGACAGCACTTACGTGGGGCGAACTGTGCCTGCGTGCTCCGGCGTGCCGATCGAGTCGCACAAGAACCCCCGGGTGCTCAAGCGCCAGGTCGCTGAGGCCCGCTATCGCCTGGATCCCGCCCGCAACAGCCGCCGGAACCCGCGGCGCCGAAAGGTTCGCGTAGACCTGGGCACCGGACACGAGGCGATAGCGCATGAGCGTCGTGTCAAAAGCGCGCTCGGCGTCGGCGACCGTCGCGGAGACCTTGATGAGGAGGTGGTTGCTGCTCACAGGACCGACGTGCAGACCGAGCTTCCTCAGCGTGGTGGTCGTCGCCCGCACCGTGGCAGCCGTCGCGCCGAAGACGGCTCCGAAGGTTCCGGGGCGAAGATACCGGCGAAACTCCGGGGAAGCCGGATCTGATACGGCGCTGGCGAAACGTGCCAGTGCAGCCGGATCGCGGGGGCGAAGGGCGACGTCGATCTCGATCGGCTGCGATGCGGGGACTCGGCCGAGCAAGACTGCGGCGGGCGACAACCGGGGCGCCGAACCGACGCGCACGAACTGCTCCGGGCCTCGGACTGAGCCGGTCGAGGCAACCGATGCCGTCGCCGAACCCGCGAGCACGGCCGCTCCCGTCAATGCCGTCAGGCACGCCAGGACGCCCGCGCCCGCGCGCAAGGGGCCATGGTGCCCGAGCGCGCGCCCACAAGACGCCGCGCTGGTGGCCGTGTCCGCTTCGTGCATCAAAGGTCTCTTCCGACTGGGGGGCCGTGCGGACCCGAGCGTAGTGGTGGACCGATCACGGCCGGCAGCAGGCCACCGGCTGCTGGCCTCCGCGCTGCGTCCGCGGCCAGCCGGCGTTCGGTCAGACCTCGAGGAAGCGCCTCACCGCCACGGCCGAGCCGACGGCACCGATCAAGGCGCCCATGACCACGACGAAGATCTCGGTGATGATCACGTCGTGACCGGGCACGACGGCGGACGAGAACTCTCGAAAATGCCTGATGAGCGCTTGGATGCCGACGTCCCCGAGCAGCACGATCCCGGCTGCCACCACCGCGCCTATCAGCCCCTGCATAAGGCCTTCCACCATGAACGGCAGACGGATGAACCAACTCGTCGCGCCCACGAGACGCATCACGCCGACTTCTCGCCGGCGGGAGAAGATCGCCATTCGGATGGCGTTCAGGATCAGGACCAACGCCGAGACCAGCAACACGACGGCTATCACCAGCAGCACCATCTGCAGGACATTGCTCAACGAGGTGAGCGTGTGTGCCGCCGAAGAGGGATAGGTGACCTGGAACACGCCCGGAAGGTGTTGGAAGACGCTTGCGACCATGGCCGCCCCTCCGGGATTGGTCAAGGTGCACTGGAACACCGGCGGGGTCGTCTTCGCGTTCAGAACGCTGCAAACAGTCTGACCGCTGATCCTGCATGCCAGCTGGTAGGACTCCTCGTGGTCTAGATAAGTGACTTTGCGGATCTGAGGCGTCTGGCTGATCGTCTCGCGCAGTGTCGCCACTTCGGCCGCCGAGGCCTTCGGCTGCACGAATACCTGCAGGTCCACGTTCTGGTTCAACTGCACGAGCTCGTTGTTCACCGCCTGGCGCAGCAAGAGCGCGGTGCCGACGAGAGAGAGCGAGACGGCGACCGTGAGGATCGCCGCGACCGCCATCATCCGGTTGCGCCACAGGTTGGTCAGGGTCTCGCGTGCGACGTAACCAGCCGAGATCGGCATCAGCGCCGTCCCCTGCGAGCCCGGACCGCTTCCTGGCGGCTGGTCACCGGCTCGTCCGACTCGTCGAAGTCGAGCGTGGCCGACCCCGCGCGTACCGCGGACACGGTCACGACGGGAACGCCGCGCGTGCTCGACACCGTCGGGTCGAGACCGTATATCCCTCGAGCCTGGTCGCGGATGACCGCTCCGTGGTCGATCTCGATCACTCGGCGGCGCATGGTGTCGACGATCCCGGCGTCATGGGTCGCCATCACGACGGTGGTCCCGGTGCGGTTGATCCGATCGAGCAGGGACATGATGCCCTGGCTCGTCGTGGGGTCGAGATTGCCGGTGGGCTCGTCGGCGAGGATGATCAGCGGGCGGTTCACGAAAGCCCGGGCGATGGCCACGCGCTGCTGCTCGCCTCCCGAAAGCTCATGGGGAAGGCGATCGCCCTTCTGGCCGAGACCTACCAGCTCCAGCACTTGCGGCACCTGTGTCCCGATGACGTGGCGCGGCCGACCGATGACCTCGAGGGCAAAGGCGACGTTCTCGAACACGGTCTTGTTCGGCAGCAGCCGGAAGTCCTGGAAGACGCAACCGAGATTGCGCCTCAGATACGGCACTCTCCAATTCGACAGCTGCCCGATCTCCTTGCCGGCCACCCAGATCTCGCCGCGGTCGGCGAGCTCCTCGCGCAGCAGGAGCTTGAGCATCGTGGTCTTGCCGGAGCCGGACGCTCCGACGAGGAAGACGAACTCGCCCTTCAGGATCTCGAGCGAGACATCCCGCAAAGCCACGACGGAGCCCTTGTAGGACTTCGTGACGTTCTCGAAGCGGATCATCGGTCCCCTTCTCCTCCGCGTTCCGACACGAAATCCTCCGCCACAAGGCTACCAGCCTGACCTGCGACATTGGGGCAACGGCGCCCCTGGACCTTAGGAACCCTCATGTTCCCTACGGAATCTGAGAAACGCGATCATGAAGTCATCGAGATCCCCGTCCAGCACCGCCTCGACGTTCCCGGTCTCGTAGCCGCTGCGCAGGTCCTTGACGAGCTGGTAGGGAGCAAGGACATAGGACCGGATCTGGCTCCCCCAAGCGACTTCGCTCAAGGGACCTGAAAGCGACTCCAGCTCTTTGCGGCGCTCCTCGCGCTGGCGCTCGGCGAGCTTGGCCGCGAGGATCTGCAGGGCTTTCGCCTTGTTCTGGTACTGGCTGCGCTCGTTCTGGCAGGAGGTGACGATGCCGGTCGGCAGGTGCGTGATCCGCACGGCCGAGTCCGTCACGTTCACGTGCTGGCCCCCGGCGCCCGAGGAGTGGTAGGTGTCGATGCGAAGGTCCTTCTCGTCGATCTCGATCTCGTCGGAGATGTCTTCCAGGAACGGCGCCACATCGAGCGAGGCGAAGCTCGTCTGGCGCCGGTGCTGAGAGTCGAAGGGCGACATCCTGACGAGACGGTGCACGCCGCGCTCGGCGGCCAGCAGCCCGTAGGCATAGCGGCCGCGCACGATGAAAGTCGCCGACAAGATGCCGGCCTCTCCTCCTTCGGAGGCCTCGTCGAGCTCGACCTCGAAGCCCCGGCGCTCGGCCCAGCGCAGGTACATGCGCAGCATCATCTCGGCCCAGTCCTGGGCGTCGGTCCCCCCGGCGCCGGCGTGGATCTCGGCGACCGCGTCCCTCTCGTCGTGCTCGCCCGAGAACAAGCTGCGCAGCTCCAGCTCGTCGAGCGCTTCGGCGACAGTCGTAGCGGTGGCGTCGAGCTCGCCCTCGAGCGCGGCGAGCTCACCTCCTCCCTCGTCGAGGGCCATGTCGTAGAGGGCCTCGGCGTCGGCGAGCTGGGTGTCGAGGGCCCGCAGGCTCTCGACGTCGTCTCGAACCCGGCCGTACTCCGAGGTCACCTTTCGCGCCAGATCAGGGTCGGACCACAGATCCGGCTCCGCGATCTCCTGCTCGAGCACCGCCAAGCGCTCGATCGAGTCGTCGAGCCTCAAGTAGACCTTTGCCGCGTCGAGGCGGGCGCGAAGCGACGACAGCATCTCGCCGAGGTCAGGGCGCGGGACGTCGGGGCCGCCGTCGGATGCTCGAGCCATGATCGTTCAGCTCGCGCCGTGGCAGACCTTGTACTTGCGGCCACTCCCGCACCAGCACGGCTCGTTGCGGCCGACCTTGGGCGGAGGGCCACTGATGATGCGGGTCCCGGTCGGCGAGATCGGCCCTGCAGGCGGGCGCCGCTGGCCTGACCCGCCACTTCCGTTCCCTCCCCGGCCCGGCGTGGCGCGCTTGGGGGGCCGGCCCGGCGCTGCGCCACCCGGGAGGGCACCACCAGGAGCCTGCTGGCTGCGGGGAACGATGGGCTGCGATGCCTGGGCCGGGGGAGATCCCGGAGCCCGAGCTGGGAGAGGACCTGGAGGCGGCTGAGCCGAGACGCCGGCGAGCTCGCCAGAGGGGACCTGGGCAAGCTCCCCGAGGCCGGCCGCCGGATCGTCGGCTGCCACGAACGCCGCTTGGGCGTAGTCAGGAGTCTCGGCGGTCTCGGCGATGACCTGCACGTGCATGACATAGCGCAAGTAGTCGTCGTCGATCGAGTCCATGAGCCTCTCGAACATCTCGAATCCCTCACGTTGCCAGGCCACCAACGGATCCGTCTGGGCAATGCCGCGGAGATGGATGCCCTCGTTCAGGTAGTCCATCTCCACGAGATGCTCGCGCCAGCGCTGGTCGATGATCTGGATCAGTATGTTGCGCTCGATCTCGCGTGCGGTCTCCGCGCCACCGGGAAAGGTCACTTCTCGCTCGTCGTACATGGCGAGGGCCTCGGCGAGGATGCTCTCGGTGAGCTGTTGAACGCCGGTCGCCTCCTCGAGGTCCGCGACGGTGAACCTGGTCGGGTAGTACTGCGTCAGCTCGACCACAAGGCTTTCGAGGTCCCACTCCTCGGGAAAGTCGTTCGGACAGTGGTTCGCGACGACGCGGCGCACCATATCGGTGAGCAGCTCTTCGGTGTGGGCCTTCAAGTCCTCGCCGTCGATGATCTGGAGCCGGCGCTGGTAGATCACCTTGCGCTGCTCGTTCCTCACCTCGTCGTACTTGAGCAGCTCCTTGCGTGTCTCGGCGTTGCGCCCCTCGACGGTGTGCTGGGCACGCTCGATCGCCTTGGTCACCATGCGGGCCTCGATCGGCACGTCATCGGGCAGGGCCCGGTCCATGACCCAGCTGACGGCGCTTGTCGCGAACAGCCGCATCAGCTCGTCCTCGAGTGACAGGTAGAACCGGCTCTCGCCGGGGTCGCCCTGCCGCCCGGAGCGGCCACGGAGCTGGTTGTCTATGCGTCGGCTCTCGTGACGCTCGCTCCCGAGCACGTAGAGGCCACCGAGGGCTCGAACCTCTTCTGCTTCGGCAGCGCACTGTTGCCTGAACTTGGACAAGAGTGCCGCGTAGCGCGCGCGGCCCTCGTCGGAGTCGATGTCGAGCCCCTCGGCGCGGACTTCGTCAAGGGCAAGGCCTTCGGGGTTGCCTCCGAGCACGATGTCGACTCCACGTCCCGCCATGTTGGTGGCCACGGTGATCGCGTGAAGGCGTCCGGCCTGGGCGACGATCACGGCCTCCTGGGCGTGGTGCTTGGCATTGAGCACATGGTGAGGAATGCCTTGCTTGTCCAGGAGCGAGGACAGCTCCTCGGACTTGGACACCGATGCAGTGCCGACGAGCACCGGCTGGCCCCGCTCGTAGCGGTCTTTCAGGTCCTCAACTACCGCCTCGAACTTGGTGGCCTCGGATTTGAAGATCAGGTCGGCCTCGTCGGTCCGGATCATCGGTCGGTGTGTCGGTATCGGCACGACGTGCAGCTGGTACGTCGAGGCGAACTCGGCCGCCTCGGTCTCGGCGGTACCGGTCATCCCGGCGAGCTTCTCGTACATGCGGAAGTAGTTCTGGAGTGTGACGGTCGCCCAGGTGTGGTTCTCCTCCTGGATCCGGACCCGCTCTTTTGCCTCGATGGCCTGGTGGAGCCCGTCGGACCAGCGACGACCCTCCATGATGCGACCCGTGAACTCGTCGACTATCTTCACCTCGCCATCGGCCACCAGGTAGTCCTTGTCCCGGTGGTAGAGCTCCTTGGCCTGGAGCGCCTTCTCGAGCTGATGGACGTAGTTCACCGCGACCGAGTCGTACAGGTTCTCGACGTCCAGCTGCCGCTCGACTTTGGCAATGCCGGCCTCTGTCGGCACGGCGGTGCGCTTCTCCTCGTCGACCTCGTAGTCGACGTCGCGGTGCAAGGTACGAACGATGCTCGCGAACTGGTAGTAGAGCTTCGTCGACTCGTGCGACGGCCCGGAGATGATGAGCGGCGTCCGGGCCTCGTCGATCAGGATCGAGTCGACCTCGTCGACGATCCCGTAGACGTGACCTCGCTGGACCATGTGCTCGCGACGCGGGGCCATGTTGTCGCGCAGGTAGTCAAAGCCCATCTCGGTGTTCGTCCCGTACGTCACGTCCGCGCGGTAGGCCGCCGTCTTGGCGGCAAAATCGTCCACCTCCGGAGTGATCAGCCCGACTGTCAGTCCGAGAAACCGGTAGATCTGGCCCATCCACTCCGCGTCACGCCGGGCCAGGTAGTCGTTGACGGTGATGACGTGCACGCCACGGCCCGAAAGGGCGTTCAGATAGACCGGCAGGGTCGACACGAGCGTCTTTCCCTCACCGGTCTTCATCTCTGCTATCCACCCGAAGTGAAGCGCCATGCCGCCCATGAGCTGGACGTCGAAGTGACGCTGGCCGATGGTACGGACTCCCGCCTCCCGCACGACGGCGAAAGCCTCCACGAGCAGGTCGTTCATGTCCTCGCCGCGGTCGAGGCGCTCCTTGAACGCGACCGTCCTGGCCGCGAGCTCCTCGTCGGACAAGGCCTGGATCTCCGGTTCCAGCGCGTTGATCGAGGGCACGATCGAGGCGAGGCTGCGGACCTTCTTGCTTTCGCCCGCGCGAAGGACCTTTCCGAAGAGACTCACGACCGCCCATTGTACGCTGCCGCCCCTGCGGCTCCGGCTCGGGCCGCCCGTCCCTCTGGTCGGGAGGAGGCGCTTCAGCCGGCGATGACCGGGATCCGTTCCCCGATCCGGCGTTGCGGGCCTTGTTCGGCAGAGACGAGCACGCCGGCGAGATGGTGTGGCGCGGCGTGCTCGACGCGCACGTTCACGAAGGTGCCCGGAGAGATGCTGCCGAACCTTTCAGGAGGAAAGTGCACGAGCTTGCCCTGCCGGGTACGGCCCGAGAGCACACCTGAGTCCTTCTTGGACGGCCCCTCGACGACGACTTGCTCGACCCGTCCGACGCGGGCCAGGTTGCGGGCCAGCGCGGAGCGTTCGATCACGACCTTGAGCCGGTCGAAGCGATCGGCGATCTCGCCGGGCGGCACGTAGAGGTCCGTCATCTGAGCGGCCCGCGTCCCTGGCCTGGGCGAGAAGATGAACGTGTAGGCGCTGTCGTACTCGGCCTGTGAGGCGACCTCGAGGGTGTGCTCGAAGTCTTCTTCGGTCTCGCCCGGGAAGCCGACGATGATGTCTGTGGTCACGGCGAGGTCTTCGATCGCGGCCCTTGCCTCGGCAACAAGAGCCAGGTAGCGCTCCGCCGTGTAGCCCCTGCGCATTGCTCGAAGGACGCGGTCACTGCCCGACTGCAGCGGCAGGTGGAGCTGCTCACAGACGGTGGGGGTCTCGGCCATGGCGGCGATGGTCTCAGGCCGGAGGTCCTTCGGATGGGGACTCGTGAACCGGACACGTCGGATGCCGGGCACGGTGCCCACCTCCCGGAGCAGGTCCGCGAAGAGCGGTCGTGGCCTCGAGGCGCCTTCGCCGACCCAACGCCTGCCGGCGATCCACGCCAGATCGACGGCTCCGGACTGCGCGCCTCGCCACTTCGTCGTCAGGTCCCGACCGTAGGAGTTCACGTTCTGTCCCAGCAATGTGATCTCGACAGTCCCGCGGGCCGAAAGTTCCTCGAGCTCTGCAACGAGCTCGCCGAAGGGTCGGCTCACCTCCGGTCCCCGCACCGCCGGGACGATGCAGAACGAGCAGGAGTTGTCGCAGCCGACCTGGATCGTCACCCAGGCCGCATAGGGCTGGTCGTGCCGTACTGCCATCGCGGTCGGGAAATCCGTCTCCTCCGCCGGGCCGGGCGCGTCCGGTACCTCGATCACCGACTCGCCACTCGAGCGCGCCTGGTCGAGAAGGGCGGCAACCCTCCCGACGTTGTGAGTGCCAAAAACAGCGTCGACATGGGGTGCTCGCTCGAGCAGCAGCTCACGGTCCTTCTGGGCGAGGCATCCTCCGACTGCGATCTGCAAGCCGGGGCGCCGAGCCTGGACCGACTTCAGCTGGCCGAGGTGGCCGTACAGCTTGTCGTCGGCGTTCTGGCGGATGCAGCAGGTGTTGAGCACGACGATGTCGGCCTCTTCCAGGTCCTCCGTGCGGGCCATGCCTTCTGATGCAAGCACCGACGCGATGCGCTCCGAATCGTGCTCGTTCATCTGGCACCCGAAGGTGCGAACGAGGAACCTGCGAACTTCGGTCACCGCAAGAGGTTACGCGGCGCGGAGATCAAATTGTCCCGGGAACGAGCTCGTCCGCCTCGTCGAGGTCGACCGCCACGGCCAATGCGACCGGGGCAGGCTCGTTGTGCACGTAGCGCTCGCCGCTCAGCCACGAGGCGAGCGCGGCGACCAGGCAAGCGCCGGCTGCGAAGTCGAAGGCCCGGCGCAGGCCGCCTTCGAACGGTTCGGAGAGCAACGACGGGAAGAAGCCCCGGCTCGCCAGCAGCTGGGCGTGCGCCGCCGAGATCTGATGAATGGTCGGGCCCAGGAGAACCCGCATCGGGTTGTCCCCGAGGAAGGCCGCGAACAACAGCCCGACGGGCGGAAGATGAGCGATGGAGCTCGCCTCCGACGCGGGCACCCCGGCCGAGGTCAGCCCTGCGTAAAGGTGCGCCGGGAGGGAGGAGGCAAGGCCGAGGATCATGAGGCTGAAGAACACCCCTATCGAAAGAACCATCGCCGAGTTCTGAAAGGTCGCCGCCATCCCGCTTCCGACTCCGCGCTGGTGTGGAGGAAGGCTGTTCATGACCTGGGCCCTGTTCGGCGAGGCGAACAGTCCCATGGACGCGCCGAGTGCCAGCAAGAGCAAGGCGAAGCCCAGATAGGAGAAGTCGACGGGAAGCGCCTCGAGGAGCAGGAAGCTCGCCGCCGAAAGCGCCATCCCGACCGTCGCGAACGGCCTCGGCCCGAAGCGGTCCGACAAGAAGCCGGAGATCGGCCCGGACACGAGGAACCCGACGGTGAGCGGCACCATGTAGACCCCCGCCCAGAGCGGAGTCGACGAGAAGCTGTAGCCGTGCAGCGGCAACCAGATCCCCTGCAACCAGATGATGAGGATGAACATGAGCCCGCCGCGGCCGAGCGACGCGAGCAGGCTTGCGATGTTCCCGGCTGTGAACGACTTGATCCTGAACAACGGCAGGTGGAACATCGGCTCGGCCACGAGAGTCTCGATCACGCAGAACACGACGAGCATCGCAACCCCCCCGCCGAGCTCCGCGATGACCACCGGGTTGGTCCAGCCCATGGTGTCGTGCCCATAGGGCTGGATGCCGTAGGTGATCCCGACGAGCAACGAGATCAAGCCGGCGGCGAAGCTCACAGTTCCCCACCAGTCGATCCGTGCCGCCCTCGTGATGCCCCGCTCCTCGAGCCTCAGGTAAGCCCAAACCGTGCCGCCGATGCCGAAGGGGACCGAGACCAGGAAGACGAGGCGCCAGTCGAGCGGTCCGAGCAGGCCGCCCACCACGAGCCCGATGAAAGACCCGGAGATCGCCGCCATATTGTTGATCCCGAGCGCGAGGCCTCGTTGGCCCGCAGGGAACGCGTCGGTCAGGATCGCCGCCGAGTTCGCCATCAGCATTGCCGCGCCGAGGCCTTGCACCACTCTCATGCCGATCAGGTAGGACGCCCCGGCGGCCCCGTACAACCAGTCGGCGGACAACAGGA
>Ga0326727_10026327_pt1 | contig 10795 bp, 7 predicted proteins | sample MB2enrmetagenome_FD_207643 | JGI IMG/M metagenome (GOLD analysis project Ga0326727, IMG submission 207643) | Lab enriched peat soil microbial communities from McLean, Ithaca, NY, United States - MB29MY | ecosystem: Environmental > Terrestrial > Soil > Wetlands > Peat | place: USA: New York... | reverse complement strand
ACGCGAGATTGATCAAATGAGCATGAACTTGCGTCTTGCAAAGCTTGCGGTGGGGTTCGCAACTGGCTCCCCTCTCCCTTCGGGAGAGGGGCAGGGGGTGAGGGCGCGCCTGGCCCCGCCCCTGTCGCGAACACGCCCTCGCCCAGGCCCTCTCCCCGAGGGAGAGGGGGACCTCTTGCGCGCTCATCGGCCGGGTGGCAGGGCCGCCTGCTTGGCCGCAGCGGTGATTCTGACGTGCGTCCGGCCGGCGTGGGCCCAAGGCGGCCCCGACCCGGCCGTGCTGGAGGCGGAGGCCCAGCGGATCGCGGTGATGGCCAAGGTGAAGCCGGCGGCGGTGGCCATTTTCGACGCGGCGGGCATGGGCGGCGGCTCCGGCGTCTTGATCTCGCCCGACGGCTGGGCCCTGAGCAACTTCCACGTCGCCCGTCCCTGCGGCAACGCCATGAAGTGCGGCACGGCCGACGGCCGCGTTTCCGACGCGGTCGTGGTCGGCCTGGATCCCACCGGCGACATCGCCCTGCTCAAGCTGCTGGGCCGCAGCGATTTCCCCCACGCCGAGCTGGGCGACAGCGACCAACTGCACCCCGGCGACGCGGTCTTTGCCATGGGCAACCCCTTCCTGCTGGCCACGGATTTCCAGCCCACGGTCACCTGGGGCATCGCCTCGGGGGTCCGCCGCTACCAGCCGCCCGAGGGCACGCTGCTGGAATACGCCGACTGCATTCAGACGGACGCGTCGATCAACCCGGGCAACTCGGGCGGGCCGCTTTTCGACGCCCAGGGCCGCCTGGTGGGCATCAACGGCCGCTGCTCGTTCGAGAAGCGCGGCCGGGTGAACGTGGGCGTCGGCTACGCCGTCTCGATCAATCAGATCAAGAACTTCCTCGGCTCGCTCCACAGCGGCCGCATCGTCGACCACGCCACCCTGGGCGCCCGCGTCTCCACCGAGGACCAGGGCCGCGTAGTCGTGACCGACGTGCTGGAGCAGTCCGACGCCTACCGCCGCGGCCTGCGGATCGACGACGAAATCGTGAGCTTCGGCGGCCGGCCGATCACCACCGCCAACGGCTTCAAGAACGTGCTGGGCACCTTCCCCAAGGGCTGGCGCGTGCCGCTGAGTTTCCGCCGCGAGGGCGAGCGCCACGACGTGCTGGTCCGCTTGGCCGGCGTGCACGCCCAGGAAGACCTGCTGAAGAAGGCCACGGCCAAGCCGCCGCAGATCATGCCCCTGCCCAAGCCGCCGGAGAACCCGGACGAGGAGGAGGAGAAGACGCCCGGCAAGTCGAAGAAGTCCAAGGGCAAGAAGCCCGACGGCGCCCCGCCGAAGATCATACCCGGCCTGCCCGTGCCGCTTCCGTTCGGCCTGCCCCCGCCCCCGGCGCCCATGCCGGAGGCCGTGAAGAAGGTCTTCCAGGAGAAGCACGGTTACGCCAATTACTACTTCAACCAGGTCGAGCAAGACCGCGTGTGCAAGGCCTGGCGGGGCCGCGGCGACTTCACGGGCCTCGCCGGGGCGTGGAAGGTCGAGGGCAAGCTCGAATCGGGCTCCGACTTCCGCCTGCGGCTGACGGCGGCCGCGGCGGTCTTGGAGGCCCCCGCCGGCGACTTCAAGTGGGCCGTCGGCGCGGACATGACAACCACGCTGCCCCCGCCCGGCAGCGGCGGGCTCCTGCCCGCACTGCATTTCTGGCGCCGCCTGGCCGTGGAAGGCCCCAAGGGATTCAACGATTTCTACTACCTCGGCACGGCGCCTCGACCAGGCCGCAACGGCCCGGCGTCGCGCGAGGCACTCGTGGACGTGCTGGTGGGCGAGTTCCGCGGGATCGAGTGCCGCTTCTATTTCGATCCGCTCTCCGGCGACCTCGTGGCGCTGGAGATGTACCCCGCCCAAGACTGCGATCCCTGCGAGCTGTGGTTCTCCGAGTATCGCGACGTGGACGGCCGTTTTCTGCCCGGGCGCATCGAAGTCCGCGTGGGCGAGCAGCAATACGGCGTGCTGAAGCCCGCCGAGTACGATCTGGCAAAAAAATAAGCTGAGCGGTCGAGGAAAGCACCAAATCCCGAATTCCAAATCTCAAACAAATCCAAAATCTCAAGCTACAATGTTCCAAACCAGGCATTTGCGCTGCCACGGCACTCCGCTGGGCCAAAAGCTCGGCGCCGATGTTTCCGTCATTGGAGCTTTTGGCCGTTTGAATTTGCTTGCGATTTGGGATTTGCGATTTGGGATTTGCGGGCTTGTATTCCTGCTAACGCTGCTGGCCGCCGCGGCCCGCGCCGGCGATCCCGGCAGCCGCCCGGCCGCCGACGCCATCCAGCAGGCGCAGCGGCGGGTCGTCAAGATCTACGGGGCGGGCGGGTTCCGCGGCATGGAGCACTACCAAAGCGGCATCCTCATCTCGCCCGAAGGCCACGTGCTGACCGTGCTGAGCTACGTGCTCGATTCGGACCGCGTGAGCGTCACGCTCGACGACGGGCGGAGCTACGAGGCCAAGCTGGTGGGCGCCGATCCCCGCCTGGAAGCGGCCGTCTTGAAGATCGAGGCCGCCGACCTGCCCTGCTTCGACCTGGCCAAGGCCACCCAGCTTGCGGGCGGCGCGGGCGTGCTGGCCGTCAGCAACTTGTTCAACGTGGCCGCGGGCAACGAGCCCGCCAGCGTGCAGCACGGCACGGTCTCGGTCGTCACGCGGCTGGAGGCGCGGCGCGGCACCTTCGAGACGCCCTACCACGGGCCGGTCTACGTGCTGGACATGACCACCAACAATCCCGGCGCCGCCGGCGGGGCCCTGGTGAACCGCCGCGGCGAGCTGGCCGCCATGCTCGGCAAGGAGCTGCGCAACACGCTGAACAACACCTGGCTGAACTACGCCATCCCGATCAACGAGTTGCGGCCGTCGGTGGAGGCGATCCGCGCGGGGAAATTCGTCGCCACGCCGGAGCCGGCGGCGAAGAAACCGGCCCGGCCCGCCTCGCCCGCCGCCCTCGGCATCGTGCTGGTGCCGGACGTGCTCGAGCGGACGCCCGCCTTCGTGGACCAGGTCCGTCCCGGCTCGCCGGCCGCCCGCGCCGGCCTGCTGCCCGACGACCTCGTGTTGCTCGTGGGCAACCGCCTGACACAGTCCTGCAAAGCCCTGCAGCAGGAGTTGGAAGCGATCGATCGCGGCGACCCGATCAAGCTCACCGTGCTCCGCGGGCAGGAGTTGGTCGATCTGACCCTGCCGGCGAGCGAAGCGGAGTAGGATCGCAGGCCGTGGAAATCCGAAACTCGAAATCCGAAATCTGCAATTCCCCTGCTCCTTCGCTCGCCACGACGGCTCGCCCCATGGACAACGCATGAACGCCTCTCGTTTTCCCGCCGTTGCAGTCCTTCTTCTTCTCCTGGCCGTGCCGGCCCGGGCCGACGATGACCTGGAAGCCCTGCTGCAGAAGGCCGTGGCGGCCGCCGTGGAGCGCGTGGCCCCCTCGGTCGTGCGGATCGAGACCGTCGGCGGCCTGGAGCGGGTGCAGAAGGTCCTGATCGGCACGGGGCCGACCACTGGCGTGGTGGTCGATCCGCAGGGCTACATCGTCTCCAGCGCGTTCAACTTCGTGAGCAAACCGGCCTCGATCCTGGTCCGCCTGCCCGACGGCACCCGCAAACCGGCCAAGCTGCTGGCCACCGATCACAGCCGCATGATCGTGCTCTTGAAGATCGAAGTCGATCGGCCGCTGAGCGTGCCCGAGGCGGTGCCGCAGGCGGAAATGCGCGTCGGCCAGTGGTGTATCGCCGTGGGCCGGACCTTCGAGGACGAGCGGCCGAACATGGCCGTGGGCATCCTCAGCGCGGTGGGGCGAATCTGGGGCAAAGCCCTGCAGACCGACGCCGCCGTCTCGCCCAACAACTACGGCGGCCCGCTGCTGGACCTCCGCGGCCGCGTGCTGGGCATCCTCGTGCCCCTCTCGCCGCAGTCCGCCGAGGAAATCGCCGGCTACGAGTGGTACGACTCGGGCATCGGCTTTGCCGTCCCGCTGGAGCACATTCGCACGGTGCTGCCGCAAATGCGCAAGGGCGAAGACCTGCGGCCCGGCGTGGCCGGCTTCCACATGCAGTCCCGCAACCTCTACGTGGGCGATACGGTGATCGCCTCCTGCCGTTCCCGCTCGGGGGCCGACAAGGCCGGCTTCAAGGCGGGCGACCGGCTCATCGAGATCCAGGGCCGCGCCGTCTCCCGCTCGGCCGAGGTCCGCCAGGAGATCAGCCGCCACTATGCGGGCGAGAAGCTCAAGGTCGTGGCCCTCCGCGACAAGCAGCGGATCGAGCGCGAAGTGGTGCTCTCGGCCAACCTCGATCCGTTCCAGTACCCCTTCCTCGGCATCCTGCCCAGCCGCGACGCGGCCAAGGCTGCCGGCAGCGGCGCCGCTGGCAAAGCGGGCGTCGGCGTCCGCTACACCTATCCGCAAAGCCCGGCCGCCGCGGCCAAGATCGAGCCGGGCGACGTGATCCTCTCCGTGGAGGGCCAGCCCGCCGCCAACCGCGACGAGCTGCTGCACCAGGTGGCGGCCTTTGAGGCCGGCGAGGAAGTGCAGATCGAGTTCCGCCACGCCGCCGAATTGCGGAAGGTGAAAGTGAAACTGGCGGCCTTGCCCGAAGGACTGCCGCCCGCCGAACTCCCGCCGGCCCGTGCGGACCAGGCGCCCGCGGCCGGGGCGCCCAAGTCCGGCACCGTCTCGATCAAAGTCCCCGAGTTCAAGAACGAAGCCTGGGCCTATGTCCCGGAGGGCTGCTCGCCGGCCGCGCCCTGCGGCCTGCTGGTCTGGCTGCACGGCCAGGCCGTGCCCAAGCAGGAGGAGCTGCTCGGGCCGTGGAAACCGCTCTGCGACCGCTATGGACTGCTGCTGCTGGTGCCCAAGGCAACCGCCGACAGCGGCTGGCGGCCCGACGAGGCGGGCTACCTGGAGAAGCTCGTCCGCCAGGTCCAGACGAGCTACCCGATCGACGCGTCGCGGATAGTGGTCGGCGGCCGCGGCCCGGGCGGGACGCTGGCCTTGCTGGCCGCCTTTCACAGCCGCGATTTCTTCCGCGCCGCGGTGGCCATCGACGCGGTCTCCATGCTCCCGCCGCCCGAGTCCGATGCGGAGCACCGGCTGGCCCTTTACATCGGCTCGGCGAAGAAATCGCCGCTGGCCGCCGCGATGGCCCATGCGGCCACTGCGTTCCGCGCCGCCAAGCTGCCGCTGACCGAAGAAGACCTCGGCGACGACCCCCGCGACCTCAACCCCGCCGAGCTCGCCGAGCTGGCCCGCTGGATCGACATGCTGGATCGCATCTGAGGCGGCTGGCGGCAAAGCCTCCCTCTCCCCCCAAGCGGGAGAGGGGTAGGCGGTGAGGGGATTGCGGGGAACGGTCTCGGCCGCGGTGTGCCATTGGCTCTGCCAGTGCTGCCGCGGGCCTCGTGAAAAGCCGCGCGGTCGTTCGACGTGCCATTCCCACTCCCGGCCAAAACACGCCGGAACGCAAGGCCGCCCAAAGCACTGGCAAAGCCAGTGGCGCGCAACGTCAGCCCGTTTCGTCGGTGCCGCCCGCCGGCTGGCGGTCGGAACGGTTGACAGGCCAGTACCCGGCGCCCATAATCTTGCCGTAGGTGGGGCCCTTACTGGGTGTCTCGGGCTCCCCGCACTCGCCGCCGGGTACCACGAGCGCCGCAAACCGAGACCGCCCTCCGGAGAAGGTAACGTATGACAGCGCTGTTGGTCCTCTTGCTTTTCGTGGCTGTCGCCGGCCTGGCATTTCTCGGCTTTCACGCCATCCAGTTGCATATCACAGCTGCTCAGGTGAATGCTGAGTTCGCCGCTCAGCGCGCTCGCTACGACCAAGACACTAAGCGATGGAATGACTTCTCGGCCACAGCGAAGTCGCAGTATCAGGCGCTCGTCAACAAGTACAATGAAGACGCCAAGCGATGGAACGAGCACTCTGCGGCCTTGAAGGCCGAGAACCAGCGCCTCTTGAAGTGGAAGAACATGGCAGACGCCGAGGTGAAGGCCGCCGAAATGCTGCGGGCCGCACGGGCAGCCCTGGAAAAGGCCAGGGCCGACGCAGACAGCGCTACCTCCACGGCTCAGCAGCGGGCAACCGCGCTTTTGGCGGGGGCCGAGGAGAGGGCGGCGGCTCAAATAGCAGGCGCCAACGAGACGGCGAGGGCCGTTGCCGCCGAGGCGGGGGAGAAGGCAGCAGCCCAACTGGCAAGTGCCAACGAGACGGCGAGCACCGTCGCGGCGGAGGCCAAGGAGAAGGCGAAACGGCTCAGGGAGGAGGCGCAGGCGATTCTCGGTTCGGCCACCATGCAGGCCGCGAAGATCGTTGACGCTGCGAACAAGAAGGCCGAGGAGGTCGCCGGGAGCGCCTATGAAGCAATGAGGAACGCGGCCCTCTACGAGCAGACGGCCAAGGCGATGAAGAACCTCATCGAGGGGTACGGCGACGAGTACATAACTCCGCCACACAGCCTGCTTGACGGCCTCGCCGACGGTTTCCAGCACGCGCAGGCGGGGCGAGAACTGAAGAATGCCAGAGAATGCACAAAGGTCATGATCCGCAACGGGAGCGCGGCCCTCTGCGAGTACGTAGAGGCTAACCGTCGCGAGACGGCCACCAACTTCGTGGTCGACGCGTTCAATGGGAAGGTCGACTCCATCCTGTCGCGCGTCAAACACGACAACGCTGGCAAGTTGGAACAGGAGGTCCGCGATGCCTTTACCCTGGTGAACTACAACGGTAAGGCGTTCCGTGACGCGCGGATCACGGAACAGTACCTCACGGCACGGCTTGCCGAGTTGCGATGGGCGGCGGTGGTGCAGCAGCTCGCCCTACAAGATCGCGAGGAGCAGCGCCACGCTAAGGAGCAGGCCCGTGAGGAGGCCCGGGCGGTGAAAGAGCGGGAGCGCGCTTTACGTGAGGCGGCCAAGGAGGAGGAGACGATGCGGAAGGCGGTCGAACATGCGCGCGAGCAGTTCGATCAGGCCACCGGGGAACAGAAGGCTATGTACGAGGCACGCTTACAGGAGATGGCCGAAAGGCTCAGGGAGATAGAGGAGCGCAAACAACGTGCCATTTCGATGGCGCAACAGGTGAAGAAGGGCTACGTGTACATCATCTCCAATGTCGGGTCCTTCGGTGAAGATGTATACAAGATCGGCCTCACCCGCAGGTGGGATCCCAAAGAAAGGGTTGACGAGCTCGGGGGCTCAAGCGTGCCGTTTGGATTTGACGTGCATGCTACGATTCTAAGCGAAGACGCCCCGGCGCTGGAGCAACAACTGCACAGGCATTTCGTGCTCAGCCAGATGAACAAGGTCAATCACCGGAAGGAATTCTTCCGGGCGCCTATCAAGCAGATTCGTGAGGAGGTCGAAAAGCTCGGCCTGACGACTGGCATCCAATGGACGATGAAAGCCGAGGCGAGGGAATACCACGAGACCATCGCGATTGAGAAGGCGGTCAAGGACAATCCGGCAATGGGCGAGGCGTGGATAAAACGGCAACTGGAGGTGGAATTCACGGACGGTGCGGCCTTGGAGGTGGTGCGCACCTCCGCTGAGGAGGAGTGAAGGCGATCCGCGAGTGGACTTTCGCGGGCCACTGGGGTCGGTGAGCGACGCGGGGCTCTATGCGGAGCGGGGACGGGGGGCGGGGTCCGTGGGACTCCGGGGCGAGTGACCTGATTCGAGCGGCGCCTCTGTTTCGGGCCGCGTTTCCGCGGCTCAAGGGCACGACAGACCGCTTCCCCCAGGGGTCCGCCGACCATACCGGGGAATGGCCAGTCGCGCCGCCCTCGCCATGCCCCGAACGTAGCGGATTCCACCAATCTCGTCAATAATCCGTGCCGTGCGCGCGAACATCAAGCCCGCAAGCGGTTGCCCGGCGCCTGATTTTTGGTCGAAGCGGGCAATTGCTGAAGCCGTTGCAATCTAACGACTTGTGGAAACCGCCCGGCCCGGCCTATGCCCCGGCCTGTCCTTCGGCGTTCCCTGGAAGAGGCAGATCCAGGCCAAGTCCCGCTGCCGCGACTGCCTGGGGTGCTCGATCGTGATAGAATACATGGAGCAACGAGCCTTCTTCCGGGGATTTCCGATCATGACACCCGATCTCACCGACCAACAGCGGCAGGCCCTCCGCGAGGCCAATGACGCCGGCCCAGTGACCGTCGTCGATCCGGCCACCCATACACAATACGTGCTGCTGCGGGCGGACGTCTTCCAGGAGCTGCAGCACGGGAATCACGACCTGGAACCCCCGGACGCTTATCCTCTGGTCGATCGCATCATGGCGGACGATGACGCACACGATCCGCTCCTGGCCGGCTACCAGGACGGGGCCCTCCCGCGGGAGCCCGTATGACCGCCCGTGGCGACGTAGTCGTCGTGCAGTTCCCCTACCAGGACGGCACCCGCGGCAAGAACCGCCCCGCGCTTGTCATTCAGTGCGATCGGAACAACCAGCGACTCCAGAATACGGTCGTTGCGATGATTACCGGCAACATCCAACGCGTCCAGGCGGAGCCAACGCAGTTGCTCATTGACCCCTCCACCCCCGATGGGCGAAGTTCTGGCCTCCACGGTCCGTCAGCGCTGAAGTGCGAGAATCTTTTCACCGTCATGCAATCGCACATCCTTCGCACCATCGGCAGTCTATCCCCCGCCCTCATGGCGAAGGTCGATGGGTGTCTCAAGGCATCGCTTGGGCTTCCCTAATCAGGCCACCCGCCAACTCGGTGCAGGCCCTCCACGACCTGGGGCAGCATGACCTGGAGTAGCCTGGACAACGACCCTGCTGCTGGGAAGAATAGAGGTGTGCTGTGAGCCTTCAGGTGGAGGAATGGGAAGCGTATGGAACAAAACGCTGATACCATTCTTGAAGCGGCGCTGATGTTGCCCGAGGAGGAACGCATCACGCTGGCGTCTCGACTGCTGGAAAGCGTGCCGTCTGGCGACGCCACGATATCCGTCGATGACCTCTCTTTGATCGAGGAGCTCGATCGTCGCTTCGCTGACCGCGAAGGGGGCGTTCCCTGGCCGGAGTTGCGGGCGGAAGGATAATGCCGACCGGCAACGTCATCTTTCACCGACTTGCAGCCCGCGAGTATCGTTCCGCGCGAGATTGGTGTGCGGCACGCTCGACGCAGCCCTATATGACAATCCAGCTTACCGATGAACAGTGGGCGAATATAGAGAAGGGCGGACTCCCCGTGCGGGTGAGCGATCCCGCGCGGAGCGCGACGTTTGTGCTAGCGCGCGCGGAGGTGTACGAGCGATTCAAGTGCCAAAGCTGTTGCAACCTAACGACTTGTGGAAACCGCCAAGCCCGGCTTGCCCTGCTGTGTTCCACGGAACAGATACACCAGGAGGAGTTTTGTGCGGCGACCGTCAACCGGCGCCGTCGTTCGGGTGGCCCGCGAGGGGCCGAACAGTTGGCACCGCAACCCCGCGACGGGCAGCCGGCGAGAGCAACATCGCCGGCAGGATGGCCACGAGCATCCAGAGCAGCCGCGCGTGGACCGGAGCCACGGCGAGCAAGGAACCGTTCCGCGATGCGTTCACTTCTTCAATTCCTTGAGGTAGCCGGCCAGGGTCTTGCGCCAGGCATGGGCCTTCAGCCGGGCGTCGTCAGCGGCGCCCATGCCGACCTTCGGGCCGTCCTGCGGTGAAGCGAGACCGCGGATCTGCGGAAACTCGGGCATGGCCCGGCGGAGCGCCTCCAGGTACGCCTTGGCTTCATCGGCCTTCGGCCCGGTGGCCGTGCGCAGCACTTGTTCCAAGGTGTAGAGATAGGCGTAGTCGTTGATGCCTTCGGCGAGGTCGAAGAAATGGGCCTGGTACAGGATTCCCCCCTTGATCCGGTCGTGAGGGGCGCAGTTGGTGCAGCTGTGCAGCTCGGTGAAAGGGTTGTACCATTCGCGCCCGGGATAACCACCGCTGGCGCCGTCGCCCGGCTCCATGAACTGCCACTCCCAGCGGCCATGCGACTGCCAGCGCCAATTGTAGAAGCCGTAGCTGTAGCGGTCGCGCCCGCAGTTGTAAAGCCAGAGCGTCTTGCCCTGGGCCAGCGTGCCCTTCATGAATCGCTCGGAGTTCTTCCACGCATGGGTCGAGAGGACGTCGACGTGCGCGATCATCGGCGTGTAGTCTTTGCCGTGGGTAATGTCGCACATCGGGTTGCAGCAGACGCGCACGCCGCCGAGCTCCCGGAGCCAGTCGCAGTAGCGGATCGTGTCGGCGTAGTTCCGGTTCCACGAGTTGAGCCCGCGTTCGCGCGGCTCGTCCACGGTGGTGATCAGCACGGGCATGCCGAGCTTCTTGAAGAACTCGCGGTACTGCCGCGCCGCGTCCTTGAAGTACCGCTCGAACCCTTCCAGCCGCATTTCGACGCCGGGGTTGCGCCAGATGCTCCCGCCGCCGGGCAGACGCGCCGCAATCTGCCGTCCCATGGAGGCCATGATGTTGGGGACCAATTGCGCCTGCTCGGGATGGCGGCCCATGCCGCTCTGTTGGACCATCCGGGCAAACTCGTCGTCGATTCGCAGCTCGACCGTTCCGTCGGGCCTGAGGGCTTTGACGCTGAAAACGTCCACGCAGGTTGCCGTCAGTCCGAGGTCGACCATCGATGCGAGCCGCTCGCAAGTGATCTGCTTCTTTGTCGGCTCCGAAAGGAACTGCGGAATGGCCCCGACCGTGCCCCAGAATCCGTACGAAACCGGCAAGACCGGCTCGAGCCGGAAGGGATAGACCTCGAACTCCACCGGCACGGCGAAACTCTTGC
>Ga0326727_10026325_pt1 | contig 10797 bp, 8 predicted proteins | sample MB2enrmetagenome_FD_207643 | JGI IMG/M metagenome (GOLD analysis project Ga0326727, IMG submission 207643) | Lab enriched peat soil microbial communities from McLean, Ithaca, NY, United States - MB29MY | ecosystem: Environmental > Terrestrial > Soil > Wetlands > Peat | place: USA: New York... | reverse complement strand
AACTCAACCTTGGCCTGTACCAGCGCGTGCGCCAGGGCCAGCATGCCCGCCACGCCGGCTCCGTTGTCGCAGGCTCCCGGGGCCTGCAGCCGGGCGTTCCCGTTCACCTGGCTGACCACCGGGTTGAGGGGCGTCTCGGCCGGAAAAACGGTATCCAGGTGCGCCGAAAGTACTACCACCGGCCCCGAACTTTCCGGCGGCAGCTTTGCAGCCGGCAGGGTTCCCAGCACGTTCCCGGCCGAGTCTGTGCGCACGTCGCTCAGCCTGGCTTCCGTAAGGCGGGCTGCCAGCCACTCGGACCGGGCCTGTTCGCCGAAAGGCGGCGCGGGGATGGCTACCAGCTGTGACTGCCATTCCATGATCTTCTGAAGATTCCGGTGCAGCCACGTGAAGACCGCGTGCACTGGCCGCTGCGCCGCCAGCGCGGTGACGCGCGAGAATGCCGAGCTGCGAGTAAAGAGTGCCATGCCGGTGGTTCAAGGGTAGCAGGGGCGGGACCTGCCAGCTTGTACGTCTGCGGATTCAGTCGAACGACAGGCTGCAACCGGTTGGTCACCGCGTCAGATTTCCGGTGCACCGTACTCAACCGAGTGCAGGAACAGGCCACGCGCCGGGGCTGTGGGGCCGGCAGCCGAGCGGGTGCGGGCGGCGAGAATGCCGGGAATCTCTTCCGCCTTGCGGTAGCCCCGGCCCACGTCAAGCATGGTGCCCACCAGGTTGCGCACCATGTGGTGGAGGAATCCGTTGCCTCGGACGCGGTAAACCAGCAAGCTAGCGGCTTCGGTCTGCCTTCGTTCCCAGGTGGACGCGTAAATCGTCCGAATGGCGGTCGTGGGTTCTTCTTCGAGGTTGGAGGCGGCATGGTGGCCGCGGCTGGCCTGATCGGGATCGGTGGCGGCGAAGCTCAGGAAGTCGCGTTCTCCCACGAGATGGAGCGCGGCCGCCTCCATGGCTTCCAGATTCAACGGCCAGGGGAAGGCGTACACATAAGGGGCCAGGAACGGCGGGCAGATGGCGGCTTCCTCTCGCGAATCGGGCTCTGGCCGCTCCAAGAAGACCCGATATTCGTAGGTCTTGGCCACTGCCGAGTGGCGTGCATGGAAGCTGCCCGATACCGTTTTTGCCTCCAGGATGCGGATGGCTGGCGGCAAGGTCCGGTTCAGGGCGCGCAGGAGATTTACGGGCGGAATGGGCGCCTGCAACACGAAGCCGGCCACCTGTCCGAGGGCGTGAACGCCGGCGTCGGTGCGGCCGGATCCCTGCGGCAGCGGCGATTCCCCGGTGACGCGGCCCAGCGCCGCTTGCAGTTCGCCCTGGATCGTGCGTTCGCCAGGCTGAACCTGCCAGCCGCTGAAGCCGGCGCCGTCGTAGGCCAGGGTGAGCTTCCAGTTCTGGAGGTTGGGAGCGGTCTGGGCGGAATCGGTCACAGGTATCGGGTTAGATAACAGGTTACTCGACAATGCCATGCGTCCGAAGAGAGAAAGCCCGTGCGCTATACTCAGGTTTCCGCACACCTGCGCATCCAGGCTGCGGTGGAGCGGAAAGTCGGCAGGGGAGGGAACGAACGGCGGTCCGCGCGCGTATTGACCGATGAGCGGACAACCGAATGGCGGGCTGGAAGCGGAAATCGCCTTGGCGGCTCACAAATTTGCGTCCGGAGAGGCTCGCCGGTCGTCTTGAAGAATGGCACCCCACATGCCTCAGCCAATCGTGGAGAGGAATCATGCAATCGTTCGGTACACGTGTGTTTGAGCATCAGGAGAATACCGCCCGCAATCGGCGCGGGCAGGCAGGTTCGCGGCTGCGCGCGCTGACAGCGGTCATGCTGACATTGGCGACGGGAGTGCCTTCGGGATTTGCGCAGCAAGCGCAAGTGGCAACGCAAGCGGGAGCGGGCGCAACCGCACCGGAGAAGCAGGCGTCCGAATTGCCGGCTGCGCCCGCGCCGGTGCAGACGATGCCGATCCCTTTGCGTCCCACATCACGCGACTTTTCCAAACCCGCGGGCCGGCTTCTGGGCAACCCAATCAACATGTACAAGCCGACGACGATCGGCAAGGCCAGCTTCGCGAATTCGGTGCGGCTCACCAACTTGTTGAAGGACGGCAAGATCTACCTCAGTCTCTCCGATGCGCTGGCCCTGGCTCTTGAGAACAACTACGACATTGCGATTGCCCGCTACGATCTGGACATTGCGGATACCGATATTCTGCGCACGCGAACGGGCAATGCGCCGCTTGGCGCGCCGGCGGGCCTGGTCACAAACACGCTCAGCGGCTCCACATCTTCGGCAGCAGTCGTCGGTGGCGGCCCGGGTGGAACCTCGGGCGGCGCAGGCGGCGCGGGTTCGGGTCTCAACGGGTTGACGCTGACCACGGCCGGCGCCGGTCCAGCGCCGGAGGCCCTGGAGCCCAGCGTTACGGCGGGCCTCCAGTTCGACTGGGCAAGCACGCCATCCAGCAACTTCTTCTCGGGCGGCAGTACGACCACCGACACCTACAATTTCACCTATAACCAGGGTTTCGTCACCGGCTCCGCATTTCAATTCATCTGGGACAATACCCGAAATACAAACACCAACGGGATTGCGACTTTCAGCCCGCAGTTCAACGCCAACTTCAAGGCCGAAGTGACGCAGCACCTGTTGCAGGGCGCTGGAATTTGGGTGAACAAGCGCTTTATTTACCAAGCTCTGAACAACCGCCGCATTACGGACTCGTCGTTCCGGCAGCAGATTCTCTACACCGTCAATCAGGTCGAGTCCATCTACTGGGGCCTCGTGCAGGCCTACGAAGATGTGCAGGCCAGGGAACGTGCTCTGGAGCAGAGCAGCAAACTTGCCGCCGACAACCGCAAGCAGTTGGAGATCGGCACCATGGCGCCGCTGGACGTGGTCAACGCCGATTCGACCGTCGCCAGCGACAAGCAGGCGCTGATCAGTGCGCAAAGCGCGCTGAATTATCAGCAGCAGATCATCAAGCAAGCCATTGCCCGCAACCTCAACGACCCGGCGCTTTCGACCGCCCCCGTGATTCCCACCGATCGCGTGACGCTTGAAGAGATACCGGAAGAGAAGCAGCCGATCGAGCAGTTGGTGCAGACGGCTTTCGAGCAACGGCCGGAATTGGAGCAGGCGGTGCTTGCGCTCCGCAACGACGAGATCACGCTGAGGGGCGCGCGCAATGCTCTGCTGCCGCAGGTCGACATCTTCGGGTATTTTGGCGGGTCGGGCCTGGCTGGCACCTATAACCCCAACTGCATAGCCATCATTCCCGGTGAGAAATGCCCCACAGGCGGAATCGGTGGCTACGGAAGCGCGCTCGACAGCGCCTTCAACAACTCGTCTCCCGACAAGGGATTCGGATTCAATATCAACATTCCCATCGGCAACAAGTACGCGCAGTCGGTGCAGGCTCGTTCGTTGATGGAATACCGCCAGGCTGAGTTGCACCTCCAGCAGCTTTACACGCAGATTCGGATGGGGGTGGTGAATGCACAGTTCGCGCTTACCAACGACCGGGCACAAGTGCAGGCCGCGATTGCCGCGCAGGACTTTGCCCGGCAAAGCCTCGACGCGGAGCAGAAGAAGCTGCGGCTCGGCGCTTCCACGACCGCCCTGGTGCTGGCGCAGGAGCGCGCCCTGGCCATCGCCGACGACAACCTGATAGCAGCCAATGCCGCCTATGCCAGGGACCGCTCCGGACTGTACCAGACGCTGGCCACCACGCTGAAGCACTACGGCATCAATCTGAATGACGCTGCAACCGGCGAAGTGAGAACGACGCCGGTGGTGCCGGGAGTGGGACCTGCCAAGGACACCAAGGAGCCGTCGATGACTCCGCCGGTGACACGGTAGGGGTTCGGATCGGCATCAAACGCTGCCCGGCCCGCTAAGATTGGCGAGCCGGGCATTCTCTTTCACGGGGGCGACTTCGGGGCAGTTAGCTTCCCACCCTTTCCGCAGAAAAAAGCGGAAAGGATGGGGCACGGTGGTTTCGCGGCTGAAGGGGAACAGGACGAGTTGGAATCTACCGATCCGCAACCAGATCCAGCAGGTTGAAAAACTCAGGAAAGCTGATAGCGGCAGATTCGGCGCCCTGGATCAGTGTCTCTCCCTGGGCGCGCAGCGCGGCTACGCTGAAGGCCATGGCAATGCGGTGATCGCCGCCGGAGTCGATGGTGGCGCCATGCAGTATCTGACCGCCCGGGACGTCCAGGCCGTCTTCAAACTCTTCGACTTCGGCGCCCATGGCGCGCAGGTTTTTTGCGACCAGGGCAATGCGGTCAGACTCCTTGACGCGCAGTTCCTTCGCGTCCCGGATGCGGATGCCGCCGCGCGTATAAGGCGCAATGGCTGCCAGCACCGGCAGCTCGTCGATGAGCTGCGCGGCCAGCGCGCCGCTGATTTCGGTGGAGCCCAGGCCTTCTGAAGGCGCGGAAATCTGTACGGTGCCCACCAGTTCGGCGTGCTTCTCTTCAAGTTGCAAAACGCTAATGTGCGCGCCCAGGGCGGTGAGCACGTCGAGCAGCGTGGCCCTGGTTGGATTCAGGCCCAGCGCATCCAATACCAGCCCGGAGCCGGGGAAGAGCGCCGCGGCGCACAGGAAGAAGGCCGCGGAGGATATGTCGCCCGGCACGGCTGCGTCGATTGCGTGCAACGCCTGCGGACCGGGAATCGAAACCGCCTCGAGTGTGCGAGTCAGCCGGGCGCCGAAGGCGCGCAGAGCCAACTCGCTGTGGTCGCGCGTGCGCACCGCCTCGCGCACCGTGGTCGTGCCCGCGGTCTGCAAGCCGGCCAGCAAGACACAAGTCTTGATCTGCGCGCTGGGCACCGGCGTGGCGTAGTCGATGGGCTGGAGCGGGCCGCCGAGAAGGGTCAGCGGTGCGTGCCCATCGGTGAGCGTGAGGCGCGCGCCCATGGCCTCCAGCGGCTTGCGAATGCGCTCCATGGGCCGGCGCGAGAGCGAGGCGTCTCCCACCAGCGTGAAGCTTCCCTCCTGCGGCGCCAGAAGGCCGGCGATCATGCGCATGGTCGAGCCGGAGTTGCCGCAATCGAGCGCCTCTGTCGACGGTGTCACGCGCCCGCCGACTCCGGTGACTTCCACAATGCCGTCGTCGAGCCTGCGTACCTGTGCGCCCAAATCCTGCATACAGGCCAGGGTCGAGGCGCAGTCCGCGCCGGTGGAGAAGTTGGTGAAACGCGAGGTTCCGTCTGCGAAAGCGGCCAACATGCCGTAGCGATGACTGATGGACTTGTCGCCCGGCAGACGCAGGCTTCCATAAACGTTGCGCGCCGGACGGATGATGCGTTCTTCGGTGGTTGTACTCAAGGCGGCTCCGGAGATGGTTTCAAGAAGCGGTCTCATCAATGCTCTTGCGCATTTAAAAGAACGTCCCTCAGTGGCTAAAGCCACGCGACTCTTGCGGGCTTTTCGGCACGACTGAAGTCGTGCCCTTTCAAGGTGCCATTGATGAGACCAGCACTACTAGTCAAGTTTACCGGTTGGAGCCGGCACGTTGATCTGCTTCACTTCACCCGCAGCACGATGATCGTCTCATCGTCGAACCGGTCGTGGCCGTCCTGAAAGCGGGTGACGTCGGCCAGGATGGTGTCGGCGATCTCCTGCGCTGTCCGCTCGCGATGGCCGCATAGCAGTTGCGCCAGCCTCTCCTGGCCATACATCTCCTCGTTCGCGTTCTCGGCGTCGAAGATGCCGTCGGAGACAAAGACGATGGCGTCGCCGGGTTCGGCAAAATGAGTGAGCTCATCGTAAGCCACGTTGGGAAACAGGCCCAGCGGAAAGCCCTCGGTGAGCACGGTGGAGGACTGCCCGGAGCGGCAAAGGACCGGCTGCACCGCACCCGAGTTGGCCACCTGCAGGGTCCGTGTGTCGTCATTCCAGATGGCAAACAGCATGGTGATGTACTGCGACTCGAGACGGCGCTCCTGCACCGCATCGTTCAGGATGGAAAGCATCTGACCCGGCTCCGGCCTTTGCAGTGCGGCCGAGCGCATGATGCCGCTGGCCAGGGCCGCAAACAGGGCTGCCGGCGCCGCCTTGCCGCTTACGTCGCCGAGCACGATGGCGGTGCGGCCCGGCCCGTAATCCACAAAGTCGTATAGGTCGCCGCCGATGGTGCGCGCGGGTAGAAATCGTACCGCGATCTCGGCATTCTGCAACTCCGGCGCAGCCGACGGCAGCAGCCGCAACTGGACCTCGCGCGCCATCGCGATGTCCAGCTCCAGTTGGCGTTCCTGGCGGCTCACGGCCTGGTAGAGCCGTGCATTCTCGATGGCGATGGCCACCTGCGCCGCCAGCGTCTTCAACATGCGCTCGTGCTCCTCGTTGAAGAAGCCGGTGCGCGTGTGTTCCAGGTCCAGCACGCCGATGATGCGCCCCTTGTAAAACAGCGGCACAATCAGCTCCGAGCGCGTCTCGGGATTCATCTCAAGGTAGCGAGGATCCTTGCGCACGTCGGGTACATTGATCAGCCGCCACTCACGCACTGCCGTGCCCACCAGGCCGGAGGTGATCGGAATGCGGCGCAACGGTGCATGCGCGTAGCCAAACCGCCAGGCGTAGCGCGTGATCAGCGTGTCGCCCCTGGGATCGAGCAGCATGATAGAGAACATCTGGTAGTCGATCAGCCGCCGCAGCAGTTGTCCCATCCGCTCCAGCAGCGCATCGAGGTCCAGGATCGAAGTCAGCTCGGTCGAGATCTCGTTGAGCACCGCGAGCGTCTCAGCCTGGCGGGATACGCGTGCATAGAGCCGGGCGTTCTCGATGGCCTGGGCAATGCGCGAGGCGGTCAGCGTGAGCAGGCGCAGGTGTTCGGGACGGAAGTAGCCGGGCTGCTCGCTCTCGAGGTCCATCACGCCGATCAGCCGGTTCTTGGCGATCAGCGGCACGGCCAGCTCGGAGCGCACGTTGGGATTGACCGGGTAGTAAACGTCCGATTGAGAGACGTCATTGATCAGCAATGGCTGGCGCGTCAGCGCCACCTGGCCAACGACGCCCCGGCCCATGGGAATCCGAAGCCGCTGGGCCTCCGCGGTGTGGCCGATCTGGAACCGCATGCGCAGTTCATGGGTGCGGTCGTTGAGCAACAGGATGGCGAAGATGCGGTAGTGGATCACCGCGCGCACCAGCTCCGAAGTGCGGCTGAGCAGGGTTTGCAGATCGAGAGTGGTGTTGAGCGCTTCGGCAAGCTGCATCAGGTAGGCCACGTCGGCCGGTTCCACGCGGGCGTTGACCGGATCGAGATGCGCCCAGGGATTGGCGGAGTCGACGGGGCGGTAGTCGCCTTCGAGCTCGTGCTTTGCTGGCGGAGATGGGGGATTATCGGACATAAGGGTCGAGGGAATGATAGCGCAAGGAGGGCAGGGACGAGGGACGAGGGACGAGGGAACAGGGACCAGGGAACAGGGACCAGGGAACAGGGACCAGGGACCAGGGACCATTATGAAAGGTGGATGCCCCAGTCCTCGTCTGCCGCAGCTGGAGGCCTGGGATGATGGGACTCAAATCAGAGCAGGGGCGAAGATTACTCCGCGCCCAACTCGCGCACGATGGCCACGGAGGCTGAGGCGCCGATGCGATTGGCGCCTGCTTCGAGCATGGCGCGCACCTCGGCCAGGGTGCGAATGCCGCCTGAGGCCTTTACGCCGGAACGTGCCCCGGCCACGCCGCGCATCAGCGCGACATCGGCCGCTGTCGCGCCGCCGGAGGCAAATCCCGTGGATGTCTTGATGAAGTCCGCGCCGGCCTGGATGGCGATCTCAGCGCCGCGCAGCTTCTCCTCTACGGTTAGCAAGGCAGTCTCGAGGATTACCTTGAGCAGGGCTCCGTGATGGTGCGCAACGGTTGCCACGGCATGAACGGCATGCTTCACCGCATGATGATTGCCGCTCTTGAGCTGGCCGATGGGGATGACCATGTCCAGCTCGCGGGCGCCAAGGCGGACCAGCGCAGCCGCTTCCTGGCGAAGCGTGGACACCAGCGAAGCGCCCAGCGGAAAACCTACAACCACGCCCACCGGAACGCCGGATCCCGCCAGCGTTTCAACCGCGACCGGTACCCATACCGGGTTCACCATGGCGCAGGCGAAGCGATAGCGGATGGCCTCGTCGCAGAGGTGCTCAACCTGGGCGCGCGTGGCGTCGGGCTTGAGCAGCGTGTGGTCGATAACCGCGGCCAGCGCCTGCCAGTTTGCCAATGCCTGCGCGGCAAAGGCGGCGCTGTCAAAAAAGCCATGGTCGAATTCGAGATCCGCGTCCCGAATGGGTGTAATTAAGGTCATGTAACGAACTCCTCGCCCGCAGGGAAGTGCCGCTCTCCGTTGGCGGCTCGCAGGGCAGACTACGGGAGATGAGTATAGTGCTTCCGGGAGCGCCTGGCCAATGAAACCTTGGTGTAACCCGCCTGCTCATTTTGTTCGCTCCAGGAGCTGCCAAGTTACTCGATGTCCATCCGTTCAATGAGCCCGTCGCGGAAGCGGTACGCATGATGGACGATCCGATCCGCGAGCAGTTTACCCTCCAGGCCGCGCACCACCTGGTGCACCTCGACAACCCACCGGCCCGCTTGGTCGCATTCGATCTTCACCGGCTCGACGTGGGGATCGATCTGGTTCCACTGGCGCGTCCAGTACGCCCGCACTGCGTCCAGTCCAAGGACGCGCCCGCCCTCCATGCCGTTCGGCCAATCGACATCCGGCTGCATTCGGGCCAGCACCGCATCGATGCGCCGGGCATTGAAGTCCCGGTAAGCGCCGGCCAGCAAGTCGCGTTCGCCGGGTTTGTGTTCGTGGTCCACGGGGCTCAGCCTCCGCAAGCTACTCCAGGTGAGCCGGCGACATCAGGCAGATGTCGGGCAGGTTGCGGTAGCGCTCCGCGTAGTCCATGCCGTAGCCGATGACGAACAGGTTGGGGATGGAAAAGCCCAGGTAGTCGGCGTCGATGGATTCAATGCGCCGGGAGGGCTTGTCGAGCAAGGCCGCAATGCGCAGCGTGCGTGGATGATGCTGGAGAAAGATCTTGCGCAGGTAGGCGAGCGTGAGGCCGGTATCGAGGATATCCTCGACAATCAGCACATTCTTGCCCTCGATGGGCTCGTCCAGGTCCTTGATCAGCTTGACCGCGCCGGAGGAACGCTGCCCCTTGCCGTAGCTGGAGACGGCGACAAAATCGAACGTGGTGTCAACCTGCACGGCCCGCGCAAGGTCAGACAGAAAGATCGCCGCGCCCTTAAGCACGCCCACCATCACCAGCTTTTCTCCGTTCATGTCCTGGGTGATCTGGGCGCCCAGTTCGGCGACACGTTCGGCGATTTGTTGACGGGTATAGAGAACCTCAAGGCCCTGGAAGGTCGCGGTAGCCATGCACACAGTATCGCCCCAACGCGGCGGGCAGGGGCGATCTCCCCTGTGAAAATCCTGTCCGTGCGGCGGGCAGGCCTGTGCCACGGCAGGCCCGTCTATACTTGAAGGAGCATGTACCCTTTTATTCATATTGGGCTCATCCATCGGGATTTACCTACCTTCGGCCTGATGCTCTGGCTGGCCTCGGTGGCGGCCGCTTTTGTCATGGACCGCAACTTCCGCCGCGCCCGCATCCAGGCAGACGCAGTGGGTATGGTGGCCATCGCGGTGGTGGCGGGGATTGTGGGCGCCAAGCTGTGGCACGTAATCGACACGCCGGAGGAGTTTCGCGCCCTGGGCTGGCGCGTGCTGTGGGACTCGTCGGGGTTTGCCTGGTTCGGGGGGCTGCTCTTCGGCATCTCCGCGCTGGTGTTTCAGGGATGGTGGTCGAAGATCGGCGGGCTGCGTACGCTCGACCTGGCTACGCCGGCTGCGGCTATCGGCTACGGCATCGGGCGCATCGGCTGTTTTCTCTCGGGCGACGGCTGCTACGGGCTGCCCACCAATCTGCCCTGGGGCATGAGCTTCCCTCGCGGCGTCGATCCGATCTTTGTCCGCGTGCATCCGACGCCGCTTTATGAATGCGGCGCCAACCTGCTGATCGGCGCGTGGCTGTGGGTGCGCGGCGGCAGGCGCCGGCCCACGGGCGCGCTGCTGGGCGAGTACCTGCTGCTGAGTGGAATAGCTCGCTTTATGGTTGAATTCATCCGCCGCAACCCGAAGGTGCTGTGGGGGTTATCGAATGCGCAATTGGCCAGCGCTGCCTCCGCGCTGATTGGGATTGGATTGATCTGGTGGGCTGCCAGGCGGCCGGTGCCCGGGCCGGAAGAAGCTGCGGCGGCTGTGGAAAAAGCGGCCTGACGAGCTCTTATCGCCGCGATCGGACAGCTGGGCTGGCCCAGGGGTCGATTAACGTCAGCCCGCAAGCGAGGAAATCGCTCCTGTTTCGAGTCGCAAGATCCGCGCTGTGGGCTTTTGCGACGGCCGCAATCTCCGCGTCCATTTCATTGATGGGCCGGCCAATGCGTTGACGCGCTGAGAGAATTTGCCCATATTGGCGCGCCGCATCCAGATCGAAGACAAGAATCCGGCCTCGAAAATCTTCTTTGATCATTCTCTCGACGTCTTCCCGCAGCGCCTTTTGTTTCCGGCCAGCGGGCATCAGGTCAATCCCCGAAAGTAGTTCGGCGATGACAACTGATGAGGTCCAGATTTCATCGGCGGGCTGTTTTCGAAACCACGCAGCGACGACCGGATCGGTGCGCGGCCGCATCATTTCAGAGATGACATTTGTGTCGAGCAAGATCATTAGTCAAACGTAGGAACCGGGCGATGTGACTTGGTCCGCGGCGGAATCTGGAGCTCGACGCCGCCGTA
>Ga0326727_10026324_pt1 | contig 10797 bp, 8 predicted proteins | sample MB2enrmetagenome_FD_207643 | JGI IMG/M metagenome (GOLD analysis project Ga0326727, IMG submission 207643) | Lab enriched peat soil microbial communities from McLean, Ithaca, NY, United States - MB29MY | ecosystem: Environmental > Terrestrial > Soil > Wetlands > Peat | place: USA: New York... | reverse complement strand
GGGGTCTTGTCCTTGCGAACCGTGTTCAGGAATGTGTCCTGAATGTTTTGTGCCGGCTTGTTCTCCATGTGCCGATCTCCTGCTTCTTGTGAGGGTTTGATTGCGACTGCGCGTGCGTGAAAAAGCAAAACGGCGAGCACGGCTCCGGGAACCCCGAAACCGTCAAATCCCGCAATGGGACAACTTTACAGCGATTTGCCGACGTTTTCAACCCGGAAGGATTCTCAGAGAACCAAATGAGCGAAATCGCTCCGCTCAAACAGCTCCAGGCGAAAGCTTCCGGCCGCTGATGACAAAATGGGCGCGGGGCCCCGCGTAAGAGTCAAAGCGCAGTACCCATGTTGGGAATACCGTAAATGACAGCTAGACTCCTTTTCCAGAAACAGCCGGCGACGGCACACGCGAGACGCGAGTTCCTTCGCGGCTTGGATCGGAACCCTCAGCGGCTGGCAAGGGAGCCCTGAGCGGCTGGTAAAATGGTCGGGTGAAAGACGCTGCCACCACTCCCGTCGCCCCGGCCCGGAATGCCGCTCCGGCGGCCCAGCCCGTCCCTATGCTGGACCTCAAGCGCCAGTACCGCCCGCTCCACGAGGAGTTGCTGAATGCGGTCGGAGCGGTCCTTGAGAAGCAGCAGTTCATCCTGGGGGAGCCGGTAGCGGCGTTTGAGCGCGCCGCCGCTGGGCAGTTGGGCGTGGCCCACGCAGTGGGCTGCTCGTCGGGCACCGATGCCTTGTGGCTGGCGCTGGCCGGGGATGGAATCGGGCCAGGCGATGCCGTGGTCACCACACCGTTCAGCTTCTTCGCCTCGGTCAGCGCCATTCTCCGCGCCGGCGCCACTCCCGTGCTGGCCGACATCGAGCCTGCGACGTTCAACCTGGACCCTGCCGCTGTCGAGAATCTTCTCAAGGGTCCGCACGGCGCGGCTGTCCGCGCCATCCTGGCCGTGCACCTTTTCGGCCAGTGCGCCGATTGGAATGCCTTTTCACGGCTTGGAAAAGAGCATGGACTGAAGCTCATTGAAGACGCCGCCCAAGCCTGGAGCGCGGAATGGAACGCCGTGAAGGCGGGCGGGCTGGGGGATGCGGCCGCCTTTAGCTTTTATCCCACCAAGAACCTGAGCGCCGCGGGTGACGCCGGCATGGTTACGACCAACTCCGACGAACTGGCCGAGCGGGTCAAGATGCTTCGCCAGCACGGCATGAAGCGCCGCTACCACCACGACGAAATCGGCTGGAACGCCCGCATGGACGGCCTGCAGGGCGCCATCCTGAGCGTCAAGCTCAAATACATCGACGGTTGGAACTCGGCCCGGCGCGCGGCGGCCAGACGCTATCATGCGCTGTTTCATGCCTCCGGACTTGCCGAGGCCGGCCCCTATCCGGTTCACGGCGTGGTTCTGCCACATGAGGTTCCCGGCAGCCGCCACGTTTGGCACCAGTACGTGATCCGCACCCCGCGCCGCGATGCTCTGCGCGAGTTTCTCGCCATGCGTCAGATCGGCTCGGAGATCTATTACCCCGTCCCGCTCCACCTGCAGGAGGCTCTCAAGGGCCTCAGCTATGCCCAGGGCAGCTTCCCGGAGGCGGAACGCGCCGCCCGCGAAGTCCTGGCCCTGCCCATCTTCCCCGAACTCCGCGAAGACGAGCAGCAGACGGTCGTCGCCGCGATTGCCGAGTTCTTGGGCTGAGCGCGCCGCTCCTGCTCTCCCGCCCTACCGAATCAGGTTGGTGCCAGCAAGATCGGCGATCTCACCGCCACGCCCGTTCAGGATCGCCTTGAGCATGTAGAGATTGAAGTCGAGGATGTGGTCCAGTTTGAGGGAAAGAGGCATGGGCAACTCCTCGCGGTTCACCGCAATATCGACCAAAGCGGGCCCCGCATGCGCGAATGCCTGCTCCAGCGCCGCCCGAACCTCTTCCGGGTCATCGACACGCACGCCGAGAATCCCCATCCCTTCCGCGATCTTGGCAAAATCCAGATTGACCTGGTTCGTGACAGGGCTGAGAGAACCGGGCTTTCCCGTCTCCGGCTCCTCGAAGCCAAGCGATCCGTTGTTAAACACGACTATCTTGACGGGAAGATTCAAGACCCTGAGCGACAGAAGGTCACCCATCAGCATGGAGACACCCCCATCGCCGCAGAGTGCGACTACCTGGCGGCCGGGATAAGAGATCTGCGCGCCAATGGCCTGCGGCAAGGCGTTGGCTATCGATCCATGGTTGAACGAGCCCAACAGGCGTCTTCGGCCGTTCATGGTCAGATAGCGCGCCGCCCAAACAACCGGAGTTCCCACATCTACCGCAAAGACGGCATCCTCGGCTGCCGCTTCATCGAGCATCCTGGCGGCATATTGCGGATGGATCGGCCGCTGCCCGTCCCCCACTGCCAAGTCGTCCAGATCCTTGCGCGCTTGGCGATAGTGGTCGAGCGATGCGTCCAAATGGCTTCGTCCCTGCTTAGGCTCGATCCTCGGAAGCAATGCGCGCAATGTTTCCGCGACCCCTCCCACGACCCCCAGGTCGATGTAGCTGCGGCGTCCCAGTTGCTCCACCCGGATATCGACCTGAACAATGCGAGCCTTCTTGGGATAGAACTGCCGGTACGGAAAGTCCGTCCCCAGCATCAGCAGCGTATCGCAGTCCGCCATGGCGTAGTAGCCGGAAGAAAGCCCGAGCAAGCCGGTCATGCCCACGTTGTATGGATTGTCGTACTCGATGAACGCTTTCCCCCGCAGGGTGTGGACGATCGGAGCCTGGAGCTTGCTGGCCAAGGCGACCAGTTCGTCATGGGCGCCAGCGCAGCCGGCCCCAGCCAGGATGGTCACCTTCTGCCCGCGGTTCAATTCCGCGGCCAGGTCATCGAGTTCCGCCCGGTGCGGAGTAATCTCAGGCCGCGCATAGCTGGAGATGACCCGCTTGCCCCGATCCACGGCATCGGAGAGCGCCACATCGGCGGGTATCGCGACCACGGCCACGCCGCGTTTCGACAGGGCTGTCTGGATTGCAATCTCCAGAACGCGCGGCATCTGCGAGGGATGCGAGACCATTTCGCAGAAATGGCTGCACTCCTTGAACAAGCGCTCCGGATGAGTTTCCTGAAAGTATCCGCCGCCATTCTCCGTTGACGGCATATAGGCCGCAATGGCCAGCACCGGCACGCGGCTGCGATGACAGTCATAGAGGCCGTTGATGAGATGAAGATTGCCCGGTCCGCAACGCCCGCCGCATACCGCGAGCTTGCCCGTGAGCGCGGCTGCCGCACCGGCGGCGAAGGCGGCTGTCTCTTCATCCCGTACCCCAACCCACCCCATCTGGTTGCGCGCCCTCGCCGAATCCCCGATCCCGTTAAGAGAATCGCCCGCCACCCCAAAGATTCGCTCCACACCGGCGGCGGCCAGAACTTCCACAAACTGATCTGCAATCTTCTTTGCCAATGTCTTCAGCCTCCTCTTACCGGCTCTCCAGGAAGACGATCCGCTTGCCCTCATTCCGACTGGCTGCGCTACTTTGTCCTATTTGAATCTCCGAGAAATCCCGGCACGAGGCGCAGGCCAAGGGGAAATGGCCGCGAACGGGCGCCTTGGTACAGCCGGGATTCAATCCGTCCTTTCAGGATGGGCCTATTCCGATCTTGAGCCTTCGCGCGTCATTACCCTTCCTCGACTTGGCGCGATGCAAGCCGCGGTCGCTTGCCTAGCAGGTAAGATGCCGCCGGAGTGCAAAGGGAAGCAGGTTTCGCAAGAAATGATAAATCTCCGTTCTTCGAGGGCATGGCGAAGGGTTCTTCGGTAAAGGAATGCGTAATTCGCAGCGGAGAAAAGGGGGCCGGCCACACGCGACGGGGCCGCACAGAAACAGCCAGGAGCTGAATCCGATAGAATCCACAGCATGAAATGTCCTTATTGCGGCTTCGGGCAAGATCGTGTCGTCGATTCGCGGGAGAGCAAGGAGGCCGACTCCATCCGCCGCCGGCGGGAGTGCGAGCGCTGCATTCGCCGTTTCACCACCTACGAACGTATCGACGAAATCCCCTATATGGTGGTCAAGAAGGACGGCCGCCGCGAGCGCTTCGACCGCCAGAAAGTGCTCAATGGTCTGCTCCGCGCCTGCGAGAAACGGCCCGTCCCGGCCAGCAAACTCGAAGCCATCGTCGACGCCGCGGAGAGTTTTCTCGTCGACGCGCCGGAACGCGAGCGCACCACCAGCGAGATGGGCGAACTCATTATGGAGCATCTGAAAGGCCTGGATACGGTGGCCTATATCCGTTTTGCCTCCGTCTACCGGGACTTCAAGGACGTGCGCGAGTTCAAGGAAGAACTGGAAGGGCTGCTGGGCGGCCGCGGCAAGACGAAGAAGCAGGGTTAGCGCGTTTCCGCTGTTTCTTTCCTGCGGGATTCGTGCTGTCCCACCCTAGCCGCAAGAGCAAGGGCGCGGCGAGGGTGGGGCGCCCATGGTCTCGCGCGATCCGTGAGAATCCTCTTGCACTCAGCCACCGATCTGGCGCGCCCGGCAGGGCAGGGAGGCAGACGAGCTTCAGGCTGGCTGCGCTAACAGGATGATGAGTTCCATCTGCGGGTTGAGGAGGTCGGCCGGGGCGTAGACGGCGAAGTTGCGGGCGCGCTGCACCGACTCCCAGACCGGACCGGCCTGCTCGATGGAGAAGTACTTGTGGCGCAGTTTCACCGGGATTGACCGGGGCGGCGTGGCCACGTACTGCAAGCGCAATCCGGGCAGGGCGTTGCGGATGAGGGTTTCCAGTTGGGTCGCGGAGCAGGCTTTGAGAAGCTGCGGGGTGCGCTCGATCAGATCCGCGTCGCGAATATCGGCCGAGATGGCCAGGTAGAAGCGGGAATTCTCAAAGTAAGCATCCTTGTCGATCGAGGTTGCGTAGATGGTATCCCTGACCATCTTGAGCGGCAGCGCGACGAAGTTGCTGGGAACCACAGTCTCCAGCATGAGGCGGATAAGACGGTCCAGTTCCCCAAAACAGGAGCCGAGCTGCTCGTGGTTGTAGGAGGGCAGGTCCCGGGGGGCGATCTTGCTGGAGAAAGAGGTCAGGGCGCCGGCCAGATCGGAGAACTCGTTGAAGAGCATCTCGGGCTGAATGTTGCTCGATTCCAGGAAGTGGCGAAGCACGGGGAGATGACTGTTGATGGTATAGAGGAGCCAGAAATTGGCCACGTCGGAGGCCGTAAAGTCGGCCAGAGACTGGTTCTTCTGGCGGCGGCCGCCGGATAGCTGACTGCCGCGCGCCACCAGCAACTCGACCATATTGCTGAGGATGCGCTTGAGGGCGGGGTGAGCGTGAATATCGATGAGCGGCGGAATGTAGGCGGGATCGATCTGGTAGATGCCCGTTTCCGACCGGAGAATGCGTATAAAGGGGAGCACGACAGAGCCCTCCCGGTTCTCGCCTTCGGCCAGAATCTGAAGGTTTTTGCGCGCCACCTGGACAGGTTTCTCACCGCTCCCGGTGTTTTCGTCGCGGACCATCAGCAGTTGAGCCAGAAAGCGGGTGCTGACTCGCCCGCGATCGACTGAGACGTTCATGCCCCCTTGCAGGTACTCGGGCACGGCCAGGTAAAAGGTGCAGCCCTGGCGCCCATCCAGGAAGCACTCGTCGAGCAACCGGGCCGGCGGCGGGTACTCCGATGCCGGGATGTCCAACGGCAGCGCATCGGGGAAGATTCCCGAGGCGCGGGTAATCGCCAGCCTGCCCTCCGACAGGGCTTTGGTATCGATCTGAATCTCCCGAAAGCCCCAGGACCGGGCATTGAGGGAGTCCAGGTAGAATCTGGCGCTGTCTTCAACGAAGCGCTCCTGCGCCTGCAAGTGCTGGGGCGAAAGAAAGGTGCCTTTGGACCAGATGACGGGTTGAAGCTGTCGCATGGGCTGAGCAACCTCGGCTGAGATGTGATGTTACCGGTTCAGGCGCAACGATGTCCAAACCGGAGGCTGTGGTACCGCACGGGGGCGGCGGAGACGCCAGGATCATCGTCGCACAGCTCCTCGAAAGAAGAAGAAATTCTTCTCCGCAACATCTCATCCCCGCACGGGTTGGGGTAATATGAGGCTGTCGAAGATTCCGCTGGACAGCAGTCCCCCTTCTGTGGTTTCTTTGGATTCAACGGTTTTTACCCGCATCTCCCCGCATTTCAGGAGCAATATGGCCAGAGAGAGTACACAGCAGAAGCTGAGTCGCGTCCGGGCGCCCCGGGTGCAGATCACTTACGACGTAGAGGTCGGAAACGCCATCGAAATGAAGGAATTACCCTTCGTGATGGGGGTATTGGGCGATCTGACCGGACAGCCCGAGAAGCCGCTTGCGGCTTTGAAGGATCGCAAATTCGTTGAGATCAACCCGGACAACTTCGATAGCGTGCTCAAGGGCATGTCTCCCCATCTGAAGTTTTCCGTAGAAAACAAACTGAGTTCCGACCCCAGGGCGGGGCAGGTAGCGGTCGATCTGAACTTTGAGAAGTTCGAGGATTTTTCGCCCGCGAATGTAGCCGCGCAAGTGGGGCCCATCAAAGAACTGCTGGACCTGAGGACACGGCTGTCCAACCTGCGGGGAAGCCTGCAGGGCAACGACCAGCTCGATCAAGCGCTGTTCGACGCGGTTTCAAAGACGGAAGAACTGAACAAGCTGAAAGCCGAGATAAGCGGCGAGCCAGAGGGGGACAAACATGAGTAGCGCGGCGAACCCGTTGGCGGCTCAGGCCGCCGAAACCAAGACGACTACTGAGGTGTCACTGCTGGATCAGATTGTCTCCCAGGGGCGGTTTGGCCAGGACACCATAGCCCAGGAACGCGGCAAGGACATGGTGAAGGAGTTCATCAACCAGGTTCTTGAGGGGAAGATGGCCCTCAGCCGCGATGCGGAGGCGACGATCGGGGCGCGCATTGCCGATATCGACCGCCTGATCTCGCTGCAACTGAACGAGGTCCTGCATCATCCCGCCTTCCAGAAGCTGGAGGGCACCTGGCGCGGGATCAAGCATCTGCTGGACCAGAGTGAAACCAGCGACATGCTCAAGATCAAGTTGCTGAATGTCTCGAAAAGAGATCTTCTGAGAGACTTGCAGCGCGCGCCGGAGTTCGATCAGAGCGCCTTCTTCAAGAAGGTCTACGAAGAGGAGTTCGGCGTTTTTGGCGGCGCTCCTTTCGCGGCGCTGGTGGGCGACTACGAGTTCGGCCGCAGCGGCGAGGATGTGGAACTGCTGGAGAGGGTCTCGCAGGTTGCGTCCGCCGCCCATGCGCCCTTCCTTACCGCGGCCGCGCCAGAGATGATCAACCTGTCCGAGTTCGGACAACTGACGGGAATCCGGGATGTCTCGAAGGTCTTCGACAGCACGGAATACGCCAAGTGGAAGTCCTTCCGTGCTTCGGAGGATTCCCGCTATGTGGCTCTCACCCTGCCTCACATCCTGATGCGCGAGCCTTACGGGATGGCCACCCGGCCGATCGACGAGTTCGCGTACGAGGAGGGAGTGGACGGCAAGGACCACACCAAGTATCTGTGGGGCAATGCGGCCTACGCCCTGGGGGCGCGGCTGACGCAGTCCTTTGCCAAGTTCGGCTGGTGCGCGTCGATTCGCGGCGTGGAGAACGGCGGCCTGGTGGAAGGGCTGGCCACGCACAACTTCCGCACCGATGAAGGCGACGTGGCGCTGAAGTGCCCGACGGAAGTCAGCATTACCGACCGCCGCGAAAAGGAGCTCGCCGATCAGGGTTTTGTGCCGCTGGTGCATTGCAAGGGGACGGACTACGCCGCCTTCTTCAGTGTGCAGACGGCCAACAAGCCCAAGGTCTACGACAAGCCGGAGGCCAATGCCAACGCCAGGCTGTCGGCTCAGTTGCCGTACATGCTGGCCATGTCGCGCTTCGCTCATTACCTGAAGGCCATGATGCGCGACAAGCTGGGCAGCGCGATGAGCCGCTCGCAAGCCGAGCTTTTCCTCAATCAGTGGATTGCGAATTATGTTATCGCCGACGACAATGCATCCGCCGCGGCAAAGTCCGAGAGGCCTTTGCGCGAGGCTCGCATTGAGGTCATGGAGGTAGCTGGAAAACCTGGAGCGCTGCGTGCTGTCGCTTTTCTGCGCCCCCACTTCCAGTTGGATGAACTCACAGTGTCTCTGAGGCTTGTAGCGGATCTTCCCCAACCCGCGGGCAAGTAGATCGGCTCCCTGACTCTTGAACCTTCAATCCCCAACCGGCCTGCAAACCAGGCCAAACACGAAAGGATACACACATGGCAGTTGATTTCTATTTGAAACTCGACAGCATTCAGGGTGAGTCGGTGTCCAAGGGCTTCGAGAATCAGATCCAACTTCTCTCTTTCAGCTGGGGCGGCCACCAGACGACCTCGGTTGCCGGAACGGGCGGCTCGGGCGCCGGCAGGGTCGATCTGGCCGATTTCAGCATCATGAAGCACCTCGACAAGGCGACCACGCCCATCTTCAAGGCGCTGGTCAGCGGTACGCACATCAAGACCGGGAATCTGCAAGCGGTGAAAGCCGGGGCCGGCGGCAAGCCGTTTCTCAAGATCGATTTCAAGGAGCTCTTTGTGACCTCGCACCAGATCAGCGCGTCGAGCGAGATTCCCACCGAGAGCGTCTCCTTCAGCTACAACGAAATCAAGATTGAGTACAGCCAGCAGAACGAGCAGGGCATTGTCACCACGACAGGGGCGGTTACCTACAACCTGAAGGAGAACAAGGTCTCCTAGCCGGCCATGACACCACTAGCGCTTTACCGCGAAGGAAAACTGCGGGAGGCCATCAAGGCGCTTGGCGAAGAGTTGAGATCCAATCCACTCGACGCCAAGCGCCGCACGTTCCTGTTCGAGCTTCTGTTGTTTGCCGGTGAGTATGACCGGGCGGAGAAGCAGCTGGATCTTCTGGCGGGAGCGAATGCCGAGGCAGCCGCGGGGACTCTGCTCTATCGGAGTGCGCTGCACGCCGAGCGCACCAGGCAAGCCATGTTCGCCAACCATGAAACGCCTCCTTTGGTCGAGGGGGCCGTTCATGCCGGAGTTTGGAACGGGAACGACTTCAGCGAGTTCAGCGATCCCGATCCGCGCATCGGAGCCAACCTCGAAGTGTTCCTGGCCGGCAGTTACACCTGGATTCCCATCCATTATCTGCGCAAGCTGGTGATCGAGCCGCCCGCCAATCTGCGCGACCTGGTTTGGGCGCAAGCCCGCGTCGAGACCAGCTCCGACTTTCGCTTGCAGGAGCTTGGCGAAGTGCTTCTTCCGGTTCTTTGTCCCCTCTCTTCGCGCCATGCGGAAGAGGTCGTCCAACTGGGCCGCGAGTCGGCCTGGGAGCCGGACGACAAGTATGGCGAGATTCCATACGGGGCGAAGACCATGCTGATCGATGGGGTCGAAGTTCCACTGCTGAATATCCGCAGCGTAGAGTGGCACGCGCCGGAGAAGGAGTCTCAAGATGCCTCTGCGTGAGGATTTGCTTACGCCGATTGCAGGAGAGAATCCATCGGGCGCGGACCTTTACTACGACAAGGTCTTCGATCAGATCAAGGAAGCGCGCAGGGAAGACGACGAGAGTCTGCCCGAAGGGGACATGGTCCTGGCCCAGAAGAAGAAGGCGGACCATCGTCAGGTCGTCAAGCTGGCAGGCGACACGCTGGCCGCCAGGAGCAAGGATCTGCGCCTGGCAGGCTGGCTTTTGGAATCGCAACTCAGGATGGAGGGCTACAAGATTCTAGCCCCCGGCATCGAGTTGCTGCTCGGGCTTCAGCAGACATTCTGGCCCACGCTCTATCCGATGATCGAGGAAGGCGGAGACCTTGAACTGCGCGCGCTTTCGGTGGAGGCGGCGGCGCGGCAGATCATGCTTGCCGTGCGCAAGGCGCCGTTGACCAAGAGCGGCCTCAGTTTCGAGGGCTATCTGGAGGCCCGCGCCGTCGGCTATGAGAAAGATGCAACCTCAGACGCCAAGCAGGAAGCGCGCAGGGATGCGATCAATCACGGCAAGCTGACGGCCGAGGACTTCGACCATGCGTTTGCGGCAAGTCCCAAGAGCCTGTACGCGGAGGCGGACGCCGCGCTTCAGCAAGCGCTGGCGGCAACCGAGCGCCTCGATCAGTTCCAGCGGGAGGCATACGGAGACTTCTCCCCCAATCTCATCAAGCTGCAGGAAGGGCTGGGAGAGATTCATCAGATCGTCGAGTCGCTGCTGAATGAGAAGCGCAAGACCGATCCCGATCCGGTGGCCAAGGCAGAAAGGCCGGCGCCGGAAGCCGGCGGCGAAGCTGCTGTCGAGGGCCAGGCGGAGCTAGCGGGTGGAGAGCTCTCGGGGGAGTCCGTCCGGGCGAGAATCTCCGCGGCGGGGCCGTTGAGCGGCGCAGACGATGCCTACGCGCTGGTTGTCGAGAGCGCGCAGTTTCTCTTCGATCGCGACCCCAAGTCTCCCGTGCCGTATCTCGTCTGCGCCGGTCTGCGCCTGGGGGAGACAATGATGCAGGGCACTCCGCCGGCTCCGGGCTTTGCGCTTGGGCCAACGCCGGCCGTAAGACACTCCATGCGGACGCTGGCCGCGCGGGGAGCGTGGCACGATCTGCTGCGGGCCTCGCTGCCCATCCTGGCCAGTGAAGGCTCCAGGGCGTGGCTGGACCTGCATCGCTACATCTGGCGAGCCGGGCAGGAGACCGGAGCCGAAGCGATCTCAGCGGCGGTGGTGGGCACGGTGAAGAGTCTTCTCGCCTATCGGCCCGAGCTGCGGCACTGGACGCTCGAAGATGACACCGGCGCGGCGAACCCCGAGACGCAGCA
>Ga0326727_10026323_pt1 | contig 10798 bp, 9 predicted proteins | sample MB2enrmetagenome_FD_207643 | JGI IMG/M metagenome (GOLD analysis project Ga0326727, IMG submission 207643) | Lab enriched peat soil microbial communities from McLean, Ithaca, NY, United States - MB29MY | ecosystem: Environmental > Terrestrial > Soil > Wetlands > Peat | place: USA: New York... | reverse complement strand
GACGCCGGCGACGCGCCGTTTCTTGAGAACTTCAAATCGCCGACCACGCAGCGGGTGGAAGGGATGGGAGATTTCTGCCCATCCCAAAGGCGAGTGGGGCACAAGTGCAGTCTGCTCTGACCGTCGGAATCCCTAAAGGGCGCTTTTCTTTACTCCCCAGCTTGAAGATCCACTTACGCCGAATCGCCTGCGGACGAAAACTGCCGTCCGCGAGCGATCGCGAAAGCTTTCCCAGATTCGCTTCCAAGTGTTGCTCGAACTCAGCCACCGTCACGCGATCCACTCCCGCCGCTCCCCGGTTAGCCTTCACGCGGGTGAATGCTTTCCGCAGATTCGGCAGGGCGCAGACCTTGTCCATCAAGCTGTACCACTTGCCTCCCCTCACTCCCTGTTCCAGAGCCGTCAACATCCGTTCCGTCCAGACCTCCGCTTCGACCCAGGCCCATCGAGCCCGAATCTCTCCGTCGGGTATAGCCCCTCTTTCAGGCACTCCGTCCGGGGGTGCTTGCTTCGGTTCGTCCGTCACGTCTCCACCTTCCTGCGCTCCCTTCGCTCCAGGCCCATTACGGCCCTTCATCGCTACTATGGGCGCTGTGACTCCAGTGCGCCCCCGCTCTTCTCGGCCCCTCCCGGGCGACGAGGGCGGCTCTTCGGCGCGCAGGCCTCCCTGATTCACGCACTCGGCCTTCCGGCCATTCTGTCTCCAACCACCTGCGGGCGCTCCGTCTCACCAAGGCACGTTCCCTATCGGTGGATCGGACCGAGACGGCATCCCCTTCTGGGTGCTTCTCCCAACAGGAACTCGGGGCTTCGTCCTCAGATAGCAGACTCGCCACTCCCCGCCGGCCGAATCGAGTTTCTCATCGTACGGACTGGCCGTTCACCTCCTGCTGCTCCCCACCCCGTCTCGCGACGATGCAGTTGCAGTCGGTTTCAAGTTACGTTGACTTGGAGAGGACTTTCACCTCTCCGGTCGAATGCGCTTTCAGGCGCACTATCCTCCGGCAAAGCCGGAGGCTTTAAAAACAGTGAGCCGCTCAAAGCGGCTGCGGGGGTGCTACCGCGGCCCCGCAAAACCATTGTGGAGCGATGGTACCGCACGTCGTGGCGCTCATTACCACAGCTTCCAACCCTAACCCGTGCCGCCGTATTCAGAAGGTTCGCAGAACTCTACTGCGGACATCGGGACGCGTTTACCGAACCCTCGCATTCGACGTCCTGCATCACGGTAAACTCACGTGCCACGTACTGCGGGAGCTGTCAAACTTTTGCTGCCTCCCCGGCAGAGCTGGGGGGTCTCCCAACGGACTAGCACCACGGCTGGAGGTTCTCTTTGAAAAGATCCACCACCAAGGCGATATTGACTGACCCACACTTCTGGATCCCTCTTTCTGTACTCGTGCTGGGGGTGCTGTTGTTGATTTACGTCCACTAAAGAGGAAACCCCCTTGGAAACGCAAACACGCTCGACGGCCACCGCTCGGTCCCTTCACGCGCTAGGAGTAGTATGCGGCTTGGCGGCGGGCGCCTGGCTGGGTGGGGCGGAAGCACCCACCAAGTTGGTCACCATTGGGCTCTCACCCTTCCTGATTTCGCTTTGCATGGTTAGCGGCGTGTTCGTAGCCCGCTGGACCCTTCCGGTAGTCCTGAAAGGTACCACCTACATTTTCCTTGACCTGCGGGAGAGAGCCCATCTGATGGTTTGGGCCATTCTCGCTGGCGCGTTGTGGGCCGTGGCCAACACCCTGACGGTTTTTGCCATTCGCGACGTGGGCTTGTCCATCGCCTTTCCCCTGTGGAACACGAATTCCCTGGTCGGCATTTTCTGGGGCTGGTTTCTGTTTCGGGAACTGCGCGGCCACGCCTGGAAAACCGCGGCCAAGGTACTGGGCGGGGCCGGAGCGGTTGTCTTTGGCGCGACCCTGCTGGGCCTGGCTTCCGCGCACCAGGCAGGCGGCCCGCCGCACCGGCTGGTGGCAGGAATTCTTTCGTCGCTTGGCGCGGGCCTCATGTGGGGCACCATGTATATCCCTTACCGCAAAGCCTATCTGAGTGGGATGAATCCCCTCTCCTTTGTCACCGTGTTTACGGCGGGTGAGCTGGTGACAACCATCACCCTTGCCCTGGTATTTCTGGGCGGAGTGCGGCCCGTTACGGAAACCCTGACGGCGGCTCGCCTAGTCCTCTTCTGGCTGTTTCTCGGAGGATTCTGCTGGGTGGTGGGCGATCTCTTTCAGCAATACGCCGCCAAATATATTGGCATCGGCCGGGGCATTCCCCTCTCCAACACCAACCAACTTTGGGGATTGGCGTGGGGAGCGCTGGTGTTTGGTGAACTGGTGAGCTTCGGCAAACCCGCGCAGGCCCAGGTAATCGTGGGCTCTCTTATCATGATCGTTGGAGCGGTGGCCATCAGCAGCGCGGTGGCTCCGGAAAGCGAACGGGCCGCCGTCCACGAAGTGGTGGCGCGGGAATGCGAGCGCTATGGATTGAATCTGGAAGTGACTACCTCCGGCAATTGGGGAAAGATCCCTTGGAAGCGGAAACGGCGGGGCGACGTTGGTGGGACTTCTTGATTGTGGCCCTAGCGACAGGCACTTTCGTATGGCTGGCACGCTACGCCACGTGGCCGCCCATCAATCATGGCCGGCGCCTGGATCGTGGTCCTCGTCGTCTTGATGCTGGCGATGTTAGTCGCGTGCGGCTGGCTGCTTTGGAAACACACTCGATTTTCGTGAAGGCTGGATTGCAGATTGGAGCCTACTTCAAGTCAGGGTTGGGTATCATGAATTCCCGGATCTGGCCCGCCAGCTCGTGACAAGCCCCGATGAACTGGCGCAAGGTGCGCCGGGTGGATGGGAAGTCGTCAAAGTCGTCTATCGATAACCCGTCCTCTTCGTAGGCCCGCCGGAAGTCATGATATTTCCGCAGCAGTTCCTCCACAATTTTCGGATCGACCGGCTTGTCGATGCGCGATACGACCTTGACGTCGCTGGCGTTGTAGCGGAGCTGCCATTTGTAGGGTGGCGAGATCACCACATCCCCTCCGATGAATTCGCTCCAATGCATGTGATTGCGGAACGCCGCCGATAGGAGCCGAACCCGGTAGCCGCGTTTCCGGAAGAGCTGATAGGTTTTCTTGAACACGGCTACGCCCGCCCACTCGAGATACCCGGGATCCGTGGTGATGTTTTGCTTTTCCGTCACTACCTTAAGCCAGTCATCCAGCCTGCCCACCATGATCGTGCACACCGGCCCCATGCTGGCGATATCCAGACCTTCTCTCTCCCGCCGTCGCAACCCTCGCTCCAGCGCCTCGGCCACGGCAATGCACTGTGGAAGGCTGAAGCAGACCGTGGCGTTGATGCTCACTCCCCGGTAGGTGGCTTCCTCGATGGCGGGAATACCCGCGCGGGTCACAGGGATCTTGACAATCATGTTCGGCGCAAGCTGGCTGAATCGAACGGCCTGCTCAACGATTGCCTCCGAGTTCCGGTAGAAGTGCGGGTCAGTTTGGATTGACAGCCTGCCGTTTTTCCCCCCGCTCCGATCGAAGATCGGCTTCAGAATCTCGGCCCCCTTGGCCGACATCTCCTCCACCACCTTCCAGGCGATCTCTTCCTCCGTAGCCGTGGCCATTTCCTGAATCAATTGCCGAATGCGACCCTCCCAGAGGTGCATTTCCTTCTTCAGCACCTCCACCACAATGACTGGGTTGCAGGTGGCTCCCACCGCCCCGTCTTCAAGGGAATAGGTCAACTCCTGAATCGATGCCGAGTCGTTCCATAGGCAGGTGGGGGTGGTCTGGGTCATTTCGTGCAGAGGGCTCTTGTAGGCTGTTCGTTCACTCATGGTTTTCTTCGGCTTTTGGTTCCCTTTCTAGCCCCGTCCCCAATCGCGCGCTCATTGGGAGCCGCGGAGAGCTTTGTTCATTATGATCAATACCCGCATCGTGTCAAGGCGTTCGCAGGTTACGGATCGTATCTCCGCATATCCGGGCGAAAGACAAACAGGACTTTCCTCAGAATTTTCACCTCTCTTGGGTCAACTTCACCGACTAAAGCACTTAACAGTTTGAGCAAGTGGACGGCCCCGAATTCCCAAGGTTCTCCTAAGAAGCCCATGAACACTGCCTCCCACCCAGCTTCGTCGGAGAGATTCCCGCGGTGCCGGTGCGTTTCGACCCCGGATATTCAAGGGTTTTCATGCAGTCGGCCAGGCATTGAAGCCAGTGCCGCGCTCGAATAGGCCTGCAAATCTTGATTGATCAGACTATGTGGCGAAAAAAATGGGGAAAGTCCTGAAGACAAATCGTTGACAGGCGAAAAGGCTTCCTGATTTAATTCTAATGGGTCAGACGAGTTGTGCGGCGTCAGCGGCAGACAAAGAACGTCGCAATCCCAGGATCTCGGCCGCTACCTTTCAATGAGGGGCTTGGCATGAACCAAAACGACAACATTGTCCACTCGCAAAATCTACCGCCAGATTCGTCCGGTGAAATGCTCAGGCTCCCGCGAGAAGAAGCGGGTTGGGAGTGGATGAGCTTCTTTGTGCGGCGATTGATGCCCGGGACGGTTTGGGAATTTGAAACCAAGAACGAAGAAGTAATTCTCGTTCTTCTAGGGGGCCAATGCCTGGCAAACTGGGGTCAAGGCAAAGTAAGCATTGGACAGCGAAAGAATGTCTTCAATGGATTCCCCTACGCTCTTTATCTTCCTTCCACCAGTCATGTTATTCTCAAAGCCCAAACCCTATGCGAGGTGGCCGAGTGTAGGGTTCCCTCAAACGCCCGCCTTGAGCCCAAGCTCATCACCCCGCGGGATGTGGTCAGCAATCTGCGGGGAGGTGAGAACTCTTCACGCCAAATCGTTGACATCGTCCGGCCAGAGTTTCCTGCCGACCGCTTGATCGCCGTGGAGGTTTACACTCCGGGCGGAAACTGGTCGAGCTATCCTCCCCACAAGCACGATGTCCACAATCCCCCGGAGGAAGTTGACCTGGACGAGATCTACTATTACCGGATTGCCCGTCCTGAAGGCTTTGCGTTACAAAACCTTTATAATTCTCGTACCTCCCGAGATTTGACTCTGAAGGTTCACGACGGAGACGCTGTACTCGTCCGAGACGGGTACCATCCCGTTGTGGCCGGCCCCGGATACGACGTCTATTATTTGAACTTCCTGGCCGGGACCTCCCGAACCATGGCTGTCGCTGAAGACCCGGAACGTGTCTGGGTACGCTCCACCTGGAAGCAACCGGATGCGCGCTTACCTCTCGTGCGGGGTTAAGTTCTAGGATATGAAGGCCCTCGTTAAACATGCTCCCGGAGATGGCAACGTCGACATTCTTGATGTTCAGGAGCCTTCGTGCGGGGAAAACCAGGCAAAGGTGGAGGTTGCGTATTGCGGGGTGTGCGGAACCGACATCCACGTCCTGCATGATACCTTCCGCAACTACCCTCCGGTGATTCTGGGGCATGAGTTTGCAGGCACGGTTGTAGAAGTAGGTCGCCAGGTGCGCGACGTTCATCTGGGCGATAAGATAGCGGGCCTGGGCGCCACGGCAGTTACTTGTGGCCGGTGCCAGTATTGCCTCTCCGGGCATTTCATTTTTTGCACGGACCGGCGAGGGATGGGACATGGCGTGGACGGCGGTTTTGCGCGCTTCGTTGTCATGCGTCCCGATCAACTCTATCGCGTTCCCGATGGACTTCCTCTGGAGGAGGCGGCGCTTAGCGAGCCATTCGCGGCCGCCATCCAGGCAGTGACCGAAGTGACGAAGGTACGGATTGGTGACACGGCACTGATCTCCGGCCCCGGGCCGATGGGACTCTTGTGCCTGAAGTTGCTTGTGGCCGAGGGCATCAGGACGATCGTGGCCGGGGCGTGCGGTGATGGCGCTCGCTTGATTGCAGCGCGCCGCTTCGGTGCCGCCGCCGTCGTTAATGTCGGCGATCAGAACCTGCTCGATGTGGTCCGCGAAAATACCGATGGTCTAGGTGTGGACGTGGCTTTCGAATGCGCGGGCCACGAGGGCTCGGTGCGTGGGTGCCTGGAATCGCTGCGGCCCCTGGGACGTTACACCCAGGTGGGGATTTGCGGCCGCGAAATCCAGTTCCCGATCGATCAGATCTTTTACAAACAACTGAAGCTCACCGGCTCGGTCTGCTACACCGCGCAAACCTGGGATCGCATGATGAAAATCTACGCTCAGGGCCGCGTGCGGCTGGGCGACCTCGTTTCTGCCAAGCTTCCCATTTCCGAATGGCGCACAGCTTTTGATTTGTGCCTGGAGAAGCAGGCGTTAAAAGTTCTGATGTTCCCAGAATGAAAGCCTTAATTATCGGAGAGCGGAAAAGAATGAGTGCCACAGCGAAACTGCAAGAGCCGAAGGTTTACCAGAGTCGGCAATATCAGATGAAGCCGAGCATTGTGCTTACCAAAAGGTCCCTCCGGATTGAAATCATAGAAGTTGGCTCGCTCCCGTAGTGTCCAAATACTGGATCCTTTTGAAATCTCAGCAGGATGGCGAATTCGCTGACAGCGGGTTTGGGCGTGTTATGACACGTTACCGGCGTGCTACGCTGACACCATGCGCCCGACTTTGGATTCGTTTCGACTACTGCTGATTTCCCTCGCTGGCTGGCTGAACCAACAGCAGCAAGAGGTCATCGACTACCTCCAGGAGGAAAACCGGGTTCTTCGGGAACAACTTGGTGGTCGACGGCTGCGCCTGAACGACGATCAGCGCCGGCGTTTGGCGGTCAAGGCCCAGAAACTGGGCCGCAGGGTGCTGCACGAACTGGCTACCCTGGTCACGCCGGAGACGCTCTTGGCCTGGCACCGCAAGCTCATCGGCCGGAAACACGATGGCAGCCAGCAGCGTGGCCCTGGCCGTCCGCGCACCCCCAACGAGATCCAACAGTTGGTGGTTCGCATGGCCACCGAGAACCGCGATTGGGGCTACCGAAGAATTCAGGGAGCGCTTGCTAATTTAGGCCATGAGGTCGCGCATGGCACCATCGCTAACATTCTGAGGGAGCACGGTCTGGAGCCAGCGCCGGAGCGGAATAAGAAGACCACCTGGAAGGAGTTTCTGTCCCGGCATCGGGAGGTGATTGTGGCGGCGGACTTTTTCACCATCCAGGCTTGGACCCATAAGGGTTTGACGAGATTCCTCGTGCTCTTCCTGATCGACTTGTCGAGTCGGAAGGTGGAGATTGCGGGCGTAGCCCGGCAGACGAATGGGCTCTGGATGAGCCAGGTGGCACATAACCTCAGTGATGCTACGGACGGTTTCCTGGTGGGCAAACGCTACCTGATCCATGACCGCGACCCGCTGTACACGGCAGAGTTTCTGGAGACTCTGGAGACCAGCGGGGTGAAATCCGTGAAACTGCCGCCGCGCGCACCGAATTTGAATGCCCACGCCGAGCGGTTCGTCAGAACCATCAAAGAGTCCTGCTTGGAACGGATGATCCTGTTCGGGGAAGGTTCCTTGCGGAAGGCCATCCACGACTTCGTTATGCACTATCATCACGAACGCAACCACCAAGGGCTGGATAACCGGCTGATCATGCAGGAAGAGTCTTGCGCCAGCGGGACGGGAGCGATCCAGCGCCGCCAGCGGCTGGGCGGAATGCTGAGTTTTTACTATCGCCAAGCGGCCTGAGGGCGGAGGATCGAACTGCGAGGGGATGATCGCCGGCAAGTGTGTCGATCCTAATCGTCGTGGGGTGCACGGGCGCTCCCTGGGGTCATTGCAGCGAACAAATCTATGCAGTCGGGCGGTGACCCTGCAGGACCCCAAACAAATACCATCCACGAACTCCCGAGAAGATCGCATTCATGGGCAAACGAACTGTCCCTCGTTTGAGTTTTTGGACCTTACGGGGTCGGAGACCCCCTCGATACTGTGCGAAAACTGTGCCAAAAGTGTATGGAATTGAGGGAAAAGGGGTTCGGCAATTGAGCGAAAGCAGAGCCCCGAATTGATGTAAGGCTATAGAAAACATAAGGATGAATGGAAGGAATGGAAAACGGGCAGATTGCTGGCAGTCATGAGGTCGAGAGTTCGAACCTCTCCAGGTCCACCAACTAACTAAAGGACTTAACCCCATTCCGCCATTTTGAAAAAGTACCACTTCGTACCACTCCACCTAGGATATTCCTAAAGCACGGGCCACCCTTGAAGAGGCTGTCCGTTTATCTTCCGATACGGCACGGGTGTAAAGGTCCAGTGTGCGTATGTCCGCATGCCGTAGCAGTTCCTTTTTGAACAACTGGTGCCGTGCCGAAAGTATGTAGGAGTGTTGAATAGGTCCGCCGCAAAGTGTGCCAACCGACATTGCCAATCTTGGCCCGCGTAGCAGCCGGTTTCAGATAATCAGCCAAGATCGAATCCTCCCAACGTGGTTTGCCCGTGTCGCCAGCAAGCACATAGTCCGTGTCCGCTGTGTAGGTAGCCTGCCCCTTGTGCTGAAGCAGCGTTTCTGCAAGGTCCGGGTCAAGTGGCAGAGTGCCCTCGGATGCCTCAGTTTTGGTCGGGTTGACTTCCCCAGCTACGATGCTCTGTTGAATCCTTACCGTAAGGCTTTCAAAGTCAATGTCACCCCACTGTAAAGCCAAGAGTTCACAAACCCGCAGACCCAAGCAGGTGATGGTAACTACCATTGTCTTGTAAGGTTGCCCAAGTTGGCCCACCAGCGCCTTGAATTCTACCGGGGTCAGAGTGCGCGGGGTCTTTAGCCGCTTGCTTGACTGCCGTACAAGGTCGATGGGAAAAGCCTCTCGTAATTGCTGCACGACCCACTGGCTGGTCGGGTGCTCAGTGGCGTTGAAGTGGACGACTCTCCTCCGACTATGTCTGATCACGAAGAAGCAGTACAAGAGGCGGAATGTGGCTGTCGGAACGGTAAAGAAATCCATCGCCGCAATCACTTCTCGATGGTTTCTCAGAAAGATCAACAAGATTAACCAGAGCTTGCGCGCATCTCCCTTACGGCCCGCCCGAGCCAGGTACCGCGAGACCGTGCGCTCAGAAATCTCAAAGCCCAGTTTCAATAGGTCTCCATGGATTCTGGGGACTCCCCAGATGGGATTCTCCTTCGCCATGCGCTGAATGAGTTGAAGAAGCTCGGAGCTAATCCTGGGTCTGCCCTTTGGTTTCCCAAAGGAATCGACTTTCGGCGGCAGGCACCCGATTTCACTCTTCAAATCAGGACGCAACCAGCCATCATGTCATCCACGCGAAAAGGCATTGTGCGAGGATGATCCGGATCCGGCCCAAGGCAATCGAAGAATACACACAGTGGCAGGGGTCATCTGGCCGGGGGTGCGCCCGCAAATACCCTCGGGCAAATATGCTGTTCGCGAGGAGCAGGGTCGAACGCTTCACGCCGGCTCGATGCCGTAACGCTCCCCCGGGACAGTGGGGAACTCTGTAACCTCACCTTGGGCCTTCACGCTGATAGGTTGGCGGTCTTTGAGCCGAATGACGCGGGTGGTTTTTCCCGGCCAGGGATTGGCCAGCCGACCTGGTGCGCCTTTCTCGCTCAGAAGAGTTACCTCGGTAATACTCCTCCCGTCGTAGGCTGCGCTCACGAGAAAGGCTCCGACGGCGCGCAGGCCATCAAAGCGGGCGGGGCCAAGTTTATGTGTGTTGGGGAAAAGCCGGATGACACCTGTATAACTCTGCATCAAACATTCATTCAGAACCGCGGGCAGTGAAAGGTTCTCAGTCCACACACCCATGCGCATCATGAAATCGAAGTCCACTGCGTCGTTATACCGACCGTCAATCTGGCGCGCGCGGTCGTTTGCGATGCCGTTGGGGAGCAGACAGTAGTGGACCTCCCGCTTGAACCAACCGAGGTCCAGCGTACCCAACCGCGCCCGAATCAAAGGCTGATAAACGACATCATTACCCCCTTCGAGCCGAATGGTTTCGGCCGTGCGCCGCGCAATTTCCAGGTGTTCTTCACCTCTGCCTAGGCCGACCTGTTCGCCCGGAAATACCGGCGCCAGGGTGACAGGAATGTTATAAACGTGCTCCGCCGGGGCATTGAGCACGTCCAGCCATACTTCCCCGTAGGGGCCTTGAGTTTGCGGATACGGGGCGAGATTCGTCCGGACCTCAGCCCACTGGGCGCGTTCGTCAGCGTCGAGCCCCAGAATCTTCGCGGCCTCAACCGTGGCATCCAGGAGGAATTCCGTCATCGCCAGGTCCATGATGCAATCCTTGTTCAGCCGGAAATCCACGGTACATCCCCAGTTCTCGGGCGAAGCGGTAGGCACGATGTGATATTTGCCGTCCGGTTCCTTCTTCACGAAAGCGACCACGAATTGTGTGGCGACCCGCAGGAGAGGATAGACTCTCTTCAAGAAATCGCGATCGAGCGTGTAGAGGTAGTGCCACCATAGGCTCTGCACACTCCAAGGAGTCTCGCAAATCTCATAGCCCCACGGCGGTGCCGGGTAAGGCACCACCTGGCTGGGGACGGGATACGCGGAGTGCGGGAAGAAAGCACCGGGCAGTTCAAACTTCTCCTTCGCATAGGCTTCGGACATTGGCAACAGGTTCGCAACAAGCTCAACATAAGGAAGGTTCTGGTCCACATGGTTGCTTGAGAAAACTCCCCAGAACACCTGCTGCGTGTTGTAATTCATGTGGTAATCGCCGTGCCACGCGGTGCCAATCTTGCCGCTGGTCCAGTTCCCGAAAAGTCCCGGGGCGACTTTGCCTTCGCGCAGGCAGCATGCCAAAAGGTACTGGTTGTGATACCAGATCGTCTCGAGTT